>SDBV01001363.1_pt1 | contig 36725 bp, 27 predicted proteins | sample 2277081 | NCBI WGS metagenome assembly SDBV01 (sample SAMN10402039, study PRJNA504765) | marine sediment metagenome | isolation source: marine sediment core GS10_PC15, 223 cmbsf | place: Arctic Ocean: Southern Knipovich Ridge | collected 2010 | reverse complement strand
TTCCTGGGCTCCACGCGTCATCGCCCGAGCCCGCCGGTGGAGATCGACCGGTTCGACTACAGCATCGGCCAGTTCGACCTGATCACGCCGATGGGCACCGAGACGATCAACGTGACCGGCCCGACCGAGGTGACCGTCTACTGGGACGGTGCCACGCAGGGCTCGGCCTACGACGACAACCGGGTGTTGGGCCTGGACGAGGTGGTCACGCAGATGACCAAGCTGGAGTTGACCGGCTACAGCCCGACGCTGGGTGTGGTGAAGGTGAGCGCCCACCCGGACATCCCGTCGCTAGGGTATATCGAAGAAGACGTGAACCTGACGTCGGGCGTGTTGGACCTGGATCCATTCGCCCCTTCGGGCACGTCGGCCAGCAGCGGGTTCAACCTCTACTTCCGGATCGACTTGCCGGACTTGGATGTGACGTACTACACGCGGGAACCGAAGATCATAAGCGGGACAATCACGCACAAGCCGCCCGGGCCGATAGACTGGTACGAGGGTCTCGTGGACATTCAACTCTACGACGCGTTCGGTCGGCCGGTGCCGGGCTTCTTCCTGGGCTCCACACGTCATCGCCCGAGCCCGCCGGTGGAGATCGACGTGTTCCGCAACGCAGTGGCTGAGTTGGAGTTGGTACTCCCGGACACTCCGGGGATCCTCACGGGGGATTCAGCGCTTCCGCCGACAGATGGCGTCTATCGTACGGCGGCCGATGTTCATGCCGAATTCATCGGCCCGGACCTGCAGATCGTGCTGCAGGACATCCGGCATCGCCCGTTTGCTGATCCGCAACCGCTGATCACCATCGTGGGGGCGGATGAGGAGGAGCAATTCATGTCGTCGTTGACGGCCACTGCGGTGATCACTTCGATGCAGTATGGGCTGGATGGCGTTGAGGTTCCTGTGTATCTGGAGGGACCGGTGACGACGATCGCCTTTGGCAAGGCGGGTAACACCACAGGGACGTTCGATACGGAAATCGTCGCGATGGACCTCAGCGGCGAGATCGGCATCCCCGGCGGTCCTGCGTTCCAGGTGGTGATTAACACCAGCCCGGGTCTGCCGTCGACGGGTCAAACCACGATTACGGATCTCGGCAGCGGGCAATTCAATGTGGACAGTTTCTTCGACGTGTTCACGGAGATCTCGATAGACGGCGCCCCGTCCATTCTCGCGACGGCTCCCAGCCGTGTCGAACTGGCGCCGAAGCCGGGTATCCTTAGCGATCTTCCGGAGTTGCCGCCGGACGGGGCCTATCGTACGGCGGCCGATGTGCATGCCGAATTCCAAGGCCCCGACCTGCACGTGATTCTGCAAGACGTCAGTCATCGCGCGATTGTCACTTCGCCGGTCGCTCGCTGGGGCGTCGATGGGAACGAGCACGAGCTGTTCGACTCGACCTTGACGGCAACGGCCATCGTCACATCGGATTCTCTGGGCCTGTTCGAGGCGGTGGTTCCGCTAACTCTGAACGGACAGGTAGAAACGGTCGTCTTCGGTAAAGCGGCCAACGCCACCGGGACCTTCCAGACGGAAATCCTCTGGATGAGCCTGTCCGGCCAGATTCCCGGCGGCCCGCTGATCGTGATTCAGGAAAGTCCCAACTTGCCATCGGCAGGGCGAACGTCGCTTAACGATCTGGGTAACGGACAGTTCGAGATCGACAGCTTCTTCGACGTGTTTACCGAGCTCTCGGTCGACGGTGGTGTGTCGTTCGTTGCCGCCAATGCCAGTACCCGTGTGGAACTGGCTCCGGATCCGCTACTGGTTACGCTTCACGGGACGACGAAAGTTGCGGTTTACTTCGACGGCGACGTGGAAGGGTCGGCCGACGATTCGGACGGCGATGGACTGGACGAGGTGGTCACCGAGATGTTCGAACTCGACATGACCGGTTTCCATCCGGCGGTGGGCGAGATCCGTGTAAGGTTGCACCCGACGATTCCCTCGCGAGGCGAGATCGTAGAGGATTCCAACGACACGCCGGGTGTGTTGGATGTGTGGCCGTTCGGGCTAGCGGGTAGTACGGCTACCAGCAACTTTGCGCTTTATCTCCAGGTGGAGATGAACGGCCAGACCTACTTCACCGAGCAGCCGAAGTTCATGAGCACGGTGATCACGAACAAGCCGCCCGTAGCGGGTGAGGTTTATGAGGGCCTGAACGTGGTCCCGTTGATCAGCGAGTTCGGTTTCGAGACGCCGTACCGCCTGGGCGCCGCGCGGCTCGAGCCGGCCGCTCCCTCGGAGGTCCTCGGTCGCCACATCTTTTACAATAACAGCTCCTTCGACGGCAACGACCCGTTACCCAACAAGAACGACGACAATGCGATCGCCCCGGACAAGACGGCCCTGCTGCCGGGTGAGACGGCCACGTTTGCCAACTACACCAGTTATGTCCAGGGCATCAACGGCATTATGGTCGACATCCGCGCTTTGCCGGCACACGTGATCGAACTGGGACTGGATCCAAGCAACTTCGAATTCCGCGTGGGCAACAACAACGATCCGAGTTCTTGGACGGTCGTGCAGGACCCGGGGCTTCAAATCACGGTGCGGCCGGGCGATGGCGTTGAGGGCTCCGACCGGGTCACACTGACCTGGCCTGACTATGTGGCGCGAAAGGAGTGGCTGCAAGTTACGATGCTGGCCACCGAAGACACGGCGCTGAAGTCTTCGGACGTGTTCTACCACGGCAACGCCGTCGGCGATACGGGGCAGACAGTCGATGAGGGGGTCACCGCCCACGATGTGCTGGGAACCCGCAACAACCCGCACCCGTTCTTCGACCCGGCAGAACTCGATACGGTTTACGACTTCGACCGCAACCGGCGCGTCAACGTCATCGACACGCTGATCGCTCGCAACAACCAAACGTGGTCAGGCAATGCGCTGAGGATGCTCGATCTATCGACGGACCCGACGGCTCCCTCACCGATCTTTGAGGCGGACCTGGCAGACTTGGGAACGCAAACTGGACGGACCGCCGTACTGGATCGCGTGTTTGAGGAGCCGGGCGGTCTTGAAGACCTCGCGGCCGCCAAGCTTCAGTGGATCCACCAGTTCGAGTCGACCGAGGAGGGTAGCTCCTCCCGGAAGAACCAACCGGCCAGGGCCGTGGACGAACTCATGGCGATTTTCGGGTTCTAACTGGACTTTTGCAAAACGCAGATTCAACCTCCCCTCTCCCTTTGGGAGAAGGGGCCAATTTGCAAGAGTCCAGTTTGAACTGTCGTCATTTGTGGAAAACAATGCGATATGGCAGCGACTCGTGGAATGCTTACCGCCGCGATGGAGCACTACCAGGCCGGCCGACTGCAGCAGGCCGAACAGACCTACCGGCAGATCCTGCAAACCGCGCCGGAGCACGCCGAAGCCCTGTATTTCTTGGGGTTGATCGGTCATCAGGTGGGCAATAATCAGACCGCTTTGGACTTTCTCAGTCGATCCATTGCGTCGGAGTCGGACGCCGCGGCCCCGCATTGTATGATCGCGACGGTCTACCTGGCGGTCGGCAGGACCGAGGAGGCGATAGCCAGTTGCCGGCAGGCGTTGTTGCTGCGGCCGGACTATGCCCAGGCCCATCACAATCTGGGAATCGCCCTGCAGACCCAAGGCAACGTCGGTGAGGCGGTGAGCTGTTACCGGCAGGCCCTGATCCTCAAGCCCGACTCACCCGAGACACTCAATAATCTCGGCGGCCTCTTTCATGCCGGGGACCAACTCGACGAGGCGGTGACCCATTACCGCAAGGCTCTGGAACTCAACCCCAAGTACGCCGAGGCCCACAGCAACCTGGGCAACACGCTGGCCAAGCAGGGTAAGTATGACGAAGCGGTGGCCTGCTATCGCCGGGCGTTGGAGATCCGGCCCGACTTCGCCGAAGTCCACAACAACCTGGGCATGACGTTGCAGGATCAGGGTGATCTCGACGCGGCGGTGGCCAGCTTCCAGCAGGCCATCGAGATAAGGCCCAACTATGCGGAAGCGTTCAACAACTTGGGCTACGCCTTGACCGAGCGAGGCAATCTCAACGAAGCGGTGGCCGCCTTGCACCACGCGTTGCAGCATCGGGCTAACTACGCCGACGCGCTCAATAACCTGGGGACCGCATTGCGGGCGCAAGGCCGTCTCGACGAGGCCGAGAAGAGTCTCAACATGGCCCTGCAAGCCCGCCCCGACTTCCCCGAGGCCCACAGTAATCTGGGGATAGTGCTGAAGGGTCTGAAGCGGCACGACGAAGCATTGGCCTGCTTTCGGCGTGCACTGCAGATCAAACCCGATTCTGTGGAGGTACTGAACAACTTGGGACTGACCCTGGAAGACCGGGGGAGATACGAAGAAGCCTTGGAGACGTATCGCCGGCTGGTGAAGCTCCAGCCGAGCCAATTGCATTGGGAGTTGCGGAGGGTTGCGCTCTGCTGTCCCGAAGTGCTGCAAAGCAGCGAGGACGCGGCGGAGTATCGTCGCCGTTTGGAGGCCGACTTGCAGCGTTTCTCGTTGATGGATCTGCGCATCCCGCCGGCGAGACTCGCCAGCTTGGGCAGCAAGCCGCCGTTCCACCTGATGTATCACGGCCGCGACGATCGGGCGATCAAGGAGGCCTACGCGGGCATTTTCCGCAATTCTTTCCCGCAAGCCGCCCCCAAGCCCGGTACCGGGCTTCCTCGAATTGGATTCTTGGTGACCAAAGAGCATGAAGGCATCTTTCTGAGATGCATGCGAGGTGTGCTCCAGCGACTCGACCCCGAGGCGTTCGAACTAGTGGTGATCTGCTCGTTGGCCGGATCTGCGATGATTCGCAACCGGATAGAAAACGAGTCGGTTCGAATCGTGGTGATTCCCGAACGGCTTGATCGGATCGTTGAAATCGTCCGCACCGCTGCGCTCGATGTGCTCTACTATTGGGAAGTGGGCAGCGACACGACGAACTACTTTCTGCCTTTCTTCCGGCTGGCGCCGGTGCAATGCACGTCATGGGGGATGCCGGTCACTTCGGGGATTCCCCAGGTCGACTACTATCTGTCGGATGAACTGGTGGAGCCGGAAGACGCCCAAGAGCATTATTCCGAACGCCTCGTCCGCGCGGCCACCCTGCTGAGCTACCAAGAGCGTGTCTGCTTGCCGGAGTCCCCGAGAAGACGAGAGGATTTCGGCTTCAAGCCACAACAGCACCTCTACGTGTGTCCGCAAAACGTCCGCAAGCTGCATCCCGACTTCGACCCGCTGATCGGCTCGATTCTTCGCCGGGATCCGCTGGGAGTTGTGGTGATCACCGAAGACGAGCACGGTTACGGCGCCCAGAAGCTCCGCAACCGGTTTGCCAAGACGCTTGCCAAGCTCACCGATCGGATTGTCTTCCTTCCTCGCCAGCCGTATGCCGACTATCTGAGTCTGATCGCCGCGGCCGACGTGGTTCTGGACCCGCTGCATTTTGGCGGTGCCGTAACGACCTACGACGTGCTTTCGCTGAATCAGCCGCTGGTGACCCTGCCGTCGGGGTTCCGTCGAGGCCGCTTCACCTTGGGGTGCTACCGAAAGATGGGGCTGACCGAGTGTGTGGCGGCGGATGAAGAGGATTACGTCGAGAAGGCCGTCCGCCTGGGCACCGATCCCGATTACCGTTTGACCGTCATCGAGCAGATTCGACGGAACAGTCCGCTGCTCTTCGAAGACCAACAGGTGATCCAAGAATACGAGCGGATTCTTCAACGGTTCGTCGAAGAAGCCCGTGCGCATCGAACCCCCAACGGAGCAACTATGGAACCGTCGAAAGCAAGCAAAACGGTGTTACACGTGGGCTGCGGTTGCGTCGATCCCGAGAGACTTCACTCGGAGTTCCGCGGGCCGCTCTGGAAAGAGATTCGCCTGGACGCGAATCCGGCCGTCTCCCCCGACATCGTGGCGAGCATGACGGATATGCAGCAGGTGGCCGACGGCTCGGTGGACGCCGTCTGGTCTTCTCACGGCCTCGAACACCTCTATGCCCATGAGGTTCCTCTGGCGCTGAAGGAATTCCTTCGCGTGTTGACGCCCGGCGGCTTGGTGCTGCTCTCTCTGCCGGACCTGCAGGCCGCTTGCCGGGAATTGGCCGAAGGAAACGCGGAGGACCCCTTGTACGTTTCTTCAGCAGGGCCGATTTCCACGATCGACATGATCTACGGGCATCGCGACTCCATCGCCAGGGGAAATCACCTGATGGCACACAAAACCGGCTTCACGGCCGCCACCCTCAGAAAGAAGCTCGAAGTCGCCGGTTTCCAAAGAATCGACGTGCAGCGGCAGGGCTGGAATCTGTGGGCCAGGGCGTACAAGTAGCCGACACCCAGGGCGTACAAGTAACGCCGTGAATAGGCAGCGCCTGACGGGCGAATCTCAGCACGCTGGCGACGCCCGGATGCGGGGTTCGGAAACAGCCGCAAATACCTCGCTAGAAGGGTCTTCTTGGCCTGATTGCCAAGAATCGCCAGGTTTTTTTGGGGAAGCGGCGGAAAGGGTTGACAAAAAACTCATTTGTGGTAGAAAGGGTTGTATGTAGGTGCGGTTTGCCTGTCTTTTTGGGCCACCGCGTGACGAGGTTGGGGCTAATGAGCCTTACCGTCGAGTAACAAGAACCTTTTTTCTATCACGAGGCAGCGTAATTACCGGGTGATGCCGGTCGTCGGTTGCTTGACAGCCGCGATGGCATAGGTTCCTGGCATTCTCGTTTGCTGCCAACGCTCCTTGCGGCCGCTGAACCCCGGTCGAATCTTTTGTCTACCGTGAATTCCCGAGCCCAGAATAGGTGAACCTGACTGGGCGAACCTGACAAGGCGAATCCGTTTTCGCACGTTGTCATTTGGGTTGGTTGTCTGGAAAGGAGGCGCCAGAGAGCGTCGCTTAGGTAACAAGTAGTGTGTGGGAAGGAATAGTCTGCGAGGCGTTTCCTCCCCAAGTTGTGTCGCGTGGACCCTTGATTGTATTTGACTTTTTTTGGAGAAACTCTAATGAAATGTTCGGTGATTTGTACGGCAGCACTATTGGCGGTGCTGATGGGTATGGGCTTCTTTTCCGTTGCCCAGGCCGGTGTGATTCTAAGCTCTCCGTATCTGCCGCCCGAGGGCGGTGAGTATCTGGCTGAATACCACGCCATGTATCCTCAAGACGTGCTTATGAAAGATCCTAAGCACAGCCGTTTTTTCAACGTCGATCGGACCGATGACGGAAATGGAAATGAGTTGGAAACGTTCGATTCCACCCTGGAGGCTACCGCCAGTGTTGGCGGCGGCCCCGACGTACCTGTTACGCTGACCGGGCCCGTGACGGTTCGAGTGGACGCGTATTCCAGCGGCTCGACGGGAACGTTCGCCACGGAGATCGTTAGCATGTCACTTACCGGGAGCGTTGGCACCACTTCTGTCGAGGTTCGGGTGAGCCCGCTCCCGGGGCTGCAATCCCTCGGTTCGACGACCATCATCGACCTTGGCGGTGGACTCTGGGAAATCGACAGCTTCTTCGACGTGTACACCGAGCTGTCCGTCGACGGCGGGGCGTTCATGGCCGATATAACTGGTCCGGCACATATGGTGCTGGGGGATCCGGTGGTTCCCGAGCCCGGCAGTCTGACGCTGTTGGGGATGGGCGGCTTGGTTTTGCTGGGCTGTTTTTGGCGACGAAGGCGGAGCGCCTGATTCCAGACGCACCGTAGCGGAAGAAAAGGTGTTCGAAACAAACGGCACTGCAGTTTGCTGCCGAGGGTCGATACGTGCGTGCGCCCGACCTTAAGCGGCGCTTATTTATGCAAAGAGGTGCATCATGCGTAGAGTTCTCATCAGTCTTGCCCTGCTGGGCATGGGTGTTCTTTGTCTGCTCACCTACTTCTACCGAAAGGGGAAAAACCATGTTACGAACTAGAGAGCTATTGGCCGTAGTGGTACTGCTAAGTGGCGCGAAGCTGGTCGGCGCCGCGCAGTGCATCGTTCCGGACGACAACCTTCCGCTGCCGCCCGTCGGCTGTGAGTACCGGTCGCCCGACGAAGTGTTCGAAATCATCGACGGGCTCCCGGCTGGAAACGTTATCGAAATCGAGGGCGCACTGTTCGACTTCATCAACATCACGGACGGCCCCGGCGGTTCCTTTGTGGGCGGCAATAGCCAGACCTTTGATGCCCATTTCGAGATGCCCATAACCGGCACCGGGGCCCATCTAGGCGGGTTCAGTCGCTTTATTACCATGGATGTGGCGGTAGAAACGCACACCGCTCCACGCACCCAGGGTGATGCCGTGCAGACGTTTAACACCGAAATGTTCTTTCTTCATGGCAGTATTTTTAACGATCCGGACTTCGCATCGCTCATCCTGCGTGCCGGAGCAGGCTTCGGACTGCCCAGCCCGGGCCAAACCACGCTCACCGAAATCGGCGGCGGCGCCTATAACGTCGACAGTTTCTTCGATATCACCTACGAGATCGACTTCGTGGGAGCGCCGGGTGGTGTTCTCGACGGGATGGCCGGCACCACCCAGGGCTCAATCAGGATTCAGGCCGGTGAGCCGATCCCCGAACCGTCCACCTTCGTCCTGGCCGCCCTGGGCCTGCTGGGACTGCTGGCGTGGCTTGCTGGCCGTCGCGTCCTGAATTCCTAACGATTCTTTACATACCGAGGTGAAACAGACTAATGCGAACATCAGAAATACCCACGCGATTGAGTCGCTGGGTGCGCCCGGCAAGGATGTGGCTTGCCGGTTTGGCCGTCGTCTCATGGACAGTAGCTGCCGGGGCGAGCGAAATCATTCTCCAAAATGATTCCATACCCGCAGTCGGCCAAGGAACTCCGCTTATAAACTTTATCCCTGGTGAAAGAATTGCCGGCTGGTTCACCTCGCCCGTGGCAGGTGACATCGTGGGCGTCCAATTCCTTTGGAGTTCGACGTTCGGAGGGAATCCAACTATGCTAGAGACGGCGATCACCGTCTCCTCGGCCGGCGTCTTTCCTGCACCGGGGGCAACGCTGGCCACCATCGTGGCGCCGCCCCTTGCCGACCACACCGTCAATGAATTCCGCTATCTCGACCCCTCGTTTGACACCATTGCTTTACAGGTGCCGGTAACGGCGGGCCAGACGTTCGTCGTCGACTTGGAGTTTTTGAACCAGAACTCCGGCAATCTGTTTGCCTCCAGCATCGAGATCGACCTGGACGGCACTCTGCCCGGCGTGAACAGTATTTCTGTAGTAGGGCCCGACACTTGGTATGATTCCCACTTGCTGGGTGTGACGGGTGACTTCGGAATCCGCGCCATCATCAATCCGATACCGGAGCCGTCAAGCTACATGTTACTTCTCGCAGCCCTACTCGCCACCGGTGCCTTTCGCCTTGGCCGCAACCGCGGCAAATCCAAATGAGGCATGACCGAATGATGTGTTCGTCATTCGTGCTTCGTCATTTCTCTTGGTCCTGCTCGTTGAACCCACGGCACCATGCGACTTGGTCGTCTTATTCGCTCCCGGGACGTCAGCGGTGGATTCTGCGGGGCCGGGGGCACTTTTCCTGCCGATACATTCCCTCTATAATGCCCAAATTACGCCGCCGGAAAACTTTCGTGGTTGTTTGGAGAATGTAGGGCTAGGGTCGGTTGCGGGCCTCAAGAAACGTCGAAAATTGGGCCGATGCACGCCTTATATACCCTCCGACCCGCGGAATGTGCATAACCGCTGCTACGATGTGGTTTCCCGGCCTGCCACAAGGGGCGTTCTCACCGGCACGGCGGCTGGATCGACTCGTTGGGCTGTGCAGAAAACTGCGAAAAGTATCCGCCTCACCACCAAAAGCTTGCCTAACTGCGTACCCTTGGGCCCGAGGGTGCCAGCAAAGATAGCAACACGGGAGACACTCCATGAAAAACGGCCTAGCAGTCTTTTTCCCATCTATCAAGTCCTTACGCTCTTGGAGGACATTCGGGCTGGCGGCAGTAGTTGTTCTATTCCATACAGCGGCCGGCCATGCGGAGGAGGCTGCCGAAATCGAGGGGCCGATGTTTCTCCCTGCGGTGGTCAACGCTGCCGAGTCGAACGCACAAGAGAAAGCCAATCCCCAAGACGCAACACCCACGCAGGAAGAACCCAAACCGGTCGAGCCGAAGGTGGAAGAGCCGGTGCCGGACGAAGAATCCGCGCCCGAAGAGCCAAAGCCACAGCCCAAGCCGGTCGGAGAACCGCTGGCGCCGGGAATGGTCAAGTTGTTGCAGAACGAAATCGCCAAGGGCCTGAAGAAGCGGAACATTGAAGATAAGTTTGCCCGATTTCGCCGCTACGCCGCCGGCCAGCTTGCCAGTTCCGCGCGGCGTTCGGGTTCCGAGTTGACGGGCAATTGCCGCCTCGATTGGTATGCCAACTTGCTGTGCAATCCGCTGAAGGCGCCGGCCGAGGCCGAGGAGTTTACCCGCCTCCTGCACACGGCCATCTTGAAGGATCACCATGGCCTGGCCGAAGCTTTGGCGATTGCCGCGGTCAAACTCGATTTGCGGAAGCGCGAGGCGCCGTCCTTCCCCGAAGTAACCTCGCCCGAGCAGGCGTTGGAAACTATCCGGCAGGCCTTGATCGACTCGCAAGTGGCCTATGCCGAGGCCTTGGCCCCGTTGAGCAAGCGGGAGATTCAGACGCTCGTGACTAATTTGACGCCGGTCATGATCAGCCAGAACAACGTGGGGCACACGCTGCAAAGGCGCGGTACGGGTCGCCGTTTGTGCGATCTGATGGAGAAACTCGATCGTGACGCCATGCACCGGGCGGCCGAAGCGCTGGTGCCGATCAGCGATCCACAACTTCTGGAGCAATTGAAATCCATCGAGGATCCGGCCGACGATTCGGCCCAAGGCGTGACCGGTTCGGTAGTCCGCCGCATCGACACCCCCGGCGGGGCCATCCTGATCGGCGGCCGCGAGAGGAATGCCTATCAGCTCGACAAGCTTGACGGTGTGAACGTCGTGATCGATCTCGGCGGCGACGACACCTATGCCGACGGCACCGTTTCCCCCCGGCGGCCGGTGCTGATCGTGATCGATCTGGGTGGAAACGATCTGTACAAGAGCGCCAAGTCGGGTGTGCAGGGGTCGGGCATGATGGGTATCTCGATGCTCTTGGAACTGGCCGGCAACGACGTCTACTCCGCCAAGGATCTGGCCCAAGGCTCGTGCCTGGCCGGGGCCGGGATCTTGATCGACTATCAGGGCAACGATTCGTACCTCGGCTTGCGACGCATGCAGGGTCAGGCCATCGGCGGCGTGGGAATTCTCATCGACCGCGCCGGAAACGACCGATACCACGGCGCCATGTGGGGACAAGGGTTCGGCGGTCCGCTCGGGTTCGGGCTGCTGGACGACCTCGACGGAAAAGATCACTACTACGGCGGAGGGCTCTATCTGAACTCCTACCTCGACGACGACAGTCCCACGCCCGGCTATGAAGGCTGGGTGCAAGGCGTGGGCGCCGGATTGCGGCAAGTCTGCAACGGCGGGTTGGGTATCATCCTCGACGGCGGCGGCGACGACGTCTACGAGTACGACTACCTCTCGCACGGCGGAGGATACTGGTGTGGAGCCGGGTTCGCCCGAGATTTCGGCGGAAACGACCAGCGACTCGGCGCCACGCGAAAAGCCTACCGCGGCGGCCCGCGTACCCAACGTTCGTTCCAACGATTCGGCAACGGCTACGGCTGCCACTATGCCTTGGGGTTCCTGATCGACGACATGGGGAACGATACCTACAACGGCACGATCATGTGCGTCGGGTTTGCCTGGGATTGTGCCGTCGGATACCTGCTCGACTTCGGCGGAAACGATAGCTACCGCGGCACCGAAGGCAACGGGGCCCAAGCCGGGTTGGGAGTCATCTTCGACTACGACGGAAACGACGTCTACAAAGGCTACAAGCAAGGTCGCGCCTCGTCCGGCATTTCCTATCACGATTTGCCCCATTGCGGTGGGAACTTCAGCTTCGTGATCGATTACGGCGGCACCGACAAGTATGGCTGCCGTGCCAAGAACAACAGCTACAACCGTCGCGGCAGTTCCGGCGGATTCCTGATCGACCGACCCAAACAGAACGAATCCCAAGAGGCTGCCAAGGCGCCTGCCGCTCGGTCCACGACCAAACGTTAGAACAACCGAGCACTTACCCCGTCAACTTTCCAGGAGCTTTTCTCATGACGCACACCATCCGCACCACACTGGTCTGTCTCCTCTTGGCCCTGGTCTGGATGAAAGTGGCGACGGCCGCGCGATCGGGAACCAAAGAGCATCCCGGCGATAGGAATGCCGTGACGGTCGAAGGTCGGGTCATCCATACGGCCGTGACGCTGCCGCAAACCGACCGCGCTGGGTCCGCTTTCGACGCCGATGTTTTCGGTCTGGGCGAGCCCGTTCTGATGGCAGCCAGTCCGACCTACTTGGCTCAGCCTATGGAAGACGTGACCGAGGAGGAAGAAGTCGCCCAAGAACCGCAGGATGAGGAAGCAACCCCTGATCAAACAACCGACGAAACTGACGAAGAACCCGAGGTGCAGGAGCCTGAGCCAGAGCCGAAACCCGAACTGACTGCGGAGCAAGCGGCCTTGCGAGATCGCGTGCGTCGAACCTTGGTCGCTTTCCATAAGCAGGCACTGAACACGCGCAAGAATACGGCCACCGAGATCATGCACTACTGCCGTGCCTTTGGGATCCAAAGCGAAGTCGTTCACAGCACCCGGTCCGGCAGTCAGAAAATCAACGGCATCACGTGCCTCTGCTGGAATTATCCGTGTGCAGGGTACCAGCCGTTGGGTTTAAGCGACGGTCATATCGCGGCCCGGATTGGATACGGCCTGCAAGCGCAACCGTCGCAGTTGCTGGCCCTGCTGGCCTTGGCGCGGGTAAAGTCCGACTATCCGATCCGCGTGGGTGAGGACGTCCGCAGCATTGCCGATCTGGTCGAGTCCGAGAAACTCGATTGCCGCGGGGGGGTCGACTTGTCGCTGAAACTGATCGGCCTGAGCTTCTATCTCGAGGACGATCCGACCTGGCAAAACCGGCAAGGGGAAGACTGGTCGCTCTCAAAGATCATCAAGCAAGAGGTCGACTCGCAGGTCCTGCAATCCCGCGACGGCGGCACGGGCCGATTGCTCGGACTTGGTTATGCCTTGGCCCAGCGAGCCAAACGCGACCAACCCATCGACGGCCAATTCGAGCGAGCGGAAAAGTTCGTTCGCGAGTTTCAAGTATACGCCCTGAAGGTACAAAACACCGACGGCAGTTGGGGGCCGCGATATCTGGCCGCCAAGAGCACCAGCCGAGACTGGCTAACGCAACTCCGCGCAACCGGGCACGTGCTGGAATGGCTTGCCGTGTCGCTACCCGAAGACGATTTGGAAAACCCCCGCGTCCTTCGCTCGGTCGAGTATCTGAACCGACTGCTCGGCCAGCGCACGCGAAACAACTTGGCCTCGATGAAAACGCGCGACCTCGAATCGACGGCCCATGCCTTGCACGCCTTGAGGGTCTACGACCGGCGGTTCTTCGGCCCGCGAACGCCACCACCCGCGCCGAAGGAAAATGAGCAGGCCGCCCGATGATCAACCGTTGAGTGGGATGTTTAGCCGCCGCCGGCACGGCGGTGAGATTGGAAGCTGTGGCCCTCACCGCCGTACCGGCGGCGGCTAAACGAATTCTGGAAGTAATTCCTTTACAAGTTCTCAACTCACGTCAGCAATTCGCCCGAGTAGAACGCCCGTTGTCCTTCGGGTGTCTGCAGCAGCAACGCCCCGTCCGGTGCAATGCCCTCGCAGCGGCCACGGATCACCTCTCGCCCATGCTGCAGCGCTAGTTGCGTGCCGTGCTGTAAACACAACGCGTCGGCACGACGACCGACCTGGGCCGGTTCCGTCTCCATTTGATGCAAACAGACTTCCAGGCGACCGAGCAAATCGATCAGGAAATCGGTCGGATCGATGGTCTCGCCGGTCAGATCCCGTAGGGTGATTGCCGTCGCTTGTAACTCTGAGGGGGCGTCGGTCAGCGAGTTGTTCGTGTTGACTCCCAGCCCCAGCACGCATCGCCCGTCAGGCAGCACTTCGGCCAGAATCCCTGCCAGCTTGCGTCCGTCGGCCAACACGTCATTGGGCCAATGAATTCCCACGTGAAGTGACGGCAAAATCGGCGAGACCGTGTCCACGATGGCCACCGCGGCCGCCAGGGAGATCAGCGGACCCACTCCCTTGGCAGCGGGGGTCGCTTCCAATAACAGGCTCATGGCCAGACTGCCTTGGCCGGTCCACCAGCGATTCCCTCCACGCCCACGACCGGCCGTTTGGGCATCGGCAAGGATTAGAACCGGCAGATCGCCCTGGCCATCGGTCGCCAATTCGATCGCCCGATCGTTCGTCGATCCAAGCACGGCATGGTATTCCGCCCCGGCAACGAACGTTTTGGCAATAATGTGGTCAAGCTCGGGGAGACACGGAGACATGGCAAATTGGGAAAGCGGCTATCAGAGGCCATCAGTTGCAACGACCCTCTATGTTTTACCCCCGTGAAACGGCTTTGCAAGATGTCGCTCCGGCCGAGGTAGTCTGGAACCGACCTTGACGCAAGACGAGGAGCTTGCTATTGAGACGCCCGCAAAATGCTCTTTTCTGCCAATCTCTTCCATACTCCTTTCGACAGGGGATTTGTGGTGAAAACCGCAGCCTATATGTTCGGCCTTTTGGTCCTGCTCGGCTTGACTCTGGGCGCACCGGCCGAAGCGCAGTCACCGAGGATGCAATTCCCATCGAGCGTGCCGGCGGCCCAGCCGATACCGAACCCTTTGCCGGGGACCGCCGTGCCCACGGCCACGCTGGATGGAACGATCCAATCACTTCCGCCCGGCTGGGACCCGTACGCTCCGCCGGGAAGCGCTCCGCCGGCGCTGTTTCCCCAGGATCCCTATCTGCCGTATGGCGGGCCGTATGGTGGGGCTGGCGATGGCGCTTCGCCCGGCGGAACGTATGCCACCATGCGGCGGTTCCTTGATGAACTTAGGTTTGACTACGTGTGGATTCCCGGCACGGCACCCGATGAACTCGGTGTGCACGACGTCGAACTCAGCGCCACGTTTGCGATCCCCTTTCTGTACAACACGCAGACGCCGTTGTTGGTGACTCCGGGCTTTGCGATTCACTATTGGAACGGCCCGGTTTCGGTCGGTCCGCCGCCGACGGCCGATCTTCCGGCGCAAACGTTCGACGCCTATCTGGACACCGCCTGGAATCCTCAGTTGACTTCGTGGCTGCGCGCGGATCTGGCCGTTCGTATTGGCGTGTATTCCGATTTCGAAAAGGTCGTCGAGGAAAGCATCCGTTTGCAAGGCCGGGGGATGATGATATTGACCTTCTCACCCAGCATGGAGATTGCCGCCGGAGTTTGGTATCTGGACCGCAACAGCATAAAACTTCTGCCGGCTGGCGGAATCATCTGGACACCCAACCCCGATACTCGCTTCGAGATTCTCTTCCCCAATCCCAAACTCGCCCGACGGTTGGCCGACTACGGCAATACACAGTGGTGGTGGTACCTTCGCGGCGAATACGGCGGCGGCAATTGGACCGTTCGACGCACCAGTGGAATCATCGACGAGGTCGACTACAACGACATCCGCGCGGCGGTGGGCGTCGAGTTCATTCGACTCAACGGGCTGACCGGGCTGTTCGAGGTCGGTGTGACCTTCGAGCGCGAGGTCGTCTACAAGAGCATGCTGCCGCCGACATTCAACCCCAATTCGACTGTCTTCTTGCGATCCGGATTGACCTATTAGGCTGCCACGCGAGATCGCCCAAGCATGTGTAATCGCCGATTGCCTACAGTAATCTGGATTGCCGCCACATGGCTGGTCGCTGCAACGGCGTGGGCTCAGGTCGTTCGCCTTCCGGCCGTGGTGCCGGCGGATCCTTCCTATCCGGGCAGTCTGGTTTCGTATCCCGGCTCGGCGGCCGAGGTGCTGCAAGCGCCGGGCGGCATCAGCCCGCCCGAGCAACCCGAACGTCCCCCCGACGCGCGACCCGGAATGTTTCAAAAGCTGATCATCTCGGGCGAATGGCTGGCCGGTAGCGGAGACAATTTCGGTTCCTCCCGGCTTGAACTGAAGAGCATTCTGGCGTTGCCGATCCCCTCGCGGGATTATCCGCTGATCGTGACGCCCGGTTTTGCCGTTCGCTACTTCGACGGCCCGACAAGCCTCGACCTGCCGCCGCGCGTGTACGATGCGTATGTGCAATTTCGATGGATGCGTCGTCTCGGGCCGCGATGGGGGATCGATCTGGCTATCACGCCGGGCGCCTTCGGCGACTTCGAGCAAAGCAACGACGACATGTTTCGGCTGACCGGGCATGGCGTGGCCGCCTGGACCTGGACACCGGTCACCAAGATCGTGTTGGGGGCCGCGTACATCGATCGCTTTTCCACCGACGTCTTGCCGGTTTGCGGGATAATCTGGAATCCGCACGACGACGCCAAATTCGAACTGGTGTTTCCCCATCCGCGGATCGCCCGACGCATCTATTGGTTCGGCGCGTATGGCGAAGAGGTTCAAGACTGGGTCTATCTGGCCGGCGAACTGGGCGGTGGCACCTGGGCCATCCGACGCACCAGCGGGGCCTCGGATCTGGTCGACTATACCGATTACCGAGTCTTCCTCGGCATCGAACGAAAGATCCTCTTCGGCCTCGACTGGCGCCTGGAGGTCGGCTATGTCTTCGGCCGAGAACTCCGCTACCAAAGCCCCACGCCGGAACTGAGGCCCGACGGAACGCTCATGGTCCGGGCGCAGATGACGTACTAAGCGGATTCGTGCATCCCGCCCATTTGCTGTATATGCACCGGCCGCGAGGGGTATTCTGGGCCGAATTCGATGAGGGCCACGGCGGTTGAAGCCGATTCGACGGCTCCTAAGCCCTTATACCTCGATTGGGTTATTGAGCGGGCGGCCATGAGTATTTATGCTAAAGGATATCGGGGTTGTGGATTATAGTGGATTTGTGGGATTACTCGGGACCTTTTCCGGATCATCGCACTGTGCGGCAATAGATCTTGTCCGTCGGGCGATCTGGCTGCGGTTCTGGCGGAACCAACCATCGTGGGCCGGCCTGTCCTGGCCAAGGAGTCTTTTATGAGTTCGCCCAACGGCAACTTTAGGTATTGTGCAATGCCGTTGCTGATCCTCGCCGTTTTAATGACATCCACGGCGGCCGGCGTGTCTTGGCAAGTCGACTTGGGAAACTGGTCGACGGCGATCAACTGGGGTCTTGGTGAGCCGACTGCCTTAGTCGATGCTAACATCGATAACGGAGGCACGGCACAAATCGATCAGCCTCTGGAGGCCTGTTACAACCTGTACCTCGGATACGGGCTGGCCGACAGTGGCAACCTGACCATCAGCGGCGGGGATCTGACGGTTGGCTGGGATGAATACATCGGGTTCGCCGGCACAGGCAGCGTGGTTCAAAGCGCCGGAATCAACTCGATTTTCAACTATCTCGTGCTGGGCGAAGATAACTTTGCCAACGGGACGTACGAACTGAGCGGAACCGGCCAGCTTTCCGCAGTGAGGGAATATGTCGGGGCCGACGGCGTCGGAACCTTCCTGCAGACCGGCGGCACCAACACGGTCAGCGGCAGTTTGCGCGTCGGCAACGACGGCGAAGGAACATACGAACTCAGCGAACCTGACCCATTGGTGCCTGCTCAATTACTTGCGAATCGGGAATATGTCGGCAACTTCGGCATCGGAACGTTTCGGCAGACGGGCGGAACCAACACGATCGACACCAGTCTGCGGATCGGCTACGAGGCCGGATCACTGGGAACCTACGAACTCAGTGGAGACGGCCTACTGACGGTCAACGGCGTTACGGTTGGCAACTTAGGTATCGGGACCTTCACGCAAACCGGCGGAACCAGTGAACTTAACAACGGCCTTACCCTGGGCGCCGAAGGTGGTTCTGACGGAACCTATACCTTAAGCGCGGGCCAACTCGCGACCCAACGCCAATCGGTCGGCATCTCGGGCGTCGCGCACTTCTACCACACCGGAGGTACCAATACTTCCTCAACGAAGATCACACTGGCCGGATCCGCCAGCGGGCAAGGGACTTACGAACTTGGCGGCACCGGACAGTTATCCGCCTCGGAACTGCACGTGGGCGAAAGGGGTCTCGGTACGTTCACCCACACCAGCGGGACCAATAACGTCGGACTCGACGCAGCCGAATTCAGCGGGCTTTATGTTGGCACCGACGCCATCGGAGAAGGAACCTACCATCTTGGCGGAGACGCTGCTCTTTCGACGCTTTACGAGTACGTCGGCAATAAGGGCATGGGCACGTTCATGCAAGATGGCGGGACGAACACTATCGGCCTGAGGCTCTACCTCGGAAGAGAAGACAGCGGGCAGGGCACTTATCAACTCGACGGAGGACAGCTAACGGTTGTGAGAGCCTATATCGGATACGACGGAACCGGCGCCTTCACCCAGACCGGAGGCGCCAATACGCTAAGCGGAAGCCTGCGCCTCGGGCAAAAGGTTACAGGAACGGGAACCTACGAGCTCAGCGGCACGGGCCAACTCACTGCCAATCGCGAATACGTCGGATACAACGGAACCAGTACCTTCACCCAGGTCAGCGGCACAAACACAATTCACGAGGATTTGATCCTGGGATATCTGGCCGGCTCGCAGGGTACCTACGAAATGCTCGGCGGCACGCTCGCTACCTCGGTCGCCGGCAAGGTTTACGTGGGAGTGGAACAACCGTTGCTACTGGATCCCGGCGGAACCGGCCGGTTCGTCAAGGCTGGAGGTACGGCCAACGTCGCGGAATTCAACGTCGGCGCTCAAGGCACTTATCATGCACGGTTATCGCAGGATTTCGCGCCGATCGTGGCTGGTCAAGTCGTGTTGGATTTCGGCAGTTCGCTGGAACTCGATGCAGTCGGGCCCCTAGGAGACTTGGCTGCCCGTCAATGGGGAGATCAGAGCATTGCGGTCCTCACGGGCACGCGTGCCGGAACATTCACTGCCGTGCCGCCGCTGGGCCATCTCGGCCGCGGTGTGTTCTTGACCGACCTGGGCGCCAATCTGCAACCGGTAACCTACCAGGCGGATGCGGTCGTGGTCGACGTGTTTCAGGCCGCTCCCGGCGACACGGACGGAAACCGAAAGGTCGAAGGCCCCGACATTCTCGCTATCCTCACCGCCAGCCTGTTCGGCGACGGGGAAGTGCTAAACCCCGACGGAACGTATAAAGCCGTCTGGGGGACCGGTGACTTCGACGGCAACCACAAGGTGGAAGGCCCCGACATCCTGCTGCTGCTCCAAGCCAGCCTGTTCGGCGACGGCGACTATACCAACATCGTCAAATCGGCCGGGGCGGGCGGCCAAGGCGAGGCCGAGTTGATCGTTTCGGCCGAAGGAGTAGTCCTCGACAGCCACGGCGCCACGATCAACGGATATGTACTGACCTCGAAAGCAGGCATATTCACCGGCCAATCGGCCGACAATCTGGGACTCTTCCAAGCCGACGCCGACTCCGAAATCAGCGGAACGTTTGCCTTCGCACTTGATGGTTCGCATCCGTTGGGTGATGTGATCGGCCGGGAGTTCGACGCCGTCGATCTTCGGAATGACCTGACGCTAAACTATACGATCGACGGCGTCCCCGGCCTTTTCACCGCCAACATCGTGGTCCCCGAGCCGGCCACCCTAATGCTGCTGGGCACCGGCTTGCTGAGCCTGCTGGTGTTTTCGATCCGTCGCCGCCAATCCTGAGCATCGGTGCACCTTGTCCGTTCTACCGGCCGTTTAGCGGTCGGGCTTGCCCGACGTTCCGTTGCCAAAGAGGAACTGCTGCTATCACGGCGGCACGGCCTATTGCATCGAACGATCCCTTCGGCGACAATCGGATATTCAACCGCCAGACCCTCAGGCAACGAATATGAATATCTTCATCGGCGAACTGATCGGCACCATGGTCCTGGTCCTGTTGGGCGACGGCGTGGTGGCCAACGTGCTGCTGGAAAAGACCAAGGGACAGAACTCAGGCTGGATCGTGATCGCCGCCGGATGGGGATTCGCCGTGGCCATTGCCGTTTACATCGCCGGTTGGGCCAGCGGGGCTCACATCAACCCGGCCGTCACCGTCTCGCTGGCCGCCATTGGAGAATTGCCACCGCAGCAGATACCCGTCTATCTGGCCGGACAATTCCTGGGCGCGTTTCTCGGCGCAGTGCTGGTCTGGCTGGCCTACTTGCCCCATTGGTCGAGAACGCACGATCCAGACGCCAAGTTGGCCGTGTTCTGCACCGCACCGGCCATTCGACATCCGGTCGGTAACCTACTTTGCGAGGTCATCGGGACGGCCGTGCTCTTGATCGGCGTGCTGGGGATCCTCGATAACAATATCGAACTCGGCAGCGGCGTCGGGCCCTATGCCGTGGGTATCGTGGTCTTCGGCATCGGGCTTTCCCTAGGTGGCCCGACCGGATACGCCATCAACCCGGCCCGCGATCTGGCGCCCCGCCTCGCCCACGCCCTCTTGCCGATCGCCGGCAAGGGCAAGTCCGACTGGGGTTACAGTTGGGTTCCCGTCGTCGGACCGATCCTCGGCGGCCTTCTCGGCGCATGGCTGTACCACGGCCTAATGGCCAACCTGACCCCGCTGGCCACACCGTAGTTAGTTGCCGGGCACAACGGCTAATCCACCACTCGTACTGTGTCGCCACGGCGGATCGTGCCGCCTTGTAGCACGCCGGCATACACACCCACCTGGGCCTGATTCTGCTCAGCGGCCGCACGCAGAATACCCGGGTCTTCCGGCAGATCACCCTGAGGTAGCGTCGTCATCACGCAACGAGGACACGGTCTCGTGATGCTCAGCCGAACCTGCTCGCCGATAGCCAAAGTGTGGCCAACCCAACCGTTCTCGATAAACCCTTCTTCCCCTTCCGCCGGTGCGACAACAATGTTGGGGCGAAATCGCCGGGCCTCGAACCGACCCTGGGGATAGGCCTTGCGAAGCGCATCGATCGTGGCCGTGGTCAGCAGATGCACGAACGCCCCGTCGAAGAATCCGCCCGAGGGGATCCCTTCGTCGGTGACCTCGTCCCGATGAGCGAGGTTCTCGATGTCGGGCCAATACTCTTCCAGCGTTGGGGATTGCGGAGGCGTCGTCTCGATCGACACTTCGCGCCCCAGCGCGGATGAAAGACGCCGGTTCAACTCCGCCCGGTCGCCGGTAAGTATCGTTCCGTCGCCCATGGTGATCTGCACCGCAGGTCCCGTCAGGGTTGCCCGAAAACTGAACATCCCGGGCCATTTCTTCGGGTTCTTGGCACTGACGATCTTCCCGTCGGTCTGGTCGATCAAGGCGTAGGCCCGATCCCCCAGCAGTCCCCGTTCGGTGATTTCCACCGCATGGAGTTCCTCGCCCATCATCGACTTGACCGGATATCGCCACAGCGACACGACCGACGCCTCGCCCGTTTGTGCCAAATTCGCCATTTTCCCCTCTTCAATCGGTATACGACCCATACGTCGCGTGATTCTATGTCGCCGATGACCGTCAGGCAAGTATTCGAATCTATAGAAGGCGGGAACTGTCCAAAGGCGGCACTAACTGCTAAACTTGACGGCAGAGCTTACATGTCTTCCAAACCGGACCGGTAGTCACGAGGAGTCGAATTCCATGGCCGGCGCAGATTTTCAACCCCTTCGTATCGCCGTGTTGATCTCCGGCGGCGGGACCACGCTGCGAAACTTCATTCAGCACATGGATGCCGGTCTGTTACCCATCGAAATTCTGCTGGTCATCTCCAGTAGTTCCCAGGCCAAAGGGCTGCGGTTTGCCGAAGAGGCCGGGATTCCTTGGGCCGTGGTCGCCCGCAAGGAGTTCGATTCCCAGGACGCCTTCAGCCGGGCCATCTTCGAGCGGTGCCGGGAAGCCAAGGTCGATCTGGTCGCTATGGCCGGTTTTCTCAACCGAATCACCGTGCCGGAGGACTTCACCAATCGGGTCACCAACATTCATCCGGCCCTGATTCCCTCCTTCTGCGGGGAAGGGTGCTACGGCCATCATGTCCACGAGGCCGTGCTCGACTATGGCGCGAAGGTCAGCGGCTGCACGGTCCATTTTGCCGACAACGAGTACGATCACGGCCCGGTGATCCTCCAAAAGGCCGTCCCCGTGCTCGAAGACGACACGCCCGACAGCCTAGCCGCCCGGGTCTTCCAGGCCGAGTGCGAGGCCTACCCCGAGGCCCTAAAGCTAATCGCCACCGGCCGCGCCAAGGTCGAAGGCCGCCACGTCCGAATCTCCTAAGATCTTGCGATGACACTCTCGTTCCCATGCTCTGCGTGGGAACGGACTGCATGGCCGCTCTGCGGCCCCGCTTCAACGACCCGGCCAGTGTGGCACGCCCAGAGCGCAGCGATGGGCGTGGCAAATGCTGCGAAGCCCCCTCTCAGCGTGCAAACAGGCTGCGGCCTTAGCACTCCCGACCACGCCCTTCGTTCCTCAGGGCGTGCCACCCTCAGTATCTCCTAAGATCTTGCTGCGAAAGGACTTGCGTTGTCGCCGCGGTCCCTGGCAACGCTACTCTGTCACGAAAATGACGGACACCTGTCATATTACGGCGACTGGTGATTGCTTTCTTCCGACTTTTCTGTCATAATCAATCATGAGGGTCGTAACGATTCTTCTAGCAGGATGGAAGCCATGTTGACCGAAGAACGACGGAAGCGGTTGTTGGAGATTGTTCGCACGCAGCGGTTCGCCTCGTTGCCGGAGCTGGTCGAGCAACTGAAAGTCTCCGAGTCGACCGTGCGGCGCGATTTGGACTACCTCGAGAAGCAAGGAGTTACCCGGCGGATTCACGGCGGGGTCCTATACGCCGGCGGCTCGCCGAAGCTGCCCCATTTCGACGGCCGGCAGGTTGCCGAGTGGGACGAGAAACGGGCGATTGCCGCCTTGGCGGTCGAACTGATCGAGGACGGCGACGCCATCCTGCTCGACGGAGGAAGCACGACCTACGAGGTTGCCCGACTGCTGGTCGGTCGCCCGGTACATGTTGTCACCACGTCGTTGCCGGTGGCCAACCTGTTTGCGTCGGACTCCCGAAGTGACCTGATATTGATCGGCGGAAACATTTGCCCACGCACGGGCGTGGCGCAAGGGCCTTATGCCAACAGGATGCTCGGCACGGTTCACGTACGAAAGACGATTCTCAGCACGGCCGGGATCGGCGACGACGGTTGCTACAACAACAACCTGCTGCTGGTGGAAACGGAACAGGCCATGATGCGGGCGGCCGATTCGGTGATCGTGGTGGCCGACAGCACCAAATTGGGCCGTCAAAGCCTGGGCCACGTTTGCCCGTTGAACGAGATCGACTACCTGATAACCGATGAAGGCATCGACGACCCCTGGCGAGAAAGAATTGAGAAGGCCGGCGTCCGTTTGTTGGTTGCCCAGCGTACGGAAGAGACATAACAGCGGAAACTGCCCATGAGTATTGCTCCACCGATTGATCGTAGCGTTGTCGAACAGATCGTTCGCCAAATCGTCTTGGCCCAAACGGGCGCGTCGTCGGGTAAACCCGAGTTGGTCGTCAGCGTTTCGGCCCGGCATGTCCATCTGACGGACGACGACGTGGAGACGCTGTTCGGTCCGGATCACACGTTGACCGTGATGAAGGACTTGTACCAGGACGGCTTCTACGCGGCCGAGGAGACGGTGATGGTCGTTGGCCCGCGGCGTCGGATGCTACCCTCGGTGCGTATTTTAGGTCCCACGCGTCCGGCCAGCCAGGTCGAGTTGGCCCATACCGACGGCATCTCGCTGGGTATCGACCTGCCGGTCCGCGAAAGCGGCAAGCTCGAAGGCACGCCGGGTTGCGTGTTGGTCGGCCCAAAGGGCGTCGTGGAACTGAAGCAAGGTGTGATTCGCGCCGAGCGCCACGTCCACATGGGACCGGCCGACGCGAAGCATTATGGAGTGGTCGACAAGCAAAGGATGAGCCTGCGGGTGGAGTCGGCCTCGACGACCGTATTCGAAAACTTATTGGTCCGCGTGGGCGAGGGAATCAAACTCGAAGTCCACTTGGACACTGACGAAGGAAACGCCTGCGGCATCGACCAGGCGACGGGAGTGGAACTCATCAAGCGATAGTACGAACAACCTGGTTCCCACGCTCTGCGTGGGAACCCAATGCCGGGACGCTCCGCGTCCTTCAGACCTCAGGAAGAAGATTTCACGATTTCGGACGCAGAGCGTAGAAGCAGCACGTTCCCACGCAGAGCGTGGGAACGAGAGAGTGATTAGTTTTAACCACTATTTTTTCACCGTAGTTTCTCACACAGGGAGAAGAATACCATGGCAAGAGCAATGGAAGCGTTGGGCATGATCGAGACGCGAGGGTTCGTGGTCTTGGTCGAAGCCAGCGACGCGATGATGAAGGCGGCCAACGTCGAGTTCCTCGGCTGGGACAAGGTCGGCAGCGGCCTGGTCACGGCCTTCGTGACCGGCGACGTGGCGGCCGTCAAAGCGGCAACCGACGCCGGGGCCGCTTCGGGCAGCCGGATCGGCGAAGTGGTCAGCGTGCAGGTCATTCCACGACCACACGAAGACCTCGAGATCGTGATGCCGGAATCCGTCAAACCTAAGAAGGCGGCGAGTAAGTAAACCGGTATACATCACAACTATTGAAAAGTCACATCAACAAACAGAGGAAACCTAATCATGCAAGACGCCATTGGATTGCTTGAAACTAAGGGGCTGGTCGCGTTGGTCGAAGCCACTGACGCCATGGCCAAGGCCGCCAACGTGCAAATTGTCAAACGGATCCAGATCGGCGGCGGGCTGGTCACTACGGTCGTCCGCGGCGACGTGGGCAGCGTGCGTGCAGCCGTCGAGGCCGGGGCCAATGCGGCTTCCGCGATCGGCGAACTGGTCGCCAGCCACATCATTCCCCGTCCGGCCGACGGGATTGTCAAAGCGTACCTGTCGTAACTTGACCAAGGAAGGAACCGACGCTTTCCGTGCCTTCACAAGGTCGCGGACGGCCCGTTTAGGAGATGGAATCCATGAAAATCCTCGTAGCCAACCTGGGTTCGACGAGCTTCAAGTATCGGCTCTTGGACATGCGCGACGAAAGTCAGCTTGCCCGAGGGGGGATCGAACGCATCGGTTCGCCCGAGAGTCGCTGCTTCGTCGAGATCGGCAACGCGCGTCAGGAGCAGACGCTGCACGTACCCGATCAGGCCGAGGCGGTGCGCCAATGTTTGGCCCAACTGACCGATGCCGAGTCGGGGTGCCTGAAAGACACCTCGGAAGTGTCGGCCATTGCGTTCAAGGCCGTCCATGGCGGACGGATCACCGGCGTGCAACGGGTGACGCCCGAGGTGATCGAAGCCATGGAAGAGATGGTCCCGGTGGCCCCGGCCCACAACCCGGTCTACATCGGCGCCATGCGACTGCTGGGCGAGCGGCTGCCGGGAATCCCGTTGGTGGCGGCTTTCGAGACGGATTTTCATCAGACCATTCCCGACCGGAATCGGTACTTCGCCGTTCCCTACGACTGGGCCGAAGAGGGGCTGATCCGGCGGTTCGGGTTCCATGGTGCCAGCCATCGCTACATCGCCACGCGGACGGCCGAACTACTGGGTCGCGACGATTTGCGGATCATCTCCTGCCACCTGGGCGGGTCGAGTTCGCTGTGCGCGATTCGCAACGGTCAAAGCATGGCCACCAGCATGGGGTTCAGCGCCCAGAGTGGGCTGCCACAGAACAACCGCGTCGGCGATTTCGACCCCTACGCCTTACCGATCATCATGCAACGCACGGGCAAGTCATTGACCGAAGTGCTCGATACGCTGGCCTGCGAGGGGGGACTGCTGGGATTGAGCGGCGTCGGCGGCGACATTCGCGACATTCAGGAAGCGGCCGACGGGGGCAACGACCGGGCCCGATTGGCTTTGGACGTCTATGTCGGCAGTATCCGGCGCGAATTGGGGGCTTACCTGGTCGAACTGGGCGGCGCCGAGGCGATCGTCTTCACCGGCGGAATCGGCGAAAATCGGGCCATTATTCGCTCGCGCGTGTGTGCCGAGCTCGAAGAGCTCGGCATCGTGCTCGACCGCCAAGCCAACCAGTCGCCCCAGGGTGAAGCCAAGATTAGTGCGGAAGACAGCCGTGTACAAGTTTGGATCGTGCCGACCAACGAGGAGTTGATCGTCGCCCGATTGGCCAAACAATTGTTGGAGGGTTAATACCATGTTGGTTGCCAAAGTTACCGGCTCGATGGTTTCGACGCAAAAGGTCGAAAGCATGACGGGCCACAAATTGCTGGTCGTCGAGCCTTATCAACTCAAACCGGACACGCGCGACACGCTCGAAGGGACGGGCCGTGCGCTGGTGGCCGTCGATACCATGGGGGCCGGCGAAGGGGAAATGGTGCTGATCGTGCAGGGCTCCAGCGCTCGATTGACCCCCGAAACAAAAAACCTGCCGGTCGACACGGTCGTCATCGGCATCATCGACAACGTCCACGTGGACCACACGTGTGTCTACAACAAGGAGGGGTAGCATCCCAATGTTTAGCGGCGGGGCTTGCCCCGCGTTTTTCAACAAATCACGCTCAACCACCAAAGACACCTCACCATGCAAGTAAACGAAACACTAATTCGCGACGTCGTTCAACAAGTGGTCGCACGGCTAGGCGCCAATGGAACGGTCGCACCGGGCGGCAACGGCTACCAGGGTCGATTCGGCCTGTTCACCAACGTGGACGAGGCCGTGGCCGCCGCCAACGAGGCGTTCGACCAGCTTTCGCGGCGAACGATCGACGATCGCCGAAAGATTATCGACCATATCCGGCGGATCTCCATCGATCAGTGTGTCGAACTCGGCACCATGGAGATGGAAGAGACCAAGATCGGCCGGCTTCAGCACAAGATCGAAAAGCTCAAAACGCTCGGCCAGCGGGCGCCCGGCGTCGAGTTCATGCGGAGCGAAGTGTTCAGCGGCGACCATGGCCTGGCGGTGATCGAGCACGCCCCCTTCGGCGTGATCGGCGCCATCACGCCGGTAACGCATTCGCTACCTACGATCACGGGCAACGCCGTGAGCATGATCGCCTCGGGTAACACGGTGGTGATCAACCCGCATCCCGGTGGACGTCGCGTGGCGGCCGAGGGAGTTCGGCGGTTCAACGAGGCCATCTCGCGCGACCTGGGGATCGACAACGTGATCTGCGTGATCACCGAGCCCACGCTGGAGTCGGCCGAGGCCATCTTCAAGCATCCCGACGTGGCGTTGCTCTGCGTCACCGGCGGACCGGGCGTGGCCAAGGCGGCCATGCGGCAGTCGAAACGCGCCATCGTGGCCGGGCCGGGTAACCCGCCCGTGGTCGTCGACGAAACGGCCGACCTGGACCGCGCCGCGCGAAGCATTATTACTGGCGCCGCCTACGATAACAACCTGCTGTGCATTGCCGAGAAGCAAGTCTTTGTCGTCGATCAGGTCTTCGATGCGATGATGACTGCCATGGAACGGGCCGGGGCCGTGCGATTGAATTCAAACGAGATTGATGCACTCACGCGTGCGGCCATCGCGACAGTCGGCGAGGGTGAAGCGAAGCACGACGTACCGCATCCCGATTTCATCGGCAAGGACGCGGCCGTATTGGCCCAGGCGGCCGGTCGCGGGATTCCCGGCAATGTGGAGCTGGTCTTCGGCGAGACCGACGAATCGAACCCGTTCGTACCGGTCGAGCAGATGATGCCCTTCCTGCCGTTCGTCCGTGCCCGCGACGTCGACCATGCGATCGAGATGGCCCATCGGAGCGAGCACGGGTTCCGCCATACGGCCATCATCCACTCGCACCACGTGGCCAACATGACGCGGATGGGCAAACGGATGGACACGACGTTATTTGTCAAGAACGGGCCGAGCATGGCCGGGTTGGGACTCGGCGGCGAGGGATACCTGTCCTTCTCGATCGCCACGCCCACCGGCGAAGGCCCGACCACGCCGATGACCTTTACCCGCGAGCGACGCTGTTCGATGATCGACAACCTGCGGATTTTGGGGAAATAAGAATGTATACGGGCGTTGTTGTAGGAAGTGCCACGGCCACGGTGAAGCATCCTTCGATGAAAGGTGCCAAGCTGCTGTTGGTCATGGCCTTGCAAGGCGACGGCCGCTCGATCGAAGGCGACCCGATTTTGGTCGTCGACCGGCTTGGGGCCGGAAAGGGAGAAAAGGTAATCATCACCAGCGACGGCATCGCCACCCGCGAGATGCTCGGCAGCGACTCGTCGCCGGTCCGCTGGTCGGTGATAGGAATCGAAGACTGATGGGCCAACGGACAACCGAGATCGATCGTATCGTCCGCGAGGTGCTGGCTGAACTTGGCACCGCCACCGCGGCGTGCACCGAGAGTGCTGACGGCCGGTTGGTGCTCAGCGGTCGGGTGATTTCGATGTCGGATATCTCGGGCCGAATCGAAGGGATCCGCCAAGTCATCGTGCCGCCGGGAACCGTAGTCACGCCGTCGGTCCGCGATGAACTGCGCCGTGAAAACATCACGCTGGCTTTTGGAGAGAATTCGGCAACGCCGTCGCATCGGCTGGTCGTGGTCGCTGCGGGTGAACGGTTCGATCCGACATCGCTGTTGGACTCCTTGCGAAAAGATGGAATCGATATAGTACCGCACACGTCCAACTGCCTGATCGAGTCGACCGAACTGTTGGCCCGAGAACTCAACATGCAATCCACGCTAGGCCTGTTGCTTAGCACGCATCCGGCCGCCGCGATTTGCCTGGCGAACCGTCATCGGGGAGTTCGGGCCGTCACCGGCAGTGATGCGGCCATGGTCGCTGCGTCCACCGACGACGTCGGAGCCAACCTGCTGGTCCTCGACCCGACGGCCTGGGGACTCGTACAACTGAACCAAATCGTAAACGAATTCCACCGAGGCGCGGTCCACGAGTGCCCCGAGGTCTTTCGCCGTCAACTGTCCTAATAGCCGCTTGCGGCTTTGCAACCACCAACAAAAAAACCATGCGAATCGGCGAAGTCATCGGCACCGTCACGCTCAGCCGCTCCCATCCGAGTCTTAAGGGCGCCCGGATCAAGCTGGTCAGGGCCCTTTCGTGGGACAACCTGTCCGGGCGATCGGACGCCACGCTGGAAGAGATCGCAGTGTTCGACGAGTTGGGGGCCGGCATCGGCAGCCGGATTGCACTGAGCGAAGGTCGCGAGGCGGCCATGCCGTTTTATCCCGACGTGAAACCGGTCGACGCCTACAACGCGGCCATCCTCGATACGCTCGACTTCGAAATGCCCGAACCACCACAATCATAACTATTGCAACCACACCCTTCTTACGGAACAAACCCATGGTAAACCTCCACAAGATCAAGCAAGAAATCTGCGACATCGGCGACCGAATCTACAACAAAGGTTTCGCTGCGGCCAACGACGGGAACATCAGCTACCGGATCAGCGAAAACGAGGTAGTCTGCACGCCGACATTGATGACCAAGGGATACATGAAGCCCGAGGACCTTTGCATTGTCGACATGGACGCCAATCAACTCAGCGGCCGGCGAAAGCGGACCAGCGAGGTGAAGCTGCATCTGGCCATCATGAAGGCCCGGCCGGAGATCAAGTCGGTCGTGCATTGCCATCCGCCGCACGCGACGGCCTTCGGCGTGGCCGGGGAGCCGGTTCCGCAATGCGTGTTGCCGGAGGTCGAGATCTTTCTGGGCGACGTGCCGATCACGAAATACGCGATCCCCGGCAGCCAGGAATTCGCCGACACGATCCTGCCGTTCGTGAAACAATCGAACGTGATCATCCTGGGGAACCACGGCACGGTCAGCTTCGGCGAGACGGTCGAGCGGGCCTACTGGTGGACCGAGATCCTCGACGCCTATTGCCGGATCCTCATGCTGGCCAAGGGCCTGGGTCGGGTCAACTATTTCACCGAGCCGGAAGCCAACGCCCTGCTGGAATTGAAGCAACAATGGGGATTCAAGGATCCTCGCACCGAGATGGAAAACTGCGACATCTGCGCCAACGACGTCTTCCGCAACAGTTGGAAGGAGACCGGCGTACAACCCAGTGCCTTCACACCGCCGAAACACCCTAGCCAACCCGCGCCCATCGCTCCGGCGGCCTCCGACCAGGAAGCCCTGATTCAGACCATCACCGAGCGAGTTATGGCCGCGCTGAACGGACAGTAGCAGGGCGCGATTTGACCCGAACGAGCCGGATAGGATATCCGGGAGAGTACCGCATGTCGCGAGTCTTACTGGTCAACATGCCGTTCTCGAACCTGTGCTGGCCCAACCTGGGACCCAGCCTGCTGAAGGCTGCGCTGCTGCGCCGGGATATTCCCTGCGACTTGGCCTACTTCAACTTCGATCTGGCCGAGCGGATCGGCCATGAGCGTTACGACTGGATTGCCGACAACTTCGCGTTCGTCCTCGGCGGCGAACGGCTGTTCGCGAAACACTACTTCGGCGACCAACTGCCTGAGGACGACGCCTACTTTCGCGAAGTTCTCCAGACGACCGACGCGGGACTCGACGAGTCGGACTATCGCGACTACCTGGAGGTCGGTCAACACGTCGAACCGTTTCTCGACCAGTGCATGGCGGCCATGGACTGGGCCGACTACCCGATCGTCGGTTTTGCCGCTTCGTTTCAACAGACCATGCCGTCGATGTGCTTGGCACGGCGGATCAAGCAGTCGCATCCCGAGACAACGGTCCTCTTCGGCGGGGCAGCCTGCGAAGCCGAAATGGGGATCGAACTGGCCCGGCAGTTTCCCGAAATTGACCACGTCTTCACCGGTGAGGCCGATCTGACGTTCCCTGCGGCAGTCCGACAGATCTTAAACGACCAACCTGTCGAAACGGGCGCTACACCCGACGCCGTGCAATCCATGGTCCGAGACCTGGATGCGCTGCCGTACCCCGACTTCGACGACTACTTCGGTCGTCTACAGCAAAGCCCTTTGCAACAGGACATCGAGCCGCTGCTGTTCTTCGAGACCTCGCGCGGCTGTTGGTGGGGACAAAAGCACCACTGCAAATTCTGCGGGCTCAACGGCTGCACGTTGACTTACCGCAGCAAAACGCCTCAACGAGCCTTTGACGAGCTGCAGCATCTGGTCGAGCGCTATGGCATACATCGCGCCTGTTCCTCCGACAATATTCTCGATCCTCACTACTTCGATACCCTGCTGCCGATGCTCCGCGACGCCGAAATGGACCTGGCCTTCGTCTACGAGATGAAGACCAACCTGCGTCGCGATCACGTGCAGGCTTTACTGGACGCCGGATTGGGGGCGGCCCAACTGGGAATCGAAACATTCATCACCCCGGTCCTGAAGCTGATCGGCAAAGGGGCCAACGCGTTGCAAAACCTCCAAACACTAAAATGGTTTTCCGAGGCCGACATCAAGGTCAAGTGGAACATCCTCTACGGCTTCCCCGGCGAAGACCCGGCGGATTACGCCGCCCTGGCCGAACTCTTACCATCGCTTTATCACTTGGCCCCGCCATTGGCCGTCGGGCGGGTACGGCTGGATCGGTTCTCGCCCTACTTCGAGGATCCGCAAGCGTACGGCATGAAAGATCCGCGACCGAGTCGGGCCTTTGGCTATGTCTATCCGTTTTCGGAAGATACTCTGCGGCGGATGGCCTACTACTACGAGTACGACTACGCCGACGGCCGCAAGGTGCTCGACTACGTCGGGCCGATGCTTCAGGCGGCCAAAACATGGCAGCAACTAAACCGTACGGTCACGCTCCGCGCTTTCGACCGCGGTGACGGCGTGCTGATTCTGACCGACACGCGCGGCGACGCCGCCGTCTTCCAACAACGCCTTACCGGCATCCAGCGGGCCGTCTATCTCTTTTGCGACTCGGGGCACACGCTACGTAAGATCGTCGAGCATGTCGCGGGGATCACCGAAGAGTCCCCGCCCGACGAGACCACGCTTAGGCGGATGCTCGACCGTTGGATCGACAGTCGACTCATGGTCCACTTGGACAACCGCTACCTGAGTCTCGCATTGCGTGCCCGCCCATAAAGCCGCGCCGTAGCATCAGGCCGTCAGGCAATCCCCAAGCGTTGCTCGCAAAGCTGCAGGAGTCTTTCGGTGGTGGACTCTCGGCCCGGTAGTTGCGTGCTTAGATGGATGTGCCGCACGAGCGTGAGCGTGGTGTAGGCCTCGACGGCCTCGGGAATCGCTTCGGGGGATAGCTCGATAAACCGCCGCACAAAGGCCTCCTCGCAATCGCGCAAGGCGTCGGGGCCGTCGAGCATGCGGATACCCTGTTCGATTAGATGGCCGCAAAAGTTTCCCGCGTCCAATTCGCGTAGACCTTTGCAATAGAGGTCGAAGTCGAGTAGATACAGACGCCCCAGGTTCGACCCAGGTGATGGGCGAACGATTACCTGGTCGGGGTAGAAGTCGCGATGGATTCCCACCGGCGGCGAAATCGGCGTGGCCGCGCCGAGCCGATCGCAGGATACTAGAATGCGCCCAATGCGATCTTGCCATGCCGGATTGGCGGACGCGACCTGCGGCAGGCGCTCGTGCAGAATCTGTAGTTCCTCGGCCATGGTGTGCCGACTTGGGGCCTCGATTCGCGTGGCGTGGAGCTTGCAGACGGCCTCGGCGATTCGTCCCGCCAGGGCAACTCCTTCCGGGCCGGTCAACAGCTCGGTGGCCGTCGCACCGGAAACCTTTTGCTGACACCACATTCGCAACTCGGGAATGGTCCCCAATGGTTTGGGTACGGAGATCCCGTCGTCGCTATCGGCGGCAAACCCGGCCCTGTAGAGCAACCTCTGCGTGCGATAGCTCGATCTCTCCAGCCCCTTGGCCCGAACTTTTCCGACTAACGTCACCTCCTTGGGCTCCCCTGCCGGGCGGTGGCGAAGCAGGTCGTACTGAATCAGGCAGCGACGTTGGGGTTTGTATCGGACCACGCGGATGCCGCGGAGTGTGAATTCGTTATCGCCTACGGTCAGACGCGGCAGGTAATCTTCCAACAGCCTATAGACCTCGCTCGGGTTCAGCGCCTGCGGCAGAAAGCGCATATACGGATCGACGGCAATGTTAAAGGGATCCGTCACCGGTACCTCTGAAAGGTCCGCACCCAGTTCGGCTGCCCGTGGCGCCGGTTGCGATATTGCTGCGGCGCCTTGGGCCGGAAGAATCGCCTCGGCGCGTTGTAGGATCTCGGATGTTCGCCCCGGCCAGTCGGGTTGCCGCCCGCGGAACGGATCGGTAGCCAATCGCAACAGGGCGGCGGCCGTTTGCAAGGTGACTTGGCCCGGCGGCGGCCCTTCCTTGACACTCTGATAACCGTCGAGCAGGGCATCCCGTAGCGGCCCAATCCGGTCCGACGCGAGCCGGCCTTGCAAGGCGTCGAACTCGAGCCATGCGATGAAGTTCCCCAAATCGACGGCCGGATCACCTCGCACGGCCTTGTCCAAGTCGAGCAGGGCCACCCCGTCGGCGGTCAAAAGCACCTGCTTGGCGTAGAAGTCGCCATGGATGGCGCACGGCTTGAAGGAGGTTTCTCGGATCCGGTCGGCAAGCCGGCTGGCGAGGTTTTCTGCGCGATCGGCCAATAGGGGGTTGAGCCATCCGACGGCTTCCGCCACGCCCAACAACTGTACGGCCTCGGCGTTGGCAGTCAGTCGCTTCAGCTTATGCGAATCTTGCCCATGCAACGCGGCCAAGGCGGCCCCCACCGCAGCCATGCGGTCGGGCGGCAGCGATTCGTCGGCCACCGCGTCGCTCAGCAGTTGGCCGGGTAGCCACTGCAAGGCCACAATATGGTGACGATCGGATCGGGCGATTCGCTCGGCGAGTTGCAATCCGTGGCACGGTTCGAGCACCTTGGTGTTTCGCTGGGCCGCCAGGTAGCCTTCTTGGTTGTAAAACTTCAAAAGGGCCCTGGGTTCTCCGTCGAGCAACAACCGCGCCACGTAACGTCGCTGGGGTTTGTATCGCAGGGTTTCGATCGTCCCGGCCCAGAGTTCCTCCTGCTCGGGAAACAGTCGCCGAAGCAGCTCTTCCCGTTGCGTCGAATCCACGAGCCGCGGCAGTACGGTCAGCTCGGGATCGGCCGGAAACCGGTAGATGGCGATCCCCTGTTTTTGAACCAAGTGCGGCAACGGAGTCGACGTATCCCGGGCCCGGGCTCGCATGTAGGCCCTTCGTATCTTCCCCCATGCCGACGGACGATAGGCGGCCGCGTGAACGTCGGTCATCACGCCGTCGACCTCGACACGGTAGGCCGCCAGGTAGCGTTTGCCCGGCTTGTAGCGTGCATATTGCAGTTGCAGGGGGCCAAAATGCTCACCCGGCCAATGCGAGCCGAGCAATCCGCGAAAGGCCTCGGCGTCCAACAGCGTGGCCAGACCGGCGAGCGCCGTATCGCGCCGTACGACGTCCATGTCGGCGTCTGAGAGTTGGGCCAGCGCGTCGTGATCGACGTTGGTGTCTTTCGTTTTGGTATGCAGAACCCGTTTTTTTGACGGTTTCATCTCCTCTTGCCATGCCTGGCGACAATGGTCGGCCACCCGGGCAATCTCGGGGGAAATCGTGTCGGTCGCTCGGGCGTAGCCTAGTTCCACTAGCAGATCGCCGGCCAAGGCCTCGAAGAGTTCTACATTCCTCGGGTCCATCTGCGTGCGCCAATCTCTCAACCCGGTCGTGGGCGGAAGCCAGGCGTCTTTGGCCGAGAGTCCCGCTTGCGTTTTTCGCTTACCGCGGTGAAAGTCCAGCATCTCGGGCGCATCGGGTAGCTGGAGGAAGTCGGCCAGTTTGGGCAGTTCCTGCTCGGCTTGGGCCACCAGTTGTTCGTACAAGACTTCGCAGTATTGGCTCGGGCCGAGCGATTTACCGGCCGCACGGCCGCTCTCGACCTGCCAGCGCCACCACAAGGCACTGACGGCGATCGGTTCGTGGTTCCAGAGCTCGAACCTTCCGGGCCCCTTCTGTTCGTTGGCCCACTGCAACAGCGAAAGGGCCACGTCGCGACCGTCGCGTATGATGTGAATCGTTTTGGCCCAAGGAAACAGGGCGTGAAGCAGCGGCAGTCGTCGGACATAGTCGGGTGTCTTTTCACCCGCATAACGTTTGCCCCGAAGCCTGCCGTATTCGGTATAAAGGGCTCCGACGAACTGGCGATAGGTATCGGCGCCGGCAGCGGCCTTTTCGACGACGCCCGCACTTAACTCCAACCGCCGAAAACGATGGTACTCCACGGTCTCGCGTACTAAGTCGGGACTCAGCGGAACATCGCCCTTGTCGAGGGCTTCCAGGACACAGTGCCGGCCATGTCTTTCCAGGACACGCGGAATGAAATGCGAATCGTTGGCCACGGCCAATTGCGGATGATGGTCCAGCATCCTTTGCAGCAAGGTGGTACCCGACCGCGGGCAGCCCACGACGAACAGGCAGGGATTCTGTCGGTCATCGGCCGGGCTTTCAGAGGGTTCGGGCACGCGATTCCTCCGCGTTCTGTAAGCGATAGAGCGAGGCATAGCGTCCGCCCGCCCGCATCAACTCGTCGTGAGGCCCGTGCTCGCACAGCCGCCCGCCTTCCAGGTAGAGAACCTCATCGGCCATAGAGGTCAACTGCAAATCGTGGGAAATCAGGAAAGTCGTGCGTCCCTGGGCCAGGCGCTGCAGGGCTTCGATCACGGCCCGCTCGTTCTCTTCGTCCAGGCCGGTGGTGGGCTCGTCGAGAATCAGAATCGGCACCTTGCGGATTGCGGCCCGGGCGATCGCGATCCGCTGCCGTTGTCCGTGGGAAAGACTGGCCCCACGTTCACCCACGATCGTTTCGTAACCCTGGGGCAAGTCGAGGATGAACTCATGCGCATTGGCCAGCCGGGCGGCGGCGATGATCTCGTCTTCGGTCGCCTCGGGAACTCCGTAGCCGATGTTGTCCCGCACGCTGGCGGCAAACAGCACGCTGTCTTGTAGCACGACACTGATCTGCGATCGAAGTGAGGTCAGCGTATACTCCCGAATGTCACGCCCGTCGATCATCACGCTGCCGTCGACCGGGTCGTAAAGCCGCAGAATGAGGCTAGCCAGCGTCGATTTCCCGATCCCCGACGGCCCGGCCAAGGCCACATGCCGACCGGGCTCGATGAGAAAATCGATTTCTCGCAATACGGGTCGATTCTCGTCATAGGCAAAATTGACCGCGCGAAAAGCCACTTCGCCACGGAAGTATGGCGCCTCGACCGCTTCGGGGGAGTCCTGGATTTCGGGCTTACGCCTTAGGATTTCCATCACGCGTTCGCCGGCCGCCGAGGCCTTGGCCAATCGGCCCGTGTATTTGGCAAAGTCCTTGGCGGGGCGAAACGCTCGCTTGAGATAGGTCAGAAACACCAACAGGTCGCCGGGTGTCATCTGGCTATGGATCACCAGCCGCGCCCCGAACCACAACACCATGGCCGTGGCCAAGGCCAGCAGCACGTCGACCGTCCGGCCCAGTTTGGCGGAAAGTCGGGCGGCCTTGAGATCTTCCTTTTGGCTCTTCGCGTTGAGGCTCGAGAAGCCCTCGGCAAAGATCCCCTCCAGCGAAAGGGCCTGAACGACCTTGATCGCCACGATCGATTCGGCGGCCGTCGAGGCCAT
>SDBV01001362.1_pt1 | contig 36747 bp, 33 predicted proteins | sample 2277081 | NCBI WGS metagenome assembly SDBV01 (sample SAMN10402039, study PRJNA504765) | marine sediment metagenome | isolation source: marine sediment core GS10_PC15, 223 cmbsf | place: Arctic Ocean: Southern Knipovich Ridge | collected 2010 | reverse complement strand
CCTCTTCAATCTCTTAATCTTTTGCAATAAGAAGTTCATTAAAAGTTGATACTTTTACATTTTTATTCATGCAAAAATTATACTTAAAAACGGCTTTCTGTAAAAGCAAAAAAAAGACCCGCTAAAGAACGAGCCTTTTAAATTCTAAAATAGAATTACGGAAATTGATAATGTACCCAACACGAATATTTGAAACATGAAGATAATTTAAAAGCCTTTGATAAGTTGATCCATCCCCCTCCCGCCACCCATTAAAATCAATTCGGTGAATTCGGAGTATTCAGTGGTTCTAATAAAAAATATTACAAACAATGAAAAATTATCTTGGAAATTCTAAAGTATCTCTCCTATAAAATATAACTAATAGCTGGAGCCATTATCTTTTACATATTCAGCTAAATAACAGCTCACATCCATTCTTAAGAAGAAAAAAACCACTAATTTACACTAAGATAGGGATTAGATTAGGGTTATAATTTGCAAAATCCATTAGTGAGGATTAGTGGTTAACTTAAAAGGGACTGAACTGTTACTAATTAACCATCAATTTTGAAAATATATTGGCATTTTGATTCTTTATACATTAGACTTTAAATAAATTAATTTAAGGAGAATATCAATGGAATATAAGATTGAGAATAAGCCCGTTTTTACAACTCTTAAGGTTTTATTAAATCAGGGTGAAACGGTTAGAGCAGAGGGCGGTGCAATGGTTTCTATGAGCCCAACTTTAGAATTAAAAGCAAAGAAGCAGGGTAAGGGCTTAGGCGGAATGTTTAAAGCTGCTATGGGCGGCGAAGGCATGTTTGTTTCTGAATATACAGCGACCGGAGGCGCAGGAGAACTAATACTGGCTCCGCCGACAATAGGTGATATCTTAAGTTTTGATATCTCCGGACAAACAATATACGCTCAAAGCGGTGCATATTTAGCAAGCAGCGGCGAACTTGAACTCTCTACAAAGGGCTCTTTTAAATCGATGTTTTCCGGTGAAGGCCTGTTCCTGCAGAAAATATCAGGAAACGGCAAAGTTTTCTTGAGTTCTTACGGCGCTATTTTTGAAAAAACCATATCTGCCGGCGAAACATATATAGTAGACGCAGGACATATGGTTGCATTTGAAGAAAATGTTACTTACACAATAAAAAAAGCAGCGAAAGGATTCTTTTCTACAATAGCATCCGGTGAAGGTCTGGTATGTCATTTTACAGGACAGGGTAAATTATGGGTCCAGAACAGAAACCTTAAAGGTTTTGCAGCAACAGTAGCTAAATTAATGCCAAGAACTTCATAAGCTTTTAACTTAATTAAATTTAAAAAGAATATCCGTAAAAGCGGGTATTCTTTTTTTTTACTATACAGTATTATCATCATTAAACACGTTAAATTTATATAATTTATGTAACTTATGAAACTAATGTAATTATGGCAGAAAAAGATCAGTTAGAAAAATCGTATAGCACATTAAAATCTAGATACAGTAACGAAAAATTATTAAAAAGTGCAGCACTTAGAAGGGCTCATCTTAACTACAATAAAATATCCTTCGGCCAAAAATTGAATGCGAAAAAAAAATATTTAAGGCTGTTATTATCTCAGGCACATACAGCATATTATCTGGGATCTTTTCACGCATGCGTTGCAATTAGCGGAAGTCTTTTAGAAGCTCTTCTTCAGATGAAGATAAGAAAAGAGCTAATAGATAATGGTGAGATTGATTTTTATTACTATTTTCAGGGAAAGAAAAAAAACAGCATTGATGCTTTGGAAGATCTCGATAAAATTACTTTTAATGATATGGTTAATTTATCTAAGCAGAAAAAATATTTTTCTAAAGAAAGTTTTGCAGATTTATGCAATATAAAGGAAATACGAAACCAGGCACTGCATTCGAGGCTTGCACCATTTATACAGACCAAAGATAACTATTTGCTGAATATAGAAAGAAATAAAAAAAAAATTACAGTCACTTTGGATAAAAGCGAAGTAAACGAATTAAGGGATGATGGTTTTCAGATTACTGCATATTATTGTATAAGCAGGATGAGAAATATTTTTAAGGAACTGTTGGAGTAAGTAAATCCGGACTATTATAACTTGATTAGTGTTCTAATATTCTTATGAAAGAAAAATTTCTCACGGAGGCACAGAATTGGGATAGGTAATAGACCCTATGTGTTAAAACCAATTCTGTGAATTCGGTGCCTTCTGTGTTCTAAATAAAAAACATCCCTGGAAATACGAAAGTCTCTCGCCTAAAAACCAAAACCAATCTCCAAAACCATTATCTTTAACATATACAGCTAAATAACAGTTCACCCCATTAAAAAACCTATTAATGCCGATTAGTGAGGATTAGTGGTTAACCTAACAGGATCTGATCTACTACAATATTTCTAAATGTCAAAAAGTTTCTTTATATATGAGACAGCAGCTTCCGGGCTTTCCGCATTATAACCCGCAAGTTTGATTACTTTATTATCTTTTATTCCTTTTTCCCAGCTGCGAATAGATACCACTGGAATTCTATATAAATTGGCAAAAGCAATTTCAGACAAAGTCCCAAAGCTTCCGGAAAAAGCAATAACAGCGTCACACGATTTTACAACTATACTGTTTCTTGCTTCTCCCAATCCTGTTACTACAGAATATGTTAAATAAGGATTACCGTCTTTTCTTGAATTAGTAGGTAGTATACCCATAGTTACACCATTATTTTCAGAAACACCCCTGCATGCATTTTCCATTATGCCTCCCATTCCTCCACAAACAAGTATCCATTTTTCTAAAGCAATAAGCTTTCCTGTTTGATATGCTATTTCAGCTAATTCCCTATTGGAATCTCTGCTGCCAATTATTCCAACATAAAAATCACTAGCCATATTTAACCCCAATTTCTATTGTATAAACTAAGTCGTATTGTATCAAACTATCATGCATTCTGCATAGCATATGTATTATGCATCAGTGTTTAATTTCTTATAATACAAAGATTTAAGTCCTTTCACCGAATTTAAATATGTAAATTGCATAAAGGTTTATAAGTTTTTCATAAAGTATATTTAAAGTTATTTTCTTACTATACAAGGATTTATTTTATTTTTTCAAATATGGCACAGTTCTTGCAATATATATAAGAGGATAGATTATTAAAATTAGTCTTTTTTTCCAATATTTAATAAAAGTTAATTTTTAAATTTTAGGAAAATATACATGAAAGAGGATAATTTGGAAACAAACCTAATTGAAAAACAGCTTTCTCAAGACAATTTTTTAAATGCTCGCTTAAATAAAGAGGAAAGCGAAATTTATAATAAAAGCGGGCAGAAATTATGTGTTTTTGATTATAGTTCAGTACTAACAGATGCCAAAGACGATGCAAAAGACTATGTTGATAATTTTATAGAAACAAAGACTCTGGAAATTTCAAACAACTCGGATTTTCGTGTAATTGGCTGGAACAAAAATAGTATCTTTTTCCTGAAAGACTAGCTGTATATTAAAAAACTAAAAACCATAAATACAATCACATAAAAAATCCGGTCATTATTAAAAAGAAAAACCACTAATTTACACTAAAATAGGGATTAATTCAGAGGGGAATATCAATGTAATTTGATGCCGATTAATATTATAATATGCAAAACCTATTAGTGCCGATTAGTGAGGATTTGTGGTTACTTAAGAAGGGCTAAACTGTCACATATTATTTATATAAATTACATAATACTGCTTTTAATTCTTTACTATTTTTCTGATATAAATCATAATAATTTACACTTTATAATAAAGTGGAGGATAAACATTGAGTGTAAAGAATTTCCCGCGATCACCAGTTCTTATAATTGATGATGAAGAAGATGTTTTGCAGTCGTACAAAATGTCATTACACTACAACGGTATTAATAATTTAATACTCTGTAATGATAGTAGAAATGCAATACCCGTTTTAAAAGAAAATGAGATCTCTCTGATTATCCTTGACCTCTTTATGCCTTATATAACAGGACAGGAACTGCTGGATATAATCGCTCAGGAACATCCTGATATTCCGGTTATTGTAATTACAGGTTCAAACAAAGTGGAAACAGCAGTAGAATGTATGAAATGTGGCGCATTTGATTACATGGTAAAACCTGTAGAACGAAGCAGGTTATATACTGGTGTAAAAAGAGCCATCGAGATAAGAGAATTAAAAGAACAGTTAAATGTTCTAAGTGAACAGATATTATCAAAAGAATTAAAGCATCCGGAAGCTTTTAAAGAAATTATAACAAATAATGATTCAATGAAATCAATCTTTAAATATATAGAAGCAATAGCTCCAAGCCCTAAATCCATTTTAGTTACGGGGGAGAGCGGAAGTGGTAAAGAACTGATAGCAAAGGCAATTCATAATTGTAGTAAACGAACTGGTAATTTCATAGCAGTAAATGTTGGGGGGCTTGATGATAATTTATTTTCTGATACCCTTTTTGGTCATATGACCGGGGCTTTTACAGATGCAAAAGGAAAACGTGAGGGATTAATAGTAAAAGCAGAAGGCGGTACATTATTTCTTGATGAAATCGGCGATCTTGAAACTAGTTCTCAGGTAAAACTTTTACGCCTTTTACAGGAAAATGAATATTACCCTCTTGGTTCTGATATACCCCGGATTTGTGATGTTAAAATAGTTGCAGCAACAAATACTGACCTTAAATTAAAACAAGCACAGGGAAAGTTTAGAAATGATCTTTATTACAGACTTCTTACACATCATATTACTATCCCTCCTTTAAGAGAACGCCTTAATGATCTTCCATTTTTAATAGATCATTTTTTACAGCAGGCAGCGGATTCTTTGAGCAAGAAAATTCCTACAATACCAAAGGAATTATCATTGCTATTAAGAACCTATAACTTTCCTGGAAATGTAAGAGAACTTCAGTCTATGATATTTGATGCTGTAAGCAGGCATGAATCTAAAATGCTTTCATTGTCTGTTTTTAAAGAGTATCTTACAAAACATAACAGCAATAATTATAAGGAACAGGAAGAATTATCAGAAAAGAATATGATATCATATACAGGAAGATTTCCAACTATTAAAGAAGTAGAAGATTACTTTATAAATGAGGCTATGGAAAGAGCAAAAGGGAATCAGTCCATTGCAGCACAGATACTTGGGATATCTCAATCTACATTAAGTAGAAGATTTAAAGAGTCCTAAATTAGTAATTAAAACTATTTCACAACTTACTATTGTCTTGTAATAGTCATATATGTTATCAATACTATAAATTAAATCCAATTAGCAGGCCAAATATTTTTATTACTAATATGCTTTTGCTTTTTATCGTATAAATAAATTTATGAAATAATGTAAACTTTAAGGAACCTGTACATGAACTGGGAAAAAAAACCCATAATATCAGAAGAAGTAATTACAATCTCAGAAACTTATGGAATTGACAAAATACTTGCATCCATACTCTGTAGAAGAAAAATAACAGAACCCGAGGATATTTGTTTTTATCTTGAAGATGATTTTAGATTTCTTCACAATCCGTTTTTATTTAAAGATATGGTTAGCGCTGTAGATAGAATAAAATATGCAATAGAACATAAAGAGAAAATCTTTGTCTTCGGAGACAGAGATGCAGACGGTATAACTTCCACCAGTCTGATTGTAGAATCTTTAAATGAATATGGAGCAGATACTTCCTGGGGAGTACCTATTGGTGATGACGCTTACGGACTTACAAATACAATTATTGACAGAAATGTAGAATCTGGAATAAAACTCATTATAACTGTTGACTGCGGGATATCAAACCATAAAGAAATTAAACAAGCAAAGAATCATGGTATAGATACAATAATAATAGATCATCATCACTCACAGGAATCACTGCCGGAAGCAACAGCAATAATTAATCCTCAAATGGAAGACTCAGGCTATCCGTTTACAGGCCTTTCCGGCTGCGGTGTCGCATTAAAACTTCTTTTTGCATTAAATTTCTCAAATTCGGAATACTATAATAAAACCTTCTGCCTTTTAAATATCAAACCTTTAAATGATGCCTATTTAATAGAAACAATTAAAATTAAAAATCTTGGCCAAATCGATAGAATAAACGAAAATATTATTCCTGATATGCTAAGCTATAATAAGTGTAAAACAGCAGAATTTATTGGCAGCAATGAAATAATAGTTCTTAATAAAGAACTTCAGGAAAAACAATTATCGAACATTTTTAAAGACGAGATTGATATTAATTTAACTGATATTGCATCGGTAGTTAAAGAATACATCCCCCAGCTCGCAGATAAAAATCTTCTTATGCTTAAAAGTATGAGCAAAATAGCAAAATATAAAAAGGCTCCTTTATGCGAAGTTGATATTTTAAGTAACCTGTTCGTTTCAATAATTTTAAAAAAAGAAAATCTTTTAGGCAGTAATTTTTTAGATAAATTGGACTTTGTTGCTTTATCAACATTAGCAGATATTATGCCTCTTATTAATGAGAACAGAATACTTGTAAAACAGGGCCTTTTTGCTTTAAACAATACAAAAAGAACAGCACTTAGAGAGCTAATCCTTGCTAAGGGCCTGTTCGGAAAAACCATTTACAGCCAGGATATAATCTGGCAATTAACTCCGGTAATTAATGCTTCCGGTAGGATGGGAGAACCTCATAAAGCAGTTGAATTATTATTGTCTAAAGATGATGATGAAATAGCAGAACTTCTTAAATATTTATTAAGTCTTAATAATAAGCGGAGAAAACTTGTAGATAAAATCTGGGAATCTACACTAAGAAAAGCAAGACAGTCATATGAAAAAACATCAGAGAAATTTGTATTTGTATCCGGTAGATTCATACATAGAGGAATTACTGGTATTCTTGCTTCAAGGCTGATTAAAATGTATAAAACCCCTGCACTCGTAATTGCAGTACTTAATAACAAAGCAGTGGGCTCTTTAAGAAGCCCTAAGACAGTTAATATTAAAGAATTTTTAGCCAAATTTTCCGACCTGCTTTCAAATTACGGCGGGCATGATTTTGCTGCAGGTTTTACTGTTAGTCTTGATAAGCTGCCAGCCTTTGAAGAAAGATTTTTTAAAATAGCAGACAAAATTGATTTAGATGCAGAGCAGAAACTCCCTGCAATTTCAGTTGATGCGGAAGTCCCCACTTCGTTTCTGGAACCTAGCTTATTCAAAATAGTAGAAATGTTTGAACCGTATGGTGAAAGAAACCCTCCTCTTGTTTTCTTAACAAAAGGGCTTAAAGTCTTAAGCTGTGATTTAATGGGTAAAACGAAACTTGTGCATTTAAAAATGCTCTTTGATTCCGGTAAATACAAATGGCCTGCAATACTCTGGAATGGTGTGGACAAGCTCGGCACTGAATTTGACGTAGGTGATACAGTAGATGTTCTGTATAAATTAAATAAGAACTGTTATAATAACCAGGAAACTATCCAGATAATGGTTATTGATATGGCAAGATCTAAAGGGTAACGCACAAATTTCTAGCAAAGATCGATAGGACTACAAAGGATTTTTAGAGAGAGATTTTCTTTATCCCTCACCGGCTCGGATTTATGGCCCAAATTGGCGCACTGGCTATGTAAAGTTGTACTTAACAATTTGTTCTTGCTAAAATTAAATTTTTATATTATTCTGAAATATAATTGGAGCAAATGCACTGCTTGCCAACAAAAGCAAGCTTTATTCCGTTATGCGAAATATTTTTTTGAAACTCTTTAAAATCGTTTTACGGAGGATATAATAAACAAATGAATATAAGATTTGCACATATTAACATTGTGGCTAAAGAATGGAAGAAATTAGCAGATTTTTATATTAATGTGTTTTCTTGTAAACCGAAACCACCAGAAAGATATTTATCAGGTGAATGGTTAGATAAACTCACAGGATTAAAAAGTGCAAAAATTAACGGCATTCATTTATCACTACCTGGGTATGATAAAGATAGCTTAACCATTGAAATATTTGAATATGATAAGAATAAAAAGAATTGTGGAAAATTGATTAATATGGAAGGTTTTGCTCATATAGCTTTTGCTGTGGAAGATGTAGAAGCATGTTTAAAATTGCTAATGGAAAAAGGTGGATCTACTGTAGGAAAGGTCGTAAAAACTAAAATTAATGGAGTAGGACAGATCCATGTTGTGTATGCAAGAGATCCTGAAGGTAACATAATTGAGATCCAAAAATGGGACTAAGAATTACTAAAAAGGAACACTTACATATAAACACACCGTTATTTAAATCATATCCAATGAGTAAAATTGGAAGACAACAGGTTTTTCTAAAGTTTGAAAATCTGCAGCCAACAAGTCCTTTAAAATTCGCGGCATAGGACATCTTTGCCAAAAAGCAAAAGAGGATGGAATAACTCAATTTATTTCTTCTTCAGGCGGAAATGCGGGTTATGCAGCTGCTTATGCTGGACAAAACCTTGGAATTAAAACAACTGTTTTTGTTCCTGGTACAACTCCACGGGACACAATTGTGAAAATAGAAGATCAAGAAGCAAAAGTGGTAGTCAAAGGTGATGTATGGGACGAAACAGATATAATTGCCTCAAAATTCGCAAAAGATGTTAAAGGACTTTATATATCCCCCTTTGACCATCCGCTTATCTGGGAAGGACACTCAACTATCATTAATGAAATAGCAAACGAAGCTTCAAAACCAGATGCAATAATTTTATCAGTAGGCGGCGGCGGATTACTTTGCGGAGTTGTGCAAGGTTTGCATAACAACAATTGGCAGGATGTGCCGGTTATTGCTGTAGAAACAGAGGGATCTGCTTCGTTCTCGGCTTCACAAAAAGCTGGAAAATTAATCACTTTAGATAAGATAGACAGCATAGCCAAATCCCTTGGAGCAAAAACAGTTTCAAAACAAACCTTAGAATGTGACAAAAAACATAAAATAAAATCAATAGTAGTAACAGATAAACAGACGGTTTCGGCCTGTATCAGCTTCGCAAATGACCATCGGTTTTTAGTAGAATCGGCTTGCGGGGCGTCATTAGCCGTAGCTTATGAACAGCATGAAGTACTTAAAAACACAAGATCTGTGATCATCATTGTGTGTGGAGGGATAGGAGTAGATTTAGACAAATTAAAACAATGGCAGGAATTTTAAAGATGAATTCTCATGAACAATTTATTTCATTTAATTTAAATATATAAAATATTTTGATACGGATTTAAAATTTCTGCTTTGTGAAAAAGCAACTTGACAATTTCTACTTTAATCTATTATATTCTATTCACTGTCTTAAGATTTTTTCTTAAATTAACAGTAAAGGGAGGTGATTCAATATCGCATTTGTAACAATTTCAGAAGACGAAGCCCTGGAAAAAGCCCTTAAAAGGTTCAAGCGTCAGGTAGAAAAAGAGGGCATAATAAGAGAATGGAAAAAAAGAGAATTTTTTGAAAAACCTTCCACAATAAAAAATAGAAAACAAAAAGCATTAAAAAGAAAACGGATAAAAAAGATAAGAAAACTTAATGTACCTGTAAAATCAACAAGATAATCATTTTATTGTTAATATATAGAGACTGTCTTAATTTAAGGCAGTCTTTTTTTTGAGGTACAAATTTATAAGGTTATAAAGATTGTTTCCAATATTTATTTGTTAAGGCCTTAAATACTTTAAAGAGAATTTTCCCCGATTTTATCCAAATAATTTTACTTTTTTCTTGATCTGTTTTCTACATAAGACTAAAATAATCTCATGAATATAAAAGCTTTAATCTTTTTAAGCATTATATTACTTACAGGAATGTTATTTCCAGCTTGCGTAAGCTCGGATCTGAATATCAACAATATTGATACAATAATCTACAGATTTCAAGATTCATCCGTAGATCCTTATTACCATAGGAGCTACACAATTATTGTAACAGAATCCCATATAAGTATTTCGGTTGATGTATATAGTGATGTAATTGCAGAAAAAAGTTATCAACTTGAAAATGATGGATTCGTACAAATAAAGAAAGTTATAGAACTTGCAGAACTGTCAAATGCAGAACTGCCAAAGAATCCTGAATGTGGAGGAGGCAAAAGTGAGTCTCTAAGCTTTTATGTAAAGGATCAATTAGTTTTTTCCGGCGACGTTTATCATTGCGGTGGAAGTGATTCTGGTACATTATCAGGAGACCTTGATTCTATACAGAATAAATTAATTTCTCTAATACCCGACTTTAAAAACCTGCTGGCAATAGAATATTTAAAATAAATATGTTTTTTTCAAATCTGTAAAACTCACTATTGCTGTTAGTTATTTTCCTACAGGAATAAATTGTTATTAATATACTTTATTCTGACAGCCAAAATACCTCTCAATTCTACTGCTGGGATGGAGGCTATGATTTAGTGCCTGACCAAATGCAAGCTTGCGATCAGGTTACAGCCTTATGAGAATGTAGATACGCCGTAGCTCTGCTCATAAGTTCTTCATTTTACTTTTATAACTGCATAAAAATTAACAGCTTCTTTTTTACCTTTAATTTTTTGATTAGAAATGAGCCTGGATTCTATTTTTCCTTCTAATTGGCTATTAGTGGATTCTGAAACAAGAATCATATTTTTTTTTGCTATACTGCATAGTCTTGCAGCAAGATTAACTGTATCGCCAATTACAGCATACTCGCGCCTTTCCATGCTTCCTATTGTTCCAGTAACTACTGCTCCGGTGTTTATACCAATACCAACTCTTAGTGTAGTTTCTTCTACTTTATCAAGACGTACAACTGCTTTCATCATATCAGATGCACATTTCACTGCTGTATAAGGATCCTCAAAAGTAGCCATTATTTCATCACCTACAAATTTATCTATATCCCCACCATGTTCATGAACTACTTTTGCCTGCACCTCAAGAACTTTATTAAGCTGTTCAATCACAAAATCTGCATCATGAGCTTCGGAATAAGTAGTGAACCCACGAATATCTGAAAAAAGAAGTGTTAAATTCTTTCTCATTGCCTTGTCGTCTTCTTCACCTTCTTGTTTTACAAATTCGTCTGTAGATTTAGAAACAAATTTTGACAAGCGCAGCCTTTCCCGGAGGCCTTTGGTCATGTTATTGATTTTTTCTGCAAGGTCTCCAAACTCGTCTTTGCTCTTTATTTTAACTTTTGCTTCAAGGTTACCTTCACCGACAATTTTAACAGTATTACCAATGCTTAGTAGCGGCCGTATAATTATTCTATGATTAATAAATATAAGAAGTATTGTGCTTATAACCCCAATTATAACGAAGAAAAAAGTAAGTATAGTTCTTCCCTCTTCTATTCTGCTATAAATACTTTCCAGACTTACCTTAAAATGTACTATTCCCCTTATAAACGGTTCTTTTCCGTGACAGACATTGCACTCCGGATTATTAAATATAGGATAGAAATACTCCATTTCTTTTGTATCCATTAATAACTCTTTTACTATTGTATTTGATTCAAGAACCTTCTGAAAAGAAGGATTGTTAATCTCTATAAAATCTGCACGCGGGGTTTTTTCAAAGCTCATAAAATTCTGGTAATTATTAACAAAATCTACAGTAGAATAATCATTAAAAGCATTTGTTCCATCTATTCTATATATAGTTATTTCTTCAAATTCTTTTAGTTCCCTTAAATCGTTCATAGTATTAACAGCAATTGGAGCTTCTCCGTTAAGCATGATATTACGGATAACCGTATTAAGCATTGCTGTATTTGTAGAAAGGTTTCTTTCTGTTACTTCAAACAAGTTGTTTGTTTGATTATCTACAGTAAAGATCAGAACAATTACTATGGTTAACAAAAGGATAAATGTAATAAGAGATATTATTTTTACCTGTATAGAATTAATTTTCATTATTCTAAATTCTTATCGAGAGGCTGTACTATAACATAATCATTATATTTTACACCTACATGGCAGCTTATACATCCATCTACATTGCCCTCTGCAACTGTTTCTCCATCTACTGTATATTTTATCCAGTACCAGTCATTTGTTTCCGGTGCAAAACCTTCAACTTTAACCATAGCAGTAATTGCCACAAGTTCTTCATCAATATTTAGGTTCTCTTTAAAAATAATACTGCCATTTGGCGCTATCCTATCTTCTATAGGAAGCGCATTATACAATATTGGATTGATATAAATTTGATGAAAACGTCCGTGCGGTGTCTGCCCTGGCTGGATGCCTTCATTTCCAGGCCATTCGGGAAATTGTTTATAATCATATTCTTCTGTTACTCTCTGCCACACTCGTTCTGCGGATATTTCATCTTTTGTAAGAGGTGGATATTTTATTTCTGTAACCGTATTATTACACTGGAACAGTAAGAATAACTGGGAAATAAACATCAATATAAATATTTTTTTCATAATCTACTTCTTATCATATTATTAGAAATAATTTATTTAAACAAGCATAAAAATAAATCCTATTCTTCAAAATTATTGTTAAAGACATTTTATTCTGATATCCTCCATCCCCGCAGTTCTATCGCGAGGATTGAGGATATCAGATAGTGAGGCTTACCGCAGCATTATGAGAACGAAAATACCCCGGAGCTCTGCTCCGATTCATTTCTTAAAAAGTTCTAAAATTTCCTTTTTATAAGTTTCCATTATTACTGATTTCTTAAGTTTCAGAGTATGGGTCACTTCCTTGCCGACTTCAAAAGGTTTAGGAAGTATTTTTATTCGATTAATAAGTTCATAAACTTTAAATCCTTTTTTTATATTTACCCGATCTTTTATCTCATTAATTATGAGGTTTTTTATATCCTTAGATTCCGATATTTTCTCCGGAGTATCCAGATCTTTTAAATTTGAATCTTTTATATAGGTATTTATATTTTCTATATTTGGTATAACAAGTGCAGCAAGGTATTTCTGATCCTGGCCTACTATCATTATCTGGTCTATATAATCAGACTGCAAAACGGTATCTTCTATTGGGCCGGGTTCTATATTCTCACCACCCATTAATACTATAGTTTCTTTTTTACGGCCCATTATTCTTATCTGTCCTTTGTATGTAACCATTGCAAGATCACCTGTATTAAGCCAGCCTTCTTTATCCAAAACCTTTTTGGTTTCTTCATCTTTTTTATAATAGCCCAGCATTACATTCGGGCCTTTTATATAAAGAACACCTTTATGTCCATATGGAAGTTTTTCACCTTTTTCATCAAGAATCTTAATATCTATATCAGGAAGCGGAGGACCTATAGTGCCGGAAACGGGCCTCTTATAATTTCTTACAGAAACTATAGGTGCAGCTTCCGTAAGGCCGTATCCTTCTACAAGGCAGATACCTGCTGCTGCAAAAAAACTATCTATATGAGGTGGGAGTGCACCAGCACCGGAAACACCGAATCTAAATTTTCCGCCAAGACGTTTCTTTATTTTTCCGAAAACAAGCAGATTACCCAAAAGTTTAAAAGGAGTTAACAATATTAAAGGAATAATACTTACTATTATATCTAAAATTCTTATCCTTCTTTTAAATTGAGGTAATAAGCCTCTTAACATAGCTTTTAATTTTGCATAAGCCGTACCAATCATAACAAAAAACCTGAAAATACCAAATTTTAAGCCGCCTTCTGCTTTAACTTTCTTGTATATTGCAGATCTTATTCTTTCCCAGATTCTGGGGACAGATGGAAAAATTGCAGGTTTCACTTCACCCATATCCTGAATCATAACTTTGGCAATAGGCTTGGAATAGGCCAACGTACAGCCTGCAAAAAGCAAAACATACTCAACTGTCCGTTCAAATGCATGCCACACGGGTAATACAGAAAGAAAAACATCGCCCATTCGAATATCCAGTGGAGTAAGCGGTGCTACAATCTGATGCATAAAATTTGAATGATTAAGCATAACACCTTTTGGCTCTCCTGTTGTCCCGGAAGTGTAAATCAGTGTTGCAAGATCGGTTGCTTCACCTTTTTCTATTTCCTTTTCAAAATAGTTATGTTCTTTTTTTGAGTTCTCACCTATCCTTTCGATTTCTAAAAAAGAATATATTGTAATGCCTTTTTGTTTTGTTTTAGGCTGTGTATATTTATTGTCCAATACAATAATTGTTTTAAGCTTTGGGAGGGAACTTTTTATCGATATTATTTTATCAAGCTGGATCGAATTTTCTACTATAGTTGCCTTGCATTCTGCATGTCCGAGTATATATTTTATTTCATCTCCTGTAGAGTCAGAACCACGGGGCACATCTGCACATCCTATACTTAGAATTGCAAAATCCGAGATGAGCCATTCTTTTTTATTATCTGAAATAATCCCTATATGCTCTCCACGATTTATACCAATCTCTATAAGGCCAAGAGCAAATGTCTTTACAGATTTATAAAGATTATCTGCGGAAATAGACTCAAATGAGCCTTTAGCATTCCTGCTTTTAAGCATTGTAATATCTTTGTTATTTTGACAGAATTGTTTTAAAAGTTTTGGGATTGTATTTACCGGCATAATCACTTCCTTTAACTTAAATTTATATTAACGTAATAATAAATTAAAATCTAATTAAAACCTAATCTTTTTGCCGGCAATTAACTATTTAGCAGAATTGACAATACATAGCCATTCAGCTTCTGCTGCAAGTTCATCACCTACAAATGCCTGCCCGCTCTGTTTAAGCATATTTTTAGTAATTCTTAAATTTTTAATAACAAGCTTTACCTGTTCTCCGGGCCTTACCTGTCTTTTAAATTTTGCTTTGCTTATTGTCCCTAAAAAGAATATTGATTCTCCTAAAAGATTCTGCTGCACTATTCCTGCGCCTCCGCATTGTGCCATTGTTTCTACCAGAATAACACCAGGAACAACCGGATAACCTGGAAAATGGCCCTTAAAAAAATGTTCTGTATCTTTGTAAGTTCTGTAACCTATGATTTCGTTTTCATCAGCTTTTTCTATTTTATCTACAAATAAAAAGGGTTCTCTGTGAGGTAATAATTTTTCTATATCTTCCATAAAACGATGATAAACAGTTAGTGAAAAGCTGTCAAGAAAAAAGTAGAATTAGCAGTAATTTTAAATTAGCTCTTCACCCACTCTGCAGAACAAGTACGGTAAAATTATACAATGCATGTGCAATAGCAATTACATGCACATTCTTAGTTTTCTTAAACACATAGCAGAAGATAAATCCGTTTATTAATGCTATAGATACACCAATTATACCACCATAAAAATGTAGTAATGCAAACAGGCAAGTACTTATTAAGGCTATAGTACTGAATTTGACACCGGCATTTTTAAATGCTGTTAATAAATATGATCGGAAAAAGATTTCCTCCTTATAGCCTGTAACCAGAGAAAACAGAAGCAAAAGAGGTATCGGAACAGATATTTTTGATAACTCTGGCGTATTAAAATTAATATCTGGTAGCAACTGTATAAAATAAACAAAAGTACTGCTTATAATAAAAATAAAACTGTAAAGAACAATAGTAAAAACAATATCAATGTATTTAAAGTATTTAAAAGATTTAAACCCATAGTATTCAAGTGAATTTATCTTAGATTTAGGATTATCGTCTTTAATATCCGGATATTTATTATGTTCTATTCTTTTAATCCATATTATATAAATAATAAGAAACGTATGAGGTATGGAAACAATTATATAGCTAATAATATCTTTAGTATTTAAAAAGCCGTCTGTACTTCCTCCAAATAAATTAAATGAAAAAAACGAAAGGAGAATTAATAGTGACTCAATTATTATTCGTCTCATACATCCCTTAATTCCGAATCCTTAAGCCTTTCAATAAAAAGGCCAGCAAGTTCTATTTTTTGCTCAATTATTTTCTTATTCGGCTCATCATAAGTTTTTGAAAGCAGGAATCTGTATATTTTTTTTGCATCTTTTAAATAAGAAATTGGAATATTCTGCATATTTTTAAGACGGTTATTTTCTAAATAATAATAATAATCTCGGATTCCGGAATCGAGGAATTTATTTGCATGTGAAAGCTGCTTAAAAAACCGGGTAGAATTCCATGCATTTGGAAGCGGCCGCACCACTCTACACTCAGTTACTTTTAAGAATGTTGAAAAAAGAAGTAAATAATACTTTCTGATCTTCAAATTTTCAACATTATAAGGATAATTCAATAATACTAAGTATGTTTCTTTTAGCTTATTTTTTAATAATTTACCATTTTTATTTTTTGGATATTTTTTAAGCCATCCGAGTATTACAGTATCCCTTATTATCTGGTCTCCGATAGTTACGATTTCCTTAATATTTACATTTTTAACGTTTCTAACATAAAAACTTTTACCTGATTTTAAAGTTGATTTAAGTATTTCATATGCTTCATTAAGTTCTACCATTTTCTCAGTAGACCATTCAGGATTAGCAGGATGCTTGTCCGGATGACATTTTTTAGTAAGAATTCTATATATCTGCTTGACTTCCTTAAAATTAGTTAGGGAAGACAGGCAAAAAAGCTCTAAACTCTTTTCAATATCTTTTATCTTTTCTTTAAACATGTTACAGTCTTTTAGTTTAATAATACTAACATTTTATCTAATATAAAGTGTTTTACTATAATAACATTAGATTGATAAGAATATTTTAAGTAAAAAGCTTTAATAAATTCTAAAAAGTGGTTAAAATGCGAGTTAAAATTTTAATCAATCTTTATATTATTATGTTTTTAGATCTTATAAAAGGGGTACGATAATAAAAGTATGGTGTACATTATCTTATCAATTATATTTGTACTATTGGTAGCAGCAATTCTCTTCCTGCGCAAACTCGGCGGGGGAAATTTTCCATGGATAAAGTTCTATTTAAAAGGTAAAGAATCCGGATTTGCATTTAAAGAAATCAACCTCTTACGAGTGATTGCAGTAGAAAACAGGATAAAAGATCCAACATCCTTATTCTGGTCCATTAAACAACTTGACAGATCTATAAGAGGGTTAATACTTAAATTCAGATCTAAAGGCCAGGAAGAAACGCCTCAAGCTACAATGATGGTATCAAAATTATTTCAATTTCGGAAAAGGGTTGAATTTAATAAACCAAAATACAATCTCGGATTAAAATCTTCCAGAGAAATTTCCGCAAGACAAAGAATTAAAATTGCTTTGCCTAATATGCTTCCTTTTAGCTCTATTGTTATAGATAATTTAAGAAGATACATGGCTATTTCCTATCCTAAAGGCCCTAAACTTCCATTCGGGTTTTCCTGGAAAGGACAGCTTATTGGTGTAAATTTCTGGAGAGAGGGCGATGCAGGTTACTATTATCAATCAAAAGTACTTGGTGATTATTCTGATAAAAAATACCCTATTCTTCATTTAGGCCATAAAGATAATGTAATGCGCACGCAGATGAGAAAATCAATACGGGCCGAAGTCGGGACTTCCGCATTTATTTTCCCTCTTAGCTCTATAACTAATGCAACAGAAGAAGTTGAACAAAATGCCGGATTAAGGTGTTATCTTATTGATATTTCTTCAGACGGTGCTGCAATTATAGTCGGAGGAAGAGCAAAAGTTGGACTTCCAATTAAATATCAGTTTAATCTTGGTGAATATAAAATAGTTATGATAGGCGTTGTAAAAAGTGCTAATTATGATGAGAAAAAGAACAGATCTTTACTGCATATTCAGGCAAGAGAACCATCAAAACGAATTAAAAATATTATTGAATCATTTGTATATAACCTTTTTGGTGAGCAGCAAGGCGCTAAAATACATAATCATTCAAAATGATAATAAATAAAATAAAAACATTGATTTTTACGCACAACTTATTATAGTATTAGTATACGTTTATACTAATAATTTAGTACTTTACATTGATAAATTACCGTAATAATATATATTTAAACTGGTAAGTAAACAAAATAGGAGCTAAGGTATGAAAAAGGCCTTTATATTAATTATTTTTATTATTATAACGTTTAATGTAGCAGCTCAGGATAATCAAGTTTTGTTAGATACATTTTTACGAAATTTCCAGAGAGCTGATCAAATAGAAACTAAAATAAAAGTTTTAGAAGATTCTCTAAATTATGATACTAATAACATGGGCTTATTATATCACGAAGCACTGAACTACGTTCTAAATAATCCCCAATTGATACAACAGGAAACCTTAGTAACACAGATAGCTTTTCTGGCTATTGACGAGATTAAAAACATTGGTTATTCAGATTCAAAATATGCTTTATGGCAATTATTTACGGAAGATACATCAACAACTATGCGGATAAGTATTTTGGAAGCTTTAAGAATAATGGGTAAAAACGATGATAGAATTTTAACAAACTGCATAGAATGGATGGAACTTCAGAACACACTGTTTTTTTCAGGTTCAAGGCCGGACAATCAGGTAGTTAGCTCAATGCTCCTCGCACTTGGAGAATTTGGCTCTTCATTAGCTTTTAACAGTCTTTTTTCAGCAAAAGTACTGGGATATTCAGAAGAAATTTCCGTCTTAGCAGGAAATGCACTTTTTAAACTCGATGGAAATATGAAGGATATGCTGATTGGTGTTGTAGAAAGCGGAACAATATTTGAGAAAAGAGAAGCCCTTAAAATGGGATTGGATTTAAATAATGACAGACTTAATGATGCCGAAAAAGCAGAACTTGCAGAATTTACACTAGAAATTGCAATTTATGCGTCTACAGGTGATCAGGTGGAAAAATCATATATAAGAGATATGCGTTTTGAATCTATTATTGCGCTTACCAAGCATAAATGGTCAAAAGCGACATCACTTGTTATAGAACATTTTGGTGTGACTTTACTCGAATATGACCGGGGAATTGTTGCAAAATCTAGACTTTTGGAAGCAATAGATGCTCTTGGAAACATGGGAACACATGAAGCAGCTGAAAGATTAACTTTATATCTTGAATTGGTTAATTCATATACAGAACATGGAAAAGTATTCGATGAGCAGATAACACTTGCTATTATTAACAATCTGAATATTTTGGGTGACAAAATATCATTTGATCACCTTTTTAATACAAAATACTTAAATTACAGTTCAATAATTAAACAGGCAGCTCAGGAAGCTGCAGACAACCTGGTATGGTAATATAAAATGCTTCGGGGGCATAATCCCTCTTTAATTTGTGCAGTAATTACTATCTCATCCGTATTATTTCTTTCAAATATTTACGAAAGTTTGATTCTTCTATTTATTACTGCAATAGCATTGTATATTATTGGAATAATATTTTTATTTAGCAGTAAGCTAAAAAAATATTCTTTTATAATACTGATTTTTGCTCTGGGATTTACTTTTGGTGCTGTATGTAATCTTAACATTTACCTGCAAAAGGAAAAATCTTTTACAGGTATTGCAATTAATCGAGTAACACAATTCTCCGGAGAAATAATAGAAGACAGCTACATATCTAATAAGGGAATTTCAATTCATAAGCTAAAGCTCTACTATGTTTCGAATGAACAGGGAGGAATAACAGCAGAAGCTATGGGCAATGTAATTATTTTTGATGATGTAGAGAGAGCTTTTTATACAGGTGAAATTATAAATATAGATGGTATTCTCTATGAAAATAATTCTGACATTTATTTTCCATTTAACGGTAAAATCAATAACATTAATCCATCCGGTTTTAGTTCAGAATTTTTATCATTTAGAGCAGAGATAAGAAAAAGAATTGAGGCACAAATAGAATTATTCGGCTATCCATATTCTTCTATTTTTAAAGGACTTTTTCTCGGACTAAAAAATACAATACCTGAAAAGTTATATAATAATTTTCAGGAAACAGGCACTCTTCATCTTCTTGCAATATCCGGTCTTCATGTAGGTATTATTTACCTCTTTGTTATTTTAATTCTTTATCCGATACCATGGAACTCGGTAAAATGGATTTTAGGAAGCATTATAATACTATTTTATATGTTTATTGTAGGGCCAAAGCCTTCACTGATAAGGGCATCGATAATGCTTATTTTGCTTGGTTTTTCAAAATTGATTGACCGCGAAATAGATCCGATTAATATCCTTAGCCTGTCGCTAATTATCTTTTTACTTATAGATCCTTTTTCTGCCTTTTCCTTATCCTTTCAATTATCATTTCTTGCGATAACAGGAATATTAATTTCCGGCAGACCTATTTCCAGGTTTTTATCACGGTATTTACCAAAATTTTTAAATATCCCATTATCATATTCAATAGGCGCTCAAATCTTTACTTTACCTGTTGTATTATCACAATTTGGTATTTTTTATCCTATTGGAATACTTACTACTATTCTTATAGTTCCATTTATTACAGTTTTTCTCTGGGCCGGGATTATTTGCTTAATTTTGGTTAATCTGGCGGCCGTTTTATATCCTTTTAAATTACTCTTTATGTTTCTTTATTATATCATCAGTAGTATTACAGGAATATTATCCATATTTCCAGGAATCCATATAGAATGGTATATTTCCTGCATTCTTCTTGTTATTATATTGATTATTGTTTATAAGAAAAGTAAGTATGAAAATAAATTATAATTCAACTGTAAATATAAAACAATTATTAAACGAATTAAATATTTATCTTAAAAAAAGATGGGGACAGAATCTTCTTATTAATGAGGGAGCCCGAAATAAAATAGTGGACCTTCTTGATATTAAGGAGAACGAAAGAATCTGGGAAATCGGGCCGGGTATCGGTTCGATGACAGAATTAATTTTAACTAAAACAAAAGCTCTTACTGTATTTGAAATAGATTATGGGCTTATCAGATTTTTAGAAAAACAATTTTCTATAAATAATAATATTAATCAGAATCATTTTAGAATTGTACAGGGAGATTTCTTAAAAACATGGAAAACTGAATTGGAAACCAATGGACCTCCGGATAAGATTATTAGTAATCTGCCATATAGCTCTGCTTCTGCAATTATTTCTGCAATAATAGAAAATAATTCCATACCTAAAAAAATGGTTTTCACTGTACAAAAAGAACTTGCAAATAGAATTACTGCAGAAATAAGCACAAAAAGTTATTCATCATTTTCTGTATTATGCCAGTATGGATGTAATATTAAACTTTGCGGAGATCTTCATTCAGGTTCATTTTTCCCTAAGCCGGAAGTAATATCAACAATAATCGAAATGACACCTGCAAACCGGGTTTTAAAACCTACAAATGAGAAAATCTTTTTAAAACTTTTCAGAGGCCTTTTTCAATCCAGAAGGAAAACCATAAAAAATAATTTAAAAAATAATATTAAGATTCCCGGGTTAAATACTGAAGATCTGATTAAAGCTGCAGAAGGTGCAGGGATAGATATAACAAGAAGAGCGGAAACTTATTTTATTAATGATTTTATATTTTTTTCAAATGAAATATGCAAATTAATTAAATAACTTTTTAATTTAATAACTTTAACTTAAATTAAAATAACTTGCTGTAACAATTTTAAATCTATCATATTCATTCTCAAGTTCGTTAATAAGTTCATTTGCAATATCCAGATCCTCTTGAACAATTTGATTTTCAATACGGTTTGCCATGTTTTTTAATGCTTTTGCTTCCATGTTTAGAGCAGAACCCTTTATTGTATGAGCTAACTGTTCTGCATTATCAAAATCTTTCATAATTAGTGCCTGTTTTAATCTCTGAATATAGGAAGGCACATCATCATAAAAGATCGATAACAACTCTTCAATAAGTTCTATATCATTATCGAGTCTCTTAATAAGGACTGACGCATTAAATACTTCATTTTCAGAAATATGAGGTTTTCTTAAAAACATCATTTTGTTATGCTCAGATAATAGCTGCTCAATTACCTGGATAAACTCTTTTGGCTGTATTGGTTTCGATATATAATTATTCATTCCTGCATCAATACATTGTTTTTTATCATCTTCGCTTGCATAAGCTGTTAGAGCTAGAATAGGAGTATGAGAACCTTTTTCTTTTTCAATTTTGCGTATTTCCCTTGTTGCCGCATAACCATCCATTTCAGGCATCTGAATATCCATAATAATTAGATTATATTTCTTCTCTTTTACAAGCTCTATTGCTTCTTTACCATTTGTAGCTAAATCAACTACATAGCCATATTTATTTAATATTCGGATAACCACTTTCTGATTTATTACATTGTCCTCTGTTAAAAGTATTTTAATTTTACGTTTTTCTTCTTCTGCTAACGAATGTTGTGTAATAATTTTTGATAATCCGTTTTTCCCGATACTATTTAATACTGCGACAAGACAATTATAGAGCATAAGTCTTTTTACAGGTTTAGTAAGATATGCAGAAAAACCTATTTTTTTAATTCGTTTTACATCCCCTCTTGCGCCATTAGAAGTTAATAAAATCAGGATTGTATTATTTAATTCAATATCATTTTTTATACTTTCACCCAGTTTTTCACCTTCTTCATTAATTATATCTGAATCAATTATTACAACTTTAAACTGTTTGTGATTTTCTTTTGCATAATAAAGCTTTTCCATGGATTTGCTGTTAAAATCTATTGCTTCTACCATACATCCGAATGATAGTAGATATTTTCTCAGGATGAACCTGTCTGTAGGACTTTTTGCAATAACCAGCATACTCTGGTTTGTTAATTGATTTAAGACTTTATCATCTTCTTGTATAAGATTCTTCTGTCTTTCAAAAACAGCAGATATCCAGAAAGTAGATCCCCCTCCCTTTTCACTTTCTACTCCAATATTACCGCCCATTAATTCCGCTAATTGTTTTGAAATTACCAACCCTAATCCTACACCGCCATATTTCCTGGTAAAAGACTCATCTACCTGAGAGAAAGATTTAAACAGGTATTTTTTCTCCTCTTCAGAAATACCTATTCCTGTATCTGTTACTTCGATAAGTACGCTGGTATGCGTAGGATTTTCATAATCAAGCTTTACTACAACATTTACACTTCCCTTTTCTGTGAATTTAATCCCATTCCCAATTATATGCATAAAAATCTGCCGTAGCCTGCCGGGATCACCATGAAGTAGAGAAGGAACTTCCGGATCTATAATATAACCTAATTTAATACCTTTTTTTTCCGCCTGTATCTTTAATACATTTATTACATCATTAACAAGGATTCTTAAATCAAAATCAATTTTATCAAGATTTAATTTGCCGGATTCAATTTTAGAAAAATCGAGTAAATTCTTAATTATTAAAAGAAGGTTCTCTGCCGATTCTCTTGCGATTTCTGCACATTCCTTTTGCTCATCACCAAGTTTGGAATCAAGTAGTATTTCTACCATACCCAGAATTCCATTTAAAGGAGTCCTTAGTTCATGGCTTATATTTGCAATAAATTGATTTTTAGCCTGGCTTGCAATATTTGCATGGTATGCCATTTGATTTGCTTTATTTATTGCATTTTTTAAACTGGTATTGGATGTCTGCAATGCTTTCTTAGTTTTTTCTACTTCCAATTCAGATTTTTTACTTTCTGTAATATCTATCATAAGTCCACATACAGATACTATTTTTTTATTTTTAACTAACGCTCTGCAGGATGTACGGACCCAGAATAATTCGTTCTTTTTGTTACGTACCCGGTATTCAAGCAAAAGATATTGCTTTTTAACTAATTTCTCATACATATTTTCAAGTAATGATCTATCTTCATCATAAACAAGGTCAGAAAACTTCTTTCCAATAATTTCATCCGGTTTATAAGCAATATAATTCTCTATAACCGGACTTATATATGTGATCAGGCCTGTATCATCAAGAGCAAAAACAACTTCATTTAAATTTTCTACAAGTTGCTTATATAACTGGTAATTTATTTGAACTTTATTTTTTTCCGGTTTTTTTTCTTTTTTATTGCTTTTTGGATAATTAAAAGTAAAAATCTGCTTTTTTAATTCATCTATTTCAGAAATAAGCTGTTTCTTTGTTTTTTCATCCATTCAGAAAGACCCCAATTAAAACTGCATACTAATGCAAATATATTTTATTAACATTTTTTTTGGAATGTATACATTAATATTAAGATATTTGGAAGTATAATTCAATATATTTATCAAAACTGAAGATACTTATATATAAAGTTTTATTTTTAACTTGACACTATTATCTATCAGCATATACGATCTACAAAATATTTATTAATAATAAGAAAATAATTTGGAAATACAAAGATCTAAACAAAAAAAAATAGAACTACTCCGTAATGCCGGCCTTTTTTCTATGTTAAAAGAAAAAGAATTGGAAATTGTAGCTAAATACAGTGAATACTATGATTATGAAAAAGGTAAAACAATATTTAAAGAAGGAAGCAAAGCAGAAGAATTGCATATAATAAAAGATGGCGAAATTTTAATAAGAAAAAAAACTAAAAAAGGCAGTCATAAAGACCTTGCCAGATTTATTTCCGGAGATTGTCTCGGTGAAATGGATTTATTGGAAACTACACCAAGAACTGAAAGCGCAATTGCAGATAAAAAAACAACTGTTTTAACTTTTCCAAGAAAAGGTGTTCATTTTAAAGAAGTACTGACAAACCATCCGGAAGTATCAGCAAATATACTTCATAAGCTGCTTGTTATAATCGCAGGAAGAATCCGCTCCACAAATAAACTCGTTTCTGAAAAAACACCATGGATAGAGGATCTGCGAAAACAATTATTAAATGATAAATTAACAGGACTTTTAAATAGAACTTTCTTAGATGAAGATCTTGGGGCTCTTTTGCCTCAATATGAAAATAAAACGTGCGTCCTTATAATTAAACCTGATAATTTTAAAATAATAAATGATAATTACGGCCATGATGCCGGAGACAAATCTTTAATTCTAATAGCTGATACAATAAAACAAACATTAAGAAAAAAGGACATTGCTGCAAGATATAAAGGCGATGAATTTTCTGTTATTTTACCTGATACGGATATTGATAAAGCTGTAAAGATTAGTGATAAACTTAAAGATGCAATCAATGAAATTAATATGATCAAAATTATTAGTGATAAAAATTTTAAAATACTTGTTAGTATAGGTTTTTCTGTATATCCGGATAATGCTTCAAATAATAAGCTTCTTCTTAAATTAGCTTATGAAAAAATGTTAAAAGCAAGAAACAACGGTGGAAATTGTATAGTTCATTAGAGGTAACTTTGAATTTATAAGGAATAGTATGAAAAATAATATTGATGAGTTTTTGTTGAAAATAGATATATTTTCCACATTAAATAAAGAAGAAATAAATCTGATTATAGACAATTTTCATATTATTAATATAGAAAAAAACGAAGCTATATTTAAACAAGGTGACGAAGGAAATGAACTTTTTATTGTCAAATCTGGTAAGATTGCTATTACTATAGATCTTCCTGATGGAAATAAACATGAAATAACATCTTTTTCTTCAGGGGACTTTTTCGGTGAAATGTCAATATTTGAAGACGCACCACGTTCTGCTACATGCTACACAAAAGAAAAAAGCTGCCTTTTATCTCTGTATAGAGAAGATTTTTTTAATTTAATTAAATCTCAGCCTGCAATTGCAATAAAAATAATGTATGAGATGCTCAATATTACTACGAAGAGGTTAAGGGGTACGGGTGAATTTTTAAGTGATATAGTCCATTGGGGTGAAGCTGCAAGAAAACGTGCTATTACAGATGAACTTACAGGAGCTTATAACAGAAGGTTTTTAGATGATGCTCTATCAGACTTTTTTACCACATCAAAAAATAAAAATGAGCCGATGTGCATTATTATGGTTGACCTGGACTATTTTAGACAAATTAATGAACAATACAGTTTAAAAAAAGGCGACGAAGCAATACTTGAAGTTGTGGGAGTCTTTAATAGACATCTGCGGAAACAGGACATACTGGCAAGATACGGCGGGGATGAATTTACAGTTATTCTTCAGAATACAAAATTGGATAAAGCAAAAAAGATCGCAAACACTATACGAAAAGAAGTTTCTGAATTAGAGCTGCTAAAAGGCCTCGGAGGAAGTATTTCACAAATAACAACAAGCCAGGGAATAGCTTCTTTTCCGGAAAATGCAACTACATTAGAAGACCTGCGGAAACAAGCAGATAAAGCTTTGTACAAGGCCAAAGAAGAAGGCAGGAACAGGGTTATCTGTGCATAATAGTATTCCTATTGCTAATACAGTTAGAAATAGGAATGCGTATTCAAATAAGTACTGGTAACAAAAAATTTACATCTTTATTAGTAGATTTTATTGGAGCTGAAAATAAATGAATAAAAAAAACATAGACCACGTAAAACAGAAGAATCTAATTATCACTAACATAATTAATGCCATGTTAGAAAAAAATCATTTCCTTCTTTTGGGCCATGAAAATCCTGATGAAGACTGTATTGCATCTATGGTTGCATTTGCCCTCCTGCTGCAGAAATTTGATAATGATGTAAAAATTTATATACATTCCAATATTCATAAACATTTTCAATATTTATTGAATATCTGTAAATTCAATTCCATACAGGTTATTGATTCCTACAGAAAAATTAAGGGTTTAATTGATACTATAGTCGTTTGTGATACTCCAAAGCCTTCTATGATAGAGTCAAATAAAATAATTAAAAATTTATTGGTTGATAAGGATAATAATATAATAAAAATAGAAATAGATCATCATCTTGGCGCAGATAGTGAATATATAGGGGATGAAGGATATTGCCTTGTAACAGAAGCATCGTCTGCAGCAGAACTTGTTGGACATATAGCATTAACGCTTCAGAAGAAAAAGAGTCTGCTTGCAAAATATCAAATTCTAGAAATATTTACGCGTAATGTAGTACTTGCTATTTTAACAGGAATCATCGGCGATTCAAATATGGGTAAATTTTTAAAATCGGATAGAGAAAAAAAATACTATAAGAAATTCAGTTCAATGTTTAATGATCTTCTATTTGAAAAAACCACTAAGGATACTAACTTATCAGACAAGGATGAGGTTTTTAATCAGATTCAGAAACTTTCAGAAGAAGAGGAGAATTGTTTTAATACTTTTTTAACAAATAAGAAATTTTCTAAATCAATCGGATATGTGATAATAGAAGAAAAAACAATGAAAAAACTAAACAAAAAATATGATAATGATACAATTGTAGCTATTGCACGTTCTGTGGCAGATACTCTTGCAGAAGAAAGTTCAAAATTAAGTCTTATTGCATATTATGAAAATCCAAAAATTTCAAATCTTATTCAATTCCGTATAAGAAGAAGTCTTTCTTTCAAAAAATATGATTTAAGAAATATTTTAACAATATTTTCTATTAAAAACGGCGGCGGTCATGAAGGTGCTATTGGTTTTCGTTTTCCGAAAACAAATATAAAAAGCTTATCTGTATATGTAAATAAACTTGTAACAGGTATAGAAGAAGCAATCTCCAATAACAAATAAATATATTTGACATTTTATTTAAGTATACTTAATATTGAATTAAGCATAAAATAATTACAGAAGGAATTTTAAGTGAAAGTATTAGAAATTAAAAATCTTGTTTTAAAGGATTCTCCTGTTTTGTACAGAAAAGAATTTACCGGAGAAGCTGTTTTTGAAACATTGGACAAAGAAAAATTCGGGAAAAAAATTCAGTTTGTTCTGGAAAAAAATCATTTGGGCCATTCAGATATAAAAGTTTACATTTTAGAAGATATTAATTTCCCTCTTGTTTCTATTATTAGAAGAATTAAAAAACATATCCACGACATGGAGGATAAAGGGCTACTTCCCTAAAGAAATTATTTTTTCTCACTTCCTGATCCTGTATTTAATTTTTTACAGAAAATATAAGCGTTAACATCATATTCATCAAAAAGAGTAAAATTTCCGTTTCTGTTAGAATTCTTTAACTCAAAATTAAATGCATTTAGTATATTGTTATGTGTAATATTATTTAACTGCGTTTTCGAAATGCCTTTTAATTTTAGCCATTTGATCAAATGAGGATATACGGGAAAACCTGGTATTCCTGATAAGGATTGCTTATCTTTTCTCTTATGTGGTGCATGGTCAGTTTCTATCCAGTCTATATCTCCGTTTATAAGCAAAGATAATAGCTTTTCTGTTTCTTCTTCTGCTCTTAGAGGAGGATTCATTTTTAAAAGGTATCCGTGTTCATTTTTCATCATTTCTTTATTCAGGAGCAGGTGATGGGGTGTTACACCGCATGTAATTTTTAATCCTTTATTTTTCTTAGCATTATTAATTATATGTACTGATTCTGATGACGAAATATGACAGATATGAACAGTTCCCTCAAATTCTGTTTTTTCTGCAAAGCTTATTATATCTTTTACACTTTCGATTTCTGCTATTTTTGGCCTGGACATAGTATGAGTAAAATGAACATTAGAAGTAAAAAGCTCCGGCTTCATTCTTGATTCTTTTTCACAATGTATAGCTAAAACACCTTTATAATTCAATTGTTTTAATATTTTAAATATATTAATTTGTTTTTCTTCTGAAATTACTGCAAGATCACCGCTAGATTTACCTGCAAACAGTTTAAAACCTACAACTCGCGGAAACAATTTATTATGTACTTTTACCATTTCCTCGATTTGGCTGATATTTGCTGTAAGGCCGGCATATAAACCATAGAATACTGAAGAGTTTTCCGAATCTGCTAATTCGAGCCTGCTTAAAATTACTTTTTCAGATATTAATGGAGGATCTGTATTTGGCATATCAAAAACGGCATCAAGACCTGCTTTATCTGCTATATTAAGGCCATGCTTTATTGTTTCTTTTTCTTTCTGATTCCAATCTCTTAAATGTACATGTGGATCTATCATTTTATTAATTAATACACTCATAAATACCAATTAGTCAAATAAAAAAATACCAAATGCCCCCTTTACAATTTTCTTAAATACAGGTACCAATTAGTACTTGCAAATAATCATCGAAATTTGCTTTATTTGAAAAATAATTACTATGAAAGGTAACTTGGAAAATCTTTAAGAGAGGTTATTATGAATACGGATAATATTGTTAAAGAGCTGCATCCTCTGGAAGTTAAACTGCTAATAAATTTTAATAAAGATGAAGAAATAACAACAACAACAATTATTGATAAATTATCATACAATATAGGCCAATGCAATCAGGCAATTAGCTGGTTGTCTGCTAAATCACTAATTAATGAAAAGAGTAGAACATTGCTTACTTTTTATGAACTAACTAAACTTGGTAAAGACTATTTATCAAATGGCCTGCCGGAAGAAAGAATATTAAAACTAATTTCCGAAAAAGGACCTCATACTCTACCTGATTTAGCAAAAGTATTATCTTTAGAAAATAAAGATATTGGTTCTGCTTTCGGACAATTATCCAAACAGGGTATACTTGGTATGAATGAGGAAAAAAAAGTAATTGAAAAAGACCTCTCCAAAAATACCCGCGTTAAATCAATTAGAGAAATATTTAATCTTTTTAAAACAGATGAAATTATAGAACAAACAAAATTAACAAAAGAACAAAGTTCCATTGCAGGCAGTCTAAGTAAAAAACGCGGGGCATCAAAAGGTGCGATCAAGACAACTGAAAAAGAAATAATAGTTTATAATATCTCTGATGAAGGTATAAAAATAAAAAAAACCATAGCCTCAAGTGGTATCACAGGCGAGGAAATAGGTAATCTAAATACTTCTATACTTAAAACCGGGGAATGGAAAGAAAAAGGATTTAGAGCATATAATGTAAAAACACCACCTGTTAGAGTTCTGCTTGGAAGAAAAAATCCATATGTCGAGTATCTGGAAGAATTAAAAAACAAACTTGCATCCTTAGGATTTGAAGAATTTGACGGCCCACTATTAGAAACGGAATTCTGGAATTCAGATGCTCTTTTTATGCCCCAGTTTCATGCTGCGAGAGATATACATGATGTTTTTTATGTTAAAGACCCGACACATGCAAAAAAAATTGAACAGCCTTATCTTGATAATGTTGCTGCAGTTCATGAAAATGGATGGAAATCGGGAAGCAGAGGCTGGAATTATAAGTTTGATAAAGACTTTACAAAGCGAATGATATTAAGAAGCCAGGGTACCGTGCTCTCCGCAAAAAGTCTTACAAGCGCAAAGATCCCTGGAAAATACTTTGGCGTTGTTCGCTGTTTCCGATATGATGATGTTGATGCAACACATTCTGCAGATTTTTATCAGACCGAAGGAATAGTAATTGGAAATGATGTTAATTTAAAGACTCTATTAGGACTTCTAAAAGTATTTGCAGAAGAAGTAGCAGGAGCAAAAGAAGTTAAATATGTTCCCGCATATTTTCCATTTACAGAACCTTCTGTAGAAGTACATATGAAGCATCCGGTATTAGGCTGGATGGAACTTGGCGGATCTGGTATTTTCCGTCCGGAAGTAACAAAACCATTAGGTATCGATGCACCTGTACTTGCGTGGGGACTTGGAATAGACAGAATGGCTATGATGAGTTTAGGATTAAATGATTTAAGAGATCTTTTTACATCTGATATAGAGCAGGTAAGATTAAGAAGAAGAAAATAGGTAATAATGGATATAATGAGGAGTAAATTTAATGCCAAAAATAGAAGTTAATAAAAAACGTTTATATAATTTAATAGAGAAAGATTTTACCGAAGAGGAATTGATAGATATTCTAACTGGTGCAAAAGCAGAACTTGATGAAGTATTACCTGAACATGGAATATTGAAGATTGAGCTAAACGATACAAATCGTCCGGATCTCTGGTCTACCGCAGGCCTTGCAAGACAGATAAAAAGTTTTATTAAAAGCACAAATAATAATTATAATTTTTTCTCTGATAATGGCAATACTAGTAATACTATGGATTCTGAAAATAGAATTGTTAAAGTTAATCCATCTATTAAAAACATAAGGCCATTTATTACAGCATTTGTAGCAGAAGGAAAAAATATAGATGAACAACTCCTTATTGATATTATTCAGAGCCAGGAAAAGCTATGCTGGAACTTTGGACAAAAGCGGAAAAGTATTGCAATGGGTATCTATAGGACCGATTTAATTGATTATCCTATAAATTACCAGGCTGCAGATCCGGATAAAACAAGTTTCATCCCTCTGGGGATGGAAAAGAACATGACCTTAAATGAAATCCTTAAAGAGCATCCTAAGGGTATAGAATTTAGTAGTATTCTAACTGATTTTAAAGCATACCCTTTTCTTACAGATAAAAAAGGAGATGTTCTCAGTTTTCCTCCTGTTATAAATAGTGCGCATCTTGGTGCTGTTAAAGTTGGTGACAATTCTCTTTTTATTGAGCTTACAGGAACGGACCTGGATTCACTTCTATTAGCTTGTTCTATTACAGCTTGTGATTTTGCAGATTTGGGTTTTACAATCAAACCGGTTAAAATAGAATATCCATATGAAACAAAATACGGAAAAGAAATTACTACTCCATATTATTTCCAGAAGGATATTTTTGTTGATATCAATTTTGCTAACAAACTTCTTGGTATATCCTTAACTATGGATGAAGGAACAGATGCATTAAATAAAATAGGATTAAAAGCAGTGATAGAAAATGATTCAATTAAAGTTACTACTCCTGTTTTTAGAAACGATTTTCTACACCCAGTTGATATTGTTGAAGAAATAATGATTGCAAAAGGAATGGACAGCTTCTCGCCTGTAATGCCGGAGGATTATACAATAGGCAGACTTTCTAAAGCAGAAGAGTTTTCGAGAACGGTACGTGAAATTATGGTAGGTCTGGGTTTTCAGGAAATGATTTATAATTATCTTGGTTCTAAAAAAGACTTTCAGGAAAAAATGAATATACCGGATGAAGGATTTATAGAAATTCTTAATCCTATGACAGAAAACTACTGTCTTGTTCGGAAATCAATTATTCCGAATCTCCTTCACTCAGAATCCATTTCGGGAAATGCTGTTTACCCTCATAATATATTCGAAATAGGGAAAATTGCTTATAAAGACGTTAATGATAATTATGGTTCTAAAACAAGAAATTTTGTCGGATTTCTTTGTTCTGACAGAGAAGCTGGTTTTAATGATATAAATTCTATTATTTCTGCTCTGTTCTATTATCTTGGGCTTGAATACTCATTAGAGGAAATTGAAGATTCCCGTTTTATTAAAGGACGAACAGGTCAAATTTTTTACAATAACAAATCTGTTGGTATTATGGGCGAAATACATCCGGAAGTACTTGAAAATTGGGGTATTCAAACTCCCTGCGCATGTGTAGAAATTGACCTTGATTATTTAATGAAATGAAGATACTCCGCAGTAGAAGTACAGGGTATTTCGACTGGCAGAATAAAAAGTAACAAGATTTTATTAATTAATGCTTTTAAAAAATTAAAATTCATTATTAGTTAAATACAAAATATTGAAGGAGAAATGTAAAATGACTTTATATGATTTAATTATTCCACTTGGGATTAGCACTGTTTCTTTTTTGATTATTACTGCATTATTTGGCCGCAGGACAAAATTAATAAAAGCAAAATTACGACTTCGAATACATAAAATACTTGCAGTAACCACTATAATACTTGCGCTATCTCATGGGGGTATTGTTTTATACAATCAATTTATGCCTTTACAGATTAATGAATTACAGGCAGAAGATCAGGTATATGTCCAATTTTTAAACAATGAAGGATATAATGAAATTACCAGTGAAAACATAGTTTTACAGTGGAAGATTGATAATGAAAATATTAATGTAATATTAACAGCACCTACAAACGGATGGATTGCAGTTGGTTTTAATCCTGAAAACATGATGCAGGGTGCAAATATTATTATTGGTTATATTAAAAATGAAAAGGCATTTATACAAGATGATTATGGAAATTATTATACGTCTCATACAAAGGATGATGAATTAGGTGGCATGCAAAATATTATTTCGGCAAGCGGAATGGAAACAGATAAAGAAACAATTCTAAATTTTACTATTCCTTTGAATTCCGGCGATGAATATGATAATAATTTAGAAAAAGGAACTGAATATAAAATATTACTTGCATATGGTAATAGTGATGACATCACAATCAGACATGCAAAACGTACAAGTGGTACGATAATTCTATAAAATATTACTTTTTAATAACGAGTAAATAAAACTAAGTAAAAAATGAAGAATCCAGGAGCAGAGCTCCGAAGTATCTTTGTTCTCATAAGGCTGCGGCCTGACCACATGCAAGCTTGTGGTCAGGTGATCAGATACCAGTTTATAGCCTCGATCACTGCAGCAAAACCGCAGGGTATTTCGGCTATCAGAATAAAGGGCTTATTTGTTTATTTCTTTTAATGCTGTTAAAAGAGCTTCATACTCTTCCCTGCAACTTGAACATCGATTAAGATGAGCTTCTACAAGTGAGTAAGCTTCGGGTATTTGTTTACCTTCTAAATTCAATTCTACAAACTGATCTATCTCTTTCTGGCAGTCTCCACATGAGATTTCATTTGCTGTTGTGGACACAACACTTTTAATTATATTTTTTAATTTTTCTATATCTATCTTCTTTTTCATTTTACTACTCTTTATTTACGAATTTTCATTCAAATGCATTAAGAATTTCATTAACTGTTAGACCCAGTTTTAATAGGGAATTCTTTAAAGTCTTTCGTATATCATGCATTGTTTTGTAAATAGCATTTTTATTAGTGCCTAATCTTCTTGCAATTTCATCTAAAGGCATATTATTCATAATCAGTGAATAAAATGTCTTTTTTTGATGTTCGGTTAAATCTTCATTTATAGCCTGATTTATGTTTTCGATTAGCTGGCTTTGAACAAATACTTTTTCCGGATTAAATTCTTTCTGGTTTAAATTTAGAAAATTAGTAAAGTTAACAGTTGTGTCTATATTCTCTAAAGAATAATCCTGCCACTGTTTTTTTCGATGCTGTGATAATGCTATATTTATGGAAATTCTGGTTGCCCATGTAATAAATTGGCTTTCACCTCTAAAAGTATCAAGTTTATCTATTATTTTTAATGTAGCTTCCTGTACAAAATCTTCTATTAAATCTGTATCAATATTATATCTGTTTAGCAATGCTGCCTTTAAGCCTTTAGTTAAAAGATCACGTAAATCACTTATTACTTCATCACAGTTCGGTGATGAAAGTTTCAATTTTTCTATCCATTCTTTATTATTTCGTTTTCTTAATACTTTATTTGTTTTCATATCTTTTAGCTTGAGGAAAGTATAAAAAAAAATCAACTAAAAGTCAATTAATTAAATAATCTCAGTAAGAAATTTAATGTTTAAAGCGTCAAATAATTAAAGGGGATGTTAATTCCCTTAATAAATATTTTATGGAGGTCTATATGAAGATTCTTATTAAATTGTTTTTACTAATATCACTATCTTTATATTTATTATTTTTTAGTCTTAATGTTTTTGCATCCGGAGGAAATGACGAGAAAATGATAATTGAAGATGTAACTAGTGATGATGGTGTAATGGGGTTTCTTGGAGAGCATGATGCTAACTGGAAACTTGAAGCTACAGATCCGCTTTTAATTGGCGGTTATGGGGATAACTTTAATTATGACGGAAGTAATACAAAATTATTATCCGGAACAGCGGTTGTAAATGTTAATGCAGAAACTAATACTGGAATTATAGAAGTTGTATTTGAAGGAACAATAAATCCGGAAGCAAACGTAACATATACAGGAGAAATCAAAATTGTCTTTGATAAGTTTGCTGAGGATGCTCCTTTCTGGGAAGGCGGAATAGCAGATTTTGTATATTTACATGGTGCAACTAAACAGGGGCCACCGGTTATGCCAAAGGTTATAACATATCTGGCCTCATGGGGAATGGCAGATGTATATGTGAATGGAGAATTGGTTTATGAAAATCTGGATGGTCATATGATGTATACAGAGAGGTCAAGGGATGTAGATACATTTGCAATTTATAATAGTGATATGACTGGTTTTTTCAGTCCTGCAGATCCTGGAAATTCATCTATTGCAGATCCGGACGAAAGAGAAATACATTTTGTTGTGCATGATACAACAAGCGACACTGATAATTTTCCTCCAAATGCTATCTGGATTCATTTAAACTTTACTAATGTTAAGGAGGTAAATTAGTTAAAGTAAATTTAAATTGATTTAAACAGTAACTTAAATATTACATTTTTAAGAATACCTCGCATTGGTACCGCGAGGTATTCTTTTTTTTTGAAGTTAATTTATTTAATATTCTTTATTTTTTTTCATTATAAGAATAATGCTAAATCATTGTCATCAAATTAAACAACAAATGGCCGCGAATTACCACTGATGATTTAGCAACCTGAACTTAATATTTAAATACGAGAATATTAAGTTAGATAATAAAATAATAATTAGAGATAATGAAACTATCAATTCTAATATTTTCAAATAATGTTATTACAAGAAATTGAAGATGCTTTCATTTTAAAAAAATATTAAGGATGTTGAAATATTGATCAATTTATAATAGTATCGTTATAATTTTACATATTTCTTCATAGCTACAAATCTGTATAGATATAATTTTATTTATTTTTTCTATTCAATAATCGTATAATTTAAAAGCAGCTCTGTAATCTGCCCTTCCCGCTGTTCTACTGTTAGGCCTCTTTCTAATAAGCCTCTTGTTACCACACCGATATCTGTAAAAGATTCTTCAATATCCGCAAACTGAATTGTAGAAGCTATTACTTTAATAAATTCTGTTCCAAATGGATATCCAAGATTGAATGTAAAAGGATATTGAGTGTCCGTAATTCTGTATATTTCGCCTTCTATAATATAATTATCTAGATAATAATTATTTGGAAATATAAGTTGAACCTGGCCGTCTACATCAATATGATATACTTTAATATAACAATCTGTACTTGAAAAAAAGTTTATTATCAGATCTTCACCATCTACATACGTCGCACCGTTTCCTCTTTCTATCCAGGCCTTTACTATTAAATCTTCATTCGATGTATCTGAAATATTAGTAATTTCATTTATTATATAAAGAGCATCGCTATAATTATCCGGAATAATGGATGCTGATATGTTGTTTTTTAATATTATCATTTCTTCTGATGCAATTATTGTACCCGTTTCTACTTCAATTAATTTTAAGTATATACTTACGTCAGTTCCGGTATCATAATAATTTCCTAATAGGAGGCCTTTAACAGCATTAAGTTCTCCCATTCTTACAAGTTGGTTTTCATCTACAAAGCCTGAGTGTTGAAATTCCATTTCCTTTAAAAGTAAATCCAGATTATCCGTATCGGACAATGTAAATTTTAAACTTTGCTGAATTGCAATACATAATTTTTCTTTAAGAATATAAGAAAATTCACTCCCTACATTTTTGTCTGAATATAAAATATTTCCAACACCAATAACCATTGTATTAGAAATAGAAATACTGTTTTCCATATTTCTTACAGCATTATTTAATTGAAGATCGATATTATCTGAAAATATTGGGAAATATGAAATTCAAATAATAAATACTAATAATTACTTGCGAAATCGCAAATGGTTTGAAAAATACAATTAATATTCAAATATCAAATAAATCCTTATAATCAGGCTGTCGATTTGAAAACATTATCATAAAAACCATTGAATATCAAAAGCTAAGCAGCTATAATAAATAATTCACAAAACTGGGAGTAATTGATGAGATATTTCGAAAAGCCAGATAGAAA
>SDBV01001361.1_pt1 | contig 36748 bp, 27 predicted proteins | sample 2277081 | NCBI WGS metagenome assembly SDBV01 (sample SAMN10402039, study PRJNA504765) | marine sediment metagenome | isolation source: marine sediment core GS10_PC15, 223 cmbsf | place: Arctic Ocean: Southern Knipovich Ridge | collected 2010 | reverse complement strand
GCCGCCGTCCACTTTCGTCGTCTATTCGTTTCACGCATCGATCGTCCTCCTTACCCCTTATGGTAATGGGTTCAGAGAAGATCGCTACCTTACCTGATGTGCCATTTGGCGTGAAACACTACATTTTTTGTTGTCCTTCTTCTCGGTGTTCTCGGTGACCTCTGTGGTAGTCCTAACGTCTCGTCTTGTAAAACCTAACGGTGGTTGAGGTTGACGGTACAGGGATTATTCCCGTTCATCGCTAGTATACCATAACTGCGGCTTTGTGTAAACCATCCGCAAGCAGGGCTACGGATTTATTCTCATTATAGACTGTCTTGTTCGTAAGATAGGCTAACTGGGCAAGTATTCACCTTCGGCAGGGCCCATTGTTTGAATGTTTTTGTGGGGTTTTGGCCCGAAACGCTTGACGTGGCTTGCCCAATCGCTAGATTCATGGCATCACCTGCGGGGGTTATGTGTACTCGCGCCTATTGCCACCGTTCGGGATACATACTTTTTGGAATGCGATCGTTTCTAGGTTTCGACTACAAGAACCATCTTTTTGGAGGTGAACTGCCATGCGGATCATGCGATTCTTTGACCGTCATCGTAAAACGCCGAAAGGCTCTCGTAGTTACCCTTCGGTTGGGTGGTAAATGAACGGTTTTCCCCGCCTCAACGGGTATTTGGAAATTGCGGCCGATGGAGGTGCGAAAGTGCTTGACGCCTTTTAGCCATTGGGGGTAGAATCCGTAAATGGATGCTCTTGACCGCTGTTGGTAGCGGAAAACTATAGTGGAACCTTGTTATGGAGGGCGTGTGTCATGAGACAGTGTACGCGTTTTCTGGTCTTTGGGTCGGTAATCAGGTTCGGTTTGGGCGTAGTTGTTGTTCTGGTCGGTTCTACGACTGTCCGAGGGGAGGTGGGGCTTTTTGCCCAGTACGATTGGGTCAACGATGCTGAAGACGTCAGCGGCTCACCGCTTCGTCACGATGGGGTGCTGGATCCGGGAATTACGGTCTCCGACGGCAGAGTCCATCTTGAGGGATGGGACGGCGTCGATCTCGGCTACATGCCCGAGCTCGATGGAGCCCACGAGGTCCTCCTGCGATTCGAGGATGTGACCCTGAACGAATACCCGGACGGAAGAATCGAGTACCCCGCAGTTCTTGCAGGTGGTGGCGGTGGCGGCCCAAGCCATTGGTTGGTTGAAATGACGGTGGATGACCCGGATTTCGTTAATGATCCTTCGGACACGTACTTGACCTTCGAGGTTGGTTCCGTGTACTCAGCGGCACCGCGTTGGGAAGTCGGCGTGCTCGCCCTGACAGGAACGGGCTTGCAATCGGTGAACCATTTTGACAGCATAGAGTTCCGCTTTACGGCCGCGGCTCCGGCAGGTGAGCAACTGGCGATTCGCTGGAATGACGGGGCGTGGGTCACTGGCGGTGTGGGGGAGGGGACCCTCGAGGAATTCCCTTCACCGTTGCCGACGCGTCTGAACGACGGGTTTCGCACCGACTGGGACCCGATGTGGGCAGATCTAGGTACCGTATCGTTCTATAGCGATCAGGCTAATATACCGGAGCCCTCGGCAGTTGTACTACTGATGTTTGGTGCAGTAGTGTGTGTTCTTTGGCAGTGCCGACGAGTACATCGCCGCTGTTCATTCTGGAAAGGAGACGAGGCGATGTTGCGTGGTCTCTATCCACTGGTCATTCTGGTCGCACTAAGTGGCTCGGCGCAGGTCCATGCGGCGAGCTTTGATTTGTTGGGGCAGTTTCCGCACTCTTCGGCTTCCAGCCACGCGTGGGGTGTTTCGGCGGATGGTGAAGTGGTGGTCGGAGCGAGCAGGAAGGAGGACACCAATTACAATTTCGCCCCGTTCCGCTGGACGGCGGACGAGGGGATGGTGGACTTCGCCGGCCTGCTCCCCAATGAGGATGGTCGAGCATATGACGTATCGGCCGATGGTTCCGTCGTGGTTGGCACCGTTTGGGATGGGGCTATGGGGGACGGATATGGGATCAATGAGGCATTCCGGTGGACGGAGGAAGACGGCGTGGTGATTCTGCCAGGTTTGCCCGGCTGGGAGGATTACCGCAAAGAGGCGACCGCCGTTTCGGCCGACGGCTCTGTGATCGTCGGCGCATTCGGCGCGCCTCAACCTGATCGATTATTCCGCTGGACGGAAGCCGAAGGGATGGTCGACTTGGGACCTCAGTTCGGTGGTCAAGTTCTGGACCATCCTCACGTTTCAGCCGATGGATCCGTGATCGTGGCCAACGATGGGCAAGGTGCCTTCCGGTGGACGGAAGCGACCGATCGAGTCTACCTGGGCACACTGCCCGGCGCTCTGGGCAATGCCAACGCCTACGACGTCTCGGCCGACGGGTCGGTAATCGTCGGTGGCATCCTTTTTCCTGGAGGGGAATATGGGTATCAGGCCTTCCGCTGGACGGAGGATGAGGGCATCGTTCTGCTGTTCGACGCACCTCGGCTGCTCGATAGTATTGCAACGGCTGTCTCGGGTGACGGTTCCCTGATCGCTGGGACCTGGCATGACTCCGTGGATGGTTTCATCTGGGACGAAGCAAACGGCTCGCGCGATTTGCATCAGGTGCTCGAGGACCAGTACGGCCTGGAGATAGACGACTTTCAGTTGCGCGAGCCAAGGGACATCTCCCCGGACGGGCGGGTCATCGTCGGAGCCGGCGTTGGTGTGCGGGGGTTTGAGGCCTGGCGCGCGGTCATCCCTATCCCTGAGCCTTCGGTAACCGTCTCCTTGATCACCGGCCTGTTGACCCTGCTGCTGTTCGTTGCGTCACGTAGACGCAAGGGCCTCAATGTGTTTTCTATTCCGTGTTCTCACTCAAGAGGAGATCGGCCGATGTTGCGTAATCTCTGGGTGTTTCCACTGGTCATTCTGGTACTGCTGACTGGCTCAGCGCAGGCAGTTGCGGCGAGCTTTGAGTTGTTAGGCAGCTTTGATAATCCTGATTACCCCTTACGTCGGTCTAGCGATGCGTATTCGGTCTCGGCCGATGGCCTAGTGGTGGTCGGAAGTAGCGACTTGGCGGTCGCAGGACACGCCGCCCCGTTTCGCTGGACGGCTGCGGAGGGAATAGTCAACTTCGCCGGCCTGACCGACAGTTGGACCGGCAAAGCCTCTGATGTATCCGCCGACGGTTCGGTCGTTGTCGGGAGGATTCGGCCTGTTGGAGACGTCCCTCAAGCATTCCGCTGGACCCAGGAAGAGGGAGTGGTCATTCTGTCCATCCCGCCCGGCTGGGAGGGTTACGCTAGGACCACGGAGGTTTCCGCTGACGGCTCAACGGTCGTCGGGATGTTGAAGTCTGATGCCGATGATGAGTTGTTCCGCTGGACGGAAAGCGAAGGGATGGTGAGTCTGGGGCCCCTGCTCGACACTTACTCTAATAAGTCTCCTAGCATTTCGGCCGATGGATCGGTGATTGTGGGCAACGATGACCAAGGCGCCTTTCGCTGGACGCAGCAGACGGGGCGAGTTTACCTGGGCACCCTGCCCGGGGCTGTCGGCAACGCCTTGGCCGACGACGTTTCGGACGACGGTTCGACCATCGTCGGAAGTATCCGATTCGAGGTGGGTGAGTTCGGGGATCAGCCCTTTCGCTGGACGGAAGAGGAGGGCTTCGCTCTGCTGTTCGGCGAACCTAGCAACCTTGAAGGTAGAGCAAAGGCCGTCTCGGGCGACGGTTCGGTGGTCATCGGCCACGATTACAATTCCGGTGGTTTTATTTGGGACGCCCAGCACGGCGCGCGGAACTTGCAATGGGTGCTCGAGGAGGAGTACGGCCTGAACCTGGACAGCCTGATGAATTTCGGCTGGGTGACGGACATCTCTGCGGATGGGCGCGTCATTATCGGAACGGGCCAGCACAACGCTTCGGTGTCTGAGGCCTGGCGCGTCGTCATCCCTGAGCCCTCGACGACGGCCTCGTTGATTACCGGCCTGTTGACCCTGCTGCTGTTCGTTGCGTCGCGTAGACGCAACGATAGACGATGTGTATGAGTTTCTTATTCTCGGTTCTCTTTCAAAAGGAAATGACATGATGTTGCGCAACCTTTGGAAACACTTGACCGGAACACACCGTCCTCGGCCCGGCAACCGACCGACGTATCATCGTCCGCTGGGCCTGGGCCTGGAATGCTTAGAGGATCGCCGCTTGCTGGCGGTCACCGCATTGAGCATCGAGCCATACCTTCAGGATCCGACGGACACCTCGATGGTGATTATGTGGGAAACGCAACAGGACAGCACGGACAACGAGGTCCTGTATCGCGTGGCTGGCAGCGGGAGCGCCTTCTCCTCCGCGACGACGGATCTCAGCTCTGATAGCCGTATTGCCGAAATCAAGCTCAGCGGTCTCAGCGCGGACAGCAGCTACGAGTACCGCGTCAGATCGAAGGCCGCCGGCTATGACGACGGGTACAGCCCCTCGGCGATCGCTACGTACGCCTTCAGCACGTTCCCTTCGACTACGCCCGACGAATTTCGCTTTGCGGTCTACGGCGACTCCCGATTGAACCCTGTTGCCACGAACGAAACTACGGCCGAGTACCACACCGCGATGGTCAGGAGCATCATTCAGAGCGAACCCGAGTTCGTGATTCATGTCGGAGACTTAGCCAACATTGGCAAAACTCGAAGCGAGTGGGGGCCGCAGTTGTTCGTGCCGGCGCACGACCTGATGAACAACACGCCCCTATTCCCGGTCATGGGAAACCACGAATACTACCCAGATCTTGGAAACACAGAGACGTTCGCAGACGAGTACTTCTCCCTTCCCAATAACGAGCGATGGTACGCCTTCACTTATGGCAATGTCCGCTTCGTCGTTCTCGACAGCACTTTCGAGGAAGAGTACGAAAACAACCCAGAGCCAGAGCAAGACGGGCCGGAATTCGTATGGCTGACCGAAGAAATGGGATCCACGGCGTACACCGATGCCGAGTGGCAGATCGTCTTCGTACACGAGCCGCCCTATTCATCGGTCGGTCCGAACGGGTTCGTCAAGTCCTACTTGGTGGATACCTTCCGTGACAACGGCGTGGATATGGTGTTTAGCGGGCATGCCCATTTCTATGAGAGATACGAGTATCAGAAGTATGGGCAGACGACGGACCCGAAGATTCAATACGTCGTCACCGGCGGCGGTGGGTCGCAGCTTCACGGTCTTGGTGGAGAGCCGGCGGACGCCGACGTGACAAGGGCGGAGAAGTTAAAAGCGTTCCACCACACGATCCTTGACGTGGATGTGCCCGGGAAGTCGTTGACGCTTACGGCGGTCGATGTCAATGGGGAGACCTTCGATACGGTGACGCTCACGCTCGACGGCCCGCGGGGCGTAGCCGCGGAGGCCCCGCCCAGGGCCGAGTTGATCTCGCCGGGTGATGGACTGGCCGGCGATTTCGATCGCGACCCGAAGCAACTGCTGGTCGACACGGCCCCGACCAGCTTCGTCATTGAGCTGCTCGATTCGGACGGGATCGACGACGACAGTGTAGACACCAATCCTAACGGTAATGTGGAGTCAGTAACGCGGGACGGGGTTCCGATATCGCGATCCGCGTCGACCTACACGTTTAACTACAATCGCACGACGGATCAGATCACGCTGTCAGCCCCGGCGGGCGAGTCGTTCGACACGGGCGTCTACCAGATCACGCTCAGCGGGGATGACGCGAAGATCGAGGACGAGCAGCAGTGCGAGATGCTACCCACGGTATTGACGGTCACCGTCGAGCCCTCTTACGCATGGGTCGATTTGGTTGCTCAGGGTAGCGTCTGGGACTATTTGGTTACTGATGCCGAGCCGGCCCCGGATGCGCAGGGTAATACCTGGCGGGACCCATTGTTCGTCTATTCCTGGCCCTCCGGGCCAGCCCAGTTGGGCTACGGCGATGGCGACGAGGCAACAGTCATCGGCTATGGCGACAACGGCGTGAACAACAAGAACATCACCACCTACTTCCGTCATACGTTCAACGTGAAGGAGAAGAACAACTACTTGGATTCGCTCAGCCTGAGTGTGGTTCGGGACGACGGTGCGGTTGTGTACCTCAACGGCACCGAAGTCCAACGCTACAACATGCCCACAGGGCCCATCACCTGGAACACTCTCGCGTCTGATGGCGTCGGTGGCACGGAGGAGAGCAAGTGGCAGGAACCGTTGGGCCTCGACCCGTCGCTGCTGGTTGACGGCACCAACACCCTGGCCGTGGAGATACACCAATATGCTCCCGGCAGCAGCGACATCAGTTTCAACCTGGAGTTGAAGGCCGTTGGCTCCAAGTTGACTCACAGCTTCGTCAGCAACGTTCTCGAGGTTTACGGCACCACGCTTGACGATTCGATCGGCCTTGCCGTGGATGGCTCCGACCACGTCACGCTAAACGGGCAGGTGCTTTCTCCGACCATCGACGTGGGCGATGTTACCGAACTGAAGGTCTACGGGTACAGCGGCGACGACACGATCGAATTGCCCGAGGGAACGGACCTGCAAAACGCAGCCGTGAGCATCTTCGGCGGCGAGGGTGACGACGGCCTCGACGTGCTCAGTGACACGACCGTCGATTCCCTGACGGTCGACAACACGTCCCTGCGGGTTGACGTCGCCACGACGCTCACCATCGAGGACGATCTTACCCTACAGAACGCCGCGGAGTACGCGCCGCAACTGGGTGTAGACCGTGAACCGACACCGGAGACTTTGATCGGCGGAATGGTCAGCCTGTCAGGCAACCCGGCCTTGGCCGGCAAGCTCTGGCCTCAGCGCAGTTGGAATGAGAACCCCGACCCGCCGCCACTGAGTGTCGTTGAGGAGTACAACGTGTATTATTTCGGTGGGTACACCGTACAAATCATCGACGGAGCTTACACCGATACGTTCGACACGACCCCGTCGCCGACGACGACCACCGCGGGTGGTGATCATCTCGGCCGCGGCGTATTCCTGACCGACATGTTTGCCGAGGCAAACGGCGGGCATGATCAGGCCGTGGCGTATGAGACCGGCGAGGTGCACCTCGACTTGTTCCAGGCCATGGCCGGCGACACGGACGGGAACCGAAAGATCGAGGGTCCGGACATACTCAGAATCCTCACTGCCAGCCTGTTCGGCGACGGCGTTTCGCCCTTAGCCAACTGGACCACCGGCGATTTCGACGGCAACCATAAGGTCGAAGGTCCCGACATCTTGCGCCTGACAAGCTCTGGATGGTTCGGTGACGGCGAGTATTGGACCGGGGAAGCGCCAGCTCTCACCGCTCCTCCGGGCGAGGCAGCTCAGGGCGGCGGAAGCGCTTTGGCGGCAAGCTCGACCGTGGAGCTGTTCCTCGCGCCACAGGGCCTTGTGATCGATGCGCACGACGTGCCGATCAACGCCTATATGATCGAGTCGGAATTGGGGATCTTTACCGGCCACCAGGCCAGAAACCTGGGCATGTTCCGCGAGGATACCGATCGGCAGATCAGCGGGGGCTTCGACTACGTACTGACCGGGAAGCATCTGCTGGGTAAGGTGATCGGCGACGAGTTCGGCGCGGTCGACTTGGGCACGGATTTGACGCTCAGCTACACGATCGAAGGCCAGACGGGCATCTACACGGCCACGATCGGCACGGTCTCGGCTGAAACGCTGGCCTGGCTGGCCGACTATGACGCCGCCGACGACGAGTCGACCTTCTCGCACGGCGTCGACCCAGACGCCGCCGACCGGCTGCTGGCTATGGCGGTTTAGTCCCGCATTGCGCCGATTCTAGCGATATTCAGGTCGGTTCCGCGGGGAACTGGGCGGGTACCCGGTTGACGGATGGGGTCGCTAAATGTAGGGTTAGATAGTTTTCTTGTTCTCTGAAGCCCTCCGTTGAGGGAAAACCCGTCGTGAGGAAGCCGACCATGCCGCAGTATTCCGTTAGTCCTTCCGGTGAGAAGTTCGCCATTCCCGAGTCGAGCGAGTATGCGGCCGAGATGGCCCGGATTGAGAAGCTGGTCGAGCAGGCCCGCTCGCAGGATCAAGAGATCGTGGTGGTGATGGGCGTGGGGTTCGTCGGGGCGGTGATGGCCGCCATTGTGGCCGATACGCTCGACAAGAAGACGGGCCGGCCGGGTAAGTTCGTGATCGGCTGTCAACGGCCCAGCACGCGGAGCTATTGGAAGATCCCCCTGTTGAATCGGGGTGAATCGCCCGTGAAGGCCGAGGACCCGGAAGTCGATCCGATGATCGCCCGATGCGTGACCGAGAAGAAGACGCTCACAGCCACGTTCAACAGCGATTGCCTGACGCTGGCCGACTGCGTGGTGGTCGACGTGCAGTGCGATTTCACCAAGCACGAGTTGGGCAACATGCGCTCGGGTGAGGTGGAAATGACGGCCCTGGAGGCGACCATGCGGACCATCGGCGAGAAGGTCCCGTCGGGCTGTCTCACACTGATCGAAACCACGGTGGCGCCCGGCACCACGGAGTTCGTGGCCTGGCCGATTATGAAGAAGGCCTTTGCCGCCCGAGGGATCGAGACCGACCCGGTGTTGGCGCACAGTTTCGAGCGGGTGATGCCGGGCAAGGAATACGTGGCCTCGATCCGCGATTTCTGGCGTGTTTGTGCAGGCTGCGATGACGAGGCGCGGAGCCGGGTCGAGAAGTTCCTGCACGAAGTGCTCAATACGGACGAATTCCCCCTGACGGTCATGGATCGGCCGATCGAGTCGGAAACGACCAAGATCGTCGAGAACTCGTATCGGGCAACCATCCTGGCCTTTTTGAACGAATGGAGCCTGTTCTCCGAGCGCAACGGCGTGGACCTGATCAAGGTGATCGAGGCCATCCGCGTGCGGCCTACGCACAGCAACATAATCTTTCCCGGCCCGGGGATCGGCGGCTACTGCCTGCCGAAAGATGCGGGCTTGGGCTATTGGGCCTACAAGCATATCCTGGGCTTCGAGGACGGCGACAACGTGTTCAAGATCAGCCCCACGGCCGTGGACATCAACGACACGCGATCGCTGCACGTGGCCGAGCTGACCCGCGACGCCCTGCGAAACATGGGCCGCTATATCGCCGGGGCCGACGTGTTGATCTGCGGGGGCAGCTATCGCCAGGACGTCGGCGACACGCGCTACAGCGGTTCCGAGATGGTCGTCCGCAAGTTGACCGAGATGGGGGCCGAAATGCGGGTCCACGATCCGTATCTGGATCACTGGTACGAGCTGGAGGCGCAGGACGTCTACCCGGCCCCGGGCCATTCGTGGTCGCGCTTCTTCCGCAACCAGGACGGGCTGGCGAACATCCGCGTGCAAGACGACTTGCCGGCCGCGCTGAAGGGGGCCGAGGCCGTGATCCTGGCCGTGCCGCACGAGCCGTATCTGGCCCTGGAACCCGAACAGGTCGTAAAATGGGCCGGCGGTCCCTTGGCCGTGATCGACTGCTTCGGGATCCTCTCCGACGAGCAGATTCGCCGCTATTTCGAGCTCGGTTGCGAGGTCAAAGCCTTGGGCCGCGGGCACATCCAGCGGATCAAGGAACGAGCCCGGACCGGGAAAGGCTAAGGCGAGATCTCCCGATGTGCCTCTCGCTCCCACGTACGAATGAAAAAGGGCCGCCGGAAGACCGGCGACCCTTGAATGTCTGAAGGCGATGGTGCGGGATTATCCGCGGTTGCCGCGTTCGATGATCTGGTGGATGGCCGTGCGACTTTCTTCCGACCAAGGCGTCGCCCTTTCGGTGAAGCGGCCGCGTCGACGACGTCGATAGACGCCCAACCCGATCCAGCTCCCGCCGAGCAATGACCACACGATCACACTGGCGGGCTCGGGAACGCCGGCCCCGGCAGCCTCGAGATCCGCGGTCACCGAACTCCCGTCGACCAACGTCAGCGTAATCCCATCGAGGTTACTGTCGACGGCCGGGCTGTTCGTCGCGAATCCCGCGATAATATCCATGAACAAGATGTTCTTGTCGCCATAGTCTGCTTGGATGGCATCCAAGTCGTAGCCGACGGGAACCGACATATATGCCCCGGCGTTCTTGTCGTACATGGAATCCACCAGGTTCGTGTCGGTGCTCCACAGGTGCCAGTCGTTGTCCGCGTTCTCGGGACGGGTGAAATTGAAGCGGTGTCCATACCAGTTGCTGTCGCCTTCGGTGTAGATCTTCAACTGCCAATCGATCAAGTTCAGATCGTTGTTCTTGGTCCAGTACGAGATTTCGCTCAACTGGCCAATCGTAACGTTGTCGACGCCGAAAATGTCGTTGGGAAGCAGTCGCACCGCAGTGTAATCGCGGGGTCCGCCGTTCGCGCTACCTTGGACATCGGACCAGAAACTCCCCGATCCAAAGCCCGTCGGGCCTGCCACATTGCTGCCGATCGGCGGAGGCATATCGGGATCGAAACCAAACCCCTGGCTGAAGTCCAAGTCGCCGGGTGTCAACACCGTCACGGTACCGAAGGCCGGGCCGGAAACGACTATCGCGATTCCGAAAACGGCCACAAGAATTCCAATAGAACGTCTGTTCATTACCTCAGTCTCCACTTCCAGGGATTACCCTATTGGGCGCCAAAACAGAACTGCGCGCCGACTACTAACCTATAGGCCGCCGAGGGCCGATTCCTGACACATGAAAAAGGAAAAATAGTCAATTCGGCCCGTTAGTGGGGGAACTTCGGCAAGAAACCGACCCGGACAAGCTTTCTAGGGCCTCTGTCGGCCCAAAATGGCAAACTCTTCGGAATCGGAAAAGTCGGCCGGCCGATTGTGTCGATAGGGGTAGATGGGAAAGATGTGCGGAAAACGGTTGCCGGGCCGGCCGGTTGTTGTAGAATGCAAGTGAAGCTGGGTCAGCGGCCCAAGGGGGGTGAGATGATGAAATGTTGGTGTTCGATGCTGATGCTGTTGGCCGCAAGTGTCGCGCTACTATCGGCGCGTCCGGCCTCTGGGCAGTACGACATAACCGGGCCGCTCTACGGCAATCCCCGTCAAGCAGGTGCACGGCCGCGACGTTCGTCTTTTAGTCCCTATCTCGATTTGTATCGCCGGGATTCCGGGGTGTTGGACAACTACCATCAGTTCGTTCGACCTGAAATTCAGCTTCGCAAGACGCTCGATCAGCAACGAAGGGCGATCAGTCGGCAAGGCCGAGGCCTTCGCACACTGGGGCGCGATTTTGGCCAGTTTCAGCGTCAAAGCACGGCCCGACCGACCGGAACCGGCAGCGTGTTTATGAACTACTCGCACTTCTTCCCTTCCGCCGGCGTCGTTGGCCGCCGTCGTTGACGCCCGGTTGCTCTGTCCAGGCAAGCGGTCCCTTTGCCCAGCCAAAGCGTGTTGCGTGCTTCCGGGAAGCTCCGTTTATCCACCACGTGCACGCGGTGGTAAACCCTTAACCCGGCCGGGCTAAACAGGGGAAAAGGCTCAATCACGGAACCCCACTTCGCTAGCATTCCCCCCAAGAGACGGTTCTCCCAGTTGTGGCTTGATGGCTAGAATTTCGTGATGAATTTGGCCAGCCGTGGGAACAGTTTCTTTCGCCCAGCCAACTCCGCCAGGATCCTCATCAATGAGAGTTGGGCGTCGCTGACTCCCGCGTTGGACTTCACTGGCATTCAGGGCGAGACAATAACTACAAAAATGGTAGAAGAACTGGGGTTGCCGGTTCATTGGGGATTCTTAGAATGGGCGTATACTCGTTGGAAATGTCTTCGGATGGACCCGGAGTAGCTGACATGGCACACAAAATTGCCAAGTTGATGCTTGAGCAGTCCAGCACCTTCCTGGATCGCACCGAGGCGGTTAAGACGGCCGTTTCGTTGGGGATGCCTCTTCACGAAATCGAACAGTATCTCGACTGGCTGGACGTGAGCGGGCAGGCGAAAGGCGGTGACGAGGCCCCGCGGGGGCGTTCCTCGGATGACCGCCGACCCAAGGCCGGCTGAGACTCGCGTCAACCTCGTCGGCCCGCCGACAATTGTCCCCACCAACTCGGCAACGGACACGCAAACGCTATTCTTGCAAGACGTTTGCGATCGCCCGAGTCGACGTGAATCAGTTGGTCCATGACTCGGTACATCAAGTCGTGGGCGTTCTCTTCTTGACCGACGCTTGGACGATCATCTTCGGTGGCTCGCGGTCGTCCGACAGGTGTACGTAAGCTTCCCCAACAATCAGTCAGCGTATCATACGCGCCGAGAATCCGCGACCATCAACTCGACAAAAAGCGCACTCCTCGAACCCTTCCATGGCGGCGCCGGCGGTGGGCCTTCGCGCGGACAGGTTGCTCGAACCTGCCATACGGGTGGATTTACTTCGAGACACCCCCCGGGATGAACCGAACGAATCCCGCTAAGTCGGCCATGACAGAAAAACGGCCCCTTTGGGTGACGGCAAACACATCTCCAGGCGTGTTTTTCTCCTTGCGGGCGGAAAAAACCGCTAAATATCGTATTTTTCCCATTTTCTTTGTCAGGATTAACGGGTCGGCGGCCTATAAGTCTATGTAAACGAGGAAGTTTTGCGCAGATTTCGGGATAATACTCCCGTAGTGTGGTGCTTTACCCTTCGTTCCAGAGAAATTGGATAGGGATACATGACTCAATCGGCGATCTAATGAAGCGACTTGGTTTAGCTATCGTGATCTGCATTTTCTGCCTCGGCTTCGGGGTGGGGCAGGGATATGCTACGCCTGCGCTTCAGCTCTATCTCGAGGGCGCCGTGTATGATTCGACGACGGAAACATGGACCCTCACGCCGGAAGGTTCGACCATCAACCTTTGGGCGATCGGAAACGTGGACGGTCCCGGCGGCAAGGGTACCGTCGCCGACGTGAGATTGGCCGTCACATACGCTGCCGAGGCGTACGACGAAAACCCGCTGGGGATTACGCTCACGCCGTCGACCACCGGGTACTACGGCGGGTTCACCGATGAATCGCTCTCCAGCGAGCCGATTCTCAATCCGCTAGTCAAGACTTCCAAGGGGCTCTTCGATACGACGAACACCGGTGGGGTCGTCACCAACGGCGGCTCGCCCCTGTTGAATGACGGCAGCCCCTTGCCCTCACACGGGGAAACTGGCCAAGACTACGTCTGGATGGAGTTCTTGCTGGGTGATTTCGATCAGACCGATTCCCCGATTGCCGATTTCAATGCCGACGAAGGGTACGATTTCATCAACACCTTTCCCGACTCGGGTGACGGTGGGTTTCATGAGAACAGCGGCCAGATCAACGTGTACGAGATCAACGTCACCGGCGGGGGAGGTGTTATCCACTTCGATCTCTACAACTCGGTCATGAGCGGGACGAAAGGGAAATACGCCCCCTTCTCGCACGACGCGGAAATCACGCCCGAGCCGGCAAGCATCGTCGTCTGGGCGCTGCTCGGGCTGCTGGCCGTCGGCTTGGCCCGCTTCAGACGACGCCGATAGCCGGTCCTCACCGGCGGGCCGTTCGCACGGGACGAACGCAGCGGAAGCCGATGTGTTCGTAGCTTGCCTCGGGAGCCTGCTTGTGACGCGTGGCCGTCTGATGACCGAGGCGGTAGTTCTCCGGTGAGAGCCAAGATCCGCCGCGCAGGATCTGTTCTTCTCCGTCGCCCGGACCGGCCGGATCGAGAGGCGGACCGGTGCCGTAGTAGTCTTCCTGATACCGATCGCGGCACCACTCCCAAACGTTACCCGAGACGTCGTAAAGACCGAAGCGATTAGGCGGAAACTGCCGCACGGGCGCGGCGAACTCGAATCCGTCGGCACCCGGCGGCTTGTCGTGCTGCCGATAATTGGCCCGGTAACGCCCGTCGACCATTTCCTCATCACCCCAAGGATAGTCGGCGTCGCGCAACCCGGCCCGGGCGGCAAACTCCCATTGGGCCTCGGTGGGTAACCGTTTGCCGGCCCATCGGGAGTATGCCGCCGCGTCGTGCCAGGAGACATGCACCACCGGATGCGCGTCGCGGCCGGTAAGCGAAGTCTCCGGGCCGCCCGGATGCCGCCAATCGACGCCCTCGCACCGGACCCATTGTTCGGTCTGCCGATCGAACAGATACGACCACCCCCGTTGTTCGGCCGTGGTGACATAGTTGGTTTGGGCCACGAATCGGGCAAACTGACGGTTGGTCACCTCGTGCTCGTCGATCCAGAAGGGGCTCAGCGTGACTTCGTGGACCGGGCGCTGATCCGTCGCACCGATCTGCTTACCCATGCGAAACGTGCCGCCGGCAAGGTGGACCATGCGACCGGGCGACGGTTTTCCCGGCATAGGGGCCGTCGGAGATTCATCCGGCCGCAGCCAGAGCCAAGCTCCCGCGACCAAGGCGACCACCAAGACCGGCAGTAAGACCAGCGATACGAACTTCATTCGAAACACAGGCGAACCTCCGTGTTGGCCGTATGGGGCGCGACCGACGGTCGCGGCTTTGTATACAATCGCCACGCTCCTACGAGTCTCCCGGCCGACGGCGTTGCTGGTACTGCCGAGAGGCCGATTCCAGCGTACGACGTTCTTTTCGCGTTAAACTGGCTTCTCCCTCGCGGTGGATCTTTTCCAGGATCCGATCGACTTCGCCGCTGAGTTTCTGTTTCTTTTCCTCGGGCTGGGGATGATGGATCCGCAGTTTCGGGCGCGATCTGAGTCGACCGATCGACGGCAGCCACTCCGTCACCCGAGTGAGGTTCCACTTCTGCTGGTAGTAGACAAACGCAAACGCCGCCCCGGCCAGGTGGACACTGTAGGCGACATTGCTCATGCCGGCCGAGCCGGTCGCGCCCATCACGTCGCTGGCAACCACCAACACGCCGACCAGCCAGGCCGGCACCGGGATCACGAAGAACAGCAACAGGGTCCGTCGCGGGAAGTTCAATGCATAAAGGACCACCACGCCGGAAACGGCCCCCGAGGCGCCGATCAGCGTCACCGGTCCGACTGCCGCGAGATTCAGCAGCGCCCAGGTCACCGATCCGACCACCAACAGCACCAGATACAACCGCAGGAACTCGCGCCGGCCGTAATGCGACTCGATCTCTTGCCCCAGGAAGAACAGGACCAGCATGTTCATCAGCACATGACTGAAGGCGTCGGCGTGGGCGAATCCGTAGGTCAGGAACTGCCACCACATCCACGGTCGGGTGAGCGTATCCTCATGGACCGCCATCCAATAGGTCAGCCCGCTTTCGGGATCGGGCCAGAGCAGCCCGTTGAGCAGCCACAGGGCCGCATTGATCACCATCACTGCGACCACAATGGTCTGCGGCTTCCGGATCGAGAAACCCGGTTGCCCTTGGCGATAATACTCTCGGTCGTATATGCCCATGGTCCTGCAACAACGGCGTGAAAATGCTCCCCGGGCAGCCGACCCACCCAGCAGCGGGGTCAGTCGGCCCGGCCCCAACTTATAACCAAGCATAGGTCACGGCCCGAACCGATGGAATAGGAGTTTTCCGTACAAGAGTTTCCGGCATCGTTCTCTGTGCCCTCTGTGAACTCTGTGGTAACCCGCCCTCGCTCACCGCACCTTGTCTCCCACCTTGTGTGTCGAGATTCGCGCCGATAGGATGGTTCTCCCACGGGCCGGCCCCAAACCTACTCCCGCGGCCGGTGACAACCCAAGGCGGCATGGTCCCGAAGGATACAGAGGACACTCTCGATATGCGCAAGAGACCCGCAATTCCTGCCGCTACGCAAAGGGAGATTCTAATCGAGTCTGGTCACCGGTGCGCCGTCTGTGGTGAAGCATGCCCTCTTGAGAAGGCACACATTGTCCCGTGGCGAATCTCAGAGGATCACAGCCCGGAGAACCTGATTTGCTTGTGCGCGAATTGCCATGAGAGAGCAGACAAGGAAAAGTGGGGTGACAGCACTCTTGAAGAATACAAGCGTAACCCTTGGGTGCTCAAACGCTTCGATCGAAAGAGTGAAACGCCGACACCCAGGGGAGCCGTTATCATTCATATTGACCACGGCCAAGGTCAAATGGATGACCGAATCAAGCCCTTTGTTCAATTTGCCGTTTCGACATTCCTCGATATTTCGCCCTATGCTGTGCGGATTGGACCGATCGAAGAAGGTAGTAGAAGGATCACCGTTGACCTCCCGCTGGAACACGCGCAGCGTCTCTTACGGGAGTATGAGAGTGCTCAGCCGAGTCTCCACGATTATCTCACGCCGTATGTGCTCTTAGACGTGCAACCCGCCGTAAAGGACGACGAACGCTCAACGAAACCCCAGATCGCAATCTCTGCGCTCCCGGCGACGGGGCCGGATTTGTTTGGACGGGAGAGGGAACTCGAGCGACTCGATCAGGCTTGGGAGAATCCGCAGGAGAATGTGATTACCCTGGTTGCCTTTGGCGGGGTGGGGAAAACCGCCCTGGTAAACGATTGGTTGGCAACCATGGCTGGGGAAAGTTTTCGCGGCGCCCGCCGAGTTCTTGGATGGTCGGCCTACAGCCAGGGGAGTAAGGAACGGGTCACCACGGCCGAGATCTTTATCGGCCACGCGCTACAGTTCTTCGCTGATAAGGCCCGGGAAGGCGAGTCGATCGAACAGCAGACCGTACGCCTGGTAGGACTTGTCCGCCGGCAGCGCACACTGCTGGTGCTCGACGGCATCGAACCGTTGCAGTATGCCCCCGGCCAAAGCGAAGGCCACATCAAGGACCCGGCCCTGCGCACGCTGGTCCGCGAGTTGGCCGTGCAGAATCCAGGCTTGTGTGTGATCAGCACGCGGGCCCGGGTGAGCGACCTGTTGCAATACGAAAAGACCACTTGCCCCCGGATCGAACTGGACGTGCTCGATCCGGACGACGGGGCCCGGCTGCTTGAGTCGCTCGGCGTCGAAGGTACACACCAAGAGCGTCGGGCCGCCTCGGTCGAGTTCGGCGGCCATGCCCTGGCACTGACGCTGTTGGGCACGTTGCTGCGGGACCGTTGGGCCGGCGACATCCGCCGCCGCAAGGAGATCGGGGAGTTGGAGAACGAGATTACCCAAGGTGATCACGCTCGACGGGTGATGGACTCCTACGAGGAATGGCTGGGCGCCGGTCCCGAGCGGTCGATCTTGCGAATGCTCGGTCTGTTCGACCGCCCGGCACCGGCCGGGGCCATCGGTGCCCTGCGGGCCGATCCGCCCATTGACGGACTGACCGATCCGGTGGACGAGACCCCGTGGATCAAGGCCGTGACCCGGCTGCGACATGCGCGTCTGCTGGCCGAGGCGGATCCGGCCGAGCCCGACTCGCTGGACACCCATCCGCTGGTCCGCGAGCATTTTGGCGAAAAGCTTCGAGCGGAGAACGAGGCCGCCTGGCGGGCCGGGCACGATCGGCTCTTCGACTACTACCGCGGCGAAGGTTGCCCCAAGCAGCTTCCCGACACGATCGACGAGCTGGCCCCGCTCTACGCCGCGGTAACCCACGGCTGCGCCGCCGGCCGACACCAGCAGGCGCTCCACGAGGTCTACCGGCAGCGAATCCAACGGGTCGAGGAGTTCTACAGTTCCAGGAAGCTGGGCGCGTTCGGATCGGAGTTGGCGGTCCTGTCGGGCTTCTTCGAGCCGCCCTGGTCTACGCCCGTGGGGGGCCTCTTAGACGCGGCCAAGGGTTTCGTGCTCAATCAGGCGGGCTTTGCCCTGCGGGCGGTGGGCCGACTGGCCGAGGCCGTCGAGCCGATGAGAGCAGCTTTGAAAGCGGTTGTCGATCTGCAAGATTGGAATAATGCGGCCCGGTATTCCGGGAATCTGAGCGAGTTGCACTTGACGCTGGGCCGAGTCGACGAGGCGATCGAGTTCGCCGAGCGGGCAGTCGACTACGCCGACCGCGACGAGGATACGTTCCAGCGGATGGGCATGCGGACAACGCTGGCCGACGCGCTGCACCAGACCGGCCGAGTCGATCAGGCCGAGGCCCTCTTCGAGAAGGCCGAGGCGATGCAGAAAGACGACCAACCGGAGTTCCCGCTGCTCTACTCGCTGCAGGGCTACCGGTACTGCGACCTGCTGTTGGGCCAGGGCCGCTGGGAGGACGTGCTTCACCGGGCGGCTAAGATGTTCGAGTGGCGGGTGCCCGACGATCCGCTGCTCGACATTGGCCTGGACCACCTTTCGCTGGCCCGGGCTGCCGTGCTGGCTGCCCGGTCAGGTCGGGCGTCGGCCATCGTCGAGGCCCGCACACACGCCGAGGCGGCCGTGGACACACTCCGCCAGGCCGGCTCTGCAGAGTTTGTTGTCCGCGGGCTGCTCGGTCGGGCGGAGGTTTATCGGTTCGACGCTGATGTGAAATCGGCGCTGGCCGACTTGGACGAGGCGATGGGGATTGCCACTCGCGACCCGGCCGGGCACATGAGGCTGTTCGAAGTTGACGTCCATCTGGCCTACGCCCGGCTGGAGTTCGACGACGACAAGGCCCAGCAGGCCCGAAACCACCTGGCGGCCGCCGACGAGTTGATCCGCCAGACCGGGTACCATCGTCGCGACAGGGAGTTGGAAGAACTGGGAGGGGATGGCTTTGGGGATTGATGAACCACAGAGTTCACAGAGCACACAGAGAAGAAAGCTATTAAGGATTTGGTTTTGTCAGGGCGAGCCCTGACCTACGGGATTTCCTGCGTCGTTCTCTGTGTTCTCTGTGAACTCTGTGGTTTAATTGTCTTTTTTGCGCTCGGTCGCCTGGGCGCTGATGCCGGTGTGGACTAAACTACCGTTGCTGAACCGTTGCGATACAAACCACAAGGAGCCTGAAATGAGATGTTGTTACCTTGCCTTGATCGTTGGACTGGCTCTTGCCGGGCCGGTGATGGCTGAGAATCTGATCCCTAATCCTTCGTTCGAGGAAGTGGCCGAGGGTAAGCCGGCCGGGTGGGATACCGAAACCTGGGGCGGTCAGGCGGCGTTCGGGTACGCCGAGGTGGGCCATACGGGCAGTCATAGTGTGTCGGTCGGCTTCGATCAGGGTGGGGACGGTGGTTGGACTGTCCATGTGCCGGTCGAGCCTCATGCTACTTATCGGCTGTCGGGTTGGATCAAGACGGAGAATGTTCAGACCGACGGCGGCCGCGGGGCCATCTTCAACCTGCACAACATCCAACAGGTGGCCACGCCTGCGGTGGTTGGCAACAGCGATTGGAAGCAGGTCGAGGTGGTCTTCGAGACCGGGCCGAACGATTCGGTGCAGATCAATTGCCTCTTGGGCGGTTGGGGCGCCGCGACCGGTCGGGCATGGTTCGATGACCTGAAGCTCGAAAAGCTCTCGATGGAGAATTGGAAGCCCAGCATCGCGATCGACGCCAGCGCCAAGGGCGAGCCGATCTCGAAGTACATCTACGGCCAGTTCATCGAGCACCTGGGGCGCTGCATCTACGGCGGCATCTGGGCCGAGATGATCGAGGACCGCAAGTTCTACGATCCGGTCGGCCACGAGCGTTCGCCCTGGAAGGCGATCGGGGCGGTGGTGATGAACCAAACCCGACCGTTCGTCGGCCAACACACGCCGCGGATCGGCGCCGAGGGCAACGGCAATTCGGCCGGCATCGTTCAGCAGGGACTCGGCCTGCGCGAGGGCAAGGAGTATGTCGGATACATCTGGCTCAAGGGCGTGCCGGGGGCCAATCCGGTCCACGTCAATCTGATCTGGGGTGACGGGCAAGACGACGGACAAACGATCGTGATCGAGAAGTTGCCCGGGCCGTACGCCAAGTTCCCCTTGAAATTCACCGCCGGCGCCGATACCGACGACGGGCGGTTGATGATCATCTCCAAGGGTAACGGTACGTTCCATGTGGGCACGGTCTCGCTGATGCCGGCCGACAACATCCAGGGTTTTCGGCGCGATACGTTGGCGTTGCTTAAGGAACTCGACTCGCCGATCTACCGTTGGCCGGGCGGGAACTTCGTCAGCGGCTACGATTGGGAAGACGGCATCGGCGATCGCGACCGCCGTCCACCGCGGAAGAACCCGGCCTGGCTGGGTGTGGAGCACAACGACGTGGGCGTGCACGAGTTTATCGCCCTGTGCCGGCTGTTGGAGACCGAGCCCTATATTGCCGTGAACAGCGGGTTCGGCGACGTAGCGGCGTCGGTCGAGGAGTTGCAATACGTCAACGGCCCGGCCGACACACCGATGGGTAAGCTTCGGGCGGCCAACGGGCATCCCGAGCCGTTTGGGGTCGTGTGGTGGAGCATCGGCAATGAGATGTACGGCGGTTGGCAACTGGGCCACATGCCGTTGGGACAGTATATCGCCAAGCACAACCGGTTCGCCAAGGCCATGCGGGCGGAAGACCCGTCGATCAAACTGATCGCCGTCGGGTCGGTCGGTCCTTGGAGCGAAGGGATGATGTCGCAGAGTGCCGACCAGATGGATTCGGTAAGCGAGCACTTCTATTGCCAGGAAATACCGGGTCTGGCCTCGCACGTGAAGCAGATCCCCGACGCGGTCCGCCGGATCGCCGACGCCCATCGCCGCTATCGTCGGGAGTTCGATTCACTGAAGGGCAAAGACATCCGCATCGCGCTGGACGAGTGGAACTACTGGTACGGCCCGCATGTGTTCGGCGAGCTCGGCACGCGGTATTTTCTGAAGGACGGCCTGGGTATCGCCGCCGGATTGCACGAGTATGCCCGGCAAAGCGATATCTATCTGATGGCCAACTACGCCCAGACGGTCAACGTGATCGGCTGCATCAAGACCAGCAAGACCGACGCGTCCTTCGCCACCACGGGCTTGGTGCTGAAGCTCTACCGCAAGCATTTCGGCACGGTGCCGGTGAAGGTCACCACGCAATCACCGCTGGACGTGGCGGCCGCCTTGAGCGACGACGGCAAGACGCTGACCATCGGCATCGTCAATCCGACGATGACGCCGCTGGACTTGCCGCTGTCGATCGAAGGCCTCAAGCTTACCGGCGCCGGCACTCGATGGCAGATCGCCGGGGATGACCCGATGGCCTACAACGAGCCGGGTCAAGAACCGAACGTCACGATCGAGGAATCCTCCGTCAGCGAGGCGTCCGAGAAGCTTTCGACCGCCCCGTGCAGCGTGACGTTGTACGAGTTAGTGGTTAGTGAGTAGTGGATGGTGGATAGTGGTTTTGGGGCCAACTCACCTGGCTTGTGGGCCGAGTATCGAGTAGAATGGGGGCGTCGCAACAAGACAGACGAGGTGCTATAAGACCGATGCCTGCCGATTCTCACTTTTCGTCGCCCATCTCACCCGACGCCGAATACCGCGCTTTAAGCGTGCCGGCGGTCGTGGGGCTGATAGCCGGGCTGCTCTCGCCGCTGGCGATGATCGATCCGTTGATCTGGCTCCTGCCATTGCTGGGCTTGATCTTCAGTACGGTCGCCTTGTGGCAGATTGCTCGCAATGCACCCGAGATGACCGGGCGAAAGATGGCGCTTGCCGGCCTAACCTTGTCGATCCTGTTCGGCGTTATGGCGACAACCCATTGGGTAACCTATCGGTGGCTCGTCAATCGCGAAGCGCGACAGTTTGCCCAAATGTGGTTCGAGTTTCTCCGCCAGGACCAGCCTCATAAAGCTCATCAATTGACGGTGCATCCCGACTATCGTCAGCCGGTGGACGAGAAGCTTTGGGAGTTCTACCGCGGCGATCCGCGCTGGGATGGACAACTCCGGGCCTATGTCGACCGGCCGTTGGTCCGAACGCTTCTGGTCCTCGGCGACGATTGCCGTATCCGTTACTACCACGGCGGACCGGTCAAGAGGACGGGCATCAAGGACGGATTGCTTCAGATCTATGCGGTTACGCAAGAGGAAGACGGCCGAAAGAAGACGTTCTTCATCGGCCTGGAAATGCAACGGTTCAAACTCGAGGACGGGCGGGCCCAATGGCAACTCCGCCGAACTCGACGTGATTTCGTACCCCGGTCGCTGCACGGGCCCCCCAGCAGACCGCCAACCGAGAACGGATAGTCCCGTGTCGTGGTTGAGATGGATTCTTCTCGGCGGTGTAGTGTGTGCCTTGTGGACCAGCATGGCGCGGCGCGAAGCGTTTGCGGCCGAGGTGGCTTCCAGTGGGATCGACTGCACACCGAGGCCGTTGGAAAGGATCGCCCCCGGCACGCCGGTCTCCAACGGACCGCCTCAGGGGTGGACCCACTTGGTATTCAAAACCCGATCCACCTTGGCCACCGGCGACGTCAAGGAGGTTCACGAACTGGCCGGTTCCTTGACGCGGTTCCTTTTCACCGCCATGGTAGCTCGCGTGCATCCCATACCCGACACCGAACCGCCGGAATACCGGTTGGACAAGATTGCCATGGGCCTGGGAACTCGCGTTAAACGGGCCGATCTGGTGCTCGACGGCAAGACGCACGAGGCCTTGGGGGCCGAGCTAGGCGTGGTCCAAAAGATGATCCTCTCCGGTGCCGAGCAGCGGCTCGATAAGATCGTCGAGATCGCACGTTCCGACACCATGGCCATGGTCGACGCGCCGACGATTATGCTCATCGACGGCGAACACCGCGAGACCGTGTTCCGCTACCTGTTTCTCATCGATCCGCGAAACGGCCGCTTGGACACGCTGGTCTGGCGGGTCGATGAGGTTCGCATGGGTGTCTACCGCCTGGCCTCGGGGCGGGCCGTTTGGGTCCAACCGAATCTGGTGCGGATTTGCCCATTGCATGTCGACGGCAGTAAGGTATTCGGCTCGATTCCCACCTCCCGGGCCTTTGCCATCACACGTCTCCCGCCGGGTCGGCCGGTGGTGATACCGGAGCGACTGAAATCCATCGCGGGCGGAAAACGCGTCACGCCCGAGGCGGCCGGGCAAATCGAAAACACCTTGCGCCGGATGCTTCTTCCCCATCAACGAAATCGCGAAGCAAGGCGCCGCTGATCGAGACATCCCCATGTCCTGCTTCGAGAATCATTGGCGACCACCTCCCGAGACACTTCATCTGTCGGCCGGCGAGGTCCACGTGTGGTGCGTGCCGCTGGAGGCGCCCGCCGGTGAAATCGAAGCCTGGTCGCAAACGCTCTCGCCGGACGAACGGCAACGGGCTGCCCGATTCCGGTTCGATCGTCATCGGATGCGTTTCGTCGTACGGCATGGCGTATTGCGCGCGATCTTGGCAAGATACTTGGAGGTCCCGGCCGAACGATTGGAGTTTTCCGTGGGCCAGCACGGCAAGCCGATGTTGAAGCAGACCGGCCGTTGCGAGGCAATCCACTTCAACAGCTCCCACAGTGGCAATCTGGCCCTGATCGCACTGTCCGTCGACCGGCCGCTGGGCGTCGACGTGGAACGAATCCGGCCACTGACCGACCTTCAGGCCATGCTGAAACGTTGCTTCTCGCCGGAAGACCAAGCGACGATTCGGGCTTTGCCGCCGGCGCAACAATGGCTCGGCTTCTTCAACGGCTTCAGCCGCAAGGAGGCACTGCTGAAGGCGCTGGGAACCGGCCTAAGTGTGCCGTTGGACCGTGTTGGCGTATCGCTCCTTCCCGACGAGCCCGCCCGGGTGCTGTCGATCGATATGGCAGGTCAACAGCCCGACGCTTGGCAACTGGCCTGCGTCGCCCCGAACGCCGAGCACGCCGCCGCGCTGGCCTGCCAGGGCCGCGAGCCGCGGATTGCCCGTTGGCTCTGGGCTTGAGCGTGTAACTGCCGACTTACTCGGCCAGTTGGATTGATTGTCGATTGAAGAAGTCGATGCACTGAGCCATCTCGGGCATGGAATCGAACCAGTCGTAGGAATACTCCAGCCCGAACAACGTGGGCCGGATTCCGAGTCGATGGATCTCTCGGATGAACTCTTCCGTCTTCCCGGCGCCGCTGCCCCAAGGTACGTCGTGCCCTTCGGCGCTTAGCTCGTGCAGGTCGTGCATTTGCAGGGTAATCAGGCGATCACCCAGCGTTCTGACGGCCTCGATCGGGTCAATTCCGGCTCGCATCCAATAGCCCAAATCGCCGCAGGCCCCGATCCGCTTGCTGCGACCCCGGCAGACCTCGAGGATCCCGTCGGGCCGCCAGTATTTCGGCGAGAGGTCTTGGCCGTGGTTGTGAATGGCTACGTTGATGTCGTACTCGTCGCAAAACTTTTCGATCGTATCGAGTGATTCCGGCCGCGGTTCGGAGATGAACGTTTCGATGCCCAACTTCCGGCCGAACTCGAACACCTTGCGGCAACCGGGCTGATCGCCGGGGATTTCCTGAAAGTAATAGGTCAACATCCGCACACCGGCCGAGTCCAGTTTCAGACGGATCTGTTTCAACTGCTCGTCGCTGAGCTTAGGGTCGAAATCCTGGGCAATCTCGGGGCTGACCTTCTGAAAGCTTAGGCCGCCGAAGTAGGGTAACCCCAGTTCGGCCGTCTTGTCGATCGCCTCGAACAGCGTGTACTTGTGAAGGCTGTAGGCCGTCATCCCCAACCGCCACCCCAGCTTCTCCCGAGCCCTAATCGCGGGCGTCAGCTTATTGCTGGGGATCGTCGGGGCCGGCAGATCGCCCAAGGCAAACTGAACGGCGCCCAGATAGAACTGCAACATCCGGGCGTCCCAGAAGACTTGTGGGTTGTGAGCGATCGTGCAATAGAAGACACGTCCCCGCCCGTAGTGGCGGACCCAGGCCAAGGCGTAGTCGTTGTCTTCGCGGATACGAGCGCCGAGATCCGATTTCTCGACGTCGATGCTCAACAGCACGCGCACCCGATCCCGCGAATAGGGCTCGTGCACGCGAAAGAACTCGTCGCGGTAATCGAATCCTTCACCGCCGAAAGGTCCGTTGATCGGATGCGCCGGGTCGTCGAGTTTGATGAACACGTGCTCGTCGCTCTCGCGATGATTGGCACCTCGGGCGCCGATCATCCGTCCGAACTCCGGCCAGTCTTCGTAAGCTCCAGGCCAGCGTGTAAAGGCCACGGAAGTTCCATGCACACCCAGCAGCCCTCCACCGCCGAGGACGAACTCGATCAGATTCTGTCGCAACTGCGGATCTTCAAAGAGGTTTCCCACCGTGTTGTTGAAGAACACCGCGTCGAATTGCTTTAGAGTTTCTCGCTCGAATACCGAGGGGTCTCGGCTGACGACCGTCTCGAAGGCGCCCGTCTTTTGGCCCATCAGCTTAAAGGCAAGGTTGGCATGCGCAATCGAGCCATGCCCGCCGTAGCCGACGTTCAGGTCGAAGATCAACAGTTTCCGAGGTTTGCTCGGCGCGACAAGAGCCTTCTTCGGGATCGCCTGTTCGATCTTCTGTCGCTGCTGAGGACTAATCACGAACTGCGGCCCCGGGGGCTGAAGCGGCGAGCTGGGCACCTGCCCTAGAGCCTTTGGCGATCCGAGGCAGCCGACAACAAGGCCGCCTAGAGTTAATAGGACGAATAGCTTGGCGTTCATGTCTGGATCTCCTGTTCGATCGGGGTGATCGGCGTCCGGTAGCCATGATACCAGATAGCAGGCTGTCTGCCCATGCTTGGTCGCCGTGGTGGAGTCCCTTGTTTTCACGGGGATTGTCTCCTATGATAGGGGAGATTTCCCCCTGGAGAGTGCCATGAGCCGGATTGCCGAGATCGAGTTTGCAACCTACCCCGAGTCGGTTCCCGAGGCACTGGACGGGATCGGCGCCGCCAAGACGCTGAAAGATCAGACGGCCGTGCTGATCAAGCCGAACCTGATCAACGCCTCGCCGTTCCCGATTACTACGCCGGTCGAGTGCGTCGAGGCGGTAATCGAATATGTTCGATCCTGCTCGGACGCCGAGATCGTCGTCGCCGAAGGTTGCGGCGATTCGCACCTCGAAACGGACGAAGTGTTCGATGCGTTGGGCTATCGTGAATTGGCCCGGCGGCAGGCGATCGAGTTGATCGACTTGAATCATGCCTCCTTGACAAAACTGAAGAACGGCGAGTGCCCCGTCTTCAAGGAAATGTACCTACCCGAGATCGCGATCTCGCATTTCCTGATTTCCGTGCCCGTGCTGAAGGCCCATTCGTTTTCGGAGATCACGGGTACGCTTAAGAACATGATCGGCCTAGCACCTCCGAAGCACTACTCGGGTCAGTTCGGCTCGTGGAAGAAGGCCGTCTTTCACGGCCGGATGCACGAGTCGATCATCGACCTGAACCGATACCGCACCCCCGATCTGTCGCTGATGGACGCCACGGTCGGTATGCCCGAGTTTCACCTAGGCGGTGCGCACTGCGACCCGCCGTTGAACAAGCTGATCGCCGGCTTCGATCCGGTCGCCGTAGACCGCCGAGGCGCAGAATTGCTGGGGCTGGATTGGCAGACGATTGACCATTTGGCGTAAGAGGTTCCGGGGACCCTTTGTTGAGTTCGAACATGAATCTCGCGATCCTTCATTACCATCTTAACCGCGGCGGCGTGACGCGCGTTATCGAAAACCAGCTTCGGGCACTCGACGCCGTGCTCGATCCGGCCGAGCCATGGCGGGTGGCGCTGGTCTATGGCGGACGAGCGGAGGCGTTCGACGAGCGACTGCCCGAGACGCTGCAAAACATTCAGCTCAGCCGGCACACCGTTGCGTCGCTCGAATACGATCAACTGCGCTCGACCGAAACCCTCGACGATGAGTTCTCGTCGTCGTTGGGGCTCTCGGCGTTGTTCGGGCAGATCGGCTTCGCGCCCGAGAAGACCGTAGTGCACGTTCATAACCATACGCTGGGCAAGAACGTGCTGCTGCCGGGTGCGTTGTCGCGGTTGGCCATGGCCGGCTATCCGTTGGTTCTGCAGATTCACGACTTTCCCGAGGACTTTCGGCCGGCCAATTACCGGCACCTTCGCGAGGGCCTCGATATCGACGACGAGGTCCGATTGGCCGCCGGGCTGTATCCCCAAGCACGGCACATTCACTATGCGGTGCTCAACGGGCGCGATTGGTCGATTCTCCGCGCGGCCGGGCTGGCGCAGCGGCAACTCCACCGGTTGCCGAACCCGGTCCCGGCGATCGAGAACCTGCCATCGAAGGCGGATGCCCGGGGCCGATTGAGCGAACGCTTCGACGTCTCGGCCGACGAGCGATTCCTCCTCTATCCGGTGCGTGGCATCCGGCGAAAGAACCTCGGCGAGGCCCTGCTATGGGCCGCCATGGCGCCGTCGGGTACGGTGCTGGGGCTGACGCTGCCGCCGTTGAACCGGACGGAAGTGCCGATCTACGAGGATTGGAAACGTAAGGCCGCTCAGTTGAACCTGCCGTGCCGCTTCGAGTTGGGCGCGCCGGGCGGGCTGAGCTTCGCCGAGAATCTGGCCGCCGCCGATTCGATTCTTACGACCAGTCTGGCCGAAGGTTTCGGCATGGTGTTTCTCGAGTCCTGGCTGGCCGGCCGACCGCTGTTGGGACGCGACCTGCCGGAGATTACTCGCGACTTCACCGAACTGGACGTTCACCTTCCATGGCTGGGCACCTGTTTGAAAGTGCCGGTCGACTGGGTCGGGCCGGCCGCGTTTCGGCAGGTTATGCTGGAAGCCTATCGGCGGACCGTCGAAGTGTACGGCCGAACGGAACCGCACGACCTGCTCGAGAAGCTGCAGGCCAAAACGGATGACGGGTTGGTTGACTTCGGCGACCTGAATGAAACGCTTCAACAAGAAGTACTGGCAGTGGTGGCCGGCAGTCGGGAACATCGCCACGAGATACTTCAGCACAATCCGTGGGTCGAGAAGGCGTTTTCGCTGACCGAGCAGGGTGCGTCGGAGGTGGTGCAACGGAACGAGCAAGCCATTGCCGGGTACTTCTCCTCGGTCCCCAGCGGCCGGCGATTGCTCGATCTCTACCGCCAAGCCTCGGCCAGCCCGCGGGACGTGCAACTGCAAGAGCTTCCCGATCCGGACCGAATTCTCACCGAATTCCTCGACTTCGACCGGTTCCGTCCGATCCGGAGTTGAGCCTAGTTCTTCAGACTGTGGCAACGGCACGTCGGGCAAGCCCAAGCGGTGGGCTTGGGAGCCGTCGCCCCCGTTTTTTGGCGCAAACCTTGCAATTCCGACCCCGCCGTGGTAGTATGGAAGTTGCCGTGGGCGGACGTGTGCGAAGGTTTCCCTTATTCAACATAGATAGCGACCATGAATCATCCTCCCCTGCCCGATGGCCGTGTGGTCAAATGGATTGTGCTGCTGACGCTGCTGTTGACGTTGGTGGCTCGATTTGCTGCTGGGCAAGAGGCCGCCGAGGAGTCGGCCGCGGCAAGGGTTTATCGGACGGCCAAGGCGGCTACGGTGGAGATCCTTGGCAACGATCATCTCGACGGGAGCGGCTGGTTTGTCGATCGACAGGGACTGGTCATCACGGCGGCCCATGTGATCGCGCAGCCCGACCGGCGGATCGAAATCCTCGCGCCGACGATCGGGCGCCTCGAGGCGAAGCTTCTGGCGGTCGACTTGGGTCACGACCTGGCCCTGCTGAGCGTCCCACCGCGTGAGGAGGGCTATCCGGCCTTGGCGCTGGCCGACAAGGTGCCGCCGCCGGGTGAGGAGGTGTTCTTGCTGGGCTCGCCGATCTTCCGTCACGCCGTGCAATTGCGCGGCACGGTGGCCTGCGACAAGACGACGTTCGAGTATTGCACCGACAAGTACATCGAAGCGCTTCACGTTGCGGCGACCGTTCAAGGGGGCATGTCGGGCGGAGCATGGCTGAACCTCAAGGGCCAGGCCGTGGGATTGCAATCGGCCGTGATGTCGCAGAACGGGCTGCCGCTGGGGATCGCCGACATGATCCCCGTGGACGCCATCCGGAAACTGGTCGCCGCCCGGCGAAGCGCTTCCACCCCGGCGCTCGGCATGGCCGTGGAAGAGACCTGGCAACAGGATCGCAAGCTGCTGGACCGGTTCCCCCCACGCACGGAAGGGCTGGTCGTAAAGATCCTTCATGCCGACCGGCCGGCCGCTCGAGCCGGACTGAAACAATGGGACCTGATCACCTCGGCTGAGGGAAAACCCGTGCGACTTTCCGACGAACTGCTGCGAATCGTCCGCGGCAAACAACCGGGCGAAACCCTCGCCCTGAGCGTCCTGGGCCCCGACGGCACGGGAAGTCGGGAAGTGACGCTGACGCTGGGGAAGTTGGAGGTCGGCTGGCCCCAAACCGACGGGAAGTGATGTGCCGGTTGTAACGGCGCCGATCGGCTGCTGCAACGTGGCCTCTCGGACTGCCGTAAGGTATGTTCAGATAGGCTTGGGGATATGTAGAGTTCAAGCGATCATCTGGAGAGAAAACCGTGGCCAAGAAGAAATCGGGCGGATCGTCGAGCAAGCGCACCGCGGAGAAGGCGGCCGAGGCCGTGCGTTGCGCGGAAACCGAACTGCAAAAGGCGCGGGAACTCTACGAAAAGACCCGACAGGAGGCGACCAAACGAATCAAAGCCGCACGAGAAACGACGCTGGGCGAGTTGATCGACGGCTCGTTGGAAACCGTCAAGAAGCATCCGGGGCTGGGGGTTTTGGCGGCTATGCTGGTCGGTTTTTTCTTCGGTCGGCTGTTTCGGAAGTAATTGCAAAGCCGCAAGCGGCATTCATTATGTCCGTGCGAATCATTGATCTCGATCAGCAGCGTGCGAAGCGGCGGCTTCGGCGTCGGATTGCACGGTTGCGACGACGGATCGATCGTCGGATTCTCGCCACCCGGCAGCAGACCCAGCGGCTGGGTTCCTGGAAGACCTACGTCACGGCCTTTCCCGGCAGCGCGATGATCGGGGCCTTTGGCGTGGGACTGGCGCTCTCGGCCGGGCTCGGTGGCCGGCGGCTCTCACGCTGGCTCGGATTGCGGTTGGTCCGCCGGACTATCGACCGGGCATCCGGGCAGCTCTGGCGCGATCTGGCTGGGATTTGGGCCGATTCGGCGCCCGAGAAGTCACCTGGAGAGGACCATGGCTGAGCCTGCGCCGTCGCTATTGGGCGATCTTCGCCGTGAAATCGGTTCCTTGGGGGCCGAGGTGAAGGAGATGGCTGCATTGCGCCTCGAATTGGCGCAAGTGGAGTGGCAGGCCGCGGTCACAGAAGTCAAACGGCTGGTGCTGGGCGGATTGGTCGCGGTGGTGCTGGGATTGACAGCCCTGCCCGTGGCGGCGGTCGCTGCGGCCGATCTGCTGGAAGGTACGCTGGGGATTTCTCGCGGGGGCTGGCTGCTGATCGAGGCCGCCGCGCTGTTGGCAGCCGCAGTGGCGGGCGGTTTCCTGGCCTGGCGTCGATTCCGACGTCGGTTTGCCGGTTTGGAGGAGACGCTCGAGGAACTCCGCGAGGATCTTGATTGGATCCGTTCTGGCAAGAAGACGGGCGATTGAGTGGGCGTTGCAAAGCCGCAAGCGGCAAGAGTGGGCAAAGCCGCAAGCGGCAGGAGTGGTACGCGGCTTACGAGTAGTCGCAGTCCATTCCCAATCGGGTTTTCAACTCGTCGAACTGTCGGGCGTACTGGTCACTCGAGGAGTGGACGTGCTCGGCTTCGGTGAGGAACTTCAGTTGGTCGTCACAGCCGACGTTTCGTTGCCGCAAGACTTCCTCGAACCGGTCCAGTTCGTCCCCATAGACGATCAACAGTTTGTGCTCGTCGAACTGGATCTCCTGCGGGACGCCCGGGTTGAGCACGGCCATCCCGGTGCACCCGTCATTTGTCAGCAGATCCTCGAATTCCCAAAGGATGCTCTTGAGCACGGGAACGTCGATATGTTCGCGATATAGATCGGTATGTCCGTTGTTATCCCGGTTGTGGCTGGTTTCCAACACGACATCGACCACGTTACCCAAGGGGTCCAGGAGATCCATGAAGATCTCGAAAAGATTCTCGCCGGAAACGGCGGCCATCAAGACAGGAACGCTGGTCTGGTTCTGTTCGTCGTGGTAGGCATCATGTCGGAAGCCCTGGGTGGGCACGACCTGAAGATCGTAGGAAGGCCGAACGGCATCGGTCAGGGTGAACTCGCCGTAGCGAGACACACCGAGGTGCGCTTCGAGTTCCTCTTCGTTGAGGTGCTCGAAGCTGCTGGTGCCCATCGGCATCGCGCCTTCGCGGAATACGTTTCGGAAGAATTTTTTCAAGAAGCCCATCGATGTTCTTTTCTCGCGTGTTCGTTTCTTCTGGGAGGTCATGGAAACGGCCATGCCGTAGCTGGGAATCTTCTATGCAAGCGTAGGTCACGTTCCGGCGGCGTGCATCACTGGGGGCCTGACTCGACCGCATCGACGTACCGCAACGCGATACAACCGGAACAACCGGCGCGGCTGCCACGACCACTTATTTACCCCGTACCAACCAAACCGGCCGCCTAAGAAGAACGTCACACGCTCAGCGCAAAACGCTTCCGCAGGCGGCCTATGCAACTCTAGCACCGAAAAAACGCGATGAGGCCGCGATCGAAAGATCGGGCGAAAAAGTAGCAACCGCTTCGAACCAACTGTCCAGGTCAGGGTAAGTTTGCCGCCATGGCGACCGACCCACGGCAACGGGACGTCGCGAGCAGGGTTTTTCCCCAAGGCGCCACCCCCGCTGGCCATGGAAGCGTTCAATCGTTAGACTTTCTCAAGGACGAGTTCTTCCACCTGATAAGAATTTCCGGAGCAATACTCATCATGCTCACTTGGCACCCGAAACCGACGACTTGCCCGAAATCGACAACGCTGAAACGATTCCTACCCCTGTTGGCCTTGGCCGTGCTGGTCGGATGCTCCGAGCCGGCCAGTGAACCGGTTGGGATAACGGACCCGAACCGGCCGGCCGACGAAGAGAGCTGGGACCTCTTCTACATGCAAGGCGTTCGCATGGGTTACGGGCGGTCCAGCATTCGGCACATCAACCAGGACGGGCGCGACCTGCTGCGGATCGAAGGGGCCGACCATCTGGCGATCCAACGTTTCGGCCAACGCACGGAAATGGATCTGCTGGTCATCAGCACCGAAACGCCCGAGGGTGAGTTGGTCGAATTCAGCAGCCAAATGCCCCAAGGCTCGGGCCCGGTCCGGACGGTCGGGCGGGTGGTCGGCGATCGGCTGCAACTGGAAGTCACTTCCCTAGGCAGGACCCAGTCGTCGTCGATTCCCTGGAAGGCGGAATATGGTGGACCGCACGCGGCCGAGCAATCGCTACGTCGAAAGCCCATGCAGCCGGGAGAGCGTCGCACGCTGCGACTGTTTGTTCCGGCCATCAACCAGTTGGCCGCCATCGAGATGACCGCGCGAGACCATCAGCCGGTTCGGCTGCCCGAGAAGACGGTCGACCTGCTGCGAATCGACACGGTGACTTACTATCAAGACGGGCAGCAGTTCTCGACGATCGTCTTTTGCAATCCCACCGGCGATGCGTTGGCCAGCCGCATTGAAGCGATGAGCCTGGAGAAATATCGAACAACCAAGGCGAAGGCGCTGATGCCGATCGACTCGGCCGAATTGGACTTGGGGCTCGACGTGGCCGTGCCGGTTAACCGGCCTCTGCCGCAGCCACACCGAACGCAACGGGTCCGCTATCGGGTTTCCATCGAAGGCGAGAATGCGGCCGAAGTGTTCCCCTCGGGCCTTTCCCAACAGATCGAGCCGGTCGACGAGCATACGGCCGAACTGACCGTGTACGCTATCCGTCCCGGCGGCGTCGCAGCCAATCCGCAAGCCCCCGCCGATCCGCCCACCGAAGACGATCTTCAGCCGAACCAAATGGTCCAAAGCGACGACGGTAGGATCACAGCCATGGCCGAGGAAGCGGCCGGGGACCAACAGGATCCCTGGCAGGTCGCCGTGGCGTTGGAGGCCTACGTCCATCGGGTCATCACGGAGAAGGACTTTTCGCAGGTCTTCGCCTCGGCCGCCGAGGTGGCCGCCGACCCGGTGGGCGATTGCACCGAACATGCCGTGCTGTTGGCCGCCTTGGCCCGGGCAAGGGGGATTCCGGCCCGGGTGGCCATCGGCTTGGTCTACATGCCGCGAAACCAAGCGTTCGGCTACCACATGTGGACCGAGCTGTTTATCGCCGAGCGCTGGATCCCCATGGACGGCACACTCGGGCAAGGCGGCATCGGGGCCGCCCACTTGAAATTGGCCCATAGCAGCCTCAAGGGCGGCTCGGCCTACAGCAGCTTCTTGCCCATTATCCAGGTCATCGGCCGGTTGAAGGTCGAGATTCTCGAAGTCCAGTAACGCCGACGAACGAGTACCCAGCCGGCGTGGGCATCTAGTGTCCTCTGCCGTAGAATACTCTCGGTCACTGCGGCCCGTGAACGCCTACATGTTCTTGGAAGTTCTTGCTGGGGGGGCAAATCGCTTGACAAGGCCGATCTGACCGTTCAGACTCAAGGTTCTGAAACCTTGTCGGGAAGGTTCCGACAGGCTCGAAAACCCGTGAACACATAAGAAGATTGATCTGCGCCATGTAGGCCGGTCCGTAACGGTAAGAAATGAGAGAGCAACCATGAGAACCGTGTTTCTTTGCGCCATTATGACCCTATCGACGATGGCGGGCGCCGCCACGATTGACCCGGCGATCGACGATCCGAGCAAGGAGTGGTGTTACCTGGCCAAATCGACCGTCTGTATCGGCGTGCCCTACATGCCGGAGCCCGTCCAGGTAACATACGATGGCGCCATTTATACCCGCCATGCGGAACTGTGCTTTTTCTACGGGCCGTCGCTACGTCCTATACTGGCCCGGCAGAAGACGTTCCTGGACGGCTGGATCCCGGTTGTGCAGTACGACTGGACGGATAAGAACATCGCTTATTCGATCGAGATGTTCTCCTTCATTCTGGACGGCGAGACGGAAGCGAACACGACACAGTTCGTGCGCCTCTCGGCAAAGAACACGGGCAATCAGGCGACGACCGCCGTGCTCGCGTCCGCCTGCCGGGGTAGTGGAGGTGACTATCGAAACGGCGCCCCGCGACTGAATCCCAATGCGACGTTCGAACTAAGAGACAACGCCTGGATTGCCGACAAGAGACTCCTTTATTGCTTTCCCGCGGGCGCGGAAGTCGAGGCGGTCGCCGGCGTCCCTTATCAAAAGCCGTTCCTGGGATCCGAGCATGACGTCTCCCCGCGAGCGGAAACGGGGATCGCCGTGTATCGTATCAAGCTTGCGCCCGGTGAGAAGAAAACACTCGGCTTTCGCATGCCACGCGTTCCCGTCGCGCTGGATAGCCATGTCGCAGAGAAGATCAAGCGGGCGGACTACGACGATTATCGCAGCAAGACTGTTGGCTACTGGAAGAACTTGCTGGGAACGAAAAACGTCCTCTTGTGCCCCGAATCGCGGATCAATCACGCCTATCGCGCCATGACGGTTCATGCCCTGCTCGGCACGGTCACCCGCGGCGGTAAGAAAATGCAGACCGATGGGCTGCCCTACCCGGGCACTTTCATTCTTTCCTATTACGATATGCTTCGCTTGTACGACCAATTCGGGGTCAGCGAAGTTCTGCGCCACAGCCTAGCCGAAATGACCGGACGCCAGCAAGCCGACGGCCTGATTGTCGACACCACGGTGACCCACGGGCGGATGATTCTGGCCTCGCACGGGCAGGTGATGTCCTGCCTGGCGACCCATGTCCTCTATACGCAGGACCGGGCGTTTGCCGAAAAGATCTATCCGGTCCTGCACAAGGCCGTGGCATGTATCGAAAACGACCATCGCGCAAACGCAAACGGCCTGATGCGGACGTCGGAACCGTTCGATGCCGAGATGATCCTGGGTCACTACACCAGCCACAACTTATGGGGCTTGACGGGCCTGCGCAATGCGATCCGCGTGGCTAGATTTCTCGGCAACGAAGCGGATGTTACGCGTTGGACCGAGCTGCATGCGTCCTTCGAGAAAAGCGTGCTGGCCGCCATTGACGCCAGCGCCGACAAAGACGGCTATGTTCCTACGGGACTTTACGAATTCACGACCGGCCCGGCGGCACTAGCAGGATTTGCGGAATACCGAACCAACCAGGACTGGGAAAACTGCTTTCTCGCCTGGCCTTGTGAAGTGCTCGATCCGAACGATTTTCGTGTCGCCGGAACTGTGGACCGTCTGCGTAAGTTCAAGTATCGCGAAGGGATCATGACCTATCGCAACGGCCAGCACCTGCACCAGTACGTCACCGTCAACTCAACCATGCAGGACGTGGTGGCCGGGCGCACCAAGAAAGCCTTGACCGACATCTATCATATCCTTCTGCATGCCGGATCGTGCCATGAGGCGTTCGAGAATCTTGTCGAGCCATGGACCGATCGAATGGTCTGGGATATCTGTCCGCCGCCGCACTGCTGGGGCGGCGCGAAGATCGCCGGGCTTGTTCGTAACATGTTCGTCTTCGAGTATGGCGGTCGCGGCGGCTTGGATCCAGGGCAACGGGAACTCTACCTGTTCTCCGTGCTCTCACCCGATTGGGCCGTGCCGGGCAAGACCGTCTCGATCAAGGATGCCCTCACCGAACTGGGTACGCTCAGCGCCAAGTTGACGTTCACCGCCGACGGCGCGGATATCGATATCGCCGGTAACTTCCACACCCGCCCGAAACACTATGTCCTGCGGATTCCTTACTTTGTGAAGGATGTCTCATTTTCAACGACCGAAGGCCAGGGCGTTATCGAAGACGGTTGGCTGCGACTGACTCCGGATGTCTCGCACGTCCGCCTCCGCTGGACCATCGATCCAAATGCTGACGCCGACACGTTCGGGGAGATCTTGTTGGCCTATCGTCGCGAGCTCGGCCACTGGAAGGGCAAGATCGACGAGCATCCCCAGCCGCCGAAGGGCTTTCTAACTGACACGGAACGTGATCGAAAGCCGCAGCCGCTGAGTTTCGCTCTCGTGCGCGACGCGTTCACGACTGAATACGCGAGGCGACTCGCCGTTTATCAACAGAGCGGAAACCCGCTGACCAGCGTGGCGGCGCCGAAACTCCTCACACTCGAGGAGCGCGTCGAACATGGCAAGCCCTTCAAGCCCGACGCCCTGAGCCTGACCACCGGGAAACCGGCCAGTTGCTCCACTCACCTTGCCGGATATCCACCCGAGCTGGCCAACGACGGTCGACGCGGTGACACCAACCGCCACTGGGCCACCGATGCTGGCGCGCTGAGCGATTCAAAATCGTGGTGGCAAGTCGATCTGGAAGAGCCCAAAACAGTCGGTCGCGTGGTGGTCGTCGGCTATTATGGCAGCGCGCGTCATTACGGTTTCACGGTGGAAACATCGCTCGACGGCAAGGCATGGCAGGTGGTCGCCGACCGGCGGGAGAACAAAGACGTCTCCACAAAGCAAGGCTACACATGCCGCTTCGAGTCACGCCCGGTTCGCTACATTCGCGTCACGCAGACCCACCACTCTCTGAATACCGGCCGCCATTTGGTCGAGGTGATGGCTTTTGGGCAATAGACAACAGAGCACGTGGCCGGAAGGCCCGACAGGCCTGAAAAGCGGGTAGCACGGACACTTTGCCGGAGAACGCGCTGCCATTGGATGACACTTGTTCGGCAAATGTGTCCGTGTTGCGCAGCAACAAGAGGATTGTACCTTCCATGGGTTCCTCCAACAATACGGGCATGTCCGGACGACGCATCTACGACGACGAATCGCATGCCCAACACCGGCCTGCCTCCGAACGTCGCCCTCGAACAGTGCTTAGTACCTAATACCGGCCTGACCCTAAGTTCCCTGATGCGGGCGGTCGATAAGTTCGAGTATGCTCGCGGCTACAAATTCTCGACCTATGCCACTTGGTGGATTCGCCAGGCCATCACCCGCGCCATTGCCGACCAAAGCCGGACGATTCGTGTGCCGGTACACATGATCGACACGATGAGCAGA
>SDBV01001360.1_pt1 | contig 36761 bp, 27 predicted proteins | sample 2277081 | NCBI WGS metagenome assembly SDBV01 (sample SAMN10402039, study PRJNA504765) | marine sediment metagenome | isolation source: marine sediment core GS10_PC15, 223 cmbsf | place: Arctic Ocean: Southern Knipovich Ridge | collected 2010 | reverse complement strand
CAATAGACGAAAATCAAATAGCAGGGGACTCTTATTTCAAAGATTAGTTGAACAAGCAGTAACGCATGAACCTGTTGAATATAAACTAATTAAGCGTATGTAACATGTGCATACCCCAGTTAAACTTATTCTCAAAAACTGCGAATTCAGGTACAATTATTCCAATCAGGCGGGACATGCGATATTTGCCCGGGAATCTGATTTTGATCTTATTCAATGTGATTTCCATCATCCATATTGAGAGAGATGAATTTACCCGTGGGACAGTTAATCTGACAAATTCAAAAAACCTGGTTGATAATTGCAGATTCTATGAAAACAATTTATACGATGGGTCCAGCCTGTATATTTTTGATTGTGAGATGGAAATCAAATACTCCCGTTTCTTCAATAATTATGCGGTACACAGGGGGTTCGCATCATGCCTGAGTTCAAGAGGATCTGACGTTTATATTTCAAACTGCCTTTTCACCAATAACTGGACCAATAATGATGCGATATTGTATTTCACCAGTTCCAGGGCTACAATCGACAACAGCACAATGGCCAATAACCATGTTGGCTGGGGTGAATATTCCGCTGGTATCAGCCTTACGCGGACCGAAATGACAATCCGCAACAGCATTCTATACGGGAACATGTCTGAGCAGGACACCTCCTCCATTATGCTTCTGGAAGACAGTTCAGACCCTGTCCTGATAAACTCACTCATAGAGGGAGGTATTAATGGCATCAAGACCTTTGAGGGATTTTCCTTTACAGGGGAATTAATTGACTGTATCGATGCTCTTCCATATTTCAAATCGCCCTCTCCTCAGAGTGGAAGGGTTGATAGCACTTTATCATGGGACTGGACCCTATTGGATATCTCACCCTGTATTAATTCCGGCATGGAAGATACAACAGGATTGAAGCTTCCGACCTATGACCTCGCTGGCAATAAACGCTTTATGCCGACCCGGATTGATATGGGAGCTTACGAAAAATCGGGAAAAGCACCTCTTATCGATAAACAGCCGGTCGGTGGAAATTTCTGTGCAGATGATTCCATAGTGGTCTCCGTTCAATACAGCCAGTCTGACACTGCGTTCCTCCAGTGGCAAAAGGATGGCACAGATATTCCAGGAGCAGTTTACAGGGAAATGATTCTCTTCCCTGCCATGTTGGAACATACCGGCAATTATTCTTGCAGGATCAGAAACAGTTTCGGCACTGTGAATTCACTGCCCGTATTCGTGAACATAAAGGATCCACCAGTAATCCAGACTCAGCCAAGAGATGCATGGGTAGAACCGGATAAATACATCAGCCTGAATGTGCAACTTTCAGGCTCACAGCCAATGGATATTAAATGGCAATTAGATGGCAGGGACCTCGGAGTGAATATCCCTAATTACAGTTTCACCCCATCTGACAGCAGTTATGAAGGAGTTTATCAATGTGAATTGTCCAATGAATGCGGGACAGTCAGTACCGAACCGGTAAGCATCTTTCTGGCCCCCCAGATTTGTGTTGTTACCGTCAGCACAGCAACGGGACATAACCTGATAGTCTGGGAGAAACAAACAAAAGCCCCCATAACCGCCTATAACGTTTACCGGGAAAGCAGTGCTGCGGGGATCTACGACCGACTGGTAACACTTTCAGCAGATGAGCTCAGCATATATGTAGACACCGTAGCCGATCCGACCGTTCAGGGATATATTTACAGGATTACAGCTCTTGACACGGCCGGCAATGAATCCGATGCTGACCTATGCAAATCGCATAAAACAATTCACCTTCTGGTTTCAACGAATCCTGAATTGAATTCTACTCAGCTGGAATGGGACAGATATGTGGGTTTCGATTATCTGACATACAGAATATACCGCAGTAATACGACTACGGATCTCCAGGAGGTGCACTCACTCTCAAGCAGTTTTAATTCGTGGACTGATCCGGATCCTGTATCAGGAAAACAGTTCTACAGGATTTCTGTGGAAAGGCCCCTGCCCTGTACACCGGAAGGCGGTGAGAATAAAGCAGGAACCGGCCCCTATCAGCATGCCCTTTCCAATATGGACGATAATAAACTGAAAACAGGTTTGTCTCTGACAGAAGAAATGCAAGAATTATTGATATTCCCAAATCCGATAACCTCCGAAGCGACACTTAAATTTCCAAACCCGGAACAGTATCCGTTTAGGCTTATTATTACCACCCTTGATGGAAAAGTGGTAATAATGAAGAATGATATTCGAAGCGAAATTATTACTGTAAAAACGGATTATCTGCAGAGAGGTTGCTATATTTTTGAATTACGCGGATCTCACATCTACCGCGGAATGGGGGTTGTGGAGTAGTAGATAATTATAATCTATCTAACCTCTTGACATTTAGTCTTTTATGTAGTATTTTTACTAATGAAAACCTTTTATCCAACCATAATGAAAAAAGTAACTCTCCTGATCATAGCTCTGATCCTGTCACTGGCATATATAAATGCGGAAGATATCTATGGACCTGAAGAATCAGGAACCTGGACAAAAGCCAATTCTCCATACTATATATATGGAGATATCTCAGTACCAAATAACGAGACACTTGTAATCGAACCTGGCGTGGAGGTAATCTTCAAGGGACATTTCTATATCAGAACCTTATCTGCTGACCTGATTGCGGTCGGGACTAAAGATGAAATGATACTTTTCACCATTGCTGATACCAATGGACTGGTAGCCGGGGGTGAAGACGAAGGAGGTTGGAATGGATTAAAGTTTTATTATTCATCAGAATCCGGTGATACATGCCGGCTGGAGTATTGCCGTTTTGAATATGCAAAAGTAATAGACTATGTATCAGGCAAACGTGGAGTAATCAGCACCGAGCGGATACCCAGACTCCTGGTGGCTAACTGTATGTTCGAATATAATTATTCCATAGTCAACGGGGTGGATTGCCGGCTGGCGGATGTCGCCATAAGAAATAATACATTCATTAATAATGTAGGGGATAATGTTCTTTTGACATCCCAGTCAAATCCCTATTTCTATAACAACCGGGTTGAGGACAATTCATTTACGATAATGATATCTGTATATGGGTGGTGTTTCCCTGTCATTGAGAGGAATATCATTAAAAACAACAAGGTAGATTATGTTATTTGGGCAGATGGAGATAAGGCAAATCCCACCGTTGTCAATAATCTGATTATCAATAATGAGATTAATCCTGGAAAACGGACCGTTTATCTGAAAGATTCCGATGCAAAAGTCTATGGAAACCTGATAGCCAATAATGACGGGGGAGGAATTCTGATAAATGACGGCAATCCGCAAATCATACAAAACACAATTGTCAACAATTCCGGCACATATCCATTGTACGTTAATACCAATGAGGGGGAATTTAACGGCAATATCATTTATGGGAACACCGATCCTGTTTACTACAATGAAAGAACCAGCGAACCATCTTTTATATATAACCTGATTGAAGGGGGAATTGCCGGCTTTACCGGGGATGCTTTTACCGGTACGGAACACGGCAACCTTGAAACTCCCCCGAAATTCGTCGATGAAACCTCCGGGACAGGCCCATCGTACGATGCTGAAGCAGCTGATTTCGGATTGCTTTCAACCTCCCCCGCCATTAACAAGGGAGATCCCTCGCTTAATGAAGAGAACTTTCTGAGTACGGATATATACAATAAGGAAAGGGTGAAATACAGCTACATTGATATCGGAGCAGCGGAGGGAAGTGTTTCAAAAACGGATATCGGTCCGACGACATACAGCAGCCACGAAACTCTGATTGGCGATACCATAACTGTTTCCGGCCATATCACCATAGATGACGATGTTGTCCTGACCATCGCGGGAGGCAGCAGGATTATTTTCGACGGACCATATATAATCGATGTAAACGGGACTTTGCTTGCGGAGGGGACTGAGACAGATTCAATCTGGTTCACGGTTGCCGATACAAACGGATTCGGAGGATCCGACTACGATGCCGGATGCTGGAGAGGCATTTCAGTTAAGAATAGCGGCTCATCAATGGATGATAATATTCCCTCCTCCTTCGAGTATTGCATATTCGAATACGCGAAGACCGACGATGGGGACGGCGCCGTATTTTCCCTTAGTTCGATCCCGGATTTTTCTGTTTCACACTCTGTCTTCCGATACAATCGAGGCGCAACCGGGAATGCAGTTCTGTCCTCCTATTATTCCAACCTGCAATTCGACCACATCAGTGTTATTTCAAATTATTCAAAAGACCAGTATAATGTAAAAGGATCCTTCTACCTCTACGACTCCGATGTATCTATTACCAATTCACTTTTCAAATACAATATCGGCTCCAATGGTGTATGCCTGGATGTGCAGTATGGCACGCTGTTTTCATCTCATAACACCTTCCACAACAATAGTATTTTTACATGGGCTGGCAACGGTGTTGTTATCGAAGCAGGGAATGCCGAGGTTACCATAATTAATGATCTAGCCGTTAATAATACGACGGCAAACGGACCGGTATATGATTTTTCCAGCTGTTTTGCAAGTATCACAAATTCCACCATTGTAAACAATAAAAATACCAACTCAAATTTTGCAGGAGGCATCGGACTGACCAGAACGGAATTGATAATTACCAATTCTATTCTATACGGTAACAGGGCAGGTTCAAGCCACGCATCCATCTTTATGTTTGAGGAAAACACCGATCCTGATCTTTATAATTGCCTGATTGAAGACGGTGAATCCGGGATACGGACCTATTCGGGTTTTTCATTTACGGGGGAATTTGTTAATTGCCTGGACCAGAAACCTCATTTTATCAACCCGACAGTCCTGCCCGGCTCTGGTGAAGACGCTACTGGAACAAACTGGCAACTGCTGGATATCTCGCCGGCCATCAATGCCGGCGCTCAGGATACCAGTGGACTGGGACTTCCAGCTTTTGACATCGCAGGTAATCCCAGGATCTCCAATGAACAAGTAGATATGGGTGCTTTCGAAAAGGAAGGCCAGCCTGCGATGATCACTGCGGATCCGCAGGGAGGGAATTTCTGTACCGGAGACCAGATAACATTGTTGGTAGAATACAGCCAAACGGATACTGTAAGCTATCAATGGAAAAAGGACGGGGTAACTATTCCAGGTGCAACAAGCAATACCTTAGAGATCGATCCGGCTGAACTCATGGATGAAGGCAATTATGTGTGTGTTTTGAATAATACTTTTGGAACCGTAAACACCATACCCGTTTTCCTTAGTGTTAAGGCAGCTCCTCAGATCCTGGTAGAACCCGATATTTCATGGGTAAGGCCTGACCTGCCTCTTAACCTGAGTGTACTGGTAAATGGTTCTTCACCTCTTCAATATAACTGGAGGAAGAATAGTGTGAATATACCCGGAGCGGTACTTCCGGAATATAAATTCATTCCGGCCGACTCATCCTTTGAAGGAGCATATATATGTGTTATCTCAAACAGTTGTGGTGAGGACATAACCACTGCGGTGGATCTCCTGATTGCTCCCCAGATCTGCATGGTGACAGTGGATCCGGCCACGGGAGAAAACCTGATCGTCTGGGAGAAGAAGACCAATGCATCCCTCATTGGCTACAATATCTACAAGGAAACCCAGGCCTCAGGAATTTATGATATACTCGGAACAGTTGCATTTGATGATTTGAGTGAGTTTACCGATTCTGCTGCTGATCCGACCGTACAGGCCTATCTATATAAAATGACAGCAATAATGATGGATGGTGAGGAAACGGATGCGGATCTGTGTCAGCCTCATAAGACCATTCACCTGCTCGTTTCCACAAATCCGGAGCTGAATACCACTCAGTTGGCGTGGGACAAATATCATGGTTTTGAATACCAGACCTATAGTATATACCGCAGTGTGACAGGGTCCAATTTCGACCTGGTCCATTCAATGGCCAGCAGTCTGAATTCATGGACAGATCCACTGCCGGTTGCAGGGGATCTGTTCTACAGGATCGCTGTTGAAAAACCATCCGCATGCTATCCGGAAGGGGGAAGCAAAAAAGCCGGGACAGGACCTTATCAACATTCTCTGTCGAATCTTGATGACAATAAACTCAAATCCGGTGAAACTACTCCTGATTCCATCCTGCTCGATAATAATACTATCGATGAGAATGGAATCCCCGGAATGCTTGTAGGCCGTCTTTCTACTGCCGATCCTGACAGTGGTGATCATCATACATATGAGCTTGTTCAGGGTGCAGGAGATACTGATAATGCGAGCTTCACAGTAGTGGGAGATATGTTGCTTTCTGCTACAACATTCGATTATGAAACAAAGAGTTCCTATTCCGTCAGGATACGGTCAACCGATATGGCAAGCAATTATATTGACACTGCCTTTGCCATTTCAATTAATGATACGGAGGAACCTTCCGGGGGACCGGTAACAGGGAAAAATCCTCCAAGCGATATGGTACTTGACAATAACACTATTGATGAAGAAGGATTGCCGGGGACACTCGTGGGACGGATGCAAACTACCGATCCGGATACCATTGATGTACATTCATACCAGCTGGTAACCGGTACCGGGGATGATGACAATATCAGCTTCACAGTATACGGCAATCTTCTGGTGGCTGCAACAAGTTTCGATTATGAAACAAAGAACAGCTACTCTGTAAGAGTGCGGTCGACCGATATGGCTGCAAATTATATTGAGAAATCTTTCCTGATCCAGGTTAATGACACAGAAGAACCGGAGGAACAACCACAGATTGGAGCAAGTCCCCCGGATTCAATTACATTAGATAGCCAGAGTGTCGATGAAAATGGTGTAGCCGGCATGTTGGTCGGAAGACTGAACACCCATGATCCTGATACGATTGATGCGCATACATACCTTCTGGTACAGGGATCAGGTGATGATAACAACAGCAAATTTTCAATTTACAGTGACCTGCTGATCACAGCCGGTAGTTTCGATTACGAAACAAAGAATACATTCTCTGTCAGGATACGTTCTGCTGATATGGCAGCCAACTATATTGAAAAAGTATTTGTGATTTCCATAAACGATACGGATGAATCAACAGGAGGAACAGCTATTGGAGATAGTCCCCCTGATTCCATCACCCTTGATAATCAATCCATCGATGAAAACGGACAGCCGGGAATGATTGTAGGCCGTCTGCATACAGCCGATCCCGATACGATAGATGCATTTACCTATCAACTGACTGCAGGAACAGGAGATGATGATAACAGCAGTTTCTCCGTTTATGGGGAACTTCTTATTTCAGCGATTGGCTTTGATTACGAAACGAAAGACAGCTATACATTGCGAATTCGCTCAATTGATCTTGGGTCAAATTCGATTGAGAAAGCCTTTATAATTAAAGTTAATGATACCCAAGAACCTGTTGTACCAATAGTAACAGGTGCATCACCTCCGGATACTATAAAGCTCGACACGCAAAGTATTTCAGAAAACAATCCCATTGGTAGCCTCGTTGCAAGGTTACTTACATCCGATGCAGATACATTTGATGTTCATACCTACCACCTGGTGAAAGGAACCGGAGACGATGATAATTCCAGCTTCTCCATTTTCGGTGACATGCTACTTGCTGCAGAAGTGTTTGATTTTGAAAAACAAAACAGTTTAACGCTGAGAGTCAGATCTACGGATCTGGGCAGGAATTTTATTGAAAAGGCCTTCGTATTAACAGTACTGGATGTCGATGAAACGGTTGGGATTTATGGCCGTGAAGACCAGCATGTTAAGGTTTATCCTAATCCGTTTACAAAATCAGCAAGGGTTGAATTCCCGAATAATGAAGGGGAATCCTACCGGATGTATTTAATGGATCTGACAGGAAAAGTAGTGATGATAAGGACTGACATTATCAGCAGTAAATTTACGATAAACCGGGATGATCTGAGCAAAGGATACTATATACTGGAACTCAGAGGGAAGCAGATTTACAGGAGCCGGATAATTGTTGAATAGGGATTACTTTTTCAGGGAAACTTTTTTGTCATCTGTGCGGGGTTCTGCTTCCTTACCGGCCGCTTCTGCATCTTTTTTGTCATGGGATTTCTTTGCAGGTTTATCGATTTCAAGAAGGTCATATTTAAGAAGCATATTGTACCATCCGAGGATCTTTTTAATATCGGAAACATAGACCCTGTCCCTGTCGTATTCAGGAAGAATTTCTCCAAAATAATCCTTCAGCTCATCTCCATCTGATTTGGGAGAAATGGTTTCCTTCCCTTTCTCATATTTATGAATGGTAGTGAATACTTCGGCAAGCTGAATCTCTTCTTCCTCTGTATAAACAGCAATGTCATCGAGGGCACTGACCTTCATGCTTGCAAAGGCCTGCATCCGTTTGCCTGTCTCAAGATGTTCAACAATGATACCGTTGCGTCCCTGGGAAACAAATTTGAAGAGTCCGCCGTGACCTGAAATAGCCATCAGGTCTTTCAGATAACTCTCCTCTTGCTCCTCCTCAGTACCGGATTTGTCTTCCTTCTGTTCTTTTGAAGTCTCGGCTTTTTTAGCCTCAACTTTTTCCTTTCCTTCAGCGGTTTCAGGTTTACCCGTCTTCATTTCAGCTTCTTTTTTCTCTGCCATTGGTCTTGGTATTACATCTAACTATTACGGAATAACTTGTGAATAGGTTATCGTATTCCGTGTTCTTTTTTGATCTTGTCATAGGCATCCTTTACCTTCCGGAATTTCTCTCCCGCTGCCTTTCTTATATCATCCCCAAGATAAGCAACTTTATCCGGATGATATTTGTTGGCCATCCTTCTGTATGCCTTCTTTATTTCATCATCGCTTGAGGACTTATCGATCTCCAGGATTTTATAGGCTGAATCCACATCCTCATAAAACATATTTTTGATGGATTCCAGGTCCTCTTTCGTAATGCCCATGCCCATGGCTATTTCCTCTATCACTCTGACTTCTTGAGGGTGCACCTTCCCATCAGCCTGGGAAACCCCGAACAAGAAGTGCAGCAATTGTCTTCTGGATGCGATGTCCAGGCGTTGTCTTATTTGTGCGCTTACATCCCTGACAGGTATTGTCTGTTCTAACAGGTCTCTCAGGTAAAGCATGGCTTCCTGGGATGCTGCGGGACCGAAACTCTTTTCGAAATAATTCCGGACATAATCCAGCTCAGATTTCATTATCCTTCCATCGGCTTTCATAACCGCCGCAACAAGAACCAGAAGACTCATAGTGAAGTCTCCGTGGGTTGTCGGGCTAAAAATCCTCTGCCGGGAACCGCTCTCTCCGGGTCTGCTGCTCCGTTTATCAAACATGGAACCAGCTACGAATCCCAGGATCCCACCTATTGGACCACCCAGAGCCCATCCGAGTCCCCCTCCTATCCATTTACCATATTTCGCCATAACTCAATCTCAAAAGTTTCAAAGATAATTAATGCATTCAAATATTATTCCAATCAGCCAGTTCTATCGTACAAAAGGACATTTTTTAAACATTTTCCCCGGACAAACGATCCCTTATCAGGCGGTCAGCTGAAAGTACCTGCGGGATAACAAACTCATTTTCATCGTTTTGCAAAATAAGATCTGCCAATTTGGCTGCCTCATAAGGATCTATCTGGCTTGCAAGCCTTGCAAGGACATCACCACGTTGTATTCCATCCCTGTTCATGATTCGATTTATCCGGATCTCTTCTTTTGCAGTAACAAGGATATTGAAATCCATTTCTTTCCAGGCACCAGATTCAAATAACAATGCTGCCTCTTCTATCACATAGGCTCCTTCCTGGTTTTCGGTCCACCTCATGAAATCCTCCCTGACCCTGGGGTGTATAAGCCCATTTACGAAAATGCGTGCGTCTGAATCTGAGAATATTCTGGCAGCAAGATATTTCCGGTCAAGCTGTCCCTCGGAAAACAGCTTGTTACCGAAATTTTTTACCAGTTCCTTACGGATGTCAGTATCCTCAACAATAATTCGTCGGGCCTCATTATCAGCCTCATATATGGCGACACCAAGATTACGAAAGATGCGACAAACAACTGATTTGCCGGATCCAATCCCTCCTGTAACACCAACTTTAAACATTACTTTTCCAGAATATATTCTACACTTATCGGGGTATAATTCAGGGCCTGGATATAAGTAGGAACTTTCACAAGATTGACTTGCAGTTTACTCCCTATCAGAGTACTAGCATCGGAGTAATCAACTACAGCCCTAAACAGATGCTCACCAAGCGTTTCATAAGCACTTAATCCGACCTGGCAGGTTATATCAACCTTGCCGGGAAAAGCTCGCAATACCAGTGAATCGGGCAAATTTATTACTTCAATTGGTATACTCAGCCTGGCTTCTGTGAATTTTTCAACGGGTAACTGCAGCCAAATTTCAACAGGACTAAAGTCAACCTTGGTATGAGCCTGGATCTTCAGTTCCTGGCTCAGATTTTCATTAATACCGGAGAGGGTAAATACTTCAGTCTTAACTGCTATAATGCTGTCGATGATAACTTCCGGACCGGAAATAAGTACACTGTCAGGTTCTATTACAATGGGACCGGTCTGCATAAATTGTTTTTCAAAGCTGAATTCAAGGACAGGAATAACGGGGACCAGTTTCTCGGCCCGGTCGGCAAATTTAAAAATTAGTGAATCAGGATATATGTCCAGTATCTCTACCTCATTTGAAAGATCCCGGGCGATTCCTTCCTTAGCTGAGCTGGAAAGTATATAGACTGCAGAAGGATCGTTTTTAAAAGTGTTCGGAGAATGCGAATTTACATCGAAGATAATAGGAGTGATCCTGGATCTTAACTTGTAGCTCAGCAGGACAAAGCCACTTGCATTCACCGTCAATTCGAGCCTGTCAGGTAATTCATTTACAAGTACCTTATCTTCCGGGAACCGGATATAACGAACCGGGTAGGATATGGAAGTTACATACTCCTTATTCAGTGCGGTTAAAAACCAGAAAAGTACAGACAACAAAAGAAAGAATAAAAAGATCACAACCCTCTTATTCAGGGTGATCTTTTTCCTTTCAGATACCCTGGTAAACCTCTTTACAAGGTCACCTAGCTTTTGTTTCCCTGGATTTTTTTCCTGCATATGTCACCAGCTGAACAAGTTCAAACTGTTAACCATGCGATGAATTTCCCTACTTCTGCTTAGCCAGGTCTGCATTATCCTTCAGAATGGCATTTTTGTCAATCCTGATCCTGACGTTGTCTGCGATCTCAACAGTAATTGTCTGATCCTTAATATCAGTTATTTTTCCGTAAATACCCCCTGTGGTTACTACCTTATCTCCCTTATTCAGTCCCGCTCTGTAAGACTTAAGGTCTTTCTGCTTCTTCATTTGTGGTCTGATCATAAAAAAATAGAAAACCACGATAATCAGGAGAAGAAAAACGAAAGATGGAACTGGACTTTGGTCCGGGGCACTTGGCATCAGGAAAATCAACATAAAATTATTCATCACGTATGGTTTGTTTTGATTAAGAAAGTTCAAAGTAACAATAAATTTGTTTCATCGGCAATAGATCTTTTCACACCTCCCCTATCAGTCCCCTGCCAGTTTTAACAATCTTACCCTCAGCCTTTAAGCGAGTAAAAATATTATCAAGCATTCCGTTGATAAACTGGCTGCTTTTCTGGGTACTGTAAATCTTGGATATCTCTATATACTCATTAATAGTAACCTTCGAAGGGATAGACTTGAATTCAATTGCTTCAGAAATGGCAAGTTGCAGGATAAGGCTGTCGGTAACGGCTATCCTTTCCAGATCCCAGTTATTTGCCGCAGCTTTAATGAGCTCCAGGTATTCCTTTTCATTCTTTATAGTAGTGCGCAAAAGCTTTTTACTATAGGCAAGATCATCTTTCTCCTTCAGCATCGGTAATAACAACCCTCCCTGAGGGTTGTCAGCACTGAATTTTTTAAAGGTCTTAACGATCATCTTTATTACAAAGTCCACATCATTAATCCAGAATATGCTCTGTTCTTCAAGATTCAGGTAAAGATCCTCATAATTCATAACCAGGTCCAGATATATTCTCTCAATTAACTTCTTGTCATTATTGTAGGAACTGTCAACAGCCGACATATATTCACAGTATAAATCCGTATCCAGAATCAGCAGATAAAGATTCCTTACAATTTCCGGGTTTTGTATCCAGCTTAAAGGACACCTGCTTAGAAATTTATTGAATCCATCATTGTTCCTGAGTTGATCCAGAATAGTATTTTCAATAAACCTGGTATTTGGATTGAGATCTTCCTGGGTTGGAATCTGTTTTTGTTTGGCCTGGTCAATTCTGGATGAGGCAAAATCGGCCACATCTATCATCAGCACCATAAGCAAATGGTAGAGCTCGTATGACTTCTCAATACTGTGAAGAAGGTCCTTCTCAGAAGAAGTATATGTTTTTCCTTCAACTTTTTGAAAGGAATACATGGTCTGCAGGACCTTTATCCGAAGTAACCTTCTGCTAAACATCTTTAATAAGAACTGGTTTTTATGAAACGGAGGCAAAGTAAACCAAATATTTTGACAAATCCATCCAAATCCTCAACGATAATCGCCTAAAAAAGGCCTATTGTCAGATTGTTATGAGACTTGATCAAAGTCCTGATTAATTGCAATTTTCTAAAATAATTTTCTATTTTTAGGTATTCAAACCTAATCGATAACTAAATTAGACACTGATGGCAGACGGAACCGAGAAAATTGAGGACGGTGTCAGGACAGAAAGAGAAGAAATTTTTTCAAAATCAGTGAGAGCTGGAAAAAGGACTTATTTCTTTGATGTCAAGACTACCAGGAGGAATGATTACTATTTGACCCTGACGGAAAGTAAAAAAAGGTTCAACAGGGATGGAAGATTTTATTTCGAGAAGCACAAAATCTTTCTCTACAAGGAAGATTTTGACAAGTTTATTGATGGATTAACAGAAACCATCGAATACATCAAAATCAACGCCCCGGAACTTCTTGATCCTGAGGATGTAATGGAAACTCAACATGCAGTCACGACGAAATCCAAAATTGAGAAAAAAGTTACTGAAGCAGAGGATGTGGAAAGTCCCGAGGCCGAAGATGTTACCCCTGAAGAAGTTACAGATGCTGCAGATACTTCGGATGTGGATGTTAAAGAGGAGGCGGGGGAACCCATCACTGAAAGTTTCTCGGACGTTGAGTTCGAAGATCTTGAAGACACCTCGAAGAGCTGAGTCTTCACCAGCTTTTCATTTCTGAGCGACAATTAATGGTTTTAGAAAAACCCTGTTTCTAAGAGGGGTCTTTCTTGAGGTTGGTCTGTTCCTGTTTCCTGAGGAAATCCTCTATTTCCTCCAGACCCAGTTCACGTACATTGGTGACGATGAAATTGGATTTCAGAAAATTACCGTACTCATTGCATTCAGCAACAGCATCGCGGAAAACATCCTTGAGTGGTACCCTGAGTGGTATGACTACCAAAAGGGTTGCATATTTGTCAAGAAAACTCAGCTTCTCAATTTCGGCTTGGTATTTCTTCAGACTAATTTCAAATTCGTTGTTGATAATTTTTTGTTGCAGCTCCGAAAATCCCATACCGTCCTTACAGATCAATACAACAAAATACCTCAATTTAGAATCTCTCCCCCCCAGTCCGGTAGAAATAAATACCTGGTTTTCATCAAGTAATTTACTTTCCAACAGCATCCTGCTTTCCTGCAAGGCAAGGATTGCCCAATTTCTGATTTCCTCATTGCAATTCTTCAGATATGCTTCAATGAACCTGTAAGCTTGCACACTCTCTAGAGAAGCAAGTTGTGCCAGAAGTTTCTTCTTTTGCTTTTTGGTCCAGAGGGGATTGTAAATTTCCTGCTTCTCTTCAAATACGACCTTTTCATTAATATTCCTTTTCACTGACTTGGAAAGTTCAAAATACTCCATCTGCAGGTCGATATCTACTTTTTCCTCCAAAATGCTTAAAGTCCCGGGTGATTCCCCGAAAATTTCCTGGATTTTATCGTATATATTCTCTCCTTCCACTCTACTAAAATTAAGAAAAGTATTAGCAAATGTCAATTCTTCAACTATCAAAACAGAAAAAGCCGTTATATATTTTAGTAAATTGCACAAATAATTAATCCATACCAGATGAGACTATTATTGTTTCTTTTAATTCCAGCTTTTATTCTTGCTGGATGTTCCTCCAAAACAGACAGCAAGGAATCTTCAACAGAAGTAAGCCTCGCGAAAGAGAATCTCACTCAAGTAAACCTTGATGTAAAAGGAATGACCTGTGAGGGCTGCGAAAATACTATAATTGCAGGCATTAAAAAACTTGAAGGAATCCAGGAGGCAACTGCCTCCCACACTGCCGAAGAAGCAGTGATTGTTTACGATTCAACCCTTATCACTGTGGAAGCGATTTCCAGTGCAATTGCAGATGTGGGATATAGTGTTGAAGGAAAGAAGCAAAATCCTCAGCATTAATTTTGAAAACATTCTTTCCTGGTTCCCTGTGATATTCCAGGATGACAAAAGGTCTTCATTATGGGAGATATTCTTTTAACAGGAGGTGGAGCTGCCCTGATGATCATGGGACTCATAGGATGCGTCCTGCCTGTGATCCCGGGTCCCCCGCTCAGTTTTACAGGCCTATTACTGCTGCACTTCTCAGATTTTGCGGATTTCAGCTTTGAATTCCTGCTACTCTTTGGTTCTATTGCGGTTATAGTTACCGTACTGGACTATATTGTGCCTATCTGGGGGACAAAAAAATTTGGTGGGTCTAAAAGAGGCATGTGGGGAGCTGCGATCGGGCTGGTAATAGGAATTTTCATATTACCTCCCATTGGATTTATAGTCGGGCCATTTGCCGGGGCAGTAATCGGTGAATCGACTATGGGTAAAAGCTCAAAGGAGTCATTTCGGGCCGGACTTGGTTCGGTATTGGGTTTAATGATGGGGGTGGGACTTAAACTGGCAGCCTCCCTTGTAATGACATATTACTTTGTAAAAGACCTAATTGTGTGATAATTCAGGACAGTCTCTATCGTTCATTGTAACCTTTCTTCGAGTGTGCCTTTGCTACCACGAGATTACGCTCATGGATCTCACGGCGATTACACTCTTGTACTACGAGATCCTCCTGCTCCTCGTTTTTCATCTCTACAAACGCAAATCCCTTAGATCGTCCCGTATATTTATCCGCGATGATCTTCATACTGGTTACTGTTCCGAATTCCTGAAAAATCTCTTTCAGTTCTTCTTCCTTTAACGTATACGGTATATTACCAACATAAAGTGTCATGTTGAAAATGTTGGTTTATTGTATACAAGTTACAAATAAACTATCCAAAAAGTCAAGAAAAAGGAATAATTATGGCATTTTCAGGAAACTATACTAATCTCCGAGGGTTGCCACCATAACTGCTTTAATAGTGTGTACGCGGTTTTCAGCCTCCACAAAGACCACGGATGCATCAGATTCAAACACCTCATCTGTGACTTCCATGGACTCAAGACCGAATTTGTTATAAATATCCTCACCTATATTGGTTTCCCTGTTATGGAAGGCAGGCAGGCAGTGAAGGAATTTAACATCGGGATTTCCTGTCAGTTCAATCACCTTTTTGTTTATCTGATAGGGTTTTAGAAGGTTAATTCTTTCTTCCCAGACTTTTTCCGGCTCTCCCATAGACACCCATACATCTGTATAGAGAAAATCCACATCCTTTACAGCTGCAGCAATATCTTCCGTTATAGTGATCCCTGCCCCGGTCGATCCGGCTATTTCCCTGGCAACGGATACCAGTTCTTTATCCGGCTGGCAGGATTCTGCTGCTGCAGCCCTGAAATCTATTCCCATCTTGGCAGCCCCGATAAGCAGTGAATTGCCCATATTGTTCCGCGCATCTCCCAGGTAACAGAACTTCATTTCATTCAATGGTTTGGCAAGATATTCCTGCATTGTCAGGAAGTCCGCAAGCACCTGAGTGGGATGAAATTCATTGGTCAGTCCATTCCAGACTGGTACCCCGGAATATTCCGCGAGTATCTCCACCTTATCCTGTCCGAATCCGCGGTATTCAATGCCATCATACATCCTTCCAAGGACACGGGCAGTATCCTTCATGGATTCCTTGTCTCCAATCTGGGATCCGCTCGGTCCAAGATAGGTAACATGAGCGCCCTGGTCGTATGCTGCCACTTCAAAAGCACAGCGTGTCCTGGTGGATGACTTTTCAAATATCAGGGCTATGTTCTTCCCTCTCATCCTTGGCTTTTCAGTTCCTGCATATTTAGCCTTTTTCAGGTCGGCAGAAAGGTCCAAAAGAAACCGGATCTCCTCCGGCGTAAAATCCAGCAATTTTAAAAAACTCCTGTCCCGTAAATTAAATGGCATTGTAAGTTGATTTGATAATAAGTGCCTAAAGGTAGGAAAATCCGAAAAAACTAATCTTCGTATTCCATTGTAATTTTAGTACCGTACTTTTTGTCCTCAAGCATGGTGGCCTCAGTAATGACGCTCTTTGTCCCCCCCTGTTCAATAAACTGAAGACAGGCCCTGATTTTTGGTCTCATGCTCCCCTCGGAGAATTGTCCCTCTTCCAGATACTTTAGAGTATCCCTGTAGTTAAGGAATTCAATCATGCGTTGGTTTTTCTTTTTGTAATCAAGGTATACATAAGGAACATCAGTCAGGATATAATACTCATCTGCTCCTATCCTTGCAGCCAGAAGACCCGATGCCAGGTCCTTGTCAATAACCACTTCCGCTGGCCTGACATCCTGCTTTTCATCAAGGTATACGGGTATTCCTCCCCCACCTGAAGCAATTACTATGATCCCCTGTTTGGCAAGAGACTCAATGACCTTCTCATTGCTGATTCTAATTGGTCGGGGTGAAGGCACGACACGCCTCCAGCCATCTGCCTGCTTTACCTCTTCCTTGAAAACCCAGCCTTTTTCAGACTCCAGCTTCTCAGCCTCCTCCTGCGAATAGATCTGTCCAATTCTTTTAGTCGGGTTGTCAAAGGCCGGATCCTCCCTGTTAACCTCCACCATTGTTACCAGTGTTACTACCTCTTTCTCAATTTTATGCTTATTGAGGACATTCCGCAGCATTCTTTCAATCATATAGCCAATGCCACCCTGGGAATCCGCAACACAAATATCAACCGGCATCCTGGGAATCCCGTAAACCTGTTCACCGGCCTCGTTCCGCATCAGAATGTTGCCTACCTGGGGGCCGTTACCATGAGTGATTACAAGATTGTATCCTTCTTTCAGCAGGAATACAAGATTCTCCAGGGTATCTGTTGTATTTTGTTCCTGCTGGTCAATTGTACCTTCCTGGCCTTCTCTCAGCAGGGCATTACCTCCCAGTGCAATTACAGCTAACTTCTTCATTTTAACAACTTTTCATAGTTTCAAAGGATACAAAACTATAAAATTCAATGAATCCTGACCTCCCGTAAAGGTTGTTTAATAACAGTAATGGTTCATGTTAAAAAGTTCCATCCATCATTCCAAACTTTTATGTTATTTTTATAAATTATATAATTACCTGCCACTGTGCGTAAAACCCTGACCAAATATGTAATTATAGTCCTGTTGGTACTTCTCGCCGTAAGCTGTAAGAAGAAACCGGACTCAGGCCTTACCCAGGGAAAGATCAAATTCAGCATCACTTATGCGCAGGACAAAGTGGGCGGGTATTCCACAAGCATGCTTCCAAAAGAAATGGTCATGGAGTTCAGTCAGGATAAGGTGAGAAGTTCTATTGATGGCGGACTGGGGTTCTTCAGCCTTGTACATGTTTCAGACCTGAAGCATTACCAGCATACAACCTGGCTTAAATTTATAGACAAGAAATATATCTATGAAGGTGAGCGAAGGGATAGCCCCTGCTGTTTCGGGATGCTGGATGGCATGCAGCTTGAATTCATCGACAGCACAAAGGAAATAGCAGGTTTGCAATGCCTGATGGTCATTGCCGGATTTCCGGACAACAGTCTGGCTCCTTTCGATATCTGGTACACAGAGGAATTCGGACTCAATAATCCCAACGGGAACACTCCTTTCCAGGATATCCCAGGGGTGCTACTCGAGTTTAACACATTCATGGGAAATGCCAATATGCATGTGATCGCCACGGATTTTAGTTTCCAGCCAATACCACAGAAACAATTTCAACCGCCACAGAATTTCCGTCCCGTTACAAAAGCAGAAATTGAATCCATATTAACTGCCCTGATGAACTGATCCTGATTGAATGAGTAAAAAGGCTAAGAAAAAACGGGCAAAAAGATTCGCATTCCTGAGCGATGAACGATTCAAACTAACTTTGGGAATCTTCTTTATCCTGTTTGCCCTCTATCTGTACCTTACGTTCATATCCTATTTTTTCACCTGGAAAACCGACCATAGTTTCGAATGGTCAAGGGTATTTTCCGGTCCCGAGTTGCTCGTCGAAAACTGGGGTGGGAAATTCGGCGCATTCCTTGCCAACAAATTCATTAACCACTGGTTCGGTCTTGCCTCATTTCTTCTTCCTGTTATTCTTTTGGTTGGGGGATTGAGGTTGATAAATATCAGAACCTTCCGGATCGGTAAAACCATACGGAACTGCCTGCTTGGCACAATCCTTCTTTCTGTGGTACTTTCATTCCTATTCGGGGATGCCGGTGGATTGCTAGGCAGCGGTCCGGGGGGAAGCCATGGCTACTTTCTCAGCGTATGGATCTCCTCAGTTATAGGGAAAACCGGCACTGCCTTTCTTCTTGCTGTGTTTGCATTTGCTTTCATCCTGTTTTCCTTTGATTCTGCACTTGACCGGCTGATAAGGCTTTTCAGTGCACGTAAAAAGTCAATCGGAGACGAAAATGAAGCTGTGGACACCGATGATGAGGGATGGACCACTGCGGAAGGTCTCAGCAGGGGAACAGACACCGATGTTGACAAAGACTCCGTGGAGACCCGGGAAGACGAAACTGTAAAATTAGAAACACAGATTATTGATCCTGAACCTGCTATGATAGCAGAAGAAGTCCCCGAGGAAGGCTCTGAAGAGCTTTCGGCAGCAAACGGGATTGAACTGATAGTCGAAAAAACGGCAAACGGGGAACAGATTGACGGAGATCCTGAAACTGTACTTGAGAACTACGATCCCACCCTTGATCTGTCGAATTATAAGTTTCCATCACTCGAGCTACTCGATAATTATGACTCCAGCAAATCAAGTGTCAGCGAGGAAGAACTTATCAGCAACAAAAACAGGATTGTTGAGACCCTGGGTAATTATAAGATCCAGATTGATAAAATCAAGGCTACCATAGGTCCGACAGTTACTCTCTACGAAATAGTACCTGCCCCAGGTGTACGCATTTCTAAAATCAAAAATCTGGAGGATGATATAGCTTTAAGCCTTTCAGCATTAGGAATTCGTATAATTGCTCCTATTCCGGGCCGGGGTACCATTGGAATTGAAGTTCCCAACAGGCAACCGGAAATCGTCTCCATGCGTTCCATCCTTGCTTCTGTGAAATTCCAGGAGTCAAAATTCGAACTTCCCATCGGACTGGGTAAAACTATATCCAACGAAACTTACGTTATCGATCTGACCAAGATGCCCCACTTGCTGATGGCGGGAGCAACCGGTCAGGGTAAATCTGTGGGTTTAAATGCCATTATTGCATCATTGCTCTACCGAAAGCACCCTGCACAGCTGAAATTCGTAATGATCGATCCAAAAAAAGTAGAACTTACGCTTTACAATCACATCGAAAAACACTTCCTGGCAAAACTGCCGGATACGAAAGATTCCATCATCACTGATACACAGGATGTAATACGTACACTGAATTCTCTAACAATTGAGATGGACAGCCGTTATGACCTGCTGAAAAAAGCAAAAGTCAGAATCATCAAGGAATACAATGAAAAGTTCATCGCACGCCGGTTGAATCCTAAGGAAGGGCACAGGTACCTCCCCTACATAGTCGTGATCGTGGATGAGTTTGCAGATCTTATAATGACGGCTGGCAGAGAGATTGAGGCACCGCTGGCAAGGCTTGCACAGCTCGCAAGAGCAATTGGCATACACCTTGTGATTGCAACCCAGAGGCCCAGCACAAATATTATCACCGGATCCATTAAAGCTAACTTCCCTGTTCGGATTGCCTTCAGGGTAACAAGTATGATGGATTCGAGAACCATACTCGACAGTCCCGGAGCAAACCAGCTTGTCGGAAGGGGAGATATGCTCATCGCGAGTGGTTCTGATATGACAAGGCTTCAGTGTGCCTTCATTGATGCACATGAGATAGAAGGGATCACGGATCATATTGCCTCACAACAGTCTTACCCAAGTGCCCACCTCCTACCAGAATATGTCGGGGAAACCGGAGGAGAACTGAATGAATTCGATTCGAGTGAGCGTGACGAGCTTTTCGATAAAGCAGCAAGGCTGATCGTGGAATACCAGCAGGGATCTACTTCCCTGATCCAGCGTAAATTCTCAATTGGCTATAACCGTGCTGGCAGAATCATTGACCAACTCGAATCTGCCGGAATTGTAGGATCCTACGAGGGTAGCAAGGCCAGACAGGTAATGATAAAGGACATTCTCAGTTTGGAACAGTTTTTGGATGATAATATCCAGAACCCTTAATCGCTGTAAAATCAATATCTACAATCTGAAATTATGAATAAGCTCATTTTTATAATATTAATGGTTTTAACCTGCATGGGTGCTTATTCCCAGAAGGATCCGGAAGCAAGGAAAATACTTGATAAGGTTTCTGCCCGGTCCCGTGCCGACTATCCTATCCAGGTCTCTTTTGAATACATTTACGAAGACCTTATGGACAAACGAACCACCACACAGACAGGAACCCTGATAATCGAGAAGAGTAAATTCAGGCTTTCCGTAGGTGAGGCAGTGGTCTATTGTGATGGTATCACAGTTTGGAACCACCTGACTTCAGCTCAAGAAGTTTATATCAGTGATGCTGAAGATGGAGGCGCAACAAATGATTTCTTTATCACGGATCCCTCAGAACTGTTCACTTTTTACCAGGAGGGATTCAAATACAGGATTACGGGAGAGTTTGATCTAAATGGACAAACATATACCGAAATCGATATATTCCCGGAAGACCTGGACAAGAACTACCATACGGTCAAACTACTGGTAAACAAGAAGAACAACAATATTTATTCAGCTCAGGCATATGGTAAACAGGGAGTCAACCATACTGTAATCCTTACAGATTATAAAAAGAAGGTTATTACTGAAGGTAAAACATTTGTTTTTGATCCGGCAGAACATCCGGGATTAGAAATTGTAGATACAAGGTTTTAGTCCACCTGTGAGCAGCCCTTTATTCCGGATACTCAATCCTTACGTGATAAATATTCATTAGTTTACGATGAAAGATCTTTTTGATTCTGTGAATATCCCGGAAGGTAATATCCGCATTATCATATTGTCCCTCCGCTATCTGGTATTCCAGAATCTGTTCAACAAGGCCCCGAAGACTCTCTTCATCTTTTACCTTAAGGCTGCGTGAAGAAGCTTCAACTGAATCGGCCATCATAAGTACGGCTGTTTCACGAGAGAAGGGTTTCGGTCCCCCGTAACTAAAATCCTCAACCTGAGTCTCATCATCCGGAAATTTTTTAAGCGAGGATCTGTAGAAGTACTGAACAAGGGTTGTGCCATGATGCGTGGTGATAAAGTCAACTATGGCTTCAGGCAGCCTGTGCTTTCGGGCAATTTCAATCCCTTTCGTAACATGTCCGATAATGATCCTGGCACTCTCCTCATATTCCAGTTGATCATGTGGATTATCATCTGTCATCTGATTCTCAATGAAATATTGCGGGTCGCTCATTTTGCCAATGTCATGGTAAAGAGCACCCGTGCGAACAAGAAGAGCTTTACCGCCAATCTGGTATATGGCCTCCTCGGCTAAATTGGCAACCTGCAGGCTGTGCTGGAAGGTCCCTGGAGCTTTTTCAGCCAGTTCCCTAAGCAGTGGCTGGTTGGTATCAGATAATTCAATCAATGTGGAGTCGGAAAGAAATTTAAATCCCTTTTCAAAAACAAAGATCAATGGATATGAGGTCAGAATCAGAAGCCCGTTGCCGCCAAACCAGAGTAAAACTTTAAATTGTATAGAGTTAAGGTTCCCCTCCTGTATCATGGAAAATGCAAAGTAAACGGAGGTAGAGGCTGCAACAATTAATACCGCAGTAAGGAACAGTATACCCCTGCGATAGGAGTTAGTCAGGCTGAAAATAGCTACGATACCCACTATCAGGTTGAGAAAAATGAACTCAAAACTGTTGGGCGCCCAGAATCCTATAATAAGTATGACGATAATATGAATGAACAGGGCGAGCCTGGAATCAAAAAAGGTCCTGATCAAAATGGGAACAAGGGCAAATGGCAGAAAATACAGGCTGAGCACATCGAACTTGAGAGTGAGACTGGATACGACCGCCATTATCAGGATGAGAAGTAGGATAAAGGATGTTTCTCTGGGGGACTGTAATATTTTTCTTTTAAAATTATACAGGAACAGGTACAACAGGACCATTAGTATGATAACCAGTACCACCTTCCCCAGAAAGATATAATTAAACCATCCCTGGAGACCCAGATTCTTCTCGTATTCCTTTCTAATTGATTCAAGCACCCTGAACTTCTCCGGTGTTACAAGCTCTCCCCTTGATATGATCCGTTGCCCGGATTGTACCATTCCTTTGGTCAGGGAGATCTGGCTTATCAGTTCATTCTTCACCCTGGCAGATGTTTCTTCATCATAGTAAAGATTCGGTACAAGAAATTCATTTATGTTGAGCGAGCGAAAAAACTCAATGTCTCCTTTATTGTATACGCTGTCAACGTAGGTCTCCATGCGGCTCAGCGCATGTTCATAGGCTATCTTTTGGGAATAAACCTCATTATAATCTCTCTCCTCAGCGACTTGATTTTCAATAATTACAATTGTCAGATCTTTGTTGTCAACCCTCTGTAGTACATCCTCGTTGCTAATAATCCCTTTTGAATAAATCAGTCGGATAATGTCACCTGCCAGCCGTTGATAATCTGATTTCATATTTTCTAAATGCTGAACCTGTCTCCTGGTCTGCTCCCCTTCCTCTGTGGCCACATATGCGACCCACTGTTCCTCGAATACCTGATCCAGTGCTGCGAGTTGCTGACTGGATATTTCCGGGTCGAGAAGAAAATATGGTTTGAACTCTTTTAAAATACTATCACGTTCCGCTGTGACTTCCTCATCGTATTTATAGATTGGGAAATCGAAGGGGGCAATAAGCTCATCATGCATCCAGGGAGTCCCCTTATTAAACTCAAATCGGAACCTTCCTTCCCCCGGGAACAGCATAAGAATAATCAGGGTAGTAAGTGTAAAAAGCGAAATTATATAGATCTCCTTGAGATTACGTCCCAGGAAGGAAACAAGTCTCTTCATTGGCCTGAAAATTTTAGCAAAAATAGTAATTATAAAGAATTGATACTTATTCAATAAGCCCTATCTTTAAAGTTTCATAAATATTGGAATGAACCGCGGAATTGTTCAAATACCCTGTATCGCAGTAAGAAAAGAGCCTGCAGAGCAAAGCGAGATGACTTCACAGCTTCTTTTTGGTGAACTTTTTGAAGTGCTGGAAACACAACCGGGCTGGCTCAGGGTAAAGAATGAATACGACGGGTATGAAGGCTGGATCAGCAGGACCGGAATTGGACTTCTGGATGAAGAAAGTCTGCAGAAATACCGGAACTATTCCAGCTGTATTCAACCCGATTCCTATCTCAGCCTGCAAAGGGCTTCCGGTGAGGAGCGCATGCTTGTTCCGGCAGGAGCAGTAATTTATTATGAGGAGAATATTCCTCTCAAGGTTCACTGCGGAGATACCTACAGGGTGGAAAAACCATGTAATAATAACGAAACTGAGATAAGTGAAAGAATACTGAAAACTGGCAGGCAATTTCTAAACATACCCTATCTCTGGGGCGGTAAAAGCACCTATGGAACAGATTGCTCGGGACTTGTTCAAACTGTTTTCAAAATACTTGGGATAGCTCTTGCAAGGGATACCTCTGAACAGGTAAAGCAGGGTGATCCACTGAATATGCTCCCTGAAGCCCGTACGGGTGACATTATGTTCTTCGATAATGAAGAGGGAGAGATTGTTCATGTGGGAATCCTTATGGAACCTGGCCTGGTGCTGCATGCATCGGGACTCGTGCGTATCGATCCCATCGACCACCAGGGGATCTATAGCAGGGAATTGAAACGATACACCCATAAATTAAGGGTAATAAAAAGAATTTTTTGATCCTTAGATTATGATTATAGTAAATACAGAAAAAATCCAGGGAAAAAAGATCTCTGAAGCACTTGGAATTGCAAGGGGTAGTACAGTAAGAGCACGCAACATCGGCAGGGATATTTTCGCAGGATTAAAGAACCTTATCGGAGGAGAAATATCAGAATACACAAAGTTGCTTGCTGATGCCCGTGAGGAGGCTCTTAGCAGGATGATACTGGATGCGAACCGTATGGGTGCCGATGCAATTGTAAATGTACGTTTTACAACCTCAACAGTTATGCAGGGCTGCTCCGAAATCCTGGCCTACGGTACAGCGGTAAAATTCTGATATTACAGGATTCGCAAGGTAGTCTTTTAACTCCCTGGATCTGTAAAGATCTGCTTGGGAGTTCCCCAATTTTTCTATCTTTGCACGATGAAAAAATATAACCTGAATCACCTTCGGGAACTGGAATCTGAATCCATTTATGTACTTAGGGAGGTAGCTGCCCAGTTCGAAAAACCTGTACTGCTATTTTCAGGTGGAAAGGATTCCATTGTGATGTTCTACCTGGCCAGAAAGGCATTCTGGCCGGCAAAAGTCCCATTTCCCCTGATGCATATTGATACGGGACATAATTTCCCTGAAACGATTGAGTTTCGTGATTATTTAATGAAAAAAACCGGTACCAAATGCATCTCAGCAATGGTACAGGACTCAATTGATAAGGGAAGAGCCGTTGAAGAAACTGGTATTAATGCCAGCAGGAATGTGCTGCAAACAGTAACACTTCTGGATGCCATTGAAGAGAGAAAATTTGATTGCGCCCTTGGAGGCGGACGAAGGGATGAGGAGAAGGCAAGAGCCAAGGAAAGATTCTTCAGTCACAGGGACGAATTCGGGCAGTGGGATCCAAAAAATCAGCGGCCGGAATTATGGAACCTTTTTAACGGCAAGAAAAAAATGGGTGAACATTTCAGGGTTTTTCCTCTCAGTAATTGGACTGAAATGGATGTCTGGCAGTATATCTACATGGAAGATGTGGAAATACCCGACCTGTATTTTACCCACAAAAGAAAAGTGTTTCTCAGGGATGGTGTATGGCTCGCCGATGCTACCTTTATGGAAAAGAAGGATACTGAAGAAGTGGTGGAAAAAGATGTACGTTGCCGAACCATTGGCGACATTACATGCACAGGGTTGACACTTTCAAAAGCCAATACCCTGGAAGATATTATCCAGGAGACCGCTGCCACACGTGTTACTGAAAGGGGAGGCCGCTATGACGACAAACGTTCCGAGGCCGCAATGGAAGACCGGAAAAAAGAGGGCTACTTCTAAGTCCAACTACGATTAAGAAAGAAAAAATAAATAAAATAATGGCAGATACTAAGGATTTTCAAAAGGGTTATCTGAATATGGAATTACTTCGCTTTACGACTGCCGGAAGCGTGGACGATGGTAAGAGTACTCTGATAGGAAGGCTTCTATACGATAGCAAGGCCATTTTCGAGGACCAGATGGAAGCCATAGAACGGGCCAGCGCCCAGAAAGGTGATGAGCATGTTAACCTTGCCCTTCTTACAGACGGATTAAGGGCTGAGAGGGAGCAAGGTATCACGATAGATGTGGCTTACAGATATTTTGCTACACCCAAGCGAAAATTCATCATTGCCGATACACCGGGTCATGTACAATACACCCGTAATATGGTGACCGGTGCCTCAACAGCAAACGTAGCTATTATACTTATTGATGCAAGACAAGGGGTTCTGGAACAAACCATCAGGCATGCATATATAGCCTCCCTGCTTAAAATCCCCCATGTTATTGTATGTGTAAATAAAATGGACCTGGTGGAATATCAGGAAGAGGTCTTCCTGGGAATCAAGAACAGATTTAAGGAGTTGTCCGTAAAACTTGATATTCAGGACATTCGTTTCCTGCCCATATCCGCCCTGAAAGGTGATAATGTTGTTGATCGCTCGGAGAAAATGGATTGGTACGACGGGCCCACCCTGCTTTACCTCCTGGAGAATATCCATGTTATCAGTGACTATAATTACGTTGACGGCCGGTTCCCCGTACAATATGTAATCCGCCCCCAGACAGAAAAATATCACGACTACCGGGGATATGCAGGAAGAATCGCAAGTGGAACTTTCGAACCCGGTGACAGAGTAGCCGTGCTGCCCTCTGGTTTTACTTCCAGTATCAAATCTGTTGACATGATGAACGAAAGCCTGGAAATGGCATTTGCTCCCCAGTCCGTCGTCATCACCCTTGAAGATGATATCGATATCAGCAGGGGAGATATGATCGTTAAGGAAAACAAGATGCCGGAAACGGGTCAGGATATCGAAATGATGATCTGCTGGCTGAGCGAAACACCACTTCTTATGAACGGGAAATATTCCGTCAAACATACATCGAGTGATGCCCGCTGCATTGTAAAAGAAATGCCCTTCAAGATTAATATCAACACTCTTGAAAAGAATTACGATGATAAGGGACTGGTAATGAATGAGATCGGAAAAATTAAGATTCGTACCACCAAACCATTATATTACGATTCCTACAGGCGGAACCGGATAACCGGATCAATAATACTCATCGATGAAAGCACCAATAATACTGTAGGTGCAGGGATGATTGTATAATATTCGGAGCCTGCTATTGTTGCCTAAGGCATCCACCACATCTTTGTAAATATAGTCACACTTGGTCTGTTTGCCACATTGTAGAGCCTTTCATCCGTAGGATAAGGAAGTCTTGAGGGGATTTCAAAGCCGGATACCGGTGTCAGGGCAGGATAACCTGTCCTCCTGAAATTTGTATAGGCCTCGGCCTGAAGAAACAGAGCCGTGTATTTGGCAACTGCAATATCCTCAAGGGTTACTGGAATGAACTTATTATTAGCATATAAAGCTTCCCAGTTAGCATTGGATACGTCAAACTTTGCAAGAGAAGCCTGCACAGCATCTCTATAGGCACCATCGGCAGCAGACTGGTCCGGAGTGGTTTTTCGAAGGTGAGCTTCAGCCTCAATGAATTTGGATTCAACATAGGAAGTAAATACAACAGGTGAGTTAATGCTTCCATAGGCAGTACCCCAGACCTGACCGTCTGCATTCTCATCGGAGAAAACGGAGTACCGGGGATCGGGAGTGCCGTCCGCAAGACTGTCCGCCTTAAGCCTGTTCTTGAATTCCATACTTGCCATTACATACCCATCCCTGTCAAGGCTGAAGTTATACAGCGGGTTTGCTTCGGAGGGAATGGTATTGAAATGGAATTCCATATCCTGTGAATTAGAGGATATTCCACTTGACAGATCACTTAGCATGCCCTCCCAATTGGTGGGATTTTTTTCAGAAACCGTCAGCCGGTACCTGGCCCGTAGCGTATGTGCTGCTCTCAGCCATGCGTCAATGTCATTGACATATATTATATCCCCTTCCAATGGAACAGGATTGTCTATTGCCGGGGTCTGCAGGTCATTGATAGCCTCACCCAGCAGGCTCAATATGCTTGAAAAAATCTCTTCCTGGGTGTCATATTTTGGTGTAAGGTTTTCATTTCCCAGAAATGCTTCTGTATAGGGTATATCCCCAAACAGGTTGCTGCAATTTCCCAGTGAGAGTGCCATTAAAACCTTGGCCACACCTGCATAATGAGGTGAATTTCCCGCCGACTTATCCATAACGATCTTTAAATTCATCATAATGTCGGGATAAAAGGAATCCCATGTATTGGAGGCATTTTCTTCCTTAACATTATAACTATACATGGCAATCGCCTGCTGGCTATTACCTGTTATCTGCTGCGTCCACATAGCTGATACACCGGTAACATTGAATCCGCCGAATGTATAGGCCATATTGCCTTGCGCAGCTGGCAATAATAGCCGGGATGGAACATCAATTACCTGATCTGGGTCCTGATTAATTTGCGGATCAATCCAGCTTTCACATGATGTAAAAAGCAGGCTCAGGATGAAGCTGAGAGTTACTGTTGTTTTAAATATATTTTTCATGATTCCAATTTTTTCATTGATGGCAACCTAAAATCCTACTCGTAAACCAAAGGAATATGCTTTGGTTCCCGGCATATTGAAATAATCAAATCCCTGGGCATTCCTGGAACCCATCAGATTGGTTTCAGGATCAATACCGGTGTAAGGCGTACTAACCCATAGATTCCTTCCGGTGAAATAGATTTCAAGGTTTTGCAACCAGGAGACATCCCCTATCAGGGAGGCGAAGTTATACGCTACTGTGAGTTCACGAAGACGGACCCAGTCAGCATCCTCAACATAAGGTTCGGAAGGGCCCGTAAAATTACTGCCAATCCCGTTAAACCATCTGTAGTATTCATCATCCGGACGTTCTACGGAATTCGCAGCACCCGCTCCGGGTTGCTCATCTCCATTTGCATCATAATGAACAAGATTCCCATCTATATCATAATGCCCGAGGAGGCCTTCATGTACATATGCCCTTTCCCTGTCTTCAGTATCTTTGTGAGCACCAAAGTAGTAAAGGGCTCCCTTCGTACCATTCCACATTTGTCCCCCTCGCTTTACATCCAGCAGGGCAGAAAGGGTCAGACCTTTTAAAGTAATTGTATTTGTCATTCCCACATTGAAACTGGGTTGTACTTCTCCAATTTTCCCGGCATCATTATCCATTACCGGATAACCATAAACACCAGGTCCCAGTACGTTAGGATCATCCAATTCAGCCCGATCGTTAATTATAATCTGATTTGATGCAGGATCCCTCAGGTACCGGAGTCCATAAATTGAACGGTATGATTCTCCCTGAATTGCAAAAATCTTCGGGTCAACAAACCCGCCTCCAATATCAACGTTCTCCACTCCTGGCGCAAGATCCGTAACATGAGTATTTGGATTTGAGAAATTAACGATCAGGTCCCACCTGAAATTTGATTTCACGACAGGAGAAATCTTCAGAAGGATGTCCATTCCCTTAGTGGTCATTGTACCGGCATTTGTAAATCTGTCATTAAATCCCGCAGAAGGAGCCACAGGTACAAAGAGAAGCAGGTCGGAATTCTCATTCATGTAGTATGCGAGGTCCAGGGATATCCGGTTGTTAAGGAATCTCAGGTCCAACCCGACCTCAAGTGAGGTCATCTTCTCAGGTCTCAGGTCAGAGTTTCCAAGGAAGCTGGAGATGGCAAATCCGGAGTATCCCAGGGCAGGAAATGCCAGGGGAGTATTTGTCCAACCATCCCATGATCCTCCAGGACCAAAATATGTTTCAGTGGCATATGCGGTTGCATCGTTTGCAACGATTGCATAAGATGCCCTCAGCTTTCCAAAAGGAAGCACCATATTACCCTGTATTCCCGGCAGTTCAGTAAATACAAAGCCAAGGCTTGCGGAGGGATAGAAGAAGCTGTTTGCATCCTGAGGCATGGTTGTTGACCATTCATTCCTCCCGGTCAGTGCAAAGTAGAGCAGGCTTTTATATGCAATTCCAATATCAGCAAATATCGCTGCAGTCCTTTTCTGGAAGTTATCTTCATAGCCCTTGACATCTGCGGAATTGGCCATATTATAGAATCCTGGAATTTCAAGTCCATTGCCAATGGCAAGGGGACGGTTCCAGTAGGAAGAATACATATTCTGTCCCAGAGTAACATTCACCCTTACGTCTCCATATTTTTCATTGAAATTTAGCATAAGGTCGGAGTTTAAATCACGGCTGTATTCTCTGAAAGTTGCGACATAACCAGCCGGATATTCACTTGAATTGATTGCAAAGTGATCCTTCACTCCTCTTGTGTACCAGTCAATACCCAGCCTGTATTTCAGCTTCAGCCAGTCTGTGAAAATGTAATCCATGTGCAGATCTCCAATGATACGGTTCAGGTCATCCCGGTATAGAATTTTATTCGAGACCCAGTTGGGATTATCATATACGCCCCCACCGGCATAATTCCTCTGCGTACCATCCGGAAATTCATAACCAGCTGAATTATCAAATACAGCAGGGGTTCTGAGCAGGCCCAGCATTACCCCTGAGGCGTTGGATCCCTGTTGCATCCTGTCGCCCACATTATACATATAGGAAAAATTGACCCCTGTCGAAAATTTGCTGGTTAGTTTGGAATCGGCTGAAAGCTTGACGGTTGTTTTGTTAAATTTATTATTCGGTACAATGCCATTGATTCTCGAGTTGCCGATCGAGAAATAATAGGTATTTGTCTCATTGCCTCCTGACATGCTCAGGGTGTTATTAAAGGAAACACCGGTTTCAAAATAAGCATAGGGATCGTATAAATTAATCCTCGATCCGTTGGCCAGGAGGTCATTGGCAAAAACTATCCTGCCATTCTCATCCCATTTTTGCATATACTCATCCATCGGTACATAATCATGGATACCATCATCTACCGCCTTCCAGTTCGGATCAGTAGTATAACTGAGTTCGGAGATTTTGGGTCCCCATTGCCATGTATTCCATGGCACATTGTCAGCCGGGGAAGCGATTGGATTCTGGGAACCATAAAAACCTTCCCACCACTCAGCATATGCATAAGAGCCCTGGGTAAATGTTTCCTGTAATTCCGGAACCTGTGATATATTTTCTATGGTTACGGATGAATGCAGGTTTATCGATGTTCTGCCAGCAGTTCCTTTCTTTGTAGTAATAATAATGGCTCCGTTAGCAGCCCTTAGTCCATAAAGTGCTGTTGCAGCTCCACCTTTCAACACGCTCATTGATTCAATATCCTCCGGGTTCAGATCTATTGCCCGGTTTGACAATGCAACACCCTGTACTCCGCCGGCGCCCCCACCATTGTCAATCGGTACTCCATCAACTATAAAAAGAGGTTGATTATTCCCAAGGATTGAAGAAGATCCTCTGATCTCTATGAAAGAAGACCCGCCGGCAGATCCGGATGAACTAGTCACGCGAACACCTGCTACTTTTCCTGAGAGGGAATTAAGCATATTGGCATTATTTGAGCGCGCTATATCATCGCCATCCACCTTCTGGACACCGTACCCAAGAGCTTTGGCCTCCCGGGTAATACCAATGGCAGTAACAACCACCTCATCCAGTCCAATGGCATCAGGATCCATTATGATCACGATTTCTGTCCTCCCCCCTATTGCAATCTCCCGGGTTTTCATTCCAATAAAACTAAATACCAGGGTGTTGGCATCCTCCGGAACATTCATAGTGAAATCCCCATCCAAATTTGTAACAGCACCAAGAGTGGTACCCTGGACAACAATAGATACCCCGGGTAATCCCAGTCCATCTTCGGAACTGGTGACATTTCCGGTGATCTGCACACTCTGGGCCTGCAAGAGATTAAAGCCAACAAACACAAAGAGCGCCAGCAACGTCGCAAATCTTTTCATGGGTAAAAATTTAAGATTGAAGAAAAAGTGGTTAAACAAACAATTCGTTAACTCAAATCTAATAAATCTTTTACTCATCCCCCAAAAAAAATATCTGCCTGCATTGTATAAGCCTCCCGGACTTAAGAGATGGGGCTACTTATTAGTGAAATTATCAGCAGTCAGGGGGAAAAAAGAGGGTGTCCGACGGACACCCTCTTTTCTGATCTGTTTGTATTAGGTAAAACCTTATTCAGAGCCTCCTGCCCACCAAACTTTATCTGCAAATACGTCTTTGTCAGGCACATTATTAGAGTTCGATGAGGTCTCACTCGTCGGGTATGGGAATCTCCATACAAATCCGGTCAAATTGTTATTTGGATTTGTCATTGTCGGGATTCCTGTACGTTTGTAATCATTATAGGCTTCTATAGCTTCATGCTCAAAAGCACCTATGTACTTCTGGGTCATGATCTCTATCAGCTCATTACCTGCTGTAAGCAGAGGCATCACACTTGCTGTATAATACGTGGTACCTTCAGCAACAGTAAGACCATGCCATGCAAAATTCTCCTCAATGGCTTCCTGAAGGGTTGCCTGCCATCCAGCGGCTGAGGTCCTGAATTCAGCTTCGGCTTTGATGAAAAGAAGCTCATGATAGGTCATCATCGGTGTTCCGGCTGTCCTTCCGTCGGTTGTCTTAAGAGACTGTGAATATATACCACCCTGTGTCTGCTCAGATGTTCCGTTTGGAGCAGGACGGATAGTGTCATTCAGTTTGGTGAAATACATATCCATCCTTGATGTATCCTCACGGGCCATCATCAGGTCATACAATGACTTACTGGTTGAATGATGTGATCTGTCATTGTAAAACTGGTACCATGGATTCTCACCAATACCTGAAGCTTCATATGAATCAAAAACCAAAGCTTCAAATGCATCGGTAAAGCCATTTGCGACAGCTGCGAGAGCATCTGTGGAGGCACTGCCGCTAACTTCGGAAAGACGCATCGCATATCTTGCCTTAAGTGAATAAGCAGCCATGGTCCACATATCCGGATTCCCTCCGTAAATGTAATCAGCAGCCATACTTTCTCCGGCATTCTGGCCAAATAATGTAATGGCTTCACTCAGCAATGACTGGATCTTTGGATAAATGGCAGACTGCATATCGTACGTCGGTTGAAGGTTTACGGCACCCTGAAGAGCTTCGGTGTAGGGAACTTCTCCCCAGCCATCTGTAGTAATCGCAATGTTGTAAGCCATCATAGTTAAGGCAATAGCACGAGAAAGAGTAGCATCTTCATCTGCAGCACCAGGATCAGTCCTCATAATAACTCTTTGACAGATGTTCATGACATCGTACAGACTGTTCCAGCTATTATTCATAAGGCTACCAGCTTCCTGGGCCTGGCGAACATCAGCAGAATTCATCTGGTTCCAACTACCTGTGTTCAGTTCTACATAAACTGATGTATACCAGGCAATGTCGGTGCCAGTAGACTCAAATGCGGATTTAAGGACAATATCTGTGATAAGTTTGTCCAATCCCATTTCTGTCGTTGCGTTTCGCTCCTTGTTTATCTCATCCATCTTATCCTCGCTGCAGGAATACAGGAAGAGTAAAGGTGTGACGATCAGGAGCAGTATTCTTAGTGTTTTCATACTTATATAATATTTTAAGTTATTTCTTATTAAAACGTTAAACTAAGTGAAGCTCCATATGAACTGGTCTGTGGCAGAGACACATAATCAAAGCCACCCTGTCCGTTACCCTGTCCCTGAGATGTTTCAGGATCAAAGTTTGGCAATGTTGACCATAACAGGATATTCCGACCAAAGAAACTAATGGTTGCGCTCTGCATGCGTGCAGAAGCAATCCATTGTCTTGGCAGAGCAAATGACAGTGCTATCTCTCTCATCTTTACATATGAAGTTTCATAGATAGCAGCCTCATCAAGGTTTCCGAGGGTATAGTAATAGTTGTAGAAGTATGAGCTCTCATCCCCAGGTCCACCTCTTTCAATATTGTTCGGTGTTCCATCTGACAGGAATGTCGGTGAGAGAGCATTTTCTGTATCTTCATACTTCCATGTGGATTCACGATCCTCAGTAAAACCAGCGGCTCCGTACAACGCAAACAGACGGTTGGATCCCGAATAAATATCTCCTCCCTGCTTCCAGTCAATCTGAGCAGTCAGTGTGATCCATCCAAGAAAAGTAAAGCTGTTTGTGAAACCCAGAATAAAGTCCGGAGTTACCTCTCCGATGATTCCATCCTCACCCCAGTTGGGAGTACCATACCAGGGACTGGCAGGATTGTCATCGACAATAATTCTGTCCTGGTCGTCACGTTCTGCCATTACACCATAAATGGAAGGATAAGAATAACCTGCATAGGCACGAACGTTCGGAGTGGTATAACCAGCCAGGCTTATACTTTCAACACCATCCGCGAGCGAAACAACCTGGTTGTCAATCTTTGTCCAGTTGGCTGTAAAGCTCCATTGGAATGAATTTGTTACAACTGGCTGAGCATAAAGTATCACCTCGTGAGACTTGGAGGTCATCTCCCCGGCGTTGGTAAAGTAGGTACCATAACCGGTAGAACCTGCAAGAGGTACACCAAATATCTGGTCGACAGCTGTCTGATCAGAATAGGTATAATCAACTCCCAATCTGTTGTTGAGGAATTTAAGGTCAAACCCTAACTCGTAGTTGGTAGTATTCTGAGGTTTCAGGTTCGGGTCATACAGTGTGCGGCTTGGTTTGTAACCCGTGGCACCTCCAAGGGGATAAACAATCCCGTCAGTAATAAATCCGCTACCTCCACCACCTGATGTGTATACATTGTCCTGGTAGTTTCCTGCCTGTCCGACCTGAGCATAGGATAAGCGCAGTTTACCAAAAGGAAGAATTGTATTACCCTTCAATGCACCAAGTTCTGTAAATACAAATCCCAGAGATGCTGAGGGATAGAAGAACGAGCGGTTATCACGTGGCATATTGGAGACGATGTCATAACGACCGGTGGCATTGAAATAAATCAAGCTCTGGTAGTTCAATGCAAGGTTTCCAAAGAATCCTACAGTACGCCTCCAGGTTTTGGCCTCATCTGCAACCTGGGCGTTTGTATTTGACATATTTTCCCATCCGGGAACGTTAAAGCCTGTTCCGGTCATCGTCCAGGATCTTGACTTCATATCATTGATCTCGTTACCCACAACGAGGAAACTTCCCCAATCCGATCCAAAATCCTTGGTGAAAGTAACAGAAGCAAGAGAGTTAATGGTTGACCTCGTGATACCGAAGTTATCAATAGATCCTCCTGTAGGCTCGATATATGCATAATTTGGATTGGTTGGTGAAGGATAGTCTGCTGCCGTAGGCATATACTGACCGGTCCTGGTACCTCCCATTCCATAAATCTCCTCATTATCATTTGCATAGGTATCAACACCCAGCTGATATTTAAATCTCATCCATGGTGCGAGATCGCCTTCAATGTATGTGTTACCAAAGAAACGCTTTGTTTGCTCAAACCATGTATAATTCTGAGTTGCCCATCTTGGATTGTCACCAACTCCACCACGGCGGTATGAGATCTGCCGATATTCTCCGTTCAGTCCTTCCTGGTGATAGGGTGTGCCCATCAGGTCAAATGAAGCGGGTGAACCAATAACAGTAAACAGGTATGATGCATTACCACCGGGAAGTTTATTCAGTTTTGTGTCAGAGTAGTTTCCCGAGAAGCCGGCGGTAAACTTTTTGCCAAGCTTGATGGAGGCAGATGCCTTGGCATTTGTTCGTCCCATGTCGGAACTTTCAATAATACCTTTTTGAGAGGTATTACTAAATGAAACAAGGTAATTTCCAAGTGCATTCCCGTTGCTGACGCTTATACCGTTATAAAAAGTAGATCCATTTGAGAAGAATTCCCTTGGATTGTCATAAGCAACCGGATTCTGCCATGAGCCTTTATAAGGATCAAAGAATTTTCCTGGCTGCCCGAAATTATCTCCACCATAATCGGCATCCGTGGGAAGCTCGCTGATCTTTGGTCCCCATGACATGGAACTAGTTGGTGAGAAAGGTCCCAGCAGCCCCTGTGCCCAGGTATTCTGACGCTCCGGATAAACTGCAATAGCATCCACTGAATAAGAGGAAGTAAAGCTAACAGTGGGATTTCCCTGTGCGTTCATCTTACCCTTCTTAGTGGTAATTACGATAACACCATTTGAGGCCCGAAGTCCGTAAAGGGCGGCAGCTGCCTGTCCCTTAAGAACGTTAATGGACTCAATATCATTCGGATCAAGGTCAAGTGCCCTGTTTGAGTAGAATGCTGTGGTAACGTTTGATCCATAGTCATTACTACTTGTAATGGGCATTCCATCCACAACATAGAGTGGCTCATTGTTCCCGCTAAAGGAACGGGCACCGCGGATGAAAATCTGGGAAGGAGCACCTGGGAATCCGTTCGATTGACGAACTTCAACACCTGCCACCTTGCCAGAGAGGGTTGTCATAAGACTGGGATTACTAGCACGATTCAGTTCCTCATCGGAAACTTCCTGTACTGAATAGCCCAGTGATTTTTTTTCTCGGGTAATTCCGAGTGCTGTTACAACGACCTCGTCAATTCCGACAACATCAGGTTCTAGAACCACGTCGACGACGGTTTGGCCGCTGATGCCAACCTCCTGGGTCTTCATGCCTATAAAGCTAAAAACCAGTGTGCTAACATCTCCGGAGACTGCCAGATCAAAGTTACCGTCAAAGTTGGTAACAGTTCCGATGGTAGTCCCTTTTACAACAACGGATACCCCAGGTAATGGCTGTCCATCTTCTGAACTTGTTACATTACCTGTGATCTGAACTTCCTGCGCCTGAATTAGTCCTATACTAGCAAACATAAGAAGTACCAGAAAAGTTGTAAATCTTTTCATAGATAAAAATTTTAGGTTAAAAAACAGTGGTCAATAATTAATACTCTGGTCAAAACTATAAAAAAACTCCCGA
>SDBV01001359.1_pt1 | contig 36786 bp, 63 predicted proteins | sample 2277081 | NCBI WGS metagenome assembly SDBV01 (sample SAMN10402039, study PRJNA504765) | marine sediment metagenome | isolation source: marine sediment core GS10_PC15, 223 cmbsf | place: Arctic Ocean: Southern Knipovich Ridge | collected 2010 | reverse complement strand
ATTCTCTTTGAAAGGAGGTGAAAAGCAACAATGATTATCAAAAATAAATGGGCGACCTATATAGGTCATAAGTTTATGGGGAAGCATTATCTGGTGGTTCAGAAATGGACTGCTCCTGATGCTCCTGCAACTGATGTTGTTTTGGCTGCGACTGGTTTGACGACTGCGGTTCAAACAATCAGTTCGGGAATCACTAATCCTGATTTTCCCAGGATTTTAAGCGTAACTGGTGGCGATGGCAATGTTACAGGCGATGTCGTTATTACTGGAATCAACATTCGTGGAGAAGCGATTACAGATACGATTGCCTCTAGCGGAGCAAGCACAGTAGCTGGAGTGAAAGCGTTTGCTGCTGTTAGCAGCATTCAATTGCCAGTCTATGCATCGGCAGATACAGAAACAATTGAAATTGGCATTCTTGACAAGTTAGGTTTGCAGAGCATTCCTTGGTCAACTGACGTTGAATCGGAACACGGTGCTAACGCTGTCGATACAGGTGGAACTATTTTAACCAGAGATTCAGATGAGGTCGAAAAATGTCTTTATGACCCAACAACTGAATGTGATGCCAGTGAAAGCAAGATGATTGTCTATCTGAGCGACGAGAAGCCTAAGAAGGTAGGAGGTTATACAGAATAATTTAATTAGTGCCAAGCAGTTTCCTCAGATTTGCGGGCACGTAAAATATCTAAACAAATTAAGGAGGAGGTGAATAATATATGGCTTTACCAGAAGGAAAAGGTGCAAGAGAATACGGTCGATTCCGTGAGACTCGTCACGGTGATACTGCTGTTGCCATAGTCAATGATGATGAAGCAACTCCAATTTCTGTCAACGTTACCAAGAGTGGTGACACAGAAATTATTAGCAGTCCAGGCGAGGATAGGAACCTTGTTATTAAAGGTTTTCATTTCAGCAACAGGGATTCTACAGTAATTACCGTATTATTAAAGGCAGGAGATGATGGTGTCGAGAAATTCGAAATCAATTTGGCTGTTAGTGGAGGTAACTTCGATAAAAACCTGGTTGGCAGGTATTGGAGGCTTCCGCTTGGTAAGCCCTTGGTTGTAAATTTAAGTGCAGATGGTGATGTTCTCGTGTCAGTTGAGTACGAAGGTGAGGCAGAACCAGGCCAAGAGGCGATAACTCCTAGCGAGAGTGTAGATATTTCTGAATCTTTGGCTGTAGACATTGGTTTGAATGTCACTGATGCTATAACATTTGCCGAAGGCGAGATTGAAGCACCAGGATTAAATTTGGCTGATTCGATAGGAATAGCTGACGAACCTGTTTATATGACAGGAGATAGGAGTAAAGCTTTAAGTGATTCATTGCCTATTGCGGGAGCAGTAGCTAATCAATTAACATTAAGTTTGAGTGATGCTGTCAGCCTTGCTGCCAGTATTGAAATAACCTACACTCCAGGATAAGGAGGAGGAGGAGGTGAAACTGAATGAGAATAAAAGTTTTACAGGGAACTGTCCGAGCTGACAGAGAATATGAAGTCGGTGAAGAACTTGACCTTCCTGAAGGTGAAGCTAAGGCTATGATTCGTGAAGGTGCTGTTGAAGAAGTGAAAGCTGATGAAAAGCCAAAAAAAGAATCCAAAAAAGAAGCCAAGGCAACTCCTAAAGAAGCAAAACCAGATGCTAAAGCAAAGGAGGAATCCGATGAAGCACCGCCAAAACCGACAATGGATTGGACGACAAAAGAGATTCTAGATTACGGTTCAGCCAAAGATGTTGAAGGTTTAGAGGTGGAAGGGATAACTAAAAGAGAAATGATTGCTTTAATCGAAGCTAAGGAAAAAGAAGAAAGACCCAAAAAGGGAGGTGAGAAAAAGTGAGTATTAAATTAACGAAAACCATTGCTGGTAAGAAGGTTGAGTTAGATATTATCTCTCTTGACGGTGCTGTTGTTAGGGCTGAAAACTTTAAAGAACTTAAGAAAGAAGGTATTACTAAAGCAGACCTTAAGGAAGCTGGATTTGGTGTGGAATCAACCATAGAGCCAGCTGCAAAGATTTGAACTTTGAAAACTGAAAGGTGCAATTGGGTACTATCGGGGAGGGTTACTTCAATTTGGCTTGTTACCCCCATACGCCCGTCACTACTCTGCGTTCCCGACGGCCAGAGTGACTTGTACCTTTGAGCTTTCAAGCTCAAAAGAAAGGAGGTGAAAATTTATGAAAGCAGGACTTAATATAGTAGGCCACGGACGTGCAATTCTGAGGGATGAGGCTGGTAAAATCAAGGAGCTTCGTGAGTTCGACAACGTCTTTACCGATGTTGGCGATGCCCACGTAGCAGACCAGATGGCTTCTACTCCAACTGAAGATGTCATTTCCGATATGGCTATTGGTACGGTGACTACCACTTTGACCGCTGGTGATACCCAATTGGGTGGGGAAGATGACAGGAATACTCTGACTTCCTTCACGCAAGGCTCTGGTGGCGATGATAATAAAGTTGTTTATATTGGTGACTGGGCAGCAGCTGATGGCACTGGTGCTATCACTGAGGCTGGGATTTTCAACAGCCACACTGCCGACTCTGGGACAATGCTTTGTGCTCAGACGTTTTCAGTTATAAACAAAGGTGCTTCTGACACGCTGCAGATTACTTGGACTGTAACCTTCGGCTAAAGCACATAGGATTGAAATTCAAATTTGGACTTTAGTCAAAGAATGACTGTATCTTAGTCATTGGGTGGCGAGGGTGGGATTTGACAAAGAAACAAAAAGAAACAATAATTGGTTATGGCTAAAAAGCCTTCTATTTTAATTGCCATTCCGCACGTTGGCAATACCGTTACAGGACTTGAGAGAAAGCTTTGTAAGTGGTTTGATGAAAGCGGATACGATGGCGAATTTTACTTCTCGCAGATGAATCCAACCTACCATAACAGAAATTCAATCTGCATCTACTTCCTTGAAAGAACAAAGCATACACATATGCTATTTATTGACTCAGACACAGTTCCTTTTGATAATCCATTTAATTTAGTAAAGCGGAACCTTGGCGTGGTCGGTGGTGTTTATCCTATTTGGAAGCTTGACCACTTTGAGTGGCTTGCGATGAACGAAATGCCAGATGGTCGATACGTGACGACTCCTGAAAGAAAAGGACTGGTCGAGGTTGATGGAATTGGGGCTGGTTGTATGTTAATTAAGCGAGAAGTTCTCAAGGGAATGAAAGCTCCTTTTGAAGATTTAACCAGACCAGACGGAAGGCGTTCTGTGGGACATGATTACGCCTTTTGCAAGAAGGCCAAAAAGAGAGGCTACAAAATCTATGCCGATTGGGAAGTGTTGTGTGACCACGTCAAAATGGTTCCTTTGATGACGGTGGTCAAGGCTCTGAAGAAATCTTTTGATGAAGGAATCGTTGTTGGAAAGAAGCAAGGCAGCTTGACAGACGATATTTTGTAGGTTACAACTAAGTTAGGAAGTTAAAGGAGATACAAAATGGAGTCAAAACAACGGAGAGATAATCTCTTGTCTGAGAGTATTGTCAGGATTCTTCTTGCCATCCGAAACCACGGAGGGTATCGCTTTGGTCATCTTCCTATTTTAAGACGACTTCTTCCAAAATTTGAGGACTTTTTCAACAATCGAGGTTTACCTGCCCCAGCTTATCGTAAGATTTGGGCTAGAGTTATTCACTGGGCTTTTGGTCATACCATTTTCTATATGGATTATGAAAATGGTGATGATGTTAATGATGGTTCTGATTGGGCTAATGCTTGGAAAACTATTACTAGTGGTGCGACTGCAGCCAGAATAGCTCCTGGTGATATTGTTCGAATTGCCAAATCTCCAGACCCTACCTCTTTAGGTATAAATGCTACTTGGAATAATAATTCAAAGATAGTTACCCTGGCTTCCGCTTTAACCGCTAATATTGACGATGGTGAGTTTTCTTGGCTTGCTTCGTTTGATGTCTTTTCGTCAACGAACACTAGTAGAAAAGAAGGAGCTTTTTCGTCTAGACATACGTTTTCATCTGGATTCACAACAGGACTGGCATCGCGCAAACAAATTGTACCAGCTGATTTTAGTGGGTATCAACAGGTAAGTTTTTGGATAAAAACAACCTCGGCAATCTCTGCAGGCACTCTTTCATTAAGGTTGTGTTCCGATACCGCTGGGGCAGTTACCGTAGATACAATACCAATCCCTGCTATCCCCGCCACGTATCAGTGGCAAGTTGTCACAGTTGATGTAGGAGGAGCACTAGGAAATGCCATCGAATCAGTAGCACTATATGCCGATTTAGACCCAGGTACACCATCTATTTATTTGGACAATATTATTGCTTGTAAAGCATCTGCTTCAGCCGACAGCCTTACGCTTTCTAGTTTAATCTCTAAGAATAATGCCGATCAGGGAGGAGTAGAAGGGTGGTATGGCATTCAAAGCATAAATGGAACAACTATTTTATTAGATAATGCCCCAAATGATAGTGCTTCTGTTGGTCAGGGATATTCTGGGACAACCGAAGCGGTAATAACATATAAAAGAGAGACAATTAAGACTGTTGCCGTAACCTTTAGTTCAGACGCAGTTCAAGAAATTCAAGACAATGGGGCTTTGGGAAATAATATAGAGTTTCAAGGCGGATATAATACTGGGGACTCACAACAGGATGGTGAAACCTTTTTTGACGGACAGAATGGTAGGGGCTATGGAATCTTCGCAGATAGTAAAAGTTATATCCTTTTGAACTATTTGAGTGTTTGTAGATATAATCAAGGCATTTACTTCAGTAGCTGTAACAATATCACTATTACTATCGTAACTAATGCAAATAATAATACTAATTATGGTGTTTACTTTCGTTACTGTGTTGACAGTACTATTACTGCTATAACTAATGTAAATAATAATTATAATGGCGTTTATCTTAGCGATTCTAATAACGTTGTTATTACTGCTATCACTAATGCAAATAATAATTATAATGGCGTTTATATTGGTTATAGCGATAACAATATTATTACCACCATAACTAATGCAAATAATAATGCTAATTATGGCATTTACTCTTACTATAGTAGCAACAACACCGTTGCCACCATAACTAATGCGAACAATAATACTCGTGGTGTTGACATTGGTTATAGTGCCAACAATATCATTACCGCTATAACTAATGCCAATAATAATAGTGATTATGGTGTTTACTTTTATCGGAGTAATGACAACAAAATTAGAACGCTATCAACAACAGGAAACGGAATATCAGGAGTTTACAACGATAGAGGAAAAAATTATATTTTTAATGCTTTAATTGCTGAAGCGACAGAGGTTGAGGGATACATAGCTTTTGTAAATTCACGTATATTTTCTCACAAACATGACCAAACCGTAGACAATCATAAAATTTTTACCGATGGAGGGTTAATTTCAAGTGAGGCTACGGTTAGACATACTGCCTCAGGAATTTCTTGGAAACTTTCACCTACATCCACAAATAGGCATTCAAATTATCCGCTTGACCTTAATGTTGCCAAGATTGCTTGTACGGCTAACAACCAAGTTACTGTTAAAGCTTGGATGAGGAAAACCCACGCAACTAATATTACAGGGAAGCTGGTTTGCCGTGGTGGACAGATTACAGGAGTATCTAGTGATGTGGTGGCAACTAAGGCTGATGATGCCGATACTTGGGAGGAATTAACAATTCAATTTACACCTACCGAGGCTGGAGTGGTTGAAATAGAGGCTTGGGCATATGGTGGAACAACTGATTCCCTTTACGTTGATGACATGACCATTAGTCAGGTATAAAAATGATTTACGCATACCAAGAAACAACTGAGAAATTTAAGGATATAGCTGGCAAATGGATGGTAAGGGTTTCTATTGCTGACACTGAGGCCATCTTTTTGAAGTTTGATAAAGAGCCAACAACAAAGGAAGTCGAGGCTGAGGTTGCTATATATATTGAAAATCTAACGAAAGATAAAACTACAAGGTTGGAAATAATTAATGAACAAATAGAGGGATTGATGCGAGAAAAAACAATTTTAGAAAAAGAAATCTCCAAAACTTAGGTTAATCTCCTGAGCTTCGGAGATAGAAACCTATGGCATTACCACGCACAGACCAACTAGCCACAATGGATTATGCCCACCAAGGGCAGCTATTTGTTGAAGTGCCTTCTAAAGAATCCATTGATTTGGAGGCTATGGATTATTCTGCTCTTGCCCAGCCATTTGTCAGGAATGATGGTTTTCCGCATACTCTCAGTCGTTCAGATTTTCTTAGTATTTCAGAAAGTTTAGCAAAAGGAATCAAAACTATTCTGCCTGAATCATTTTCTATCGCTGAAAGTTTAGCAAACAAATCCACTCTTAGAGTATCTGACACCCAATCTATTATAGAAGGCTTGGTGGTTGTGAATGAGTTTTACCGAGAATTGGTTGACACTTTAAGCATTACTGACGTTGAAATTGAAGAAACGGTTAAAGCCTTAGTGGATACGGTTTCAATAGCAGAGAGCTTGGCTAACACCACTACTCTCAACCTTTCAGATACCCAGTTAATAACTGAAGGTCTTGCCAATGAATTTTATAAAAGTTTGGATGACGCTATAACCTTCGCTGAATCAGAAATCGAGGCACATACAAAGATACTAGCTGATGTCCTAGGAATCGTAGAGGCAAAAGCAAAAACTATAACTTTGGTTTTAACTGATGGGATTACTTTCACTGATTCTGAGATAGAAATATCAGTAAAAGCTTTAATAGACACCTTATCAATTAGTGAAGCTTTGACAAAAGATTTTGAAAAGGCAATTTCAGATAGTCTCTCCATAGCGGATGCCGAGGTAGAAGCGATTGCATTAAATCTGAGTGATTCTCTGGGAATAGCTGAAAGTCTTGCCAACAAAACTACTCTTGGCCTTAGCGATAGCATGGGCATTTCAGAAAGCCTTGCCCGTGCAGTTGAATATTATCTGTCGCTTTCAGACGAAATTGCCTTTGATGACGGGGCTGGCATAGACGTTGCGATTCCTCTATCCGACAGCATGGCTATCAGCGAGGCACTTTCGGTTGAGCCACAGCCAAATCTTACTGAGTTTGTGCATATTGTTGATGACGTTGCTGGTGAAGTTCATTTTTCTGGTACTGGAGTTATAAATGTAGGAACTGAAGTTTCGGGAACACAAGAATCCGCCCAGGCTACGGACGGTGTTTATTGGCAGGTTCAGGAAGAAGCTGCTACGCCAGGACTAGAAATTGAATGGGATTTTGCTTTGGGTGCGGTACATGAAGACCCTGTGGAATTTCACTTTGTTGGAAGATATGTAGGGCACCCAAGTTATACTCTCAACGTAGACGCCTGGAATTATGACACGGAAGTTTGGGATACAATCGGCACGATTTCCTATTCACTTACCGACCAGGCCTTGCACTTTGGCCTAACGGCTGACCACGAAGATGCTGGCCACAACCTGAAAATTAGACTGCAGCATACAGGATTGGGTCGGGTTACCGACGATGTTTACGTTGACAATGCATCAATACATACACTTCCAAAAATGGATTTGGATTTTGTGAAAGTATTGTCAGACACCATTTCTCTGGCCGAGGCAATTGCCCTTGATTCAGATATAAGTAGGACTGATAACTTGGTCATTGAAGGAACAATTACCAGCAAGACAATTATCGTTGGTCTTTCAGACACTTTAGTTATTGCTGACAGCGAGGCCGAGGTAATAGGTTTTAGTGTGAGCTTGTCGGATAGCATTTCAATTGCGGAATCGTTGGTAAAAACAGTTGGGGCAGTTAAGACCGATGTATGCGACCTTTTTGACGAAATCGCATTTGGAATAACGAAACCTCTCACCGATACGCTTTCTATTGCTGAAGCTGTTGGCAATGGAATTACCCTTGGCCTTTCAGACAGTATTTCAATCACAGAGTTTCTAAGAACAACAGGATTGCAGCAACTTTTAGATAGCATTTCTATCTCTGAAAGTCTTACCAAAGATATAGTTAAACCTCTTAGCGATTCTGTTTCAATAGCCGAATCAGAACAAAAAGCGATTATCATTCCGTTTACTGAAAGCGTTCCAATCTCCGAGGCGGTGGGTAACGGTGCAAGTCTTGCACTCTCGGATTCAATATCAATCGTTGAAAGCTCGGCTAGAGTAAACGAGTTTTACCGCACTCCAACTGACACTCAAAGCATAACCGAAACGGAAGCAAAAGATATTGTAAAAGTTTTAACTGACTCTGTTTCCTTCTCGGATGCTGAGGTCAGGAAAGAGATTGAACATTTGGAGGATTCACTAACGCCATTTGCAGAGGAAACAGCCAAGGCGATAGTTAAGAATTTAACTGAATCTTTATCAATTGCAGACAGCGAAGTAGAGGCCATAAGTTTAGTCCTTTCAGACATTATCTCAATTAGTGAGGGAGTGGTAGCAGAGAAAGGCTTTGAACGCTCCCTGGACGATTCTGTGGCCTTTGGTGAAGGCCTGATTTTCGAAATTGGGCTTTTCAAGGCTGACACGCTGGCGGTTGCCGAAACTCTTGGAAATGCAACAACACTTAGACTGGCTGATAGCGTTCCAATAACGGAGTCCGAAACCGAAATGGTGGAGAAACCAGCCTTGGCAGATGCGGTCAGTATCACTGAGGAAGTTGCCAAAGCCTTTGTTAAAATCCTGGCCGATAGCCAGCCGATTGCCGACAGTGAGATTGAAGCCATAACTCTTAACCTCACAGATGCAATCAGTTGTACAGAAAGTTTGGTAAGAACAATAGCAAAAGGATTAACAGATACTCTTAGCATTACTGAAAACTTAGTAACTGGGCAAGCCATAGAGTTAGGTGATTCAGTCGCAATTAGTGAAGCACTTGGCAGCCAGGCAGATTTTGTCAGGGAACTTTCAGACTTAATTTCAATAATAGATTCGGGAATAGGTGTTTATACAATTCCTTTGTTTGACTCAATGAGTATCTCGGAGGATGTCATTCTCAGCTTAGTTAAAAACTTGATTGAAGTGGTCGGATTAGAGGAAGAATTTTCCACCGACTGGCTGTTCAGCCACAGGCTCACCCAGCAGACGTTTCTAAGAACAATAGCGGACAACAGAGAAAGGAGGGCACTGGTAAGAAGCAAATACCAGTAGTAAATTATATCAATTATGAATGAATTTTATCGCACTCTTGGGGATACCATCACTTTTGCTGACATCGAAATCGAGGGAGTGGTTAAGGTACTATCCGATTCATTTTCAATCGCAGAAGGTTTGGCAAAAACATTTAACGTTGGTTTGAGCGACACTATTTCATTGACAGAAGAAATCAGTCCTTATTTGATTATTCGCATTAGTGATTTGGGTTTTATTAGAAGTGATATACCATAGAAAGGAGGTGAAGAAATATGGCAATGCAGTTTAATGCAGTATTAGAGCCTGATGTTGCTGTCACAGAGCGGTCAGAGCTTCGAAGCGACATCGCTGCTGGCGTGACAGAGATTCCTGTTAAAAACGCATCTAAGTTTGCAGGCAATAAGTATTTATGCCTTGGGCAATTCGGGGAAGAAACCGCTGAATTGATAAAAATTGATAGTATAAATGAAGCCAACAGGGTGGTTATTATTGATACTGCCACAAATTATCCGCACTACCAAGACGACCCAGTGTTTCAATTTCTTTTTAATAAAAGGAAATTTTACCGCTGGAATACTGTTACGGAAGAGTGGGACCACTTATCATCGGAGGGTTCTCCAAAAGATATTGAAGTTGATAATCCGCAAGGGACATTCTTTGAGGATTCCGAAGGGACTCAATCAAGTATTTACCGTGCTACCTATTTGAGTGTAGCCGACAGCGTTGAATCTCATATAGACGATGCTAAGTCAATTACAGGTGGTGGTTTATCAACAGACCTAATTTCTCTTTACAGAATTAGGTATTCTGCTGGATTCAAGGAAAACTATTCCATTGAGGATAGTTATATTGACCAGTATCGGCAAGATGCACAAGGAGAAATCTGGGCAGCTTTACGAAAGCGTTATGAATTTCCATTGACTAAAAACTCAGCATTTTTGAGAAATATAGTTAGGGATATGTCTGTTGGATTTATTTGGCTAGACCAATATTCTGGTAATGCCGAAAAGGTTAGGTCTGCCGAAGCTAGGCTGAAATCAGCCAGGGAAAGGTTGGATGGACTTGCTGACGGAACTTACATTTTATATGATGAGGATACGGAAACTGACCAGGAAGAAACTGGTAAAGGCGGTGGCTTGTCATACTATCCTGACGACACAACTGAAGATACGGACGATGACCGCATTTTCAAATTAAAGGATAAAATCTAAAAATGCCAGATTATTTTAGGTTACGATTCACAATTGAAGGCGTGCCTGAATTGGGTCGAATTCTTGGAATTACACACAAGAAATTGAGTAATTTCAAAAAGCCTCTTTGGGAATCTGCTAAACTCATTCTTAAAGATGTTGAACAACAGTTTAAGAGTGAAGGTGGACTAACTGGGGGATGGGAGGAATTGGCAGACTCTACGGTGGCTGGAAGGCTCAGAGAAGGTTTTGGAGGAGAACATCCAATACTCCAAAAGACAGGAGCTTTGAAAAAGAGTTTTTATGCCTATGCTGATAGCAAGAAAGCAATTATTACCAGTAAAGGAGTATCATATTATAAATACCACCAAAGCAGAACGTCTAGAAGGTATCCACCAAAAGGACTTCCAAGACGAGCTATGTTAGTATTACCAGAGAGGACAAGACAGAATATAGTTGAGGAATTTAATAAGTTTTTGAGATTCAAATGAATATTCTAGCTGATAAAATTATTGAGCTTTTGAGAAAAAACCTTGGAGATGCAAAGCATATTAAACGCTTTTATCTTGGTAATCCTCTTGAACTTGCCTCTGCTGATTTACCTGCCATCTTCGTTCAACCGCTTTTAAAAGAAGTGGAGCAATTGGACAATGTTTATGACTTAATGACCTGCGAGTTTATGGTTGGTGTTTGTGTTGACCCAGCTAAGTATCAGAAGAAAGACCTAGATGAAGGAACAGCAGAGCGATTTTTAATGGAGATTGAAGGTGGTAGGGATACCGACAAAAATCCTATACAGGCTTCAGTTACATATATTATGCGTAATAATTTTACCTTAGAAGATACTGCAGTTCATCAAGAGCATCGCACCATTTGGGGTGAAAGAGAAATGACTGGTGGAACTGCGAAAGAAATTCATTTGTATTTTACTATTAAAGTTAAAATAAAAAACACATCTTAAGAAAGGAGGTGAGTGATAGTGGCAACAGATAAAGTGGGTATTAAAGCTGGAATTGAGGCAAAACTTGAAACAAAGGACAAGGATGGTAAAGTTAAAAAAACTACATTCTTTTTTCCTGACTTGGGTGTAAGCGTGGAGGCTACCGATAGAGTGGAAGCTAGAAAGCTTGCCGAAGCGAAAGCCAAAAAGGAAAAGAAATAATCAAGATTCTTAAAAACCTGATACAATGAAAGAAAGGAGGTGAATAAAAAGTATGGCTACTAAAATAGGTAGATTAATTAACGTAGGAGGAGCAATAGAAAGCAGTCGAGGTTCAGCTGAAGATGCAGCGACATTTTGGTTTCCGAAGGTTGATTTTGATTTCAACCCAAGAGCCGATTATGCGATTGAGGACTCTGGGCTTGGTGTAATTGATGGAAGGTCTGATGCAAAAGTAGTGGAGAAACTCGGAGAAGGTTCTTTCGGAGGAATTATCTATGACAAATGTTTTGGTTTACTTTTGGCAGTTTGTCTAGGAACCTGGTCAACAGGTGAAGTTACCGATTCATCCTATACACACTCTTTTACCAGATTAAATTCAAACCAACACCCAGCATTAACCATATTCCACGATGACGGAAATGAGGACGAAAAGTTTGCATTGGGAATGCTAAACAGCTTAACTATTAATGCTGTTGTTAAAGATTTTGTTAAATACTCGGCAGGATTTATGTCGAAGATAGGAGTTGCAACAGCTTCTACTCCAAGCTATTCTGCTGAAAACATATTTTTAGCAACACACGTGACGGTTAAGTTTGCAGCATCCGTTGCAGCCTTAGGTACAGCTAGTGCGACTGCGGTTAGAGCGTTCAATTTGACAATTAACAAGAATGTCGAGGATTGGATGGATTTGGGTAGTACAGACCCAGCCGATATTGTTAATAAAGCATTTGTAGTTTCTGGTGATTTAGAAGCAATCTATGATGACGAAGTTATCAGAGATTTTGTCTTAGACGGCACTAAAAAAGCCTGTCTAATCACTATCGAAAATACTGATGTAACAATCGGAACGGAAACCAATCCGAAACTAGAAATAACTCTTGCTCCTATGTCTTTCAGAGACTGGGGCAGAGCAACTGGTCAAGATGATATAATTGCTCAGACAGTTGCATTTGATGGCAATTTCAATTTAAGCGATGCTAAGACATTAAGTATTCAATTAGTTAATACACAATCGTCTTATTAAGACTAAAATAGAAAGGAGGTGTCAAAAAAATGGAGAGACCAACAGTTGAGGTTAAGCTGCCTATTTCTGGTATAAAGGCTGAAGTTTTTACCTATTACCTGCGAGGTGAAAGGAAACAAATCGAGGCAATAATGCTAGAAAGTGCAGAATGGGAGCCATCCAAACATGGTAGTCCAAAACTCAAAAGCATAGACGCAACTTATCGTTCTAAAATGGAAGATAAAGCGATTATGCTGGCGGTTAAAAAGCTATCTGGTAAAGACGGCAAGGAAATCAAGGTGGATATTGAAGTACTTGATAATTTGCCTGATGATGACTTTGAAATTCTACAAGAGGCATTACCTACCAGAAAGGCAAAAAAAAAATAAACTTTGACGCTATTAAAAATTTCTTGGCGTATGAAGGTAGTCCTGAAAAGGTGCCACCTGAATACTGGGAATATAGGTTAGTACACGAGCATTTTAGAGGTAACTGGCTTACATACTGGATGATGCCAGAGCCAGAACTTGAAATGATAGCGAGATTCAGGATAGCAGAAAATGAGGCTGCTTTACTCCAAGAGAAACGCTTGAAGCGAGGAAATTATGGCAGACCAAAAAACAGACCTAGCGATAGTAATTGAGGCAATTAACAAGGCCACAGCAACACTAAAACAGGTCGAAAAAGATTTATCAAGTTTAAGTAGAACAGTGGGTAAGCAGGATGAAGCTGCTAAGTCCGCTGCTACGAGCTTTAGTACACTTGTGGCTGGTGTTGCACTTGGAACGATAGCTGCAAATATAGCCATCTCCGCATTCCAAAAATTGACTTCTATTATTGCTGACCTCCCAGGATTATTTTTTGACTTCGCTAGAGCTGCTTCAGAAGTTGAAGGCCTTGGAATTGCGATGCACATTGTTGCCAACAATGCTGGCATAACAGCGGAAGCGGTTGACAAGGTCAGGGATTCGGTGGTAGAGCAGAACGTCACCACCGCTGCTGCCAACAGGCTTTTGACAGACTTGATTAGGAACCAACTAGATTACACCCAGGCGACGGAACTGGCTGCTGCTGCCCAGGACATCGCTGTGGCATCAGGTTTGGACTCCTCAGAGGCTATTGAAAGAATCTCACAGGCTATTTCTTCTGGCAGGACTTGGCTTTTGAGGCGGATGGGGTTGGTGGAACACCTTGACTCTATTTATAAGAAATATGCTGAGACACTTGGCAAGACATCCGAGGAATTAGACGAAGCTGCAAGGAAACAGGCAATAGTCAATTACATTATTAAGGAAGGTGAAAAATACGCTGGTGCTTACGAGGCTGCGATGGGGAACGCTGCCAAAGTGATAAGGTCGCTTCAAAGAGCAACGAAAGAAATCTCCTATGTATTTGGCAGGGTTTTCAACAAGGCACTTTTTGAAGTGACGGACACACTTTATAAATTCGCTGATGGCATAGCCAGGTGGGCACACGAAAACGAAGCAGGATTAAAGGCTATGGGTGAATCAATAGGCAATTTCATGCATGGAGTTGTTAATTCAATTAAAGACTTCGTAAGGAGTATTGACTGGGATGCCGTTATTAATTCTCTTAACTGGATTGCTAAACGAGTGATGACTTTTGGTATCTCCTTAAAGATTGTTTCTAACACAATTCAGATATTCGCTAGAGGTTTGATGAGTGCGATTAACACAGTTAAAGCTCTCGGGAAGGCTCTTTGGGCATTAGCAACAGCGGATTATAAAGCCTTAAAAGATATCTATGTTGACTGGCGTGACCTTTCTTATAAAACAGGCCAGTCCATAATGGGTGACTTGGAAGACCTGGATGATGCTCAGAAAGCCAGTTACCGCATCCAAGATATTGATTTAAGAAAATATTGGGAAAAAGTTAGCCAAACTGACAGTGCTGGTTGGGAAGACAGGCTAAGAGAAGCCGAAGAAGGTGGGGAGCAGTTGTCAGCTAAACAAAAAGCAAAGCTGAAGAAAATGCTGAGAGATATTCAAAGAGCCAATCGTAATTACCAGAAGGCGGTTGAAAAAAGAGTAAAGGATTTCGAAGAAAGCTTTGATGATTTAGTAATTTCTCATAGAGATAACCTTGAGCAATTAACCAAAGACCTTAAAGAAGAAAGTCGGGATTATCACGACCAACTGGCAGATTTGGTTGATGACTATGACGATGCAATGGACGAAATGGAAGCTAGGCACAAAAAGAAAACGGAAAGCTTAATGGAGGACATGGAAGATGAACGCAAAAGGGCTGAGGAGTTAATTGAGGAATTAACGGAAGACTACAACGAAGAAACTTCTTTAATTGAAAAAGAAGCTGAGGATAGGCTTTCCAATCTTCGGGCACAACTTGACAAGGAAAAAGCTTTAGGTGACAAGGCCAACAAAGCAAAAATTGAGGCTCTTGAGCAAATGATTGCATACGAAAAGGAGGGAGCAGAGGAAACTTTAGAGGACAAAGAGGATAAATTAAACGAAGAAATAGATGATATTACAAAAAAGCTGGATGAAAAACTCGCCAAAATTCAGAAGGAGCTTGACGAAGAAGATACACTTTACGAAATAGCCTTTGCTAAAAAGAAAGCCCAATACGCAGAAGATGTGGCTGATGCCAAGGCATCCTATGAAGAAAAAAGACAAGCACTTCAAGAGGAATTAAATAAAGAATTGGCAATTAAAGAAAAATACGCTGAGGATTTCAAGCGTATAGGCGACAGGCAGGCTGAAGATGATATTACTAGACTTATCAGGAAACACCAGGATACGTTGGCTGAGATGGAACGTGACCATCAAGATAGATTGTCGGACATTAAAGAAAATGCTTTTGCTGAAGGATTGGGATTTGCTGAAGGTTTTACTAGCGGATTTGATGCTGGGTATCCTGCAATTGAATCTAGGCTTAATCAAATGGGTCAAGATATTGACAGGGTAATTGGAAAGTTTGGTGCTCTTGGTGAAGCAGGAGATTATTACACACCTTACAATTATCCTGGTGAATATCCTGGGTATGCCCAAAAAGGTGGAGTTTTCTCTAAACCAACCATTGTAGGAGAGGCAGGTGCAGAGGTTGTTTTGCCTTTGAACTTTCCGAAACGAATGGCAATGATTATGAAATCAATGGGATTAGACCAATCAGGTGGTGGCCAAGTTACTCAAATTTTCCATGTTACAGTTGCTGGTTCACAAGACATTGATGTTTTAATGGAACGTGCAGGTTTTGCAATGAAGCAAGGAGGTGGATTTAGTTAGATGATAGCGAATATTACTACTCCTATTGCACTAGGACAGGCCACAGCCAACTATGTGATTAGAGATGCGTCAGGCTTCGGCTCTGGCGGTGTTGAAGTAACGAAATGGAATAGGCCTGGCTTCCACGGAGTTAAAACCCCGAGGTCATTTTGGCGAGAAAGGATAATGAGATTGGTAATTGGAGTTCGGGCTGCTACTTCAGCGACCTATGAAACAAAGCGAAGAAATTTACAGGCTGCGTTTGACCTGCCCAGAGATGGCTTAACTACCTTCAAATTTGTAACACAGGGAGGATTAGAACTCCAATGTGATGTGCAATTGAATGCACAGATTCAGTCGCCTCTTAGGGCAGGTGAGGTAACTATTGGCGAATTTAGAATTGAGCTGATAGCCGAAGACCCACTATTTTATGCTCAAGCACAATCTGAAGATGACATCACTTTCGTTGCTGGTTCTGACACAATCAATCCTGGTGGTAATGCACCAGTTTATCCAGTCATTAGAATTTACGGGAATGTCGAAGACGCAGTAATTACCAACACCACATTGGGCAGGACAGTAAGTTTTTCAGGTTTAACAATAGGTGCAGGTGAATGGGTTGATATTGATATGTTCAACGAAACTGTGGTTGACCAGAATGGAGATAGTGTTTTCGAATACATTGACTCTGACGATTTCTGGTGGCTTGCGGAAGGTGATAATACAATAACAATTTCAGGTACGGTTGGAGGCTCAGGAGATAGAAAAATTACTTTGACCTACCGTGCTGGTTATATAGGAATATAAAATGGCAGACCTAACAAAAGACTTAGCTGACAGCCTGTCTATATCAGAGTCGGGCGGTAATGATTTGGTAAAACCTCTGGCTGATAGTTTATCCATAGCAGATTCAAGTGGCGGTGGTTTAACAAAATCTCTATCGGATTCACTAAATATTCTGGCTTGGGCACCAGCTTTGAATTTAACAGAGCTAGATTTGGGTGGGATAAAATCCAAGTGGAAGTTTAAGATTAAAAATCCTAATACTGGCAAATGGGTAGCCAATTTACAAAACGCCAGAAAGCGTTGGTTTGTTGAAAGATTGAATGACCAGGCTGAGGCTGGCTTTATTCTAGATGCAGATGATGTCAAGTGCACTGCTGCAATTCTTAATTTAGGAGTTAATGAGCTTCATATTTACTACGGAAATACCTTAAAGTGGGCAGGACAGCTTGCGTCAGTCAGGAAAATAGCCAAAGGTGATGATATTTACTGGGAAGTTTTAGTGAAGGACTGGGTGGCTCTTTTAAGTAAAAGATTTTGTGGGGTTGAAAGCCTAAAAGAATTTACAACAACCGATGCTGGGGTAATTGCCTGGACATTAGTTGATGAAACCCAATCGCTCGCCAATGGAGATTTTGGTATTACGGAAGGTGTGATTGACATTTCACAGACACGCTCTCCTGTTTATGATAAAAAGAACATTTTAGAAGCGATTAAAGAGCTTTCAAATATCGGTAAAGATACAGAGAGTAATTATGGTTTTGACTTTGAAATTACGCCTTTAAAAGTTTTCAATATCCATTACCCATACAAAGGTACAATCAGAGATGGTGTTGTTTTCCGCTATCCTAATAACTGCGAGGACTTTGAGGCCTTGGTGGATAGCTGGGGTATTGTTAACCATGAGTGGGGTTTAGGAAGGCACTGGACAGGCCAGACAGCCATAGTTTCGAGAAGTGATGCTACCTCTCAGACTACTTACAAGCGTAGAGAGGCAATCAAAAACTATCGAGATATGTCTGTTTTAGCTTTTCTTCAAGACATGGTTTGGCAGGATATTCAATGGCTCAAAAACCCATCAACTGTTATCAAGTTTGTGAATAGAGTAGATGCCAAAACTGGAATTGATGATTATAATGTCGGAGATGGAGTTACAGTGGTCTGCGATAAATTCAATATTGACGAGTGGCTGTGGGTTTACGAACGCAAGGTTGAAATCGGAGATGATGATGAGTTAAGAGTTAGTTTAGTGGTGGGGAATTAAAATGAGAAGAAGACTATTTCCAAATTTCATAGGCGATGTAGTTCAGCTAGATGAGCGTCAGGAACGCTTGGAGAGAGTGATGCAGATTCTTGGTATTACGCCTGAGTATCCTTATACGGTTAATATTAATGATGGCACCAGGAATCGGGTTAAACTTGGTGTAATCAATGGGGATTACGGCATTGAAATTGTTGATAACGCTGGCAATTCGGTTATTTTGGCTAGCGGAACAATTGTTGCCGATGCCATTAAAACGGGCACTTTGGATTGTAATTTAATCACAGTTGAGAACTTAGACGCTGGCTCGATTACAACTGGCTATTTTCAGGCTGACAGGATTCAAGGTGGGATTCTGGATTGTAGTTTGATAACAGTGCAAAACCTTGAAGCTGAAAGCATCACGGTAGGCACTTTCATAAATATAAATAACAGATTAACTGCTCAGGCAATTCACGGTGATAAAATTCAGGTAGATACTCTTAATGCTAACCGAATAGTGGCCTATTCGATTAAGGCCGACAACATAGATACTGGGGCTATCGAAACCGACAAAATCGCTGCTGGTGCTGTGATTGCCTCTAAAATAAATGCTCGTACTATTACTGCCGACAGGATACAAGTAGGCTCTCTCACCACCACCGAAATTAACTACATGAGTGGGAATAGATTGACAAATTATTCTGTCTATGGAAATAGAGTTGTCAACAGCGTCAGTTTGGGTGGGCTTGTTCAAGGTGCAAATTTTTACACTCCAGGTGGGTTGGCGATAGGAATAGCAGCTTCCTATAGTGGACTTCTACTGCAAGCTGGCAAGAATATTGTTTGGTGGGGTGGAGAAGGACACATAGAAAATGTTGACCAGATTAAGGGTTTCAATGACCTTCGTTTTTATGTTACGGGTAGCAATAAGTGTGGTTGGTGGTCAACCAGCGGAGGTGGTGACCTTTCAATGTATCCTTACTGGGGTGATTTTTACGCTACTGGAAACAAGTATTTCAGAATAAAGCACCCAGACCATCCAGACGAAGGTTGGATTCAGTATGCCAGTGTTGAATCTCCAGAAGTAGCTTTGAAAACCAGAGGAATTGCTAAACTAAACAAAGGCGAGGCAATTATTACATTGCCTCACCACTGGGAATTAGTAACAGAAGAACATTTGACAACTGTTCAACTAACTCCATTGGGAGATTGTAACGGACTTTTTGCACCGAAAGCAAGTCTTAAGAATACTTCTTTTGTGGTTAAGGAACTTCAAAGCGGGATTTCAAATGCTGAATTTATGTGGGAATTAACAGCAATCAGAAAAGGCTATAAGGACTTTAACCCAGAGCAGACAATCGAGCAAGAGGCTGAAAGGATGGCTGCTAGTTTAGCCAACAGTCCACCATCTACAAAGAAAAAATATCTTGAGCAGGAAGCCAAAAGAGAAAAAGAAAGGACTGACTTTAGAGCTTTGGTCGCACAGAAATTTAAGTTAATAACTGGTAAGGAGTATATAGATAAGGTTAAAATATGGACAGATGAAGATTCAGGAGTTGCGGAAGCGATAGAAAAGGCGGATGATTTGTTAATAGAGAAATCTAGATTAATGGAATTAGAAGGAGAGGAGGTGTCAGATGGGGATTAGAAAACTTAAAAGAGGCGAAAAGGAAACTCAGCCTAAACCAAAAAACAGCAAAGACGAAAAGCATATTGGCAAAGAGAAAGGAGGTAGTCAAAAATGAAATCCGTTTGTATAAATATTGGTCATTGGCAGTGTGAAAACCTGACCGCCAAAAACCTTAGGAGTTGGAGAAGTGCCGAATTATTGCGACATTCGACAGGTGCTTCTGGTGAAAGGGACTACCACTGGCACAAGGTGATGCCACTGTTAAAGGATATGCTAATAGCCCGTGGGGTACAGGTCTATATCACTGGCTCTATCTGGGATGAAATCTATGCGAAACAGAATTTTGACCTGTGGATTTCTTTACACTATGATGGTGGTGGTTCGGAGAATCGCTGCATGATTTCTGCCCCAACTAGAGATGCGGTTCCAGCCTTCCTGAATGATAAAGCCCAAAGGGAATCTGAAAGATTTTGTGCTATTTGGAAAACGGTCTATCCCGAAATCACTGGGGTTATTAATCGGGATGAGAGAATCACTGAAGGAATGCTTTGGTACTATCCTTTTGACTACGTGCCATTAGACACGCCAGCGGTTATCATCGAGCACTTCAATCACACTTCCGAAAAAGGAAAAGAGTTAAAGCAGAAACCAGAGTTGGTTGCAGAAGCCGACTACAAAGCGATTCTTGAGTTCCTTGATATCCCAGAGGAGGAACCAAGCAAAAAGTATGAGGTGATGTTTCAAGGCAAGAAAATTGCCGAATATGATTTTGATGTTACAAGGAAAATCGCTGAACTTGAAAAGAGCCTAAAAGATAAAATCAACGAGTGGATAAGATTGGGTAAAGACTTTGAAAAATACAAGGTGGCAAAAGCCAAAGAAATCAGCGATTTAAACATCAGTCATATCAACTACAAGACCCAGACGGAAAAGGTCATAAATGCCAAGCAAGGCGAAATTCTAGACCTTGAGACAGAAATTGAAGGTCAAAAAGGAGTGATTGAGGAATTAAAGAAGCGACCATCAAACCTCAACCTTTATGGCGGTTGGGATTTGATAGGCCTTGGTATTACTAAATTGTTTAAGAGGCAAAAAGTCACAGTAAAAAAGGAGGTGAGCAAAGATGATGAAAAGTGAGATTTTCTCAGGTTTGATTGGTTTTGCAATGCCTTATATCGTAGAGTTCTTGAAAGCTAAACTTCCGAAAACTAAAGGCAAATGGTTGGGATATTTCCTGGCCTATGGTGTTGCCATTTTAGTTGGTGGCGGAACAGCATTCTTTGAAGGCAGTTTTGATTTACAAAACATTCTGTCGTCTGTTGGTGTAGCGTTGATAATTTCTCAAGGTGTTTACAATTTATATTTCAAACCTAAAAAGATTGATAAGAAAATAGAGAGAGCAAATAGATAAGCTCGAGAAGCGTAGCAGAACAAGTTTCAGCCAAGGAGCCTGTTTATTGCTACGCTTCTTTTTTTGAGGCTAAATTCACCTCTTGACAAAGAAACAACAAAAGCTCATAGTTAGGTCAGTGGATAAAACAAAACAACTTAGAGGACAATTAACGGATAGAATAAAAGCCAAGTCGAAAGAGTTGCTTGGATACGAAATTGACACTGTAGAGTTAAGGTTGATGGCTTATGTTCAGTACGTTATGGTAAATAACCAAAAAATAGACCCCATCAGAGTAAATCCAAAAGAACGAGAGATTTTAATAGTTAAGTGGCGAAAGGCTGGATACATGGAAGGTGGAGCTTCTGGCCTAGCAATCACTAAGAAATTTTGGGACATTATTTGTGAAATCATCTTTTTAGGATATGTCGATTTGTGTAACTAAAATAAAAGAGAGAAGGTGAGTATATGGAAATCACACAAAAAGAAATTCAGGTTTTAGAAAAGCAGGCTTCACCGCTAGTGAAAGCCAGCCAGGAATACAAAATAGCCAGCGTTGAGGACGTTGATAACGCCTCAGCCATTCTTAAAGGCTTGCGTGATACCGAGAGGACAATCGAAGCCAAAAGGCAGGAGTTCACGAAGCCTCTCAACCAGTCTTTGAGAGCTATAAACGCTTCCTTCAAGAAAATTGTTGAGCCACTTGTCGAATCGAGGAAGGTTTTGACTCAAAGGATTATTGATTGGAAAACTGCTGAACGTATGAGGCTTGAAAAGGAAGAAACCCGAAGACGCAAAATCCAAGAAGCCCATGAAAAGAAGGGACACGAAGTCAAAGCACCAGTTCACATAGAAAAGCCTGATAATAAAATCGGACACACCCAGACCCGAAAGGTTTGGACATTTGAAGTTTTAGACCCAGAGAAAGTGCCTTACATTTATACAACCATTGACACAGTGGCAATTAACCAAGCGATAAGAGATGGAGTCAGAGAAATCAAAGGTCTGAAGATTTACCAGGAGGAAAAACTATCAATAGTCGGGAGGTGAAAATGAAGGTAAATGTTAGAGAGTTCAGAAGAAACTTAAGTAAATATCTTGAAGGAAAACAAATAATCATTACCAGAAATGGCAAGGAGATTGGAAAGTATACTCCAAAGTTTAAAGTTGTTAAAAACAAAAATTATGAATAAGAAATTCACGAATGACTAATCACGAAGAACATATGTTGCAAGTTTTTATATTCGGAGCTTTGATTTGGTTTTTTGCTTTTGCAATGTTGAGAGGCATTGATAAGACAATTGAGAATCAAGACCGTATGCTTTGCGAGTCGGCCTTAGTAAGTGGAAATAAAAAGTATCTCGAAAGTTGCAGATGCTACTACGAAACGGAGGATATAGAATGCCTGCAAAAATAAAGAAAAAATTAAGTAAATGCTCAAAGTGTGGGAACAATTTAGAACCAATATATGAAACTGTTGATTTAGAAGGTCGCCATAGAGAAATTGTCGGTTACAAACAGTGTGAGTGCGAGGGAGGTGAGTAAAATGGAGTATCCAAGAGTTTATATTTCTGTCAAAGTTCATGCCAGAGTAAAAAGAGCAGCCAAAAAAGAAGGTGTTCCAATGAAGAAAATTGGTGACAAAATCGTTATTGCTGGTTTGCGAGCATTAGGATATTAATGCTTCTGAATCTCTGCCCTTCATCCAAATTGGAGGGTAGCAATTTAGAAAGAAAAAAATATGGGAGAAATTGCAGACGACATGATAAGTGGATTTCAATGTTCCTGGTGCGGTGTGTGTTTTGAGCAGGAACATGGTTATCCCGTGGCTTGCGGGGGATGCTGGGAGGATATGTTGGATAAAATAGAAGCTGGTGGAGAAGTTGTTGAAGTTACTGTGACTGAAGATTGTGAAATAACAATGATTAGTGGAGTTCAAAGAGCAATAGAAAGGAGATTATGACACCACAAGATTTTAAAGCTTTATTACAGGAATTTGAAGACTTAATAGAAATACTTGAGAGGATAGCAAAGGCCTTAGAAAAAATGGCTAATCTGCCAAAGCCTGAGTCAGAAAAGCCGATTGAGCCAGTTTCACCTAGTGACCCACCAGGTACTAACGTAGGAAGTGGAGGTTAGAATGAAAATAGTTAAAGTACCAAGCAAATCAAATCCTAAAATTTCTCGCACAGTTCGAATTAAAGAAGGCCTGGCTGGCGAGAAGATTTTAGAGTGTTCCTGCCCTGCCAATGTTTGGTTTCGGGTTTCAAAAGGCAGAAGTGGAAAAGAGGACTGTCGGCACATTATTTTTGTGATAAAAAAATTAGCGTTTGACAAAGAAACACAAAAGAGTTTATAATTAGATTAGACAATGGAAAGGAGGTGAAAAAACGTATGGCTGAAAAAAAAGGCAAGAAAGGTACGAAGGTTACAGTCCAAGAATCTGAAAAAGAGAAACCCAGCTGGTCTGATGCTGGAATTCTTATGAAGAAGGGAGCAACTCCAAAAGAGCAAGCTGAACAACAAATGATAATTGCTCTTTCGATTGCTTTTGATATTCCACCGCAGGGAATAACTATTTTGGCCGACAATCCTTATGTCAACAGAATAGGATTGGAATTTGTATTTCACAAGTGGCGAGGGAATTATGGTTGGAGTCACTTTTTGTCTAAACCTATTGAACTAGCCAGGAAGGTTGGAGAAACAGCGGTTTTCAAGACTACTGTTTACAATAAAAAGGATGAGCCAATAGCCAATGGTTATGGAACCGCAAATGCTGCTAATGTCAAACTGGACATGGTTAAAACATTCCTAAACGAGATGGCAGAAACTAGAAGCCAGAACCGATGTCTTAGGAAGATTTGTTCTCCTGTTCTTTACAAGACTTTCATTAGAAACGTGAAGAGATTGAATAAAGACCAGAAGTTAATTGTTGCCGAAGCTGCTGGTAAGTTTGGGTCAGTAACGGCAGAAGAAGTCGGGGTTAGTGGTGAAGAGGACAAAGCAGAAACTTTGGTAAGTGAAGCTGAGATGACCAATATTGCTAGTTTCTTGCAAGAGATTAACAATGCCAAAACACAGGCTGCTCTTAAGAAAATTGGTGCTAGATTAAAGGTTGGCATTAAGGTTAAAAAGTTTAGTAAAAATCAGGTTAAAGTTCTTAAGGAAGCGTGGCTTGGCAAAGCCCAAAAACTGGCGTTTTAAGTAACATGAATATCAGCATTACCAAAATCTCCACTTACTTGGAATGTCCAAGAAAATATTGGTATCTCTACGAAATGGGGCTTCAAACTCCTAAGTCGGAAGGCTTCTATTTTGGTAGTGCTGTTCACGAAGGATTAGAGAATTATTATTTGGGCAAAGACCCAATGGAAGGTGTCAGAAATGCCCTCTTTGGCAAGAAGAAAAATATTGGGGAAGAACCAAAAGAGGGCATTGACCTTGACAAACTTCACAAAGAGGCTAAGAGGATTTTTCAGATTTACCCCCAACAAGCACCGTATTTTAAGCCAGCCTTAATTGAGCATTTTTTCAAGGTTCCACTAATCCACCCAGAAACAAAGGAGAAGCTACCAGCAACGTTTGTGGGCAAGATAGACCTAATAACGACCCATGATGATATCGTTGACCACAAGACCGCCTCTGGGTCGGATACAGGCTTCTTCAAGGAGAAGAACGATTTTCAGGCCAACGGTTATTCTTACGCTTTTCTGCAAATGTTTGGCAGGCTTCCTAAAAGGTTTATTTTCAATTTTCTAATCAAAGGCAATACTCGGAGAGGGCCAAGAATAGAACCCAAGATTTTAAGACCGCAACTAGGAGATATTTGCACGTTTTTTGACACTTGCAAGTATGCCCTAGATGCTATTCTTAGAGGAGAAACGAGGGATTATCCAAGCAGTATTCATTACAGGGTTTGTCCAGCCAAGGACATTTGCCCGTATTGTCAAGGGAGGTGAAAAGTATGAAAAGAATAATAACCATTCTTACAAGTAATAGTGAATTTGATATTGCCGAAAAAGTAAAAAGGGCACTTAAAGATATGGGGGTTGAGCAATATCCTAAGAAGGAAAAAAACATAATCATCGAAGTTGTTGAGGAGGTAGAATGAAACTAGAAAAACAAGTACCAGCATTAAAGTATTCTAAAAAACTCCAAGAGTTAGGAGTGAAGCAGGAGAGTCATTTCAGGTGGGGGAAAAATGAAAAAGGTGTATGGGAAGTAAGGTTTTTTAGAAATACAAAAGATATTTATGGTTTGCTTTCAGCCTTCACAGTAGCAGAGCTGGGAGAAAAATTAGCAAAAGCATTTAATCAACTTCCTGGCATAATGATAATGAATCCAAAGGGCAAATTCAAAAAGCTATGGACAGCCATAACAGGGTTTGACAATGAGGCAGAAAATAGAGCCAAAATGCTAATCTATTTAATAGAAAATAAATTGATAAAAAAAGAAAAATGAAAAGAGGCTCAAGATTTAATTTTAAAAGAATTTACCACTACACCTGCAATGGCTGTGGCAAAAAGCGTGGCACCAAGATTTATGCTCGCAGGGTAGCTGGCTTTTGCACTATTTGTCGAAGGCAAAAAGTTGATAAAAACCAACTCGAGTTGGGAGTATTAGAAGGAGCAAGTCAAGAATGAAGTGGCACAATCTTAAAAAGAACAAGTGTCCGAAATGTGACAAGGATACTGCATTGAAAAGTCCTTTTGAATATATATCAGCAACTGGAATGTTGGTTCACGAATGCGGATTTAAGATTAGCAAAAAGAGGTATAAAGAAATTGTTACTAGCATGGTTGAAAGCGATTTAGATGATGAAGATAATTAAAAAAGTATCAAAAAAAGAGATGAAGAAAAAACATCCTGGCTTGATGAACGCCCTATCTGCTTCGCCAAAAGATGCTGCTTATTGCAATTTTTGTGATGGCCTTAGATTAAAAAAACATAAATGTAGGTGCTGGTACTGCGGTGAAAATAAAATAGGATGTGAGTGTTCTTGGAATAATTAAAAAAATGAAATATAGATTTTTAGGCAACCCAGATAAAAGGATTCCTTGGTTAGTCCACGGAAAAATATATGAGCTGGTGGTGATAACTTACTTTTGGAGCAAAAAGCCAAAGATAGTCAAACCGTTCTGGTGTCCATATTCTAGCTGGAAAACTTTTTACAGGAACTGGCGACCCATGACTATGGAAACATTTAGGTTGGAAAGACGAGCAAATGAAAAAAGCCATAGTAATTGACCGTTCAAAATGCGTAGGTTGTGGAGCTTGTGTTTCGATTGCACCAAAGTCTTTTAAGTTGGTAAAAGCTGGGGATAATGACAAGAGCGTACCTATTGTGCCAGCAGGTGATGACAAAAAGGTAATTCAAGGAGCTATTGAGTGTTGCCCAGTCCAGGCAATTAGTTTAGTATTGACAAAGAAACAATAAAAAGTTAAAATTAAGGTTAATAAATGGAATACAGATTTAAAGACGAAACTCACGACAAAAAATACTTCACAATAGTACCGAACTATATTCTTAATAACGCTGACGCTGTCGTTAAGGCACTTTATCTTGATATAAAAAGGGCTGCTGGCGAAAATGGGCTTTCTTTTATGACAGAGAAAACAATGTGCAGGAGAAACGGTATCGGAGAAAAGCGACTTCATAAAGCCTTAAAATATCTTCTTGACCACAAATGGATTAAGTTCGTTGGAATGACATCAGCCAAAACCAGGCCTATTAAAACCTATAAGGTACTTGATATTTGGAAGGAAAATGTTGATTTTTACAGTAAGGAGAAGATAGTCGCTAAAAGCGGAGTATCTAAAGATACCCGTCAAAAGGGAAAAGATACCCGTCAGAAGCAGGATAAGATACACGCCAGAAGTATGGGTAGAAGAAGAACTATATTAAGAAGAACCAATAAGAAGTATGCCTCTTTAAAGGATATCGGAGAAAAAGAATTTGAGATGGTCGCCAAGCAGTATGGAGTATCTGTCAAATCTGTAAAAAGCAGCTTTGAGGATTTAACCAACTATTGTCAGGCTCACGGAAGGCGGTATAAAAACCACTTGGCAGCCTTGCGAAATTTTGTTAAAAAGGATGCTGGTGTTAACGGCATAATAAAAAGGCCTAAAACGCAAACTTTTGATAAACCCGAGCTGACACCAGAGGAACGTGCAAAAGCGAAGAAAAGCCTGGATGGGATTAGGAGAAGATATCCAGCAAGGCAATCATGAAAAGGATTAGTGAAGCAGAAATCCGAAAACTGAAAGAAATCAAAATTGTTTTTATAAAGAAAAGGAAAGAGGTTGAGTTTAATGCCTATACAATACCTGATGAAGGATTTTTAAAGTGGTTTCTGAACAGGATGGGTAGGGTAGATAGCACGAATAGGTTGAGGTTTCGATTGGCCTTAATCGGCCTTTTGGGTAAGATTAAAAGCGAAAGTGGAAGAGTAATGGCTCAACGCAAGAAAAAATCATGATAAAGGACAAAAAAACTAAATTCCTTGCAATCGTAGTTTGTGCAATCCTTGCATTTTTTGTTGGTAGAGCTAGCTTCAATGGTATTGTTAAAGTAATAACTAGGTTTAATGGTATTCTTAAAAATGATGAAGTTACCGAAGAACCCGACACTAAGGAAGCAATTTGTCCACAATATCGGCCAGAGTATCACTATGGCAAAGTTTCCTACTATGATAGAACGTATTGCGAAAAGCACAATCCTGGTTGTCGGACTGTATCTGGTGAGGTGTTTGATGAGAATGCTTTTACGGCTGCTTGTAGTTATAATTATCAGCTTCAAACGCTTCTTAGGTTTCATTATAAAGACAGGGTGGTTGTTGTGCGTTGCAATGACAGAGGCGATTTCGAGAAATATGGTAGAGTTGCGGATTTATCGAAGGAGGCTTTTGAGAGCCTGGCGTCGCCGAAGAAGGACGAAGAGGTTAAGTTTGAGGTCGTCAGTCCTAAATATGAAGCGTTTAATCAATACCGAGAAAATAAAGGGCTGCCGAAAATAAAAAGGAATGAAGATTTGGAAAAAAGTGCTTATGAAAGTGCCAAAGCAATCCATGAAGGCGAGAGAGATTGGAACCATGACGGCTACACTGATTATATTCGAAAATACGGAGGATTTTGGCGATTTACTGCTGAGAACTTAGCTAGAGATTTTGTCAATTTTGATGAAACTCTTTCAGCTTGGCATTTGTCGAGAAGCCACAAAGAAAACTTGCAATCCAAGAAGTACTGTGAGATTGGTATAGGACAGTACGGAGATATTTGGGTATTACACCTTGGGAGGAGAGAGTGACTAAACAACTGAAATATACATTTGGAAAGAAACCTTCAATAACAATGGGTGTGAGGTTGTCAGAGAACCTTGTTGGGGAGATTAAAAAAATTGCTCAGAATGAAGCAGTAACCATCACGAGTGTTTTCAAGGGAATATTAGAGGTAGGCGTAAAGGAATATTGGGAAGAACGAGAAGTAAAACAGGAACGAGAAGTAAAAAAACCACGAAAGGTAGGAAGACCCAAGAAACGCATCACTGAATCTAAATCAAGGGAACAACGTAGAACAAAGGGAGCTTTAAAAACGGGATATAGCTATTGCCAATACTCTGGCTGTCCTGAAAAAGGTCACTCTTATTTAAAGAAGAACATGGTTAGAAATGATGATGGCCTTGTTTTTTCTTCTGATCGTTGTAAAAATAATTTTAGAAAAGAAAATATTGAAGGAGGTGACTAAAACGTGCATTCAGTAAATCAAACAACGCTGCTGGGGAATTTAACACGTGACCCAGAGTTACGATACACACCTAGCGGAAACCCAGTCATTAGTTTTTCGATTGCAACCAATCGTTATTGGAAGAATGACGCTGGTGAGAAGCAAGAAGCGGTTGATTACCACAACATAGTTTTTTGGGGTAAGGCAGCCGAGATAATCGCTCAGTTTGTTTCAAAAGGCAACAAAATTTATGTTCAAGGTAGGCTTCAGACTCGAAGCTGGGAAGGCAAAGATGGGGTTAAAAAATACTCTACGGAAGTTGTAGGCAAAGAATTTATCTTGCTCACTCCCAAAAAACAGGCACCGCCTGCTGAGGAGTCAGCAGAACCAAAACCATCAGAAAAACCGACTACCGAAAAGCCAAAGAAAAAACCAAAACAGGAAAAGATTACCGCTGACGATATTCCGTTTTAATAAGTAAATAAAATGTATATACCAACCTGGAAGGAAGCATTGACGCTGACGGGATTAGTTTTTCTAATCTTGTTTGGTGGAATGATGTTGGGAATATTTATAATTGAGTATTTTGAGAGGAAAAATGGCCAAAAAGAGTAAGATAACTAATAAAATAATTATATTTTGGATTGGAATTTTTATAGGTGCTTTTGTTGTAATAAAATTTCCATTCAAGGCAAAGTCTGATGTTGAATTGGCAAAAGAAAAACTTGAGGAATTTTATCGTATGGAAGAAATTTGTGGTAAAGGGAATGTGAGCGATAAGTGTAATTACAACTATTGTAGTGCAGAGTTGGGGTTGACTTGTTTTGTTTGGCACAAAGCAGCCCGTGAAGCAGAAAAAAAGGCAGGTGATTAAGATGACAGTAAGATATTATTGCGACAGGTGTGACCAAGAAGAAGATAACTACAGCCTGAAAACAGTAAAAGTACCAGAAATCAAAGGTAGTGGATTTGAACTTTGCGAAAAGTGTATAAAAGCATTGGCTCGGTTTCTTAAAGTGAAACATGACTAAAGACATAAAAATAAAATTCGTTAAAAAAGCTAATATGTGGTGCGTTACCAGTTTCAACAAAGAACAAAAGACTAAATATTTTCCAACTAAAAAGGAAGCCGAAGAATATGCCAAAAAGTAAAGACAAAAAAAGAACTTGTTTCAGATGTGGACATCAAGAGGGTGAGCCAAGTATAGGCTGTTCTACTTGGGGTAAACACTGGAAAAGACATTGGTATCCTAAAAGAGAGTTTAACCAACAAGAAAAATGAAGAAAATTAGACAAGATTACGGAGACGGCAGATTTATCGAATTTGGAGTATTGGAACCGCCTGAACAAGGAGAACATTTTTATTTATTGATAGGATTTCCTGACAAAAAAAAGCCTTTTAGAATTTTAATGGAATCACAAGATATTCGGAGTTTAAGGAATTTCCTTGAAAGAGCACAATGGAAGGTTGTCATTCCTTGGTTAAAGAAAAATGAAGACAGATAAACATAAAGAATATGCTAAACAAACCTGAAAATAGACGGATGAAATATATTTTTAAGCATTGGCTAAAGAAAAAAAGTCCTATGCTTGAAAAGTTAATTGAAAAATGGCTGTTAAAAAAGGTAGCAAAAAGTGTTCAAAAGGAACCATTAGCCCACCTTAACCAGGAGGAAAAATGAAAAAAGGAAAAGCATCAAAGAAAAATTCGATTGCAATTAGAGAAAAGGACAAGTATTTACAGTGGAAATTTTTTGATGGACTTAATAAAGAAAAAGCAAAAAAAGCAAGGATTTGGGCAAGAAAGGGTGATAAAATTCATGTTGTTGTTCCTTTGGCTGTTTTTATAGATATTGGATATTCGATATTTGTTAAGTTTGCAATTTTAGAAAGGAGAAAGGAAGATGAGAAAAACAACTAAAACTTGGACAGATAAATTTGGAGGCAAGATAAAAGTGGACAAAAAAACGGGTAAAACTGTCTTTATAATCAGAAATGCAGAAGTTAAATTTTGCTAACCAACAGGAGAAGAGATGAGTAAGCCAATATTAGTTAGTTGTCCTAAATGCGACATTCACTTTTATTCTGATGAATTGAAGTTAAACAAGATTTGTCCTGGCTGTGGTGAACAAGTAAAACTGAAGAAAGTTAAAGTTATTGAACTCAAGAAAGAGGGTGGATAGGATGAGTAGACGAAGTTTAATTCGAGAATATATCAAACTTAGCCATTTACCGAACTTAAATCTAAGGCATAAATCAAGGAAAAGAATGAATGAAATAGTCAACGAGTTAGAAATATTCTATCTTGACGGCAACTTTATTTTATCTGGTGGTGTGCAAGTAACGCTGTCAGTAATTGACCATTCTGCTGATGGAGATAGAGATAAATTTATAGAACTTGAAAAAGGAAAACTTAAACGAAAAGGCTATCCTGCTGAATCGTGGATAAAAAGTGCAAGGATTATTAAGAGATTTGAGAAGCGTTATGGAGTTATATTTGAGTATAATATGACTACCAAGAAATTAAAACTTAAAGTATAAGGTTGGTGATTAGCATGGAAGAATTAGAAAAAAGAGTAAAAGAAATAGGAGAAATTCAAGACCAATTATTAGAAGAATTAGGTTACGATGTAGATTACATTCCAGAAGCAGTAAAGTTAATAAATTTGAAGAAACCAAAACTAAAGAAAGAGGGTGATTAAAATGGATGTAAAAACAGTATCAATGCCAAAAGGTGATGCCGAAAAAGCCTACAAGGAATATTTGGCAGTAATTAAAACTCGTAAAAAGAAAATAGAAAAGAAGGTAGAGAAGCATTTAGAGGATTTGAAAAAAGTCTATCATGCTCTTAAAGATGGCAAAAAAGTGATAGACATTTATGATGCTTTCGAGGATACAGGGATTGATGAAGATGGAAACCCGAAATTAGCTATTGCTCAAGCACATAGAAAGCGAGTTACTTTCAGAAAGGAAATTGGCGGTGGTGGAATATTTTCAAGCGACGCAGGGAAGTGGAATTGGCAAGAGAAAGTTGTTGATGTAAGATTACCAGCAGAAACTTTTTCAGAATGGAAAGATGACAAAGGGGTAGTTCCTGAATATGCAAGCGATATTGCCCAAAGAGAATCTACAACCAGAGTTCCTATCATTCCAGCTCACTTAATGCCAAAAGGGAAATTGGAAAAGTACTATCTTTTGTGGGAAGTTGATGAATGGAAACCAGTTCCTAAAGTTAAAGACCCATTTCTTTTGAAAAGAATCAATGCTAACACTTTCATAGTTTTAGCTGCTTGGGATTTAACTGAAGTTGAGCAGATAGTAATGAGAGGTCAATAAAAGGAGGTGGATAAGAGGATGAAGTATTTAATGTGGTTTATTTATATCGTGGCGATGGCGTTATTGTGGAGTGTAAGTTGGAAAATTGCTATCGGTGTTTTGATGTTTGGTTGGGCGATGAATTTGGAAAATATATAAAGCATCTTAACAAAGGTTGAGGAAATGAAAAATTTATATCAGGAATTAGCTGAATACACAGGAAGAAGCCTAACGTTGGTTGAGGCAAGATGCCAGATTGCCAATGTTGAGCAGGCTTGGAGGTGGGAAAAACTATACAAAGATGACCCACTCAAAGGTTATCGGGAGGACAGCCTTTACATCTTTGATTTGACCCATTACCAAATGCGACTTCAGAAGAATGATATCCACCGATGGTTTCGAGGTATGGTAAAAAGGTATGGCTGGAAGACGGGGATTGACATAGGTGGCGGAATTGGCGAGCAAACGATTATAGCGTGTGAGGAGGGCGTGGACATGACCTTTTGCGAGGTTAAAGACAGCAAGACTTTGAAGTATGCTCTGTGGAGATTTGATAAATATGGGGTTAGGCCTAAAGTGTTCTTTGAGGATTATAAGATTGACCGAGATTTTGATTTCATTGTGGCGATGGACGTTTTCGAGCACATGATAGACCCAAAGCCAGTGATTAAAGCGGTGGCGAAGCATACAAACTTCCTATTTTGTAATCCTATCCAAATCAAGTTTAACTGGCTCTATCCGCAGCACATTAGCAAATTCAGACTAGAGCCATTTTTTGAGGAAGTGGAGATTTATCTCTGGGGGAGAACCGATGAATAAAATAAAAAAAGACGAAAAGTATATCAAAGGGATTTTGGCGAAAGTTTTCAAAGATGTTGGGAATTTCCGACAATTTGAATTTACTGCTTTTGGCGGTGCGTATAGACCCGACTTTGTGATACTGAAGGATGATAGCTTTATTTACTTTGAAATAAAATCGGAATTTGATGATTTCAGCAGGTTGCAAAGCCAAATTGACGAAGCCAGAGGAATGTTTACAGAAGTATTTTTGGTTATTCCTACGTCTAAATTTAAGTATTTTATAAAGAATGATTTTGATTGCGGAGTTTATCTATTGGAAGATTTAGAAAAAGGAAGCAAAAAACCACATACCAAGCAAAATTATTGCCGAGGACTTTCAATAAGTAAAATATCCTCTTTGTTGTGGGGTAATGAATTAAGAAGTTATATTAAGGAAAAAATGCCTAATATGTATGCGGTTGATAGCTCCGATGGACAAAAAAGAACTTTGACTAGAATGACCATTGACCAATTACAAAAAGCGTTTGAGCTATTTTACTCAAACAGGGATTGCTTGAAAATACTTAATGAAATACTGCCAAACAGGGACTACAATTTCAGGAGATACAATGAGCAATTTAAATTAAGTCAATGAATAAAATTACTGCAAAGCAAGGCAAAGAAGCTTTTGAAATCCACCAGAAAGTTCTTACTTTGAAAGAACAGATGGGGATGGCTTTTGTGAAGATGGGTAGATTGTTGAAGGAAATTAAGGACAGCAGGCACTTTGAAACTTTGGGATTTGATACTTTCACTTCCTATGTAATTAACTCGGAGCTTGGGTTTAAAAGAAGAACCGCCTATTACTACATTGAAATTTATGAGTATTTTATAGAGAAGTTGGGCTACAATATGCAAGTGGTTGCACAAATAGGTTATGACAAACTGCTTAGGGTATTGGACGCTATCAAGAAACTGCCAGAGCCAGGAAAGAAAGAGATTAAGAGCTTGATAAGTGAAGTTCAGGTGTTACGGCCAGTTGATTTTGAGAAGAAATACAAAGATGATAAAAAGCAGGAGGGACATAAAGATTACCTTGCACCGCCAGAATACTTTAGGTGCGACTGCCACGGATTGTGGATGATAGTTGTGCCTAAAGAGGATTGCTGTCCTGAGTGGTTAAAGAAGTTCAGAAAGAAAAAATGACAAGATTAGATAAAGTAAAATGGAGTTTTGAGTATTTTTATAGGTGCCCAGAATGTAATAAGTTAGTCGAGGCACAGCACTTTATACCACGCTATCATTGTAGAGTTACGAAAATATATTATGTCTAAACCAAAATTAAATAAAGCACAAGAGAAAAGGTTTGATAAAGTGGTAGGTGGTATTGTGATTCTCGAAAAAGAAAAAGAATACCATTCCTTTGAGACAATATATTTATCTGAATTTACCGTAGCGGGAGTGAACAAAATCAAACAACACCTAGCAGATGAACTAGCAAGGGAGAGAAAATTCAAAGAATTAAAAGATGATAGAGGGGATGATTCAGGAAAATATAATGAATAAACTAACAAAAGCAAAAAAATGACTAAACCAATAACATACAAAAGTAGCAAAATGACACCATTTAGCAAATGGATTAGGAGTAAGTGTAAAGATTCTAGGGATGGCCTGGTCGTGTCTGATATAGATTATATTTTGATAGACCACAAGTTGAAGCGAATTAAAATTCTTGAGGAGAAAACAAGCGGTGCTACACAAATTGTTTTTCCTCAAACCAGAGTAACAAATCTTATTAGGTCGGCAGTTATGAGTTATGTTTCGAGAAAGATGGAAGGTTGGAGCTATGAAGGCTTTTTTATTATTAGCTTTGATAAGTGGTGTCCGTTGGATAGTAAAGATATCCGAGTGAATGGGCTGAAAGTTACCCCAAGCCAACTGAGGCGGTTTATAAATTTTGAGATTACTTATCAAGATTTGACAAAGAAAAAACAATGACTTAATATAAAGCTATGTTCAATACAAGCAATAATCATTTACTCCATAGAAACGCAATTAAGCTGGTGCTTCAAAACCTGCCTGGTTCGGTAGATATGGACGCTGTTGTTGGCTACTATACTCCTTACAGCGTTGAGTGGAAGAACATAAAAATTTTGGTTAAAGTAGCAAAACCTTCAAAGAAGTCAAGCCAAAAAAGGGCTAAGTGGTTTTATACGCTTCGAGAGAAAGACCACCAGGTTACTGACTATTTCATTCTTTTTGCCTTGGTTGATAACAAAGTTGGAGCGGTATATGTCCTGCCCAAAGTCTTTGTGCCGAATGTTTGTATCACCATTACCAAACTTGATGGTAATGTTAGATATGATTACTTTAAGACTGACTTAAATAATCTGGCTAAAAAAATAGAAAAAACTCAGGCAGACTTACCAAAGTTAATCCGAATTTACAGGAAGGCTAAAGGATTGAAAAGTGGGGAATAGTAAATGGGAGAATTAAAAGACAAGTGGCTCATTTGTAAAGACTGTAAGAGGAAGTTTCTTTTCTCACCTAGAGAGCAGAAGCAATTTGGGCAAAGAGGTTGGCCTGACCCAGTTAGGTGCAAGGTTGATAGGAGAATGAAAAAGATTCTTAATATTGCCTTAAATGAAAATGTACCTATCTCTGATGAAGTCCAGTTTTCTGAAGTATGCGACAAGTGTGACAGAAAGTTTTATACAAGGATTAAAAGGAAACCTGGCATAAATCTTTACTGCGATGACTGCTGGGAAGAAATCAAGCGAGGCGACCCAAATGCAGAAAGTAGGAAAAAAGATAAAAGAGTGGCTGAAAGCAAAGCCTAAGCTCATTGAAATTTACAAGAAGAAGGGCATAACTCGGTGTGAAAATGACGGGAGTCGGTTTAGGATGAGTTTTCATCACAGGCCTAGCCGAGCAAGCCAAGAAGCGGAGCATACTTATAAAAGGACAAGGTTGCTCTGTTGGGAGTGTCACCCATTTTTTGAGCATAACGAGGAGGCTGATAAAAGATTATTTGCTAAACCAAGAGGATACAACCCGAGAGACAAAATAGATATTGTGGCTAAGAAGAAATCGAAAAAACCAAATTGGCAAAAGGAGCATAAGTGCAAAAAGTGCAAAGTAATCACTCGGCACTATATTTGTCACAGTTGCGGTGAAGTGTCGGTATGATAGTTTTTTGAGAGCTGGAGAGGATTAAGCCCTGTTTCCTACCTCTCTGGCTTTGAAGGAATTATTAATGTCTTTTGTTAAATTATCGAAGGAAACTGTCTTGAAAATTTTAAAGGGAGCGAATATGAGGTTGCAGGTTTTTATACCGCACGAAACAGTAAAGAAGTTTCCGAATGAAGTTCTGTTTTTAAGACATGAAATGGATACTTCTTTGCAGAAATTTAACAAGAAAATTGTCGGATTTGAAGCGGAAGCTAAAGCAATGATTGGAGCAGAAGACCCAAAAGCGTCTAAAAAAGAAAGGGAATTGTGCAAACAGTTTCTGCTAGATTCGAAGAAACAGAGGAAAAAAGAGGAGGGAGGAGGTGGATTACCATTATAAAAACCAGAAAAGAAATTTTAGAAGCCCATCACGATTCAGCTTTGGCAAAATTGCTAGAGGATGAAATCAATTTGAAGTCTTTAAAGCAAAGGGCAAAAGGTATGAAGCCTGGTGAAGATTATGATAAGTTGCAGGAAGCTATCACCGCCAAAGAGACAAATCTTAAGAGGATAGGTATAGTTCTGAAAATTGTTGAAGATATGATTAAAGTGGAGAAGTAAAATGGCAGAAAAAAAATACAATTTAACCAAAATTGAAAGTGACAGGTTGAATAGCCTTTTATCGGTGGCTCAAATTCAACAGGAGGTTCTTAACTCTGTGACGCAGAGTTACAGACTTTATATCCTTGATATTTTCAAGAGATTAGGTCTGAAACCAGCTTTGTTCAAAAAATCAAAAGTTGACCTTGGTAGCGGAGAGCTGATTATCACTGAGCCAGTCAAACCTAAAAAGGTTATAGCGACAGGTAAGGAGCAAAAAGATGCAAATTGAAGGTTTAGACGAAAAGCCAAAACCGACCATAGAAGACCTTGGTGAATTTAAGTTGAAAGACAAGGTTGGCAGGAATGCTATTGAGATTGATTTATCAAAGGTTACCAGGCCATTGAATGAGGCAAGGTATCTACA
>SDBV01001358.1_pt1 | contig 36796 bp, 30 predicted proteins | sample 2277081 | NCBI WGS metagenome assembly SDBV01 (sample SAMN10402039, study PRJNA504765) | marine sediment metagenome | isolation source: marine sediment core GS10_PC15, 223 cmbsf | place: Arctic Ocean: Southern Knipovich Ridge | collected 2010 | reverse complement strand
TCTACCTTGCCCTTGCTGTGGAGTCCAGCCTGGTCCCCATACCAATGTTCATAAACGAGTACCGCGTTTACCTGCCCTCAGCCGGTCTTATGATGGCCGGGGTGGTGCTTTTTGTGAGCATTGTGCCTTTGCGCGCCGGGCGGGCAGTGGCCCTTTCGCTTCTTGTGCTTTTCAGTGTGCTTACGTTTGAGCGCAACGCGCTCTGGGCGGACCGCGTGGCGCTATGGCAGGACGTGGTGGCAAAGAGCCCCGGTCGCAGCCGCGCCTACGGCAACCTGGGCAACACGTATTACCTCTCCGGCCGCATAGAGGACGCAATAGCGGCCTATGAGCGGGAACTGGCCCTTGACCCCAGCGCGTACAGGCAGCGGGTGAACCTGGGCATCATGCGCATGGAACAGGGCAGGTACGTCGAGGGGGCAGGTGAGTTCAGGGAAGCGCTCAGGCTCCAGCCCGGCCTTGGCGTGGCCCGCTACAACCTGGCGGCCGCCCTCTACCTTACGGGCAGGCCGGAAGAGGCCCTTCGCGAGCTGGAGACGCTCTTGGCGGCTGAACCCCGCTACCCCCGCGCACGCGAACTCATGGAGCGTATTCGCTCGGACGGCTGAGCCCCGGCACCCCGGATGTCCGTCATGCGTTGCGCGCGCCTGGTGCCTGCTATTCACATATGGAGGGGTTTTGGTATATAATGTCGAATGCGCGCCGCGGTGATCATACCGGCCCGTCTGGGATCAACCCGTTTCCCGGGTAAGGTCCTCGCACCTCTTCATGGCCGCCCTCTTATCCAGCATGTCTGGGAACGCGCATGCACCTCTAATATTGCCTCTGAGATAATAATCGCCACTGACAGCGAAAACGTGCTTGAGGCCGTGCATGCCTTTGGCGGCAGGGCTGTCATGACGAGCCCCGACCACCAAAGCGGCACCGACCGCATCGCGGAGGTGGCCCGCACACTTGACTGTGATATAATCATCAACGTGCAGGGCGACGAACCTCTCATACGCGCGGAGGTCATAGACCTGGCCGCAGGGCTTTTGGTGGAGGACGAAAGGGCCTCCCTTGGCACAGTCGCCTCCATTATCACGCTCTCTGCGGAAATTGCAGACCCCAATGTTGTAAAGGTCGTAATTGACAGAGAAGGTTTTGCCTTGTACTTCTCGCGCGCGCCGATTCCCTATCACCGGGAGGGCTGGCCCACACTTGGGGATGTGGGCGCAGTGGGGGATGCTGGAGTCGTAGAGAAGGGGGCAGGCCTCCTGAAGCATATCGGCATATACAGCTACAGGCGCGAGGTGCTCCTTAGGCTTGCCGAGCTTGAGCCCACAAGGCTTGAGCAGGTTGAAAAACTTGAGCAGCTCAGGGCCATGGAGCACGGTATGCGCATAAAAGTGGGCATCACGGATTTTGAGTCACACGGGGTGGATACCCCCGAGGACCTGGAACGTGTCAGCAAAATATACAAAAGACCACAGGAGCAGGAGGGGATTTAAATATAATGCCTAAATACATCTTTGTCACAGGCGGTGTTCTGTCCTCCCTTGGCAAGGGCATTGCCGCCGCAGCCACGGGCGCGCTTTTAGAGCGCAAGGGGAAAAAGGTCACCATCCAGAAGCTGGACCCCTACATCAACGTGGATCCCGGCACCTTGAGCCCTTTCCAGCACGGAGAGGTCTTTGTCACTGACGACGGGGCCGAGACCGACCTGGACCTGGGCCACTACGAGCGCTTTACTAGCACGCGCGCCACTCAGGCGAACAACTTCACCACGGGCAAGATCTATTACAACGTGATCCAGAAGGAGCGGCGTGGCGATTACCTTGGCGACACTGTGCAGATAATCCCGCACATAACGGACGAGATCAAGCGCGCCATCAAGAGCGCCGTGGGCGACAATGACGTGTTGATCGTTGAGATCGGCGGCACTGTGGGCGACATCGAGAGCCTTCCGTTTCTGGAGGCCATCAGGCAGATGCGCCGCGACGTGGGGCGCGAGAACTCGCTCTACATGCACCTGACACTCGTCCCATATATACCCACCAGCGAGGAGGTCAAGACCAAGCCCACCCAGCACAGCGTGCGGGAGCTAAGGGCCATCGGTATACAGCCCGACGTCCTGTTGTGCAGATGCGACAGGCCGTTCCCCGAGGGGCTGAAGGCCAAGATAGCCCTGCACTGCAACATGGAAGAAGAAGAGGTCATCCAGGCCCTTGACGTAAGCAACATATACGAAGTACCTCTCGCACTTCACAAGGAGGGCCTTGACGCCATCATCTGCCGCAAGCTGGGGTTTGACGACTCCCCGCCGGACCTGAGCATATGGGAGGAAATCCACAAAAAGATAACCGAGCCCTCGCGCGAGGTCACCATCTCCATCGTGGGCAAGTACATCGGGCTCAAGGATTCGTACAAGAGCCTCACCGAGGCCCTGGGCCACGGGGGCATAGCAAACGACGCCCACGTGCGCCTGGAGTGGGTGGACTCCGAGGAGATAGAGGCCAACGGCCCGGAGCGCTACCTCTCTGAGACCGACGGCATACTCGTGCCCGGAGGTTTCGGGCACAGGGGGATCGAGGGCAAGGTGGCTGCCATCCGCTATGCAAGGGAGAAACGCATACCGTTTTTCGGCATATGCCTTGGCATGCAGTGTGCGGTCATAGAGTACGCGCGCCACGAGTGCGGGCTGGAGAAGGCCAACTCCTCCGAGTTCGACCTGAACACACCCGACCCTGTCATATACCTCATGGAGAAATGGTTCGACCACCGCAGGGAATCCACGGAAGAGCGTACGGAATCCACTGACAAGGGCGGCACAATGCGCCTGGGGGCCTATCCCTGCACCCTTGAGGAGGGCACCTTCGCGCATGACGCATACGGGGAGCGTGACATCTCCGAGCGCCACCGCCACCGCTATGAGTTCAACAACGCGTACAAGGGCGTGCTCACCAAGCACGGCATGCGCGTAAGCGGCACAAGCCCTGACCACGAGCTGGTGGAGATAGTGGAGGTTGCTGACCACCCATGGTTCCTGGGGTGCCAGTTCCACCCTGAGTTCAAGAGCCGCCCCACAGAGCCTCACCCGCTCTTTGCTGCCTTCATCGCTGCGGCTGTAAAGGAAAAGCGCGAGCTCTTTAAAGAGGTCTCCTCAAAAGGCGGAGAGAGCCCGGAGAAATAAAACGCCAATGGCCCGCAAAGTGCAGATAGGAGACAGCGCAAGTGCCGGAGACGGGCGGCTTCTTGTGATAGCAGGCCCGTGCGTCATAGAGGACGAGGGTATTGCACTTGATATCGCACGTGAGTTGAAGGCCGTATGTGAGAGACTCGATCTGCCTTTTGTATTCAAGGCATCATTTGACAAGAGCAACCGAACGAGCGCAAATTCCTTCCGGGGGCCGGGGCTGGAGGCCGGATTAATAACACTTGCCAAGGTGAAGTCAGAGGTTGGAGTACCGGTCATCACCGACATCCACACGCCTGAGCAGGCAGCGCCAGTGGCCGAGGTGGTGGACGCGCTTCAGATACCCGCGTTCCTGTGCCGGCAGACCGACCTGCTCGTGGCTGCCGCAAAGACCGGAAAGCCTGTGAACGTGAAAAAGGGGCAGTTTCTTTCCCCATGGGACATGCGTAACGTGGTGGAGAAATTCACCTCTGCCGGAGGCGAGTCCCTGATGCTCACCGAGCGCGGAACGAGCTTTGGCTATAACAACTTGATAGTTGACTTCCGCTCATTCGCCATCATGCGCTCTTTTGGGTATCCGGTGATATACGACGTGACCCACAGCTTGCAGCTTCCCGGAGGGCTTGGTAAAAAGAGCGGAGGCCAGAGCGAATTCGCCCCAATGATGGCGCGCGCCGCAGCTGCCGCAGGCATTGACGGGCTATTCTTTGAGACCCACCCGAATCCTGAAAAAGCCCTCTGCGACGGCCCGAACATGATACCGCTGCCAGAGGTGGAGGCCATGCTTGTTTCAATGAAAAAGGCTGCTGATTTGGATAAGTGAAGCTAAATAATCAGTTTGTGTTTCCCTATGAACCCTATTAAATTTCCACGCTGTTTTTGATTTTTGATACTCCGTAGCTTGGCTAGCAGCGTGATTCATTAAAAGTGGCGCATTGTTTGCTTTATTTAGTTATATCACGCAATGGTCTCATCCCACCAGCCTCGCATTCACCGAGCGCACTGGTACGAGCCTCTTTGCATTTCTGCTTGAGTCCGGGTCGTTTTTGCTTTCTATCTCGTTTATTCCAGCCAGATAGTGGACATCTTTTAATACCCTGCTGTAGTTCCGGTTCAACCTCTTGGCAGTGTTGTAGATGCTGATGCCCGGATTAGTGACGACTGTTTTTAAGACCTCCCGCCGCATTCTGGGGAACTGCGCCACCTCCGGGCTAACGGGATACTGTGAGTCCCCTGCAACCATTACACCCCATATAGCGTCCCATGCGTCACGCATCATCATCTCAAAAGGCGAGTCCGCCCCAAACTCGTTTCTCACCTCAGGCCAGATGGATATGAACTTATCTTCGCCGATCTCTTTCATTAACCAATCCATGGGCAGATGGAGAAATGACTGAACAAAAACCCGCATGTGTGCCTGTGGCTCTCTGCGGACAAAACCGCGCCACTTTCTGTAAGTGATAGGGCCGCTCCAGAATGCCGACCTTAAGATCATGGCCTTGCTAGTCATCGTAATACCCCATCAAAGTAGCGTTTAATGTCAAACGCCTTAATGCTCACATATTTTTCAGCAAGCTCAAGCATCTCGAATTCATCCATCAAGTCTATCCAGCTTATTTTTCTGATTCCGCTTATGAGTAATGCTTCAGGCACTGCGGCTCCATGTTTGTTAATCTCTCTCACGAATTCCATAAGTGGTTTGATCTCGTTGCTTAGGACATAGAGGTCGAATAAGTCCCTTGCGGTCTGCCTCGCCCCCGCATGCACAGTTTGTCCTGTTGAAGATGTTGTGCCCTCTCCAGAGCCTGTAACAGTTCTTAGTTTCCGGTGATAAAGGCCCTCTATTGTTTCGGTCTGTATGCCGTTGATGGTTTTTAGCGGAAACATACCCGCATATATATCTTCTACAAAGCTGATCTTGAGCGGTTCTCCATCAACGTTTGTCGTTCCATGAAGCTGTGACGCATACATCGGGTCATTAAGTGTCTCAACCCTCAGAAGCGGCACCATTGCATCAGAGAGGCGACGCTGGATAGTGAAGGGGTCGAACCGGACGTTTACAAAGAAATCCAGGTCATATGAAACCCTGTGTTGCAGGTAGCACCTGGCTAGGGCCGTTCCCCCTGCCAGTATCACCTGCGCGCCAGGGAAGATACTCTCCATATTCCCAAATATCTTCTTGAGTAGCTTATCCTGTTTTCTGTATAATTGTTTAAATGTCATATATGACATTATATATAATAAAGCAGAATATTTCAAGATGCTTATTTAAGGCTATCTTGAAGATGGAATGAGTAAAAAGCTGGCAGAGCCGTTAGAGTTCTGGATAGTGGATTGTTTGTGGATTGTTTTATGATATAAAGTTTTCTCAGGAATTATTGCAAGCGACATTGCAGAGACTTCCTGACACTACCGATGGCGGTAATATACATTCCAGATTTTTCACACTTCTTTGACTATTGTTCCAGCAAGTATTATTATATTCATTCCTTATACTTATGGATATTTATGGGGTGATGTATTAAATATGAGCGAAACAGGACAGAATAAGCCGGATATGCCGAATATGAAAGATAACAAAGACGACCTCGACCTTATGGACGAGGCCCGGCGAGTGCTGGGCGTTGAGGCGCGCGCTGTGGAGCGTGTGGCCTCCCGCATTGACGAGTCCTTTGTCCGTGCGGTTGAGCGCATCACGTGCTGTAATGGCAGGGTGATAGTGACAGGCATGGGCAAGTCAGGCATCGTTGGCAAGAAGATCGCGGCCACGCTGTCTTCCACAGGCACCCCGGCCTTCTACATGCACACGGGCGAGGCAAGCCACGGGGACCTGGGCATGGTTACCTCCGACGACGTTGTGCTTGCCATCTCAAACTCGGGCGAGACAGAAGAGCTCGTAGCCCTGATACCGTTTATAAAACGCTTTGGCGTGGGGCTTATTGCTATGACCGGCTGTGCGGACTCCACCCTTGGCAAGGCATCTGACGTGGTCTTGGACGTGGGTGTGGACGAGGAGGCCTGCCCCATGGGCATAGTCCCTACGGCCTCAACCACAGCGGCGCTTGCCATGGGCGACGCCCTGGCAGTGGTCCTGCTTAAGAAGCGCGGTTTCAACGAAGAGGACTTTGCCACTTACCACCCCAAGGGAGTGCTTGGCAAAAAGCTCCTCACCAAGGTCTCGGACCTCATGCATACGGGAGAGGACATCCCGCGCGTGGGCCCTGAGACCAAGCTCGTTGACTGCCTGATGGAGATATCCACCAAGCGGCTTGGCATGACCACGGTGGTGGACGGCGAGGGTATCATGCAGGGAGTCATAACGGACGGGGACGTGCGCCGGGGCCTTGGGAAATGGGGCAAGGATTACTTTGACATGCAGGCCGGGGAGGTCATGACCACTGGTCCAAAGAGGATAGAGGCGCGCGAGCTTGCCGCCCGTGCGCTGGCGGTTATGCAGGAACATTCAATAACTTCCATAGTCGTGCTTGACCCCGGCGGCAGGCCCGAGGGAGTTATACACATACACGACATTTTAAAACAGGGGATACTTTAGCCAATGCCAGAGATCTCTCTAAAGCAGCTTATGGATGCAGCCGCAAAGGTGCGCCTTCTGGTGCTGGATGTTGACGGCGTAATGACCGACGGCAGCATAATCCTCGACGACGCGGGCGTGCAGTACAAGGCATTCCACGTACGTGACGGCCATGGCATCAAGATGCTCATCCGCGCGGGCGTGGACGTGGCCATAATCACCGGCAGGAAGTCGGATGTCGTGCTTAAGAGGGCTGAGGAACTGGGCATAAAGCATGTTTATCAGAGGAGTTTCAACAAGCTTGAGAGCCTTGATGAGATAAGGGGCCTCGTTGGTGTTGAGCTCTCCGAGTGCGCCTTTATGGGCGACGACCTCGTGGACCTGCCTGTCATGCGGCGCGTGGGCCTGCCCGTTGCCGTGGCGGACGCGGAGGACGACGTTACCAAGCGCGCAATGCTGGTGACCAGGCGCGCCGGAGGCCGCGGCGCGGTAAGAGAGGTCACCGACCTCATACTCAAGGCCAAGGGACTATGGGATGAAGCAACCAAAGCATACCTGGAAGCTTAATCTCCCGACAATACTGACCTTGAGCAGGATTGTCGTGATCCCGTTCTTCCTCTACTTGACGCCCATAAACAATTTCCTGGGCATGGTGATATTCTCGCTTGCCTCCATAACCGACTTCCTTGACGGATACCTTGCTCGCAGAAGCGGACAGGTCACGACCTTTGGCATAATAATCGACCCCATCGCGGATAAGTTCCTCGTGATCGCGGCCCTTGTCCTGCTTGTGGACATGGGCAGGGTCTCGGTGCTTGCCGCTGTGATCATCATTGTGCGGGAGTTCCTTATCACGGGGCTCAGGGTGGTGGCCCTGACCAAGGATATCGTGATCCCTGCCGAAAGGGGCGGAAAGTGGAAGGTGGGTTTCCAGATCACGGCCATCATATGCCTGCTGCTTGCAGGGCCTGACATAGGCTTTTATCCCATGGAGCTCCTTGTGGAGTTCCTGAGGGGCATCTGGCTTGACGTGTACGATGTGGGCACTATAACTCTCTGGTTGTCCATAGTGCTTGCCCTGTACAGCGGGGTCCAGTACATAGTTAACTTCTGGAACAAGACCTTGGGAGTCGATATCCCTTCGGACGACAAAGGCGGCGCATAGGCCGTGACACTAATGGACATACTGCTTCTTCTTGGCTCTTTCCTGCTTGGCTCTGTTCCCTTTGGCCTGCTGTTTACGCGCGCAAGCGGGGTGGATATCACCAAAGCAGGGAGCGGCAATATCGGGGCCACTAACGTATTGCGCACAGTGGGGAAGAAACAGGCATTACTCACACTGGCCTGCGACATCCTTAAGGGCACGGCTCCTGTGGCAGCCGGTATGTGGCTGGGGGTTGGCTATCAGATGGTGGGAGGCATGGGGCTGGCCGCTGTGCTGGGGCATGATTTCTCCCTGTTCCGGGGCTTCAGGGGAGGCAAGGGTGTCGCAACCAGCATAGGTGTTATGGCGCTCTACACACCCGCGGCAGGCCTGGTTACCGTAGCGGTCTGGCTTGCGACGGTCCTTATTACGAGAGTCTCCGCCATGGGCGCTCTTGTGGGATTTGCCGCCCTTCCGCTTGCTGTTTGGGGCTTTGCCTACGAGTGGGAGAAACTGCTCTTATCTGTTATAATCTCTATATTGCTGTTTATCAGGCATATCACGAACATAAAACAGATGTTGGAGAGATCGAGGGAGAGCTCTGGTGAGAAGGGTTAGTCAGGCTGTTTTCATTTTGCTGCTGCTTGGTTTTTTTGTACCCCCGGCCTCTGCTTTGCCCAGGGACGCGGCCCTGGACAGAGGACTCTCAAACGACGACGCGTATGCTTTCTCGCTTAAGGTAAAATCCCTTACAGCCGGCCCGGACGAGGCCGTATCCATGCTTGAGGAGGCCCTGGCCAATGCCCAGGACTCCCCTGGGTTCTATTTCACACTGGCTGTTGCCAAGCTGCCCTCCATGGTGCGGAGCTTTGACCTGTTTGTAGAGGGCGTAAAGGCCTATAACAGGAGCTTCTGGTGGAGGCTCTCCCTCATAGCCCTTCTTCTGGAGGCAGCATTGCTCTCAGCAGCCATTGCCCTGACCGTGGCCGCCCTGCTGCGCCTTCCAAGGGACCTGCCGCTTATCACGCATGATATCAACGAGCACAAGGTGTTGCTCCTCCTGCCCCTGCTTATAATGCCACTGGCATTTCTCGGCCCTCTCTCATTTGTAGGAGGGGTGCTTTTTCTTATCTGCAATTACATGAAACGTTGGAACAAGCTTGTTGCATACATCGCCCTGTTGTTTATTGCCCTGGCCCCGGTCTGGACGCCCGTTGTGGGCAAGATCGCCTCGCTGACCAATCCGGCGGTACGGGCTATTGTTGACGTGAACGAGGGCAGGGACAACATGCTTGCGCTTTCCACCCTTGCCGGGCGCAAGGACTTCCCGTCCATGTTCTCATACGCAATTGCGCTTAAGCGGGAAGGGCGCGGGCAAGAGGCTGTGGGGCTTCTGCAGGGTCTCATAAAGGAGAACTCCAGCCACAGGCTTTATAACAACCTTGGAAACGCCTATGTGTCCATGGACCGGCGCGACCTTGCCAAGGCCGCCTACCTGAAGGCCATTGAACAGGGCAAGAGCGTCACCACGCTCTATAACCTGGCGCAGATCTATCGCGACGAGCTTGATTATGAAAACGGCGAGAAGTACTTCAACCAGGCCCAGGCCATGAGCGAGGCCCAGGTCTCGGTGTACACTGCACGCACAGCCAAGCACTATAACCGGATGGTATTTGACGAGACCCTGACATTTAGAGAGATCAGCAAAGCTGCCTGGCTCTCGGAGTCGACCAACACTGTTCGGGGCTTTCCAAGGGGCACGCTCATCCCCGCAGGGGTGGCTGTGGGGCTTCTGGTCCTGCTCATGATAATGGGCAAGATAATGCCCACCAGTGCATTCAGATGCAAGAACTGCGGTAAGATCGCGTGCATCGACTGTGCCGAGAACGAGAAGATGTGCATGGACTGCCAGATGAAGCTTGCCCAGGACGACGACGCAAGCCCGAAGGCAAGGGTTAAGCGCATGCTCCAGGCCAACAAGCAGAAGGAAAGGCAGATGACCATTATCCGGTTGCTCTCCTTTGTCCCTCCGGGCATTGCGCAGACCTATTCCGGAAGGCTTTTTGCAGGGTTTCTCTACATGTGGCTGTTTGGTTTCGGGCTGGCAGTGCTCGCGCTGAACCCTTTCATGTCCACCGGCCTTGCGGGTAACTCCCACAGCTGGCTCTGGCTTATCATGGTCCCGATGCTCCTGCTGCTATATTACATATCCATCATTACGATCAACAGGAGGCTCGACAGGGGATGGCTCTAGAGGGATCTCTAAAAGAATTCAACGTGGCTGACATCCTGCAGCTGCTCTTCTTCCAGAAGAAGACCGGAGCGCTGATACTTCAGGGCCGGCACGACAAGATCCGGATGCTGTTTTCCGAGGGTAATATCGTAGGCGCAGAGTCGCGCAGAAGGGGCTTTGACAAACGCCTTATCTGGATACTTGCCAAAAGAGGGTATCTCTCCCAGGAGCAGCTTGACACGGCTATCGAAAAGGCAAGGGCCGAAGGCGGGAAGTTCATCCACCATCTTGTGAAAGACGGGGTGTTTTCCAAGGAGGACGTCCAGAAGATATATTCCTACCTCGTAAACGAGATCATGTCCCGAGTCTTCTTGATGAAGGAGGGCCTTTACGAGTTCAAGCCGCAGGGGATACCCATTGACAAGGAAGTGGGTGTCGTCCTCAACACCGAGCACTACCTCATGGAAGGCGTGCGGATGGTGGACGAGTGGAGCGAGATCCAGGACAGGATCACGCTGGATGACGTCTTTGTCATTGACGAAGAAGCACAGGCAAGGCTCGACGCGGACGAGCAGGAGATAGCGGATTACGTTGACGGGGTGTTCGATGTTGCGGACATTGCGGATATTGTGGGCAAGGACAGCTTTACCGTGGCCAGCAGGTTGCTCAGTATCGAGGACAAGGGCGCGGTCTACAGGATGAGCACCGAAGACGAGTACGCAGACGCTCCCAAGCCAAAGTCCAGGCCCAAGCCGATCCCATTCCTACAGGCAATGCTTGCGGTTATCTCGCTTGCGTTCTTCGGGGTCGCCATCGCGCAGTATGTAATGTCTCCCCGCCAGATGTTTGGGTTTGACGCCTCTGAGCAGCTCTATGGGCTGAGGATCGAGGTCCAGGCGTCCCATGCCCAGACAGGCAAATACCCCCGCTCCATGAGCGCTGTTGACCCCTGGGGCAATGCTGTGGTGTATAAAGCCTCTAAGGACGGTTTCGAGATCTTCTCCTCCGGCCCGGATGCAACGCCCGGCACCCCTGACGACATCTACTGATCGTTTTCCCCCGTGTAATATCTTGAAAGAGGTGAACAATTGAGCGGTCCCATCGAGCGAGCCGTAGTGCTTTTAAGCGGCGGGGTGGATTCCACCACCGTGCTGGCAATTGCCAAAGCAGAGGGCCTGGAGTGCCACGCCCTGAGCTTCGACTATGGCCAGCGCCACAAGAAGGAGATCGAGTCCGCCCGTGCCGTTGCCCGCGCCTTTGGCGCCAGAGAACACCATGTGATCGAAATAGGCATGGAGGGCATAACCGGCAGTGCGCTTCTGGAGGACTCGCCCATCGAAGTCCCAAAGGACGGCTTATCCGATGGTGAGGGCATCCCCGTGACCTACGTCCCTGCCAGGAATACAATATTTCTCTCCTTCGCACTGGGGCTTGCCGAATCCATAAAGGCCGGACATATTTTCATCGGGGCAAACGTTGTGGACTACAGCGGGTATCCCGACTGCAGGCCGGAGTACCTGGAGTCCTTTGAGCAGATGGCCAACCTCGCAACCAGGGTCTCGGTGGAAGGCCACCACAAATTCCGGATACGCGCCCCGCTTTTAAAGCTCACAAAGGCCGAGATAATCAAGAAGGGCCTGGAGCTTGGCGTGGACTACTCTCTGACATGGAGCTGCTACGATCCCACCTCAGAGGGCGGCCCCTGCGGCCTCTGCGACTCATGCCGCATCAGGACTCAGGGCATGCAAGAGGCCGGGCTCGACCCCCAAACGTAGGGGGGGGGCCACGGGCCCCGTTTCAACTTGTGGCTTTCGCCGCGAGCCTCATATCCAGGACGTAGGGGCCACGGGCCCCATCTCAACTTATAGCTTCCGCCGCAACCCTCATATCCCAAACGTAGGGGCCACGGGCCCCATTTTAACTTGTGGCTTTCGCCGCGAGCCTCACATCCCAAACGTAGGGGCCACGGGCCTCACTTTAACTTGTGATTTTCGCCGCAACCCTCATATCCCAAACGTAGGGGCCACGGATCCCATCTCAACTTATAGCTTTCGCCGCAACCCTCATAAAGAAATGTTGCGTGTCCATTGCTATAGTGGTTGCTGTTGATGGCCTTCTGCTATTTGTGGACACAGTTACCGTCTTGTAGTTACAGCAACTTTTGGACTCGTAAGGAATTAGGGGCAGGAAGCCCGCCCCTTTTTTTAAAGAGAGGGGAGGGCTTCCTGTAAGTAAGGAGAGTATGGGTGATTCAGTAAACAGGGTCTCCAGGCAGAGCGCTCCCAACACAAAGGAGGAGCCATATGCGGGGCGCCTTGTCTGCCCGGGCCGACCCTGGGATATTCTAGCTCTTGACCGGTATGCGAACCAGCCCTTTGTCCTTGGCCTTGGGTATAACGACCTTGAGCACACCGTTATTTACAGTGGCCTTTATGCCGTCGCGTTTGACCTCTTCTCCAAGGGTGAAGGAACTCCTGTAGTCCTTCCTGTAAAGGCCGTCGTAGTCCGAGCGCTTGCCCTTGATCTCAAGGATGTTCTTGTGCAGGGTAATATCCACGTTGTCCTTTTCCACTCCCGGCATGTCCGCGTGGACCTCCACGTGCTTGTCCTTGAGGATGACGTCGCTCCTGGCCCATACGTAGGTCCTGCTCTCCAGGGCCACCTCTTCCTTCTTCTCTATGTCCTTGACCGCTTCGGTCATCTCACTCACCTCCTCATTTGTACTCATCAGTTAAGTGTTACTTCGATCCTGCGTGGCTTGTCAGCCTCGGCCCTTGGCAGCGTCACCGTGAGTATGCCGTTTTTGTAGACGGCATCCACTTTGGCCGAATCCACGTCATAGGGCAGGTCAAAGGTCTTTGTGAACTTCCCGTGCCAGCGTTCGCGGTGCTGGTAGTGCTCGTTGTCCTCAGTATCTTCCACCTTGCGCTCGCCTGAGATGGAAAGCTTGTGGCCCTCAACAGAGATATCCACGTCCTTGGGGTCGATGCCGGGCAGTTCCAGCTCCACCGTTGCCTTGTCATCGTCCTTCCAGGCACTTGTGACCGGGAAGCCGTGATACACTCTGGGCAGGGTCCTGAACAGGTCGTCCATACCCCAGAAGTCGGTCCATGGGTCGAATGCCCTCTTATAGCTCGTTCTGTACATGATGAGCCCTCCTTTATATGGTCTTGTCCATCGTTTGTCGGATTCCTTATATCAAGAGGCGTGCCAACTTCATAAAATCAATAAAATCAACTAGTTAGCGTAAAGGGAGGGTGTTTGCCACAGGTTTTGATGGGCCATTATGGCCGCATAAAAAGCCCTTGATAATCAACCATTTAGAGGGCAGTGCAGGACATGATGAGATTAGGGCAGATCTGGCCTATGGGCCATAATGGCCTATAGTAAAAGATAGAGCAACTGCGCAGGTGGTGGTTTAAGCCAGAGGTCTTTGATTATGGGCTGAGACTCAGCCCGCTCAGGTGCGTCAGGAGGAGGTTCTGCAACAGGCGGCCTGTTTACTCAGTTTTACTTTGTCAGCCTCAATGCAGCAGCGCTTGTACTTGAGCCCGCTTCCGCAATGGCATAGCTCGTTGCGGCCCATATCCACGGGCACGGGGACGGGCTCTGCGCCCATGAACCAGGGGATGATATTTTCAAGGAGTCCCATAACTTTTTTATTATATATGAGCCGCTGGTCCTATTGCCAGCCGAACCAGCCAGAACAGCCGGAACTATAAAGTTCAGCTGCCTGATTGGAGTTCACTGGGTCGTGAAGCTCCACACAGGGCTTGTCGAGACGTTGCCCGTGCCGTCGTTAGCATCCACCTTCCAGTAATGTATCGTATTGGCTATGAGGCCGCCCACGGTCGCGCTCTTGGTTGCTATCACGTCGCTGCCGCCATTGCCGCCACCGCCATTGCCACCTCCACCACCAGTGTCGTCGCCTCCGCCATTTCCGCCACAGGAGAGGACGAGGGCCAGGGCAGCGGCAAGCAGAAGCATCAGGAGCATCCTGCGGCGCGTCAGGCCACCGGAGCCCGCGGCAAGGGCCAGCCCGACAAAGAACACCACGGGGATGCTTCCTGCGTACATGGCGTCCTTGGAAACGCTGGAGGCGCTTACGTTGATCGGGGTGCATCCGCCGCCAAAGTTCACGTCGTCGCAGACGTAAAGATCATATGTAAGGGTGTCACCGTCCAGGTCAGTGGACTCTTCCCATGTGAAGGTGACCGTGTTTGAGAGGCCAGTGGAGTTGTCCAATGGGCTTACGAGCACAGGGGCAGATGGGGCACGGTCTGATATCATGATAGACCTCACGCGCTGGTTTCCGGCGTCCGATATGAAGAGCGTGTTTGCCATGGCGGTGGTGATGCCGGAGGGCCTGTTGAACTGAGAGTTCGAGAACCCTGGCGAGCCGTTTCCGCCAATGGTGTTTATCAGGCCTGTAAAGGGATTGATATATCTGATGGCATGGTTTTCCGTATCAGCTATCAATATCTCGCCGCCGGAAGTCACGGCAACAGCCTCGGGCAGATTGAGTAGTGCCGAGGTGGGAAGGCCCCCGTCGCCTGAATATCCCCTGCTTCCTGTGCCTGCCACCGTATCGATGATGCTGTTGGATATTGTGACTCCTCTTATTACGTTGTTCCAGGTATCAGCGATATAAAGGACACTGTCCGTGCTGTCCATCCATACGCCGTAGGGTGTGCTCAGATTTGCGATCAAGGCCAGCCCTCCGTCGCCTGAATAGCCTCCTATACCAAAGCTGTTTCCGGCAAATCTGTCAATGACCCCTGATGAGTAGTCTATGACCCTCACCACGTTATTGAAACTGTCGGCAATATAGAGGTTGCCCGATGAATCAAGGGCAAGTCCCCTCGGAAGATCCAGCGTGGCGCTTATGGCAACGCCTCCGTCACCTGTATAGTTGGGCGTGCCGTCGCCTGCGATAGTGGATATCTGGTCAGTCAGCAGGTCCACGGCCCTTATGGCGTGGTTTAGTGAGTCGGCTATGTAGAGGATGTCATTTGCCTCGTCAAGGGCAAGCCCTGCCGGGGTATTGAGCAATGCGTCTGAAGCCGGGCCAGGGGCGCCCGAATAGCCCGCAATGCCTGTTCCCGCAAAGGTCGTTATCATGCCTACGGGGTCCACTTTCCTGACCTGATGTGCACCAAGGTCAGCTATGTAATAGGTCCCGTCAGAGGCAAAGGCGACCCCGTTTGGCTCGTAGAGTATCGCGCTTGTGGCAGCACCCCCGTCGCCAAGCGAGCCCTCTTTTCCGCTGCCTGCAAAATGAAAAATATCTCCCGCGGAGTTAACTATCCTTATGCGGTGGTTGTCAGTGTCTGAAATGTAGAGGTCTCCAGTGGCATTGTTAAAGGCCACGCCCTCGGGTGAGTTCAGCAGTGCGTTTGAGGCAGCCCCCCCGTCGCCTGACCAGCCATCGTCTCCGGTGCCTGCCATGGTGTAGATGAACCCAGTTGCAGAAACCGTGTTTCTTATTCTGCTGTTATATGAGTCCGCAATGTAGAAGTTGTCCAGGGTGTCAATGGCTATGCCCATGGGAGAGTTCAGTAGCGCGCTTGTGGCTGGGCCACTGTCGCCTGAGTAGCCGAAATCTCCTGTTCCAGCGATTGTATAGATGATGCCCGAGGAGTTCACCACTCTAACGGATTCGTTGTCATAGTCAGAGATGTACAAGTGCCCGGAGGAGTTTAAGGCAAGCCCTCGCGGGGAGTTCAGGAGTGCGTCCGTGGCTGGCCCACCGTCATTTGCGATTCCCCTTGAGCCGCCTATTCCGGCAAAGGTGTTGATCGTGCCTGAGGAATCCACTTTTCGGACAACGGCGTTTGTGGTATCGGCGATGTAGATGTTCCCGCCAGAATCGGCAAGCACGCCTTCGGGGTCGTTGAGTTCTGCGTCAGTTGCCGCGCCTCCATCGCCAGAGAACGCACCGACACCTCCAGTTCCTGCCAGGGTATTGATGATGCCCGATGTGTTCACTATACGTATGACGTTGTTCTTCGTATCAGCGATGTAGATATTACCTGCGGAGTCAACCGAGACCCCCTCGGGCCGGTAAAGAGATGCGCTTGTGGCCGGCCCGCCGTCGCCTGAATATGCATTGATACCGTTTCCGGCCACGGTATTGATGACCCCTGAGGTATTGATCATGCGGATAATGTGGTTTTCAGTGTCAGCGATGTAGAGGTTGCCCGATGAGTCAAGGGCAATGCCGCCGGGTGAGTCCAGTGTTGCAAGTAACGGGTCCGTGGGCTCTGTGCCCGCCACGGTATTTATAAGCACGCTGGTTGCCGCCCCTGCCATGCCATAGGCCGTAAACGCAAGGACAATGGCCACTGAAGCTGCTGCCCACAGGACTCGGCTGTCTTTGTTCAGGATATGCATTATGGAATTACCTTTAAGAGCCACTTTTATATATTATAGTGATTCCCGTGAATATTTTGTAGTTTAAATGTCTGTTTGATTAATCTTGCGGTACAGTCCTGAGGCAGCGGTCAGTTAATGCCAGCCCCGCCCAGGCCAAGTAGGTTGAATTCCAAGTATACTGTTTGATTAATCTTGCGGTAAAATCCTGAGGCAGTGGTCAGTTAATGCCAGCCCCGCCCAGGCCAGGGAGGTTGAATTCCAAGTATACTGTTTGATTAATCTTGCGGTAAAATCCTGAGGCAGTGGTCAGTTAATGCCAGCCCCGCCCAGGCCAAGTAGGTTGAATTCCACGTATACGGAGTAATCGTCGGGTTTCTTGACATAGGTGAGTTTCAAGCCCCAGCACTGTTTATTGTATATGAGCCCGACGCTTGTCTCTTCCAGTCCGCTTTCTTCGGCCTCGTCGTACTTCAGGCCTGCAAAGACCTCTGTCCTGTCCGAGATATTAAATCTTCCCTCTGTTGAATAGGTCTCGATATCGCTGCTGCGGGAATAAGACTGCCCGACCTCAATGCTCACTCTCCTGAACGCGGCCTTCAGATTTGATGTCATGGAATCGATATATTTTTCATAATGGTCGTAGGTTAGTGAGAGCGACGCGGACAGGGGGCCATTGGGCTGAGTGGCCGAGAGTTCGGCTACCAGGGGTTTGTAGGGTTTCTCTTCAGCCAGGAAGTCATAGGGCTGGGTGAGTCTGAAGGACAGTAGCCTTGTCTGATCGTCACCAAAAAGGCGGCTTACGACCTGAAGGGTCGCAAATGACTCATCCACTTGAGATTCAGTGTGGTCAAAGAATACCGGGTAGTCTTCTTTGAGTATGGAGCGGTTGAATATAAGTGAAGGCTCTATCTCATGCAGGAGCGCTCCGTATGCGCGCGAGGTGGTCAGGCTAAGGTCCGCACTGTAGGTGTAGGATGTCTGGTTCGGGCTCTGCTGGTCCAGCCCGCCTCCGCTGAGTTCGTACTCATGCCTTGCCACCCCTGCCTCCTGCCTGAGTATTATGGCTGAGCCAAGGGTAAGGGACGCGCCCGCTTCAAGGTCCGCCCTGCTGCCTTCAACCCCTTCCTCACGCTCGAACTGGACTGCGCGCAGGCGCCCAAATACGTCCAGTGGGCCAGGGCCAAATGGCGCTATCGAGATCCCGGCCTCAGGGGTGCGCTGGAGCACACTATCTTGCTCCACGCCTTCCTTAAGGTCCTGGTAGTATTTTGCGGAGAGGTATATCCTTGAGTTCCCAAAGGGTTTCTCAGGAGGCATGGTGACGTAGAGCTCGCCCTTGCTCTCAAGGTACCGCTTGGCGCTGTCTTCAAGGTAGTCGTCGTAGAGCCGGTAGTAGTCCTCGCGGTTGATGGTGCTTGTGTCCAGGAAACCCGCCACCGGCTGCCCGTCGTGCCGGTGCTGGAGCATGGTCTCTATATAGTCCACTGCGTGCTCAGTGTCCCTCAGGTGCAAGATATTCCACTGTCCGTTTATGTGAGGGGCTTCGATATAGCGGTATTCAATTTCCTGCCCCAGGGCCTCGTCCGTGTGGTAATCCAGGGTGAAAGTGGCGTCTCTATTTTCCGAGATGGCCCAGAAGTAGGGCTGGCTGATATGCAAGCCCGTGGATTCTCGATAGCCGAGGTTCGGGGGAAGAAGGCCAGAGCGCCGGTCCGTTACTATCGGGGCCCAGAGGTAAGGGGTGTAGAACACCGGGATCTGGTTGACCTTGAACTTCGCGTGAGAGGCCTTTATGCGTTCACCCACAAGCACGTCCACCGTAGAGGCCCGCAAGCACCAGGCCGGAGGCGTGTCCACACAGGTGGTGATGTCCGCATCTTTAAGCAGGAAGTGCCCGTCCCCGAGCATTTCCATCTCGCTTGCGTTCACAAAATAATTGCCGGCAAGGAAGTGTATCTCTGCGTCATAAAGCACGCCGGTGGCCTTGTCTATGTCCATGTCGGCGCGCTCTCCCCTGGCCCTGAACTCAGCGCTGTTGATGATCACCGAGCCCTCTGCCACCATGGTGGAGTCAGCCCCGTTATAAACGGCACTGTCGCTCCGGAGGGTGTAGTCCTCGTTCTTAAAGCGCACCGAGCCTGTAAATACATACATGCCGTCACGTTGCTCAAGCCGGTCGCTGGTGATATCCACCTCGGGGATGGCGCCAGGCGAGATACCCGGAACAGCTATCAAAGCTGCCAGGAGTGCTATGGCAAATGAGGCCCTCAACGCGGCGCTCATTCTCTGAGCCTCATATGTACCCCCCGCACGCCCAGGGCCTCAAGGGCTTCGCCCGCTGTGTAGAACGACCCCGTAACGAGCACTGTCTTGCCAGTGGCCCTTGCCTCATCAAGGGCCCTTTTTACTCCGGTAACGGCCCTGCCCTCATGCCCCAGTGAGGCCACCACTGCTGCCAGTTCCCCGGCAGAGGTGGCCCGTCCGTATGCAGGTGCTGTGCAGATTATCTCTCCTGCAAGCGCCAGCAGGGGGCGGACCAGGCCCTTAACATCTTTGTCCTTCATAACGCCAATGACCAGTACGGTTTTCTCTGGGGGCGCAACCGGCCTCATGAGCAATTCCCCGGCAAGTGCGCTGCTTGCGGCGGGGTTATGCGCACCGTCCACATAAACAGGAGGGTCATGGGCCACAAGTTCCAGCCTGCCCGGCCACTTAAGGCGCTTAGCGCCCTGCCTCGCAGCTCGTGCCACCGCCTCCTTCTTCAGGTCTTTCATGGCAAGAGAGAAAGCCCTCACAGCCACCGCAGCGTTTGCGGCCTGATATTCTCCGGCAAGCGGGACCTCGATATCTGGCAGGCGCAGTTCATCGTCGGTGTATGTCAGGGATACCCCGCTTGTGGTGGCATTTTTAAGCTGGAAGGTGAAATCCTCCCCAAGAAGGCTCAGCTCCGCATCGTGCCGAGCAGCAGTACTAATCAGCACGGCAAGGACCTCAGGCGCCTGCGGGGCCGAGACCACCGGCACACCATTCTTGATAATGCCTGCTTTTTCAGCGGCAACTTCCTCAAGCGTTGTGCCCAGAAATTCCATATGGTCCATGCTTATGGGGGTTATGACCGACACTTCGGGAGAGATCACGTTGGTGGAATCAAGTCTTCCCCCAAGGCCGGTCTCCACGACCGCCCATCCGGCCTTTTGCTCCCTGAAATGTACGAAGGCCATTGCTGTGACCACCTCGAAGAACGTTGGGTTTAAGCCCTGGGCAGCATCCCGTACCTTTTGGGCCAGCTCCACCACCTCAGCTTCCGTGACCTCTTTGCCAGAGACCCTTATGCGCTCTGTGAAGCTAAGCAGGTGCGGGGAGGTGAAAAGGCCGACCCGCTCCCCAGCGCTTTGCAGCATGGAGGCGGCCATTGCAGCTGTTGAGCCTTTGCCGTTTGTGCCGGCGATATGGATGCTTCGCAGGTCCATATGCGGCTCACCCAGGCGCTCAAGCAGTTGGCGGATATTATCCAGCCCCAGCTTTATCCCCACCGACTGAAGGCTGTAAAGGTAATCTATAATATTGTCATATGACATAAACATAGGCATTTTAACTTATATTTTAAGCCACTGTCATGCTGCGTGTGTCCCTGGATGCGATTCTGATATAATTGCCTGTATGAAAGAAGCCCTCTTGTATGAAAAGCTCCCGGGCGACGAGGTCAAGTGCGCCATGTGCGCCCATCGCTGTACGGTCAAACCCGGCAAGAGGGGCATATGCTCTGTCAGGGAGAACCGTGACGGCGTGCTCATGAGCCTTGTCTACGGCAAACTGATAAGCGCGGCATCGGACCCGGTAGAGAAAAAGCCCCTGTACCATTTCCTCCCAGGCACGCTCACTTACTCCATCGCTTCTGTGGGCTGCAATTTCCGTTGCCGCCACTGCCAGAACTACGAGATAAGCCAACTGCCGCGAGGCCAGGGAGACTCTCCCGTGCCGGGGGAGGAGAGCACGCCCCAGATGGTGGTGGCCGAGGCCATGGGGGCGGGGTGCAAGAGCATATCATATACCTACACAGAGCCAACGATATTCATGGAGTTCGCCCTTGAAACAGCACGCTTTGCGAAAGAGAAAGGGCTCAGGAACATTTTTGTCAGCAACGGTTTCATGACCCCCGAGAGCGTGGACCTCATCGCGCCATACCTTGATGCAAACAACATAGACCTCAAGGGTGACGACGGGTTCTACCGCGTGTTCTGCGGGGGCAGGCTTGCCCCTGTGCTGGAGACCATCAGCGCCATGAAGGAGCGTGGGGTATGGGTGGAGGTGACCACTAACATCATACCCGGCATAAACGATACGGATGAGACGCTTGAGATGCTTGCCAGGAGCATAGCAAGCGTGGACAAGGCGATTCCCTGGCACGTAACGAGGTTCTCTCCGGCTTACAAGATGAAAGACAAGGAGCCCACCCCTCTTGAGACCCTCAAGAGGGCCCGCGAGATAGGTATGCGTAGCGGGCTGATGAACGTCTATATCGGCAATGTTCCAGGCAGCGGAGCCGAGAGCACCTTATGTCATCGCTGCGGAGAGGTCCTTATTCAGCGCACGGGTTTCAAGGTCGAAGCGGACATGATAAGCGGCGGGTCCTGCTATTCGTGCGGGATAAACCAGCCTGGAGTGTGGGAGTAGAAACTGTTTGAGAGCTTGGCAAACCCTCCTGTCATGGCGTTCTGCCACGGGCCTCTGAAGTTTCCCGGTGAATAGTTTCTGCCTGCTACTTTTTTTTGTATAAATCCATATGGATATGTTGTGAGTTGATCATGGATGCGATATAATTCAGATAAGAGGTTGTGCAGTTAACTAAACATAGTAGGCTGAACTGATCGCCAAGGTCTCGGTTTCAAGGGTTGTGTGAAGATATGCCGGACTCTCATACGAGCGCAACTAAAAGATACTAAATGACCTCATGTGGAATAAAAAGCCAGTAATAATGCGCCACTCATACAACTGGGGATTGGTTGAGAGGGGTGTTGCGAATATTGTAATATATAGGTATTTACCGTATAAATTATCCAAAGCAGGCAATGCAAGTGTTTGCTGTTTGAAGTTTTTTTGGGCTCTTTTTCCGCCACAACTTTGGGCTAGTAGACATTGTGTCTTATGTAGTGGATAATTAATGACAATAATAACTGCTCGAAGGGGAATTTTATGGCGCACGACATTGGCTCTCTAATCAGAGAGATGAGAAAAGCGGCTGGCATGTCTCAGATGAGGCTTGCCGACAAGATCGGGGTTTCGTACCAGCAGGTCCAGAAGTATGAGAAAGGCGCCAGCAAACTCAGCGTGCCGAGGCTTATGCAGATTGCAGAGGTCTTTGGTGTGCCTGTTATGGCTTTTCTTGATGACTCCAAGCTTGGCAAGGTGGCGGAGAGCCAGGCAGCGTATTCGAACCTGACGGAGGACGAGGCCCAGCTCCTCATGTACTTCAGAAGGCTCAAGCGCAAGAGGCTGAAGGAAAGCTTCCTTGACATGCTTAAAGACATCGTAAAGATCGCAGAGGGGAAGTAATCACCCTCCAAGTGCTAGCCTCATGAGCACCGCGTCTTCTTTTGTGTCGGGATAATAGTCCTTTTTGCGTCCGGTCTCTTCAAACCCAAGACTACCGTACATATTGATGCCGGCATGATTTGAGGCCCTGCACTCAAGGGACACCTCATGACACCCGGCCCTGCCAAGGGTTTCTGTCACAGCGCGCACAAGGCTCTGCCCTATGCCCTGCTCTCTGTGGCCGGGCAGTACTGCCACCTTCAGCAGGGCGGTACATGAGGCAAGCGCGTACCCAACGACATCACCGTCCATAAAGGCTGCAAGGCAGACGGCCCCATCCCTCACTATGGAGTTTCTTAACGATTCAAGGCTCCAGGGGTTTCCGGGAAAGCATGAACTTTCCACGTCGTATATGAGGGGAATGAGTCCGAGGCCTGTGGCGCTTACAGCCAATATTTCTTTCAAGGTATCCCCTGGCGGGGTGTCTCGGCTTCGCTCTTTCTGATGTACATCGGGCAAAGGGCTTTTGGGTCGGAAAAAACTCCTGCCAGGGCAAGCCTCATCCCAAGCTCGGCAACAGTGGCTGGAGAGGGATGCATTTGCGGCGCTGGCGCAAAAAGGGCCTTGCCGCTGAACCCCTCAGTAATGGTTTCTCTGTACAGCAAGGCTCCCTGCCCGGCAAAGACAACGCATTGATGTCCGTCGAGCTGCCCCACGAAGTCCGAGGCCTTAAGGGGACTCTCCTCTATAAGGCGCTGCACAGAGCCCTCGTCGTCCACGCTGAACAACCCGGCGTAGACCTCGCGCCTTCTGGCGTCGAGCATGGGTGCCACCGGGCATCGGGCAAAGGAGAGGCTCAGGGCGTAGGCCTCAAGTGTAGGCACTGATACGACCCTGGCGCCTGAGGCAAATGCTATGCCCTTGGCAGTTCCGAGCCCGACCCTTAGCCCTGTGAAGGCCCCGGGGCCAGCGGATACGGCAATGACATCCAGGTCCATCGCAGTGGTGCGCGCACGTGCAAGTATGTGGTGGACCTCTTCCATCAGGGTCTCGGAGTGTGAGGCCTGGACGTTCAGGCGGCACTCAGCCACCAGACCCTCTTTGGAGTCCATAACCGCCAGCCCTCCCAGCTGGCTCGATGTCTCTATGGCAAGAAGCCTCATCAGTTCCTCCTTGGACGCCGGGGCATCAATATAAATGATAACCCAAGACAAAGAGCGCTTGTCACGCGGAGCGCGTTTGCGGAGCCAAAAGAATTTGCAAGCACTCCAAGCAGGGCATGCCCTATTGGCGTCATCCCAAGAAACAACAAAGTGTAAACGCTCATCACCCTGCCCCTGAGCCCGTCAGGGGTCCTTAGCTGCAGAGAGCTGTTGGCGTTTGCCAGGAAGGCCACCACTGCGAGCCCCACCAGGAACATGAGGACCAGGGAAAAGTTGAAATCCCTTGAGAAGCTAAAGGCAAGCAGGCCGGCGGGGAAGCAGATCGAGGCCACGTTCATAATAAGCGTTTTTTGCTTTATATCACCTTTATAGGCGATAAACAGGGCCATTGAAAATGCTCCAAACCCCGATGCTCCCATAAGCAGCCCCAGGCCATAGGCTCCGGTATCCAGTATTTCCACGGCAAAAACCGGCAGCTGAGAGATGAAGGGCAGCCCGAAAAGGCTGAATGTGGAGACCATCAGCACAAGGCGTAGCAGCCCGGGCTCTTTGCGCAGAAACCGCACGCCCTCGGCAATATCCCTGTACATGTGGTGCTCCTTCTCCTCCGGCTCACCTTTGGCAGAGACCCTGGAGAGGGTGAATACCGAGGCCAGGTAACTGAAGGCGTTTATGAAAAAGCAGGCCGCGATGCCAAAGCCCGATATTATGAATCCCGCAAGCACAGGCCCTATGATGCGCGAGCCGTTGAAGGCCGCGGAATTCAGTGCCACGGCGTTCAGCAGGCTCTTGCGGCTTGTGAGGCTGACCAGGTAGCTCTGGCGGGCTGGGATGTCAAAGGCGTTTATGGTGCCGGTGGCGAACACCAGCATCACCAGGAGCCCTACTGTTATCCTGTCCGAGGCGACAAGCAGCCCTATGGTTAAAGCTGGGACAATGGAAAGCGCCTGGGTGACAATAAGGAGCTTGCGTTTCTGGACCCTGTCGGCAACCGCCCCGCCCACAAGGCTGAAAAGCAGGATCGGTACGGTAGAGGCTGCCGAGACGATACCAAGGTATAAGGGCGAGCCGGTGAGGCTGTACACGAGCCATCCCTGGGCTGTCATCTGCATCCAGGTCCCGGAGAGCGAGACCCACTGGCCGGTCAGGAAGAGCCGGAAATCCCTGTAAGACAGGGCTGAGAACCTTCCCTCAGAGAGCATAAGCAATATTCTAACCGAAACGGGGCGGGCTCCACACATGCGGGAGTATTGACCGTCGCCGCCAGAAATGGTACTTTTATATAGGCTGAGCAGTTTATCCCGCCAGTGCCCATGTGTTGTATCTTTGTCTATGGAGACCTCTGGCGTTATTCCTGGAAGGAGATGCACTGGCTATGAATAGTGGGCGTGTAATCATTTCATTGGTGGTTTTCCTTTTTGTCCTGGTCTCATTTTCCTTTGCGCAGGCCGAGAAGGTGAAGGTCGAGTCCTACAAGGTGCCGGTGCGCAAGGGGCCGGGATGGTATTACCCTGTCCTTTATGAGCTAAAGCGTGGCGACACCCTTGAGATACTTGAGAAGTCCAGGCTCTGGTACAAGGTGCGCGGAGCAAGCGGTGAGGCAGGGTATGCCAGCGCGCGCTCCATCAACTACAGCGCACGCGGAGGCAGCGGGCTGGGAAGCCGGAGCAAGGGCTCTACCATCAAGGCTGGCAGGCGTGCCCCAACAAGACCCATGATGGTGGCAGCCCTGCGCGGGGTGGCTGACATGGGGCTTTTCCCACGCAATTACGCTAAGAAGCACGGCCTTGACCCGGCTGAGATAGAGGCTCTTATGGAAAGCCCATTTGGAGCGGAGGAGTACGAAAGATTCAAGGAGCCACTTGCCCAGGCCGGCAGTGGCGTCACCGTTCCGGCTGATGCGGATATCCCGGAGTCTGACCGTGAGGTGGGGGCTGCTATAACGATGCGCCTGTTGAGCGTGATGCCTCCAAGCAGGGATGCGCGCCTGAGGAAGTACGTTTCCATGGTGGGTTCGGTTGTCCAGGAGCAGAGCCCTGTTTATGATGTCCCGTTTGTCTTCATCGTGCTGCAAAGCAGCAAGGTGAACTCCTTCTCCGCCCCTGGGGGGTTTATCTTCATCACCACCGGAGCCCTTGAGGCCATGGAGAGCGAGGCAGAGCTCGCTGGGGTGCTTAGCCACGAGGTGGTCCACGTCCTTATGCGCCACGGCATGAAGGAGCTCGACCGTCAGGACACACGCATAAAGAGCGCCGGGATGATGGACGACCTGGACAAGGAACTGGACATGCGTGGCATGGACAAGGGCGATGAGCAGGTGATGGCGAGCCTTGAGGACATGGCTGACCAGATGTTCGAACAGATGGTGGGAGGCCGCAAGATCGCGGATGAGAACCAGTCTGACACGATAGGCACAAGCCTGCTGTCCTCCACCGGGTACGCGCCGGCAGGGCTCAGGGACTTTATTGTGAAGACATCGAAGGTAGTGACCGGAGAGGACCTCAAGACCTATGCCTACCGCGATGCGGACAGAAGGGCCAGGGATATTGACAGGCATATAGAAAATGCGGGGATGGGCAAAGGCGTCCAGCTTATAGAGCGTTTCGAGCGTTACGTGCCTGATTGACCCGCGTTTGCAGAGGCAGGCTTAACCGGAATACGTCTCAAGCCGGTCCCGGCCGTTTCGCTTGGCCGCCAGAAGGGCCTCGTCCGCATAGTCGACTATTGATTCCGCACCGTCTATCTCAGTGTCCGGGGTATTGCATAACCCGATGCTTATCGTTATGGATTCATCCCCTATGGGTTCGAACTTTGTCTTGCTTATTGACTTCAGCAGCCTCTGGGCCGCGTCAGTGGCCTCATCCAGCGTTGTTTGAGGCATAAGCACGACAAACTCCTCACCGCCCCACCGGGCGATTATGTCCACGGCGCGAAAGCATTCCGTAAGTTTTGCCGCAATGCCCGAGAGAACCATGTCTCCTATGGCATGGCCAAAGTTGTCGTTTATGCGCTTAAAGTGGTCCACATCCACCATAAGGCAGGAAAGGGCCTCATTATAGCGTTTGACCCTCTGGAATTCCAGGCTCAGTATCTTGTTCATATGGCGCCTGTTGTAAAGGCCGGTCAGGTGGTCGGTGACAGCGAGCTTCTTTATCTCATCCACAAGTTCCATGAGGCGCTGGTTCTTATTCTCCAGCTCGTCCTGGAGGGCCTGGGTCTTCAGGCATGAGCGTATGCGCGCCTGTAGTTCCATGTCGTTGTAGGGCTTCAGGAGGTAATCCACGGCCCCAGCCTCAAGCCCCATGACTTTCTCCCCAAGGGAGTCCTTTGCGGTTACGATGATCACGCAGACCCTCTTGGTGGAGTCGTTGTTCTTTGCCCATTGCAGGATCTTCGTGCCATGCATGTCAGGCAACTCCAGGTCCAGCAGCGCAACGTCTATCACCTCGGTGCTCAGCACCTTGATGGCGGATTTGCCGTCTGGGGCCCAGAACACTTTGTACCCCAGGCCTTTGAGGTACTTCAGGGCAGCATCAGCCTGAGGCTTGTTGTCCTCGATTATAAGCACTTGTGGCCCGGTCTCAGTCATTTATTGACCTTTCTCCTGAGGGTTCTGATCCCGATGCCGAGCATCTTCGCCGCATGTGTGCGGTTACCTCCGCTCCTGTCCAGGGCGTTCTGTATAAGCATGTCCTTGGCCTTGTCAAGAGTCGTGTCCCCTGGTATATATATGCCTCTGTTAGTGGTTGCGTCTTTCTCTGCGTACTTATGGGCACTGCTGCCGTACAGCCCTTCCAGATGGGGGATGACGTGCATGGGCAGCACCTGTCTGGCCGTATGGGGGAGGAAGGTGGCAACCCTGGTTATGACGTTTCTGAGCTCCCTCACGTTACCGCGCCATGGAAGGCCCTCAAGCAGGCCGGTGGTTGCGGTAGACAGGGCAGGGTGGGGCCCTGGGGAGCCAAGCTCCGCAAATGCCCTTTCCATGAAATGCACGGCAAGTAAAGAGATGTCCTCAACACGCTGGCGCAGCGGCGGCAGGTGGATCTTCAGTATGTTCAGCCTGTAGTACAGGTCTTCCCTGAAGAGACCATCCTGGACTGATTTCTCAAGGTTCTGGAGCGAGGAGGCGATTATTCGCACATCCACCGGTATTGGATCTTCCGAGCCAACACGGAATATATGCACCTCCTCAAGCACCCTCAACAGCCTGATCTGGAGTTGCATCGGCATGTCGCCGATCTCGTCCAGCAGGAGGGTGCCCCTGCGGGCCAGCTCGAACTTGCCCTTGCGGTCCCTGTGGGCGCCTGTGAACGCGCCCTTTACGTGCCCAAACAGCTCGCTCTCTATAAGGGTCTCGGGGATGGCCCCGCAGTTTATTGCCACAAAAGGCCCTGATGCACGCGGGCTCAGAACGTGGATAGCCCTGGAGATGATCTCCTTCCCAGTGCCTGTCTCGCCGGAGATGAGCACGGTCTGGTCCGAGCTGGCTATCTTCGGCAGCAGGGCAAGGGCCGTGCGCATTGCCTGCGAGCGAAACTGGAAGTAGGGGCGCGCCTGGTTCACTATGGGGTCCGGGAGGGCCAGGGCCCGGCTGTTTCCGCTCTCAAGCATATGAGCGAGCCTTGCGGTGTCAACAGGCTTTTGGAGATAGTCCTCCACGCTAAGGGCCGAGGGGTCCTCACTTGTTACGCTCACCCCCGGCTCAAGCACAAGGAAGAACATGCCGTCCGGGTTCGAGCCCTTGAAGTCAAGGATGAAACTCTCGGCGTCAACCCCGATCAGGTCCACGTTTGCAAGAAGCGCCGATGTGCCTCCGGCAGTGAAATACCTCTGGGCCTCTGAAGTGTCGCGTGCGTCCAGCACCTCGGCCCCAAGTGCCTCAAGGTCTCCACGCACCTGTGCGATGAACCTGGTGTCCAGATCCATGATGATGACCCTCACGCCCTCAAGAGGTGCGTCCACTGTATGTTGCCCCCCGCTTCCTTTGATTCTCACACTAATCATTTATATTATAACAAAAATATCCGCCACACGGCCAATCTGGCCGGGGCCATGGGCCCCATTTAAACTGGAGGCCGTCAGCCTCAACCCTCATCAGGTGAAGTCTCGCAGAAACCTTCCTGTGTAGAATGCACCAGTGCGTTGCCCGTGGTGTTTCCACGAGGGGGCCATGGGCCCCATTTAACTGGAGGCCGTCAGCCTCGACCCTCATCAGGTGAAGTCTCGCAGAAACCTTCCTGTGTAGAATGCACCAGTGCGTTGCCCGTGGTGTTTCCACGAGGGGGCCATGGGCCCCATTTAAACTGGAGGCCGTCAGCCTCAACCGTTTTCATTATAAGTAACGCAGAAACCTTCCTGTGTAGAATGCACCAGTGCGTTGCCCGTGGTGTTTCCACGAGGGGGCCATGGGCTCCATTTAAACTGGAGGCTGTCAGCCTCGACCGTTTTCATGAAAAGTAACGCAGAAACCTATCCTGTATTGGATGCACCAGTGCGTTGCCCGTTGGCACTGGTTGCTTCCGCACATATTCCACCTAAAACGAAGAATAGTTATTTAAGACTGTATATTCCTGTATTAAGCCTGATTACTTTAGGAGGATGCTATACGGGTCGTCGCGACCTTTGTCGGAGTGCCCGTTGGCACTGGCACCTATATGTTGTGGTCTTGAATTTCCCTAAACACAATGAATTCCTTGTTTCAACCCAGTGATTAGGCTGCTTTGCGAGCACTGACAAGGGAGCAAGATACATTGGCACGATTTTTTAATGAGCTAGGTTATACATGCGCTCAAAGGTGCGCGTAAAATAATAAAAAAGCGCATATTCACTTGCCCCTGAGTTATCAACATTCACCCACAATTTACTGACAAGTATTTCACCGGAAAAACCATTGTATATAGCGGACTTTGGAAAAAACCACTTTTAACTTGACATACACAAGATATTGTGGTTAAATGTCAGAGACTAAGGGGCTAGGCACAATTTAACAGGTCCTGGGGAACAAATAAGGAGCAAAGGGGCTTTGGCAAAGACGTTTAGAGGGTCTCTTTAACGCAGTACAGGGGGAACAATGGCCGGGGGAAAGATAGAAGGTTGCCGCAGAGTGCATAACTGGTTCGAGTGCATAAGCTGTAGTTATCTTTGCGCCTCTAGCTGTCCTTTAGAAGGTAATGAAATAGACGTAATGGTGGAACTGTCCTCCAGGCTCAACGCCTCTGCTGAAGCACCGGCATGGGGTGAGGGACTCTCAGGCGTTCTGGACATCAAGCACCTGTAAATACACTATTTATTTAGCAAGGGGGAAATTATTAATGAGCAAGGCGGCATCTGAGAGCAAGGCGGCATCTGAACTTAATATCTCTTCAAACGCACTTAAGGTCTTGGAGAAGCGCTATCTGAGAAAAGGAGATTCCGGAGAGCCGGTGGAGACCCCGGAGGACCTTTTCCGCCGGGTCGCCTTGTGCGTGGCTGAAAGCGACCGGGCCTTTGGCGCAAGCGATGCCGAGGTCCGGAAGATAGAAGGCGACTTCTACGGCATGATGACCTCTCTTGAGTTCCTGCCTAACAGCCCTACGTTAATGAACGCCGGGAGGGAGCTGGGGCAGCTCAGCGCCTGCTTTGTCCTGCCGGTGGAAGACTCCATGGAGAGCATCTTCGACGCTGTAAAGAACGCGGCCATCATACATAAGTCGGGCGGCGGCACGGGGTTCTCCTTCTCGCGCCTCAGGCCCAACGGCGACATCGTGGGCTCCACAAAGGGCGTGTCCTCAGGCCCGGTATCCTTCATGACCGTGTTTGACACTGCCACCGAGGCCGTGAAGCAGGGCGGCACCAGGCGCGGGGCCAACATGGGGATGCTCCAGGTGGACCACCCCGATATACTTGGCTTCATCACCTGCAAGCAGGACAACGCCAAGCTCAATAACTTCAATATATCCGTGGCCCTCACCGACGAGTTCATGAGCGCTGTGGAGCAGGACACCGTTTACCACTTGAGGAGCCCGCGCACAAGAGAATCGGTGGGGACGCTGAAGGCCAAAGAGGTCTTTCGGAAGATCGTCTCGCATGCATGGAACAACGGCGAGCCGGGCATTGTCTTCATTGACAGGATCAACAAGTGCAACCCCACTCCTCATATCGGAGAGATCGAATCCACCAACCCCTGCGGCGAGCAGCCGCTTCTGCCCTTTGAGTCGTGCAACCTTGGCTCAATAAACCTTTCCCGGATGGTCAAGGTGGACGAGGGCGTGTCCATTGTGGACTGGAACAAGCTCAGGGGCACGGTACACGGGGCCGTGCATTTCCTGGACAACGTCATAGACGCCAACAAATACCCTCTTGAGCAGATCGACCACATAACCAAGGGCAACCGCAAGATAGGCCTCGGCGTCATGGGCTGGGCGGACATGCTCATACAGCTTGGCGTCCCCTACAACTCTGCCGAGGCCGTGCGTGTGGCAGAGGAGGTAATGGGTTTTGTGCAGACCGAGGGGTTCAAGGCCTCGGCAAGGCTGGCCCAGGACAGGGGCGTGTTCCCCAATTACGAAGGCAGCGTGTTTGACGGGACCATGGAGATCAGAAACGCCACGGTCACCACTATCGCCCCCACGGGCACCCTTAGCATCCTGGCGGGCTGTTCCTCAGGGGTGGAGCCCCTGTTTGCGGTCTCCTACGTGCGCACCGTGATGGACAACACCCGGCTTGTGGAGGTCAACCCGCTCTTTGAGCGCGTGGCCCGCGAGCGCGGTTTCTGGAGCCAGGAGCTCATGGAGCGTATAGCTGACAAGGGAACCGTGCACGGGTTTGACGAGGTCCCGGAGGACGTGCAGCGTATTTTTGTGACAGCGCACGACATATCCCCGGTGGACCACGTGAGCATGCAGGCCGCTTTCCAGCGCTACACGGACAATGCGGTCAGTAAGACCGTGAACTTCCCCCACAACGCAACAAAGAAGGACGTGGGGGACGTCTATCTGATGGCCTACCGCATGGGATGCAAGGGCGTTACAGCCTACCGCGACGGTTCCCGCGATGAGCAGGTGCTCTCCACAGGAGCCACCGACACCACCACAAAGAGCGAGTCGGCAGCCCCGAGGCATATCCTTCCGCGCAAGCGACCGGAGATGATAAACGGTTCCACCCGCATGGTGAACACAGGGTGCGGGAAGCTCTATGTCACGGTCAACGAAGACGAAAACGGCAATGTCTTTGAGCTGTTTACGTCCATGGGCAAGGCCGGCGGGTGCGCCTCCAGCCAGAGCGAGGCACTTGGGCGCATGATCTCCCTTGCCCTGCGCTCTGATATCGAGAGAGAAGTGATCGTCCAGCAATTAAAGGGCATCTCATGCCACCAGCCCGCCTGGGGCGCAGGGGGCAGGATACTTTCATGTGCCGATGCTGTTGCAAAGGCCCTGGAAGACCATTCAAGCGTACGCGCCCAGATGCCCGGCACCCCAGCCTCGCAGGAGGCCAGCAAGTCCGGGGGCGGCAACGGCAATGGCGACAATGGCAATGGAGGCAACGGTAAGAAGATCGTACATGACGCCGAGATCGTGATGGTCGGCGCATGCATAGAGTGCGGAGGCACGGTGGAGCACGAAGGCGGATGCGCTGTCTGTCATGACTGCGGGTTCACGAAATGCTGATACCACTGCCGTATCTCCGGGGTGAAGTCCTATGAACAGGACTGGCCTGCCGGAATACGCTGGTGCATTCCCGAACAGCAGGTGTTGGCAACGATAGAGGCGCAGAGGCTGCAATAAGGTAAAACTATAGTTTGGAGGGGGCGTGGTTTTACAGGGGGAAGCACTGAAGCAGTATCTTAGAAGTTCTCTGGCCGGTTCGGCCTGGAGGGCCGGGGGGGCGCTACCCCTGTTTTCTCTTCAATACGTTTCAGTTCTCAATAGTGTACTACCGCCCTTGAGGAAACTCAGGGGCGTTCTTGTTTTCATGTTTTTTAAAGGCATGGAGGCGCCAGTGCATTGCCTGGGGTCACGGGTCCCTTTTATCCACTGCTTTTTGAAGATACTCCGCGGCCCTGGGTCCTGGGACCCTCTGCCGGTCGTGGGCGACTCGTACCGACAGGGAAGTTTACCGGGTAAGAAGTATCACATAGCAGGCCAGCGTGCGCGGCTAAACTTTAGGAGGGTTCAATGGATCAGCTCAACCGTAACCTGAAACGAGTGGTTGGATACTTCAGGCGGATCAAAGGGGTATCAGCGCTGTACGTTTACGGCGGACTCGGTAGCGGGGAGTACCCTGGACTGAGCTACGGGGTGGGTGTGCTCTCCAGCATACGAGACCCCCTGGCTTTAGAGTCGCTGGAACTGGACTGCCAGGTGCAGTGTGAGGACGTGCTGGACGTGGTCTGCCTTGACACGGCCTCTGCGGGCCTGCGGCACCACGTTGCACGTTGCGGCAGCGTGGTCTACGACCGAAACCAGGCACACAGGGTTCAGTTTGAGCGTAAGGCAATGAACTCGTTTGACGACCAGATCGCCCTTGGCTACGGCCTTGGCCCCGACCTTGCAAGCGAGATAGTCCTCGATATGATGGAGGACGAGATGGGTTTCTAATGGTCTTCTAGAGAGGGGGGCGCCCGTCCCCCTCTCTTACTCCTTCCTCCGTCCCTCCTCGCCTTGTGGCGGGGAGGGACCTGCCTTTTGGAAGGTCATTCGGTTCCCGGCGGGACCGGGAATATTTATTATGCACTATTTTTTCGAAAATGTATAGTTTTTAAGCACATAAACATAGATACATGAAGTATCTCTTTCAAGATATGTCTGGAAATACAAGCACTTCCGGGTGCCACGGGCACCTTTTAACCTGGGTGCTTCCGCATAGATAGGTTATAAGTAAATCCGGGGGGTGCCACGGGCACCTTTTTAACTGGTTGCTTCCGCATAGGGGGGTTATAAGTAAATCCGGGGGTGCCACGGGCACCTTTTAACTGGGTGCTTCCGCATAGATAGGTTTTTAAATTCCTGCACAGGATTTCTTGTATTGAATCTTACTACTTTAGGAGGATGCGGTCTGGGTCGTCGCGACCTATGTCGTGGTGCCCGTTGGCACCAAGCCAGTATAATAAGTGCAAATGGACTACGACGTCATTGTCATAGGAGCGGGCCATGCGGGGTGCGAGGCAGCCCTGGCCTCTGCGCGCATGGGCCTCCGCACATGCCTTTTCACCATGAGCCTGGACACTGTGGCCCAGATGTCGTGCAACCCTGCCATAGGAGGGCTTGCAAAAGGGCATCTGGTCAGGGAGATAGACGCCCTTGGTGGGCAGATGGCCCTGGTCTCTGATGCGGCTGGCATACAGTTTCGCATGCTGAACCGCTCCAAAGGCCCGGCGGTATGGGCCCTCCGAGCACAAGAGGACAGGGCCATGTACCGCGAGGCCATGCTTCAGGTGGTGGAGGCGCAGGAGGGGCTGGACCTCAAGCAGGCAACTATTGAGAGACTTCTCGTAGAGGGCGGGCAAGTGCTTGGTGTAGCAGACCGCATCGGGGTGGAGCATACGGCAAAGGCGGTAATCGTCACCACCGGCACTTTCTTAAAGGGCCTGGTCCACGTGGGGCTTGAGCACTATGAGGCCGGGCGCGCCGGCGAGTTCCCCTCGGTGGGGCTCTCGGACTCTCTTTCCGGGCTGGAGTTCCGCATGGGAAGGCTCAAGACAGGCACCCCTCCACGCCTTGACGCACGCAGCATTGATTTCTCCCAGACAGAGATCCAGCACGGCGATGACCCCCCAGAGCCGTTCTCATTCCGCACAACAGAGATCAAGAACCCCCAGCTCCCATGCTATATCACCTACACCAACGAAGAGACGCACAGGATCATCTCCGCAAGCCTCCACCGCTCCCCGCTCTACAGGGGCGTGATAAAGGGTGTGGGCCCCCGCTACTGCCCCTCCATCGAGGACAAGGTGGTGAGGTTCGGGGATCGGCCCCGCCACCAGGTGTTCCTGGAGCCCGAGGGCCTGAAGACTACGGAGTACTACGCAAACGGCATCTCCACTAGCCTGCCCTATGATGTCCAGCTGAGGCTGGTGCGCTCGATACAGGGCCTCCAGGAGGCCGAGATAATGCGCCCGGCCTACGCCATTGAGTACGATTATGTCGAGCCAACGGAGCTATGGCACTCCCTTGAGACAAAAAGATTGAAAGGGCTCTATCTTGCGGGCCAGATCAACGGCACTTCTGGTTATGAAGAGGCCGCGGCCCAGGGCCTCATGGCTGGTATTAATGCCGCCCTGAAGATACAGGGCCGCGACCCTCTGGTGCTTGGCCGGCACGAGGCCTATATCGGCGTGCTCATAGACGACCTTGTTACCAAGGGCACCGGGGAGCCCTACAGGATGTTCACCTCAAGGGCTGAGTACCGCCTGCTGCTGAGGCATGACAACGCTGACATGAGGCTTTCGGCCAAGGGCCGCGAGGTGGGGCTGCTGCCGGAGGACGTCCACAGGGAGTTTCTTGAGCGCAAGCAGATGGTTGAAACGGAAAAGCAGCGCCTGAGAGTCACTACCATCTCGCCTGCCAACAAGGAGGCCTCTGATGCCCTTGAGGCACTGGGGACCAGCGCCCTTACAGACGGGGCCACCCTTGAGCAATTGTTAAAACGCCCGGAGGTGGATTACTCCTTTATCAGGGGGCACGCCCCTTCCAAAGAGCCTGTAACCCAGGATGCCGGAAGGCGCGTACAGATAGATATCAAGTACGAAGGCTATATCGCCCGCCAGATGGAAAGCGCGGCTAAACTCCTGCGCTCCGAGGCCCAGATCATCCCGCACGGGTTTGACTACCGCACGATAAACGGGCTCTCGCTGGAGGTGGTCTCAAAGCTTGAGGAGGTGCGCCCCGAGAGCATCGGCCAGGCCGGGCGCATCCCCGGCATCACGCCGGTGGCTGTAACGCTCATCCTTGTGAGCATCGAGAAATTCAAGCGAAGTAATGCCCAAAAAGGATAATGCCTGAGGATATTCTTATAAATGGCCTTAGTGAGCTTGGGTTTGAAGCAACGGAGGCCGAGCTTGTTCAGTTTGATATTTATCTAAGTGAGCTTAAACGCTGGAGCAAGGCCTACAGCCTCACCTCGCTCCGCACAGACAGGGACATCATCGTCAAGCACTTTCTGGATTCAGCCCTGTATCTGAAGGCCATCCCAGCCGAGGTGCAAAGCATCGCGGACGTTGGCGCTGGTGCTGGCTTTCCGGGCGTAGTGTTGAAGATACTGAGGCCAGGGCTTCAGGTTATACTTATAGAGCCAGCGCTCAAGAAGGATACCTATTTAAGGAACCTCATATCAAAGCTCAAGCTTGAGGGGATATCCACCCTTCATGCCCGCGTGGAGGATGTTGATGATCTAGAGGTTGGCGCGGCCTGCACAAGGGCGCTCTTTAGTGTTAAGGAATTCGTGGAGCAGGCCGGGCATATAGTGAGGCCAGGCGGGCTGTTCATCCTGAGCAAAGGCCCCAAGGGTAAAGAGGAGCTTGCCGAGGCTGGCGAGGCGGGCATTGCTTATGAAGAACTTGCAGTGGAGCTTCCTGTGGAGAAAGTGATGCGGCGGCTTATCACGGTCAGAAAATGAAGGGGTCACGGACCCCGTTTATAGAAGAAGGGGCCACGGACCCCGTTTATAGAAGAAGGGGCCACGGACCCCGTTTATAACGGATGGCTTGAGCTATAGATGAAAAAGAAGCCGGTTAAAAAGAATTCTCCTAAGAGAAAAAGCCCTTACGGCAAGCAGGGCGAGAGGTCCATCTGCGTGAACACCAAGTGCAAGCTCATGAAAGGGGGTTGCTACGGGTTCGAAGGCTGCCCAGGCTACAAGGCACGCTGACATGGGCCTGGTCCAACATTTTCGCCAGCTGTGATGTTTGTAACATCACCACTAAATACATTGGCAATCAGGAATTATAATATTTAGTGAACCTCCCTGCGGCAGAGACCACGGGGAATGCACTGGTGCATTAAGTGGGCATAATATCTATCATATGATTACCAGCCTTACCCGCAAAACAGACACCGAAAAAAGTAATTATGCCCCCAAAAGCAATACGCATTTACTATTAAGCTACAATTTGCAATTCCAAATGCAAAAAGTAATTGACTTAACGACTGTGTTATGCAAAAATTTTATTAAATGAGGTATCTTAAGTAAAATGCATTTATTCAGCGCCTCGCAAACAGCACTTCATTAAGGAGAGAATATATGACTATAAGGGACATTATTTCCAAGAAGGAAAAAAGGAAGATAGTTACCGTTGACGGAAACGTCGGTGTTTCCCAGGCCGTTGCAGAAATGGTCTCGGCAAAGGTTGGCTCGGTCCTTGTGTTGATTGAAAATTCTCTTGAGGGGATATTTACCGAAAGAGACGCCCTGAAGCTCTGGATCAAGGGAGAATCCATGGGAAACTCCCCGGTGCTGAAATACATGACCTCGCCACTTATCGTAACCGACATGGAGGATTCCGTTGAAAACGCAATGAGCGTGATGAGCGAGAACAACATCCGCCACCTTATCGTAACTGAGGGCAAGAAGATAATCGATGTCCTTTCCATGAAGGACGTTATCAGGGCCCACTACGGCGACTTAGGGACAAAGGCCAAATACCTGGACAGCGATTATGAGATGG
>SDBV01001357.1_pt1 | contig 36817 bp, 30 predicted proteins | sample 2277081 | NCBI WGS metagenome assembly SDBV01 (sample SAMN10402039, study PRJNA504765) | marine sediment metagenome | isolation source: marine sediment core GS10_PC15, 223 cmbsf | place: Arctic Ocean: Southern Knipovich Ridge | collected 2010 | reverse complement strand
GATTTTTCAGTGCTTCGGTTTGAGCGGTTCTTTAGCTCAATTACTGCGTTACACAGCCTACATGGCTGTAGGGCATTACGATCATTGCCATTTATCTAAAAGCGAGTATAATTCAGTTTCAAAAGAATAAATAATAGTATAGGATTAAGTAATGAAACCAAGTTTATATGGAATTAAGCAGTCTAACAGAGATTTTTCAGATTCATATTACTGGGGCAAAAATCAATTCAATTCCTCATTTCCAGTAAGTTTAGCTTGCCACATGAAAGACCAAGGCGAAAGCGCTGTTTATTTGAAACTTAGCAAAAACCTTCAGATTGAAAAAGAGGAGACTGATTTTAATAATGTTTTTGGAACTGAATTAAGAAATGAAGATATTTATTTTGCTTTTGAAGCCAGATACGAACCATTTAGAAGATTTATTCATGATGAACTTAAACCTGTAGACCTTGTTATCAAAAGTACAAAAGGTCAAGATATAAGACCCATTGAAATTAAACTTACAACTTTACCAGATAATTCTACATCTGAAAAAGAAGAGGCCGAATATGGAACCGAACTTGTCATTAGGTCTCCTACTATGAGGTATATGGCATTAAGTATGGCTGATTCACTTGAAAAACACTTTGATGAGATCCACGAAATCTTTGAAAATCCTTGTAGTAAAATCAGAGATTGGAGCAATGTTCATGAGATTAAGCGATACCGTAAAGACATTTTTTCTTCGCTGGAGTCTTTTTTCAGACATTACCAAGAATACGAAAAACCGTTTCTGATGCAACCTGTGTGGAAAACGATAGGCAAATCTGCTCAATTAGATGACTATTGCCTAGATGTATTTGTGTGGAGTGATTTCGCACTAACAAGGCTTTTTATGGACTCTGCTATAGTTTCAAAAGGAGAGGCCATAACTCGACAACAAAGAACTGGTCTCAGATTAGCAAGATTCCTTTATGAAATTTCAAAAAACACCAAAGTCTATCAGCAGCCAATATATGATGGCATGACCTATGATACTCTGAACGACAAAGAGTTTGCTATTTCTGGAGTAAAAACCAATCCATATATGCGGTGCGAACGCCTAACAAGACCACTGGTTCATAAGAATAGAATCAAGGAAATAATATTAGGTGGAGGCCAGAAATATCTCAGCCCAGAAAGAAGATTTGATGCAATCATTTATTTCTCAAAGGATTTATTTGATGGGTAAAAAAGAATTAACAACTATTGATTTATTTGCTGGTGGCGGAGGATTATCGCTTGGATTCGCCAATGCGGGATTTGAAATCATAGCGGCATTTGATAACTGGCAGCCGGCATTAGCTTTTTATAAACGCAATATCCCCGAACACCCCATATACGAAATCAACTTATCAGACAAAAAGGCTATTAAGGCAATACGCGATTTGAAACCAAATGTCATTATCGGTGGGCCGCCTTGTCAGGATTTTTCTTCGGCGGGCAAGCGGGATGAAAGTATGGGCAGGGCCAACTTGACAATAACTTTTGCCAATATAGTAAAATCAGTTTTTCCTGATTGGTTCTTAATGGAAAATGTTGACCGTGCTGTTAAATGCAAAACATATATAGAGGCAATGTCAATATTTGAGAAAGCAGGCTACAAAACGTGTTCTACAATTCTCGATGCTTCACTGTGTGGAGTTCCGCAAAAAAGGAAACGAGCATTTCTTTTCGGTGACAAAGAAGGGAAATCAGTCAAATTAAAACGGCTTTTACTTGAAGATTTAGCAGAAAATTCCATTACATTAAGAGATTACTTTGGAAATTCGCTTGGAATAGAGCATTATTATAGGCATCCTCGTAGCTATAAAAGGAGAGGAGTTTTTTCGATTGACGAACCCAGTCCCACTATTCGTGGTGTCAATAGGCCGATACCATCAGGTTACCCAGGCCATAATGGCGACACCTCCCCAATCAACGCCAAAGTTAGACCACTGACAACAAAAGAACGAAGTATAATACAAACTTTTCCTGAGGATTTCGACCTCGAAGGCAATAAATCTGACATTGAACAAATCATAGGCAATGCTGTTCCAGTCAAACTGGCTGAATATGTTGCCTGTAAAATGTTCTCGGTAATAAACAATTTAGAGACTGCGTTAACACATACCACGCAAGGCAAGCGGGGCCAATTGTGCTATGGTTGACAACCTCACAGAGAGGCAACGTAGCTACTGTATGAGGCAGGTAAAATCTAAGGATACCCATCCTGAGATAATTGTACGGAAATTAATATCTTTAATGGGTTATCGGTATCGTCTTCATAGAAAAGACATGCCAGGTTGTCCTGACTTAGTTTTTTTGGCAAGAAAGAAAGTCATATTTATTAACGGTTGCTATTGGCATAGACATGTTTGCAAAAAAGGCTGTTCAATGCCCGAAACCCAGCAAGAGTTCTGGCGGACAAAGTTTTATAGAACAAAACAGCGGGACAAAGAAAACCGTAAAAAGCTAAAAAAGCTTGGTTGGCAAATATTAATCATCTGGGAATGCCAAATCAAAAATGTTAAAAAGTTAAAAAAAATAGTTACTGAATTTTTGGAAAAATAGGAGTAATGATTGTGGGGCTATATTTTTGTTGATTATGTTTTTCAACATATCTTATATTATTTTTTAGTTCTGCTGAAACAGGTAAATGCGACGATAATCAGGCCTGCTCCTGCGAAAAACATGCACCATCGTGTCAGCGGTCTTGTAAAACGCGATATTAACTCAGGTACTCTTGATACGTCGTTTCTGGAGCTCATTTTTTTCAGGATGGCCTGTTGTGCTGCTTTCAATTCCTGCGGTGAAACTTTTGGGTATGCAACATCCAGCCTGTTCGGTTCGGCTCCAAGGCTGACCGTTCCCAGACGCTGAATTATATTGGGGTCGCTTTCGACTAAGCCTATTAGCCCCTTGTAGTCGTCAATGAGTTTTTCCAGTTGCAGGTTAGTCTGTTCCTTATTTTCCAAATCAATCTGTCCAGAATACAGTTCGGCAAGTTCATTGGCGATTATGGAGATCGACATGGATAGCAGTCCTGCCCCCAGAAAGAGGCAGAACAGAAAAACTCTTAAAAATGTAAGGCTCTTTTCAGTCATACTCAGTAAGGGCCGAAATGAACACGGAAAGCCCGAAGAGGTCCGGACTTTCCGCTATGAATCAAATCTTATTTAAACAGGAACGAGCCATATTGTGCAGCACTTCCAAGTTCCTCATGAATCCGAAGCAGTTGATTATATTTGCAGATCCTATCGGTTCTGCAGGCTGAGCCGGTTTTAATTTGTCCGACTCCTGTTGCTACGGCTAAATCGGCGATAAAGGTGTCCTCTGTTTCGCCGCTTCTATGGCTGATAACGGCAGTGTAGCCGTTTCTGCGAGCCATGTTAATCGCTTCAAAGGTTTCGGTCAGTGTGCCGATCTGGTTTACCTTGATCAATATGGAATTTGCACAGCCAAGTTCGATTCCCTTAGCCAGCCTCTTTGTGTTGGTCACAAACAGATCGTCGCCGACTAACTGGCACTTGTTGCCCATTTTTTTGGTCATTTTTGCCCAGCCGTCCCAGTCGTCTTCGGCTAAGCCGTCTTCGATACTTATGATCGGATATTTATCCGCCCACTTCGACCAGTGAGCGATCATCTTTTCGGAAGAAACTATTTTTTTCGGGTCAGACTTGAAGAATTTATAACCTTTTTTGCTTTTGACCCACATTTCGGTCGATGCCGGGTCCAATGCGATAAATATATCTTTGCCCGCTTTGTATCCCGCAGCTTTGATGGCATCTAAGATAACTTCCAGAGCTTCTTCATTGCTCTTCAATGAAGGAGCAAATCCGCCTTCATCGCCGACAGAGGTGTTATAACCTTTTTTGCCCAGCACCTTTTTGAGGGTATGGAAAACTTCTGCGCCCATTCGAAGTGCCTCTGGGAAATTTTTGGCTCCGATGGGCATGACCATAAATTCCTGAAAATCAACGTTGTTGTCCGCGTGTTTGCCGCCGTTAAGAATATTCATCATCGGTACCGGAAGAACGTTAGCGTTGCATCCGCCGAGATACTTATATAAAGCCAGTCCGCTCGAATCCGCGGCGGCCCTGGCTGTGGCCAGTGAAACACCCAATATTGCATTAGCGCCCAGCTTGCTTTTATTTGGAGTACCATCCAAATCGATGAGTGTCTGGTCCAATTCTTCCTGGCAGAGAGCGTCTATGCCAAGGATTTCAGGCGCTATGATCTCGTTTACATTCTTAACCGCTTTAAGAACTCCCTTGCCCATGTAACGTTTGGCCTTGGTGTCTCTTAGCTCTGCGGCTTCGTGTGCACCTGTGCTGGCGCCGGAGGGAACCGCGGCCCGCCCAAACGAACCATCGTCAAGAAGAACATCAACTTCTATCGTCGGATTGCCTCTGGAGTCTAATATTTCCCTTGCAGCTACATCCACAATTATCGTGAACATCATCGACCCTTTCATATTGAAGATTACTTTCTGTTTATTGGCATGATAACGCAGCAAGAGTAACTGTTTTTGTATTTCACGTCAAGAGCTGGTTGTTTAGTTGTCCGATTTATGATACTGTAACTGCCGAAAATTTCAGGTTTTTTTGTTGGTTAATGGTGAATAGATGAGAGTGCCTTTGACAAAATATGGTTTGCCGCAGGTTGTGGTTTTCCCTGTGCTGATTATTGCGGCCATGATAGCCGTCTATCACCAGGGGCCGCGAATATTACCTGTTTGGGTGATTTTCACAGCAGAATCAATTTTTCTTGTAGTTCTTGTCTGGGTTTTGGCCTTTTTCCGGGATCCGCCCCGAAATATTATATCCGGGCCAAACGTCATTCTTGCTCCTGCCGATGGCTGTGTAACGGATGTCGAAACTATAGACGGCGACAGCGTTTTTGAAGGCCCAGCTATCAAAATCGGGATATTTTTGAGCATATTCAATGTCCACATAAATCGCGTTCCATGTGCCGTTAAAGTCGATAAGATAACCTATAAAAAAGGCCGGTATAAAAACGCATTAAATCCGGAATCAGGCCGAGTAAATGAATCAAATGATATCCTGATGACCATGCTCGATGCACCTAAAGACCCTGTTCTTGTCAGGCAAATCAGCGGAGCAATTGCTCGCAGGATTGTCTGCCGGGCACAGCCAGGACAGGAATTCTCTGGCGGCCGGAAATTTGGCATGATAAAATTTGGTTCGAGGACCGAATTGTATATTCCTGTTCGCCAAAACGTAAAGTGCCTCGTGAAAGTTGGCGATAAAGTTAAAGCAGGTCTTACCGTGCTGCTTAGGTATGAATGAAATGGTAAAAGACAAAAGCGAAAGAGCGAAAAGAAGTATATTAAGGCGAGTTCGAAAACAACGCCTGAAATATATCACGGTGCTGCCGTCATTAATTACTTTGCTCAATGGTGTATGCGGCTTTGCTGCTATCAGCTTTGCCAGTAAAGGAGCTCTGGCAGGCAAAGACGTTCTTATGATCCAAAATCCAAATCTTACGTACTTCGCAATGTCAGGCTATATGATCTTAATCGCTATGATTGCCGATATGCTTGACGGCAGAGTTGCGAGAATGAGTAAAAGCACCTCAAGTTTTGGCGGCCAACTCGATAGCCTTTGTGATATGATTAGTTTTGGGGTTGCGCCGGCCTTTCTTATGCTCAAAGTTCTCGAATGCAAGCTTTTCCAACTCATTCAGCCGGCTGCAATAGTTGCTGTCTTTCTAAATAGATTTATCTGGCTTACCGCTGCTATTTACATGGGCTGTGCAGCTATCAGACTGGCAAGGTTCAATGTTGAAAACGAAGAAGATGAAGCTGCCCATATGAGCTTCCTGGGCCTGCCTACACCGGCTTCGGCAGGAGTGATAGTCAGCCTGATTATTTTTTACCAGGATATGCTGCCTATCTGGGCCCAGAAAACATCTATGATATATCAGATCGGAGAAAACATAATCATATTCTCATTGCCATTTATAACCCTGGGCGTTTCACTACTTATGATAAGCAGAATCCGCTATCAACACATCTTGAACCAGTATCTCAGGGGGACGAAACCATTTGCTTATTTCCTTCGTGCAATTGCGTTTATAGTCCTGGTAATAATCAATCTCGAAGCTGTTCTGGTTTTATTGTTCTGCGGCTTTGCCATCAGCGGTGTTTCCAGGTGGTTTTACTATAAAGTAATCGCCCAAAAGGATATCAATAAAGCCATCCTTCAACCGCGTATAGTGACCACTACCGATTCCAATCCAATCCAGTAATTTGGCCATAACTTTGTGATCTGATATTGGCTACCGTATTTTGAGTGTGGCGAGTGCTATGGCGGCAAACGCTACAGCCAAAAGCCAGAACCTCACTACTACCTGTGGTTCGCTCCAGCCTGACAGATGAAAATGGTGGTGAATAGGAGCGCACTTAAACAATCTCTTTCCGCCGGTGTATTTAAAGAAACCTACCTGCAATACCACGCTTACCAGTTCCACCATGAACACGCCGCCAATAATAAGAAGCAGAATTTCATTTCGAGTAACGATCGCCCCATAGCCCATGGCAGCTCCGAGCGGCAGGGACCCCACGTCACCCATAAATGTCTGGGCCGGGTGGCAGTTAAACCATAAGAATCCTAACGAAGCGCCTGCGATCGCGGAGTAAAAAATACTTAGTTCGGCGGCATGTGGTATATGCGGCAGCAAAAGATATCCAGACCATGTAATATGGCTTGTGCGGGTCATCGTCTCCGAGGCGACATAGCATAGCACGACCAGAACAGTGCTTACAATAGCGATACAACCGCTTGCTAAACCGTCCATGCCGTCGGTTAGATTCACCGCGTTGCTGGTGGCCGAGATATAGAAAATCGCTATCAAAACAAATGTCCAGTTAGCGATCGGTAAACCATGTTTGTAAAACGGCAGCCAGAAACGCACCGCGTCAGGGATTTGGGAAAAGTCTGAATAAAGGAACCAGGCAATCAAAACTGCACCGCCAAACTGAAATATCAGTTTTTCCCATGGTTTTAGTCCGTCACGACTGCGATGACGCAGATTGCTCGTAAGTTTGAGCCAGTCATCGGTACCCCCTAAAGCGCCAAACCACAGAACCAGAATGATAGCTTTTTGTATGAAAGGATTGTCAAGCTTAGCCCAGAGGAGTGTTGTTGCCAAAACAGCAATCAGGATAATCAATCCGCCCATTGTTGGGGTGTTGGCTTTTTCCTTCGTCAATTCATTCAGAGCGGCGTGGTGGAATTCTGGTCTGTCACCGATTTTTTTGGTCATCAGCCAGCGAATAATCTTAGGCCCGATGAAAAGAGCCATGACCAGACTCGTCAAAGCAGCCATTATGCAGCGAAACATCACATCTTCGTAGGCGTAAAAACCTATCTTGTGAGTGAAAACATCTCGCAGGGCATATAGCAGGTGATATATCAATCTTTATTTCTCTCGGTATTTAAAACATGGATATCCAGAGTATCAGGCAAAAAGCTCTTTTAACTTCTCGATGATTACTTCGAGTTTAGCTGTCCGCGAACCTTTGACCAATATTATATCGTCAGGTTTTATCAATTTTTGCAGATTATCACAAACTGATCGTTCATTTTTAAAAACTTCTACCTGTATATCGTAGTCTGCAGGTGAATTTGCTGAATGAGCAGTTATATTTGCAAATTCTCCGGTTGTCAGCAGGAGCTTGACTTTGGCTTTGGTTATGGCCTTGCCCAATTCGGCGTGAAAATATTCACTTTCAGAACCTAACTCCATCATTGGTCCGCAGATAAAGACCAGCCTGCCGTTATCTGCCCCGATTTTAGCAAGGCAACCCAAAGCGTTTTCCATCGAAGCAGGATTAGCATTGTAACAATCATTCAACACGACAAGCGAACCTATCTTTAAAGGCTGCATTCGCATTTTAACCGGCTTGATGGTTTTGATAGCTTCTGCAAATTGCTTGGCCGAGATGCCGAACTGCTTGCAAACCGCCCAGGCTGCGATAGCGTTTTCAATGTTGGCACCCCCTGCCAGCGGCACGCAAGCATTGACATCGTCAGTGGTAAAGCGTCCTTCGAATCCGTTGGATCGAATGTCTCCGGCTCGAATATCGCACTGGCTGGAAGTTCCAAAAGTAACAAGCTTTGAATTTGTGCAGGTGTTTTGCTCGCAATACCCCAGCAATTCATCGAATGTCGCGTTTACCAAAAGCTTGCCGTTGGGTTTCAAGCCAGCCTGTATCGAAGACTTTTCCTTTATGATGTTTTTTACGTTACCAAAGCCAGCCAAATGAGTGGGATATATATTGGTAATTACAGCAATGTCCGGCTGAGCGATTCTGCTGAGGTATTCTATTTCACCGGGATAATTGCTGCCGAGTTCTACAATCGCGATTTCATGAGTGCTATCTGCCGAGAGTATCGTTAGCGGCACGCCTATATCATTATTGAAGCTTTCTGGTGCCTGCAAACAATTAAAATGAAAACTTAGAACATGATAAATTAATTCCTTTGTCGTAGTTTTGCCCGCAGAACCCGTGATCGCGATCACCTTACAGTCAAGTTGTTCTCGGTAAGCTCTGGCTAAATCTCCAAGCGCCTTTACCGTATCTGGTACTTTTAATAATATTTGGCCGTCCTGTAATGAGTCGCTGTAGTTATTATCCACAACGGCGCAAGTCGCACCTTTTGCAAAAGCTTCTTTTACAAATTTGTGCCCGTCGAAACTCGGCCCTTTAATTGCGAAGAAACACTCGCCAGGATTTATCTGTCTGGAATCCGTACATACCCCTGTAAGCAAACTGTCTTTGCCGCTTCTGCAAGTGTCAGCTTTGACAAAACGCCTCAAATTTTCAATTGAAATTGGTTCCATCAGCTCTTTTCTAAAAAATCCTGCACGATCGCCTTATCATTAAAATCAAATTTTTTCTTACCAACGATTTGATATGTCTCATGACCCTTGCCTGCGATAAGTATAATATCATCTTTTTTGGCGGCAGCTACAGCAGATTCAATCGCTTTTTTTCTGTCTGTCTCAATTTGTATTTCAGGTGAATTCGGACTGTCCAATCCCGCTACGATATCATCTATTATTTTTTCAGGCGTCTCAGTCCTGGGGTTGTCACTGGTGACTATAACTCTATCCGCAAGTTTTTCGGCAACTTTTGCCATACGTGGCCGTTTCATGCGGTCTCTGTCACCGCCACAGCCAAATACTACGGTCAACCTGTTTTTGCAAAGGGGCCTGAGTGTTTTTAATACGTTTTTCAACGCATCATCCGTATGGGCGTAATCAATTAGAATACTAAAATCCTGTCCGTAATCTACGCCCTCCAGCCTGCCGGGTATAGTCTTAAGAGCACTAAGTCCTGTGGCAACGGTTTTAAGGCCAAATCCAGCGGCAATGCACAGCCCTGCTGCCGCCAAATGATTACTCACATTGTGCACACCTAAAAGCGGCGTTTCAACTATCTGGCTTTCGCCACGGCAGTCCAGCGAAAAGACAGTTCCTTTAATATCCATCGATTTAATACGGGCGGTTATATCGGCGTCATCGTCAACCGCGTACCACAGTATGTTGGCCTTTGTAGCCTTGGCTATTTTTTTCGCAGGAGCCGATTGCTTATTGAGAATTGCAGTTGCTGAAGGCGCAAGCCTTTCAAATAGTCTGGTTTTAGCGGCAAGGTAATCGGCCATGTCTCGATGGTAATCTAAGTGTTCACTTGATAAATTTGTAAAAGCCGCAGCGGCAAAATCTATCCCTGCCAGCCGATCCTGAGAAAGGCCGTGACTACTGGCCTCGATTACCAGATATTTCACGCCGTTTTCAACCATCTGTTCCTGCATTTTGGAAATTGCTGTCGCATCGGGCGTGGTCATTACAGCTTCGGTACTTCCCAGACCCGTATCGCACATCACCGTGCCGACAAGACCGCATTTTTCGCCTGATGTATTTATTACAGAACGCACCAGAAAACCAACCGTTGTTTTACCATTTGTTCCGGTTACTGATAGATTTGTAAGCTTCGATGAGGGGTTGTCTCTGCTTTTTTGTGCCAAAATACCAAGGGCCTCGGCGGGGCTTTCAACGAGTATTACCTCTGCGTCATCAAAATTTTGAGGTTCCTGGCAGACAACGAACTTTGCGCCTTTGGCTACAGCTTCTTTTATAAAATTGTGACCATCAAATTCAGTACCCTTTACAGCTACGAAAATATCGCCGGGTTTGACCAGACGTGAATCTGCGCAAACTCCAAGATGGTCGTTTCTGCTTTCAGTCCGAAGAAGATTCAGGATTTCGTCAAAATTCATTCTTATTTACACAAGTAAGTTTGACCAAATGAATAGTAAATCAAAAAAGCTGCTAAACGCTTTTGTCAAGATTGCTCGAATTGAATATCTTTCAATACAAATTCGACGCTGGTGTTTCCGTTATAATTATTAATTGCAGGCTCATAGGCGATGCTAAAAAATTCCGCCTCCAAAATTTTCTTCTCCAGTTGTCCCATACCAAAACCGATGCATCTCACCGAGCCCGTATTATCACTTACAGCAAGCTGCAAATGTTTTCCTTGCGGCCCAACTCTTCTGGGCGGAGCGATACGGCTGACACCGCTTGTTGCAAAAAGCGGGTTTGGATTACCCTGGCCGAACGGACCTAATAGTTTCAATTCTCTTACTACGTGTTCAGTAAGCTGACCAATACTGATTTCAGAATCGATATTAAGTCTGGAAATTGTGTCATTTTCTGTCAGGTTTTGCTGGGCAAATTCCTCAAAAGTGACAGTAAAGTCACCTATTTTTTCAGATTTTATAGTGACCCCTGCAGCCATAGAATGGCCTCCAAACTTTTCGGTGTACTCTGAACACGCTTTTATCGCCTCCAAAATGTCAAAACCAGGCACAGATCGCCCCGACCCCCTACTAATCCCATCATCTATGTTAAGAAGAATTGTCGGGCGGTAATATTTATCGATAATTCTTGATGCAACAATGCCAATGATCCCGGCATGCCAGCTTTCGTTTGCCAGCACGATGCTTTTTCTGTCCGGATGATCCATGCCCGCCTGTGTTATCATTTCACAGGCCTGCTTGAATATCTTACGTTCACGCTGTTGTCTTTGCTTATTTTGTTCGTTGAGATACTCGGCGATTCGTGTCGCGCGCACCTGGTTATCACTTGTTAAAAGTTCCACAGCTAATCTGGCATGGCCCATTCTTCCAGCGGCATTCAACAAAGGCCCCAGACGGAAACCAACGTGATAGCTGTCGATATCCTGTCCAGCCAGACCAGCTGAGGCGATCAATGCCTCCAGCCCGCAAAGTTTCGAATTGACCAGGGCCTTTAAGCCGAAGCTCGTGATAATCCTGTTTTCTCCACGCAGATCAACTACATCGGCCACCGTTCCCATCGCCGCAAATCCGGTGGCATGTATAAGAAACTCTCTTAATTCAGGCTTAAGCTCTGTGCCGGCCTTGAATTCATTAGCCAATGCCCAGGCAAGTTTAAAGGCCACCATTGCTCCGGCTGAGTGGGGATTGGGATAGGATTCATCCAGCAGGGGGTGTACTATTGCAACTGCTTCCGGCAGGGCGTCTGAAGGTTGGTGGTGGTCGGTTATTATTAAATCTACCCCCAGCTTTTTGGCGAGCCTGGCAGAGTCTAACGCTGTCACACCGCAATCGACAGTAATTATAAGACTGGTTCCAGCCTGGGCGAGTTGGCTGATCGCATCTTCGTTAAGGCCGTAACCTTCATCGATTCGATGTGGTATGTAGTAATCAACCTTTGCATCGAACAAATTCAAAAGCTGAAATAGAATCGTCACTCCGGTAATGCCGTCAACATCGTAATCGCCATAAATAGTAATCTTTTCGCCGGAGTTTATAGCCTGTTTGATTCGCTCAATTGCATCGGCGGCCCCTGGCATCTGTAAAGGCTCTATTAAGTTTACCAATTTTGGGTAAATAAAAGATTTGGCTTGGTCCGCGGTGTGGATTTGTCTGTTGATGAGTATCTGGGCCAGAATCGGAGAAAGCTTTAGCTGTCTTGCTAAATCCTGCGCTCTGTCATCGGCAGGCTGGATTGACCACTGCTTCTTTTGCGTCCTTGCTAAAAGTCTCATTTATGAAAACACCCTTCCCTGTCCCCTCAACACGACCTAATTTTGATGATATTATAAAAGATGCTCAGCCAAAATTACAGGCCTTTATTTTTACATTCTCATATATAATCCGCCATTGACCGCGATATATTCTCCCGTAATAAACTCGGCAGCGTCACTTGCCAGAAAAAGTATCGCTTTTGCCACATCCTCTGCTCTGCCGTTCCTGCCTAAAGGGGTGCGCTCTTTAGCCTGGGCTCTCTTTTCAGCGGTGCTGTAAATCTCGTGAAATCTCGTTTCTATCAAGCCTGGCATCACGCAGTTGACCCGTATGCCGTATTTTGCAAACTCCTTTGCCATCGCGATAGTCAATGTTGCCACCGCTGCTTTTGCCGCACTGTAAAAAGCTGCGCCGGGGCCTCCTCCGCTATGGCCTGCCACCGAACCGATATTGACAATATTTCCTTTGCTTTTTTTCAAATGATCGAGAGCTGCATGGGTCGCCAGAAAAACGCTTTTGGTATTGGTTGCGTAAACATCGTCAAAAAGTTCAGCCGTTGCAGTTTCCATAGGCTCCCTTTTGACAAGCGTTCCTGCGTTATTAACAAGCACATCGATGCCGCCTGCTTTTTGGGCAAATTCTTTCACCATTTTATTCACCTGGTTTTCATCACGCATATCCGCACACAGCAGGCAGCCATCGCTGTATTTTTTCACCTCTTCAAGTGTCTTTTCGCCGCCTTGTTTGGTTTTAAAGTAATGCACACCGACGAAACACCCCTGTCGCGCAAAAAGTTCCGCCGTCGCCGCTCCTATCCCGCTGCTTGACCCGGTCACCAGAACCTTCTTGCCTTTTAAATCTTCATATATCACTTTATCACTCCTCACGATCTTCCTGTATCTGTGTCAGCTCCATGCCGAATTTGCCAAGTTTCTTGTCGCTTTCCTCATATTTGTTATAGACATTCCTGACATGGCTGCCAAGTGTGTCCCAGTGTGAAAGAAACTCAGAGAAGGACGCGTTTATTTTTTTTAGGTTCTGGCGGATCTCGGCTGCCTGTTTTTCTATCTGCAACCCGTGCAGGCCCATCACTATCGTCATCAAATACGCATACAGCAGATTCGGCGAGACAGGTATCACTTTTTTTCCAAGCGCATATTCCAGAATATCATGTTTGTCGCCGTCATATTTGATGATCGTTTCATAATATACATTCTCAGCTGGTATATACATCAGTGCAAAATCAAGGGTTCCCTCGGCAGGGCGAATATAGCTGGAAGCGATTTTGTCGATATGGGCAGTTACGTCTTTTTGGAATTGCCTGCGCAATCTGGTTTTTTCGCCCTCGTCTTCTGTCTTTAACATTGCTTCGAAACTTGGCAGCGGAAATTTTGCGTCCACCGGCACCGAGTATTCCGGCATCTTGATCAAGGCGTCGACAATTCTGCCGTCCTTAAAATGCGATTGCAGTTCGAAACTATTCTTCGGCAGTACGGTCGAAAGGAGATTTTCCAGCGACCATTCACCTAATTGGCCTCGCATCTTGGGACTTTGAAGAATATCCTGCAGCCTGCGAACATCCAAACCCATATGCAGCATCTGGGTGTTAGTACCTTGCAGGGTTCCGATCTGGGTGTTGAGTTCAGAAAGGATTTTTTGGTTTGCCTGTAGACTTTGGCCCAGGCTTTCCTGGCCCGTTCGCAGAGATTTTTCAAGTATCTGGCCAACATTATCCTGTGAACCTTTTAGCGATTCGAGTTGCTGCTGCAAAAGACCTATGGCGGTACTTTGGCTAACGATTTGACTGCGATAGGCAAAGCTGCTGACGATGAGCCAAACCAGAAGCCCTACCATCACCAGCACTAAAACAACAAGAACTGTGACCAGAATTACAGGCATATTCACCTTTCTAAGAAATTTCCGCGATTATAATCGGTTTTCCGGCCTGCGTCAAAGTCCTTGCCTGCCGGCAATAGAGTTTCTATTATATTAGTAATTCTTCTCACATTTGCTCGGATGGTTGAACCTATGAAAAATACACATTTGGTAATCTTAAGAAAGCCTTACCTGGACGCAATTCTTGCCTGCCAAAAGACTATCGAATCACGGTTTTACAGGACAAAACGAGCGCCTTTCGCTCAGATCTCTATCGGCGACAAGCTGTTTTTAAAAGTAAGTTCCGGACCTGTTTGTGCGGTAGCGGCTGTTTCGGCGGTTAAAAACTTCGAAAACCTGACGCCCGACCAGATCTTCGGGCTTAAAAAACGATACAACCAATATATCAGAGGCTCCGACGAATACTGGCAAAGCAGAAAAGATTCTCGATACGGCGTTTTGGTCTGGCTAAAAGATATAAGATCAATTGAACCTGTCCAGATAGACAAAAAAGACTGGCGTGCATGGGTCGTGCTAAACAAAGCCCAGCACTTTGGCTTGGTTTGATAAGGCAAAAAAGCTATTCGTACTGAAAAGGCTCCCCCGCTACGCTGAATGGTCTGCATCTTCCTATATTGTTTAATAAACCGATCGCAAGCATATTAACGACCAGACTTGAGCCGCCGTAACTGACAAATGGCAGAGTAAGGCCCGTGATCGGCATAAGCCCCAATGCCATGCTAATGTTTGTCAGCGCCTGCACAGCTATCATGGCGGTGATCCCGACAGCAGCAAGTCTTCCAAACGGGTCGGTATTTAACCACGCTATCTCCAGCCCGCAAGCAACGATGATAATATAGAGCCCGAACAGAACCAGGCAACCCAGAAATCCCCATTGATGGGCAATAATAGAGAACGCGAAATCATTGTGTCTGTAAGGCAGGAAATTGTATTTGATGTAAGGGCCTTTCCGAAAGCCGTTGCCCGTCAGGCCGCCGGCAGCGATGGCAAACTTCGAATGTTTGAGTTGAAAACCTTCATTTTCGTCCCAGGTGTTCAGCTTGGCGGGATCACCTGCCAGAATTCTGCCGAGTGTGGGATTTGTCCTGGCTTTGTCGAGAACCCATCGATTTTGTAAAAGCACACTGCTTATTCTGGTTCTCTGGTAAGGCTCCATGCTGTGCCATAAGAAAGGACTTACAAGTACCGCACACAATATTATCAAAAGCAGATGTTTTGCTTTTGCCCCTGCAATAAATAACATGACAAATAAAATCGGCATCATTAGAATCACCGTTCCAAGGTCGGGCTCAGCCAGGATTAAGACCATCGGCAATAAAGTAAGAGCGAATGGCCCGATAAGAGCGCCAAGGCTTCGGCAATTATTTCGATACCGTAAGTACCATGCCATCGCAAGTATATAAGCCAGCTTACAGAATTCCGAAGGCTGCAATTGTATATATTGCCTGCCGGCCCCCAGCCTTATCCACCGGCGGGCGTTATTTACTACCGGCACAAATGGGAAATCTATTATCTTATCCAGCAGCAATATTACCAAAGCCCCTAGAACCAGGCCGTATATCCAGTAGCTCAATCGTCCGAGTTGTCGGTAGTTTATTATGTTGACCGCGATTAATGCGGCCAGGCCTGCAATTGCGAAAACAACCTGTTTTTTCCACAACCCTTCAAAGGCATTGTTCTGGGCGCCAGGGTTTGATTCTATAGGATTGCCGGATGCGTAAATGGTCAATATGCCTATCACTATCAGCCCGACAGTAGCAAAAAGCATAACGATCCTGACCAGTATTAATCTACCCTCAAGTAGTTTGAGCATACCGGAATATACCAATATCTGATAAGTTTTTGAAAAAATTTACACAAAATACGAAAAAAAATAGGAAAAAAGAAAAAAAATTGCCGCGTTTTTGCCGGAAGGTTTCAGGAATCTGCCGCTGGATGACGTACTTTTTGCCCATCTAAATTGGCGATATCAGAGAATTTAAGGCTATTTTTGAGGTTGATAGTTATCCACAATGGCTCTCTAAAAGGCGCGTTTTTGATATAGCTAAGCTGTATTTGAACTATATCGCGGGTATTTTTAACTTGATTTTGACAGGCTCTTCTGGTACTATACCAATCGTGGGGTAACCAATTTATATGCGCTTAAGTAACTATCGGCGCAGTAGTTGGTTAGTTGTAATATGACATATGTTTTCGCCGGAGGGCGAGAGAGGAGGTCGATGATATAACAAACACGTTTCTTTCGGTGTCGGCTCTTCCTGTAGGCTGATTACCTTGATGCGTTTGTATAACATCGTGAGTGTGTGTGTTTTGTTTGTAAGTACGGTGTGACTGTTTTGGACAGACGTGGATGCGATATACAGGAATTTGTTCAACTAAGACATTGCAGAGCGCGTGGCTCTGCGAAACAAGGAAGGAAGAAGAGAGAAAGGAAGGTGGTTAAATGAAAAAGCTACTTTGTATTATGGTAGCAATTTTTATTGCCACACCGGCAATGGCCGCGGTAACTATTACTTGCACAGATCTTGGAGCCGTAGACGGCAACTACCCAGGTGAAATTGAAGTGCGTTATGAAGTTGATAACGCCAGCGATTTGGCCAGGGGTTTTGCTCTGGATATCCAACTCACCGACGGCGCCGACATTAACGATGTCAACGTCAGTGGGGACTACTGGATTCATCCGGGTTCGGTTGTGATTGCTGGTGGCATAATTACTAATCATGGCACCGCGATTGCTTCAGGTAATGGCGCAGTTACTTCCAATGGTGCTACTCTTGAGATGGGTTCACTGTATGTTGGCGAAGCCAACGCACCGGACCCGAACGGCTTTTTGTGCACGTTCACAGTAAGCAAGAATTGCACGGTTAACATTACCGGTAATGCTACTCGCGGCAACGTTGTGCTGGAAAGCGGCACCTCGCAAGAGGTAAGCTCCAGTTGCGTAGTTACAAGCGCTTACGGCGACTGTTATCCACTGGCTATGCCGGATTGGCAGTTGTGGGATGACTTGGGCAGACCAAGTTGCTGGTGCTTTGACCGTCAGTGTTATGGCGATGCCGATGGCACCAGGTATGGCAGCCAATGGAGCGGTGGCTTCTATTGGGTCGGAACACCCGACCTTGGCATTCTTCAAAATGCCTGGTTTGTCAGGGAACCGCCAGATGGTAATGGTATTGCCACGATTCCCAACGGAATCTGTGCTGACTTTGATCACACGATGTATGGCAGCCAATGGAGCGGCGGCTTTTACAGAGTTGGTACTCCCGACCTTGGCGTTCTTCAAAATGCCTGGTTTGTCAAGGAACCGCCAGACGGTAACGGCATTCCCGATGATTGCCAGACTCCGTAAGGAAAGGTTGTTGTAAGTAGTTGATTTGTTGTTTGTAAAAAATGTTGATAATTTGCTACATTAAATTGTATGCAGACTTGATGATGTGAATATAGAAATTTAAGGAGAGGTAAGATGAAGAAGTTTTTAGCGTTAGTTCTTGTTCTTGCATTAGCCTCAATGGCTCATGCTGGCCCTGTCTTGACCATCAGAGTAGGTGGTGTAGATGTGGGCTCAGATTATACAATTCAGCCGAGTGACAATATTACTATCGGAGTCTATTCTGATGGCATTGGCGGAACAAATGGAAAGTACTCAGGTGCTATGGTCATCAATCCTTATGCTTCCGATACAGGTGCTGGTAGTTGGGTTGCTAGTAGTGAGGCCATGTACTCACCACCTTTGGTTCTTAGTACAGGTGCTTCGGTTTCTATCAGTGGTCCGACGCTTCTTTTTATCGCCACCAATACAGTGATTGCGGATTCTGTAGGCGCAGGTATTGGTTTCGATGCTCTGTTCCATTGTGATGGTGAAGGTGATGTAACCATTGTCATCTTTGATGATGTCTTTGGTCCGGTTGATACGCTGACCATTCACCAGATTCCAGAGCCGATGACAGTTGCTTTACTCGGTTTAGGTGGCCTGTTCCTGCGTCGTCGCAAAAAATAAGACGTCGCTGCAGGTAACCTGTAGTATTAGTTATTAAAGAGGCAGGCGTTTTCGCCTGCCTCTTTTTTTTGTTGTAATTCACGCCGGCTTTCTCTAAAATCTACATATTCTCATTTTTATAGTTTAATGGAAGTAGATATATGAAACGCTTATTAGTTCTTTTTGTTTGTGGTTTTTCGCTTTTATTGCTGCTCAACGGCTGTCAGGATGTTAATCGTAAAAAAGGCAACGTAGAGGTAATTATTGAAGGCCCAGGCCAGTTCCCGCAGTCTCTGGCCGGAACATGGAAGGCTGAGGGGAGAACCGGCTGGGAAGTCGTTTTCAACCCCGATGGAACAATTTCATCCGCTGTGCTTGGAATAACTAAGATCCGGATGATCCCAGGCCGGACCAAAACCGTTCCAATGAAAGGCGGCCGAGAAGGCATATACAAGCCTGGAATTTGGAAGGTGCAATATTCACCTTCAAGTCGCGAACTGGCTGTTATTATTGAGTTAGACTATGTTCATTTGGAAATGGGCCCGAATCTCCTTGAAGGCAGGGTTACAGATACTTTCATTGGACAGGTTTCCGAAGACAAGAAAACCTGGCAGGCCGATTGGTTCAGTTTTCCCGATTACACAGCATATACTCCGGAACCCAAAAAAATCACAATAGACCCGAATTCAGACAGAAGTTTTGTAGGCAGCTTGACATTTAAAAAGATCGAAGAATAAGTGCGGCTTGAAAGCTTGTCTTAGTAATCGTAATAGGTAACGCCTTGGCTGTCTGTGCCGGGCCAGTCAAGTTTTATTGTTTTTGTCGAAGGGCTATAGACCCAGCCGTAAGTTCCCGTTGCGGATTCCGGCACCTCTTGGCCGTAAAGACCTACCATTCCCACCGTATTTTTATCATTGAATGGATTGACCGGTATTTCCAGCAGATAAGGCCCCAACGGATAATCGTTGCTTCTGGTCTTCGTGCTGCTGCTTTGACCGTTTGCATTGGTAGTATATACCGTTTGTACTCGAAACTTCAAAGGACTTCCAGCAGCCACCCCATTGGTGTAGCCAGGCGGGTAATCTTTGTGTTGTGCCGCGTAGATCTCGATCGTACTTCTTAGGACACGAAGATTGTCCTTAGCGGCAGCTTCCCTGGCTTTGTCAGATTGAGACTGAAATTGCGGCAGGGCTATCGCTGCCAGGATACCCAGCATCGCCACTACTATCAATATTTCTATAAGCGTAAAAGCTTTTTTCATGTCAGTTCCCTTGCCGAGAAACCGCTGCAATTCTTAAGCTGCCAAAAAGACCGATAATATATGCTGCTTTGCATTTTGGCGCACAAGCGGTCAGACACATTCTGTTTTTTTATCGACTGTTTTTGTAGGCCGCTTTTGTTAAAATGAGTGGTAGGATTGATAAATATTGGCAGAAAATTGCGGTAAAAGTTTATTAACAGATTTTAGTACCATACCGTTTCCAGAATCCAGTCTTCTACTAAAAATCCAAGGTCCGAAAAATCGACCGCTGAATCATGGCTAAAATCGGCTGGAATACGATCACCAGAATCAAACCAGAATTCAGCAAAAGCTGCAAAATCCTGAAGATCAACTATGCCGTCATTATTGATGTCCGCCTGTAAGGCCCAGTTATGTGGGCCTAAGGAAGCTTCCAGTGTTCCGCCAAAAGCTCCCATATTAATTCGGATATTTTCAGCCCATTCGCCATTGGGATCATCCGGCACGGCGAGAAGTTCATCTGCCAAATCACATCCCGGATTACCTGCGTCAATGCACCTGCTCGTTAGGCCATCATAGTCCCATCGATTACGCAGCATATCCCATCGCCAGCCGGCACTTTTCAGATAGTAATCATCGTTTGGCTCATCTACGAATTCGGGTTCGACAGATATATTTCCGTTGATTCCGGTTTGATCTGCCAATTGCCTGCCATATTCCCCCTCCTCGTTGCCCCAGACATTGTTATATTTAATTTTCGAGGAAATGTCTGAATCTGCGGCTATCCCATACGCCCCATCAGTCCAGACATCTCCCGTGCCCTGGTTTGATGTGATTATATTATTCTCAATGACTGGATTTGAGGTTTGAGTACATTTTATCCCGCCGCTGTACATATTGTCGTAATTGTCGGATATAGTATTGTTAATGATAGTGCCGGCACTGCCACTTTTGCAAAGAATCCCCAATCCAATATTCTTAACTATTAAATTATTGCGTATTCTTGGGTTGCTTGACCAGTACATCCCGATGGCACTATACGCATCCTCATTTCTTATAATGACGTTATTTTCAATTAAGGGATTGGAATAGTAATATATATATATTCCACCACCACCACCACCAATTGTCACATTGGATTTAATTAGATTATCCGCAATTACAGGAGACGATGTATAGGTAATATGAATACCGGCTCCCAACATAGAATCATTGCCGGTTATTTGGTTATTTGAAATTTCACCATTGGACCACTGCCGCAGATGAATCCCCCCGCCATAATAGTCTGCATGGTTATTCTGTATGATATTTCCGGTTATGGTGGCATCTATGCCCTGAAAGCCCACTATAGCTCCGCCATCGCCATGCTCTTCGTCAGGATAATCTTCGTTTGGCGGACTGAAACCATGAAGCTTTATGGCAGAATTGTTGATGAAAATATTATCTGAGATGATTGGCTTAACATGTACAGACGGATTACTGGGACTGGCCAGATTAACGTGATCGCCATAGATATAAATACCCCCGCCTTCGCCTGTGGTGTTGTTTGAAAACACGTTTTTGGTTATTGTTGGCTCAGACATATTGTAACAGACGACACCGCCGCCACAGCGGTTCCAGTAGGGTTCATGGAATCGCCAGGCTATCACCAGCCACGTACCTGTGCCGCCGGTGATCGTAAAACCTGTCAGAATCGAATCGTTACCTTCACCGTTTTTAAACGTTACAACGCTTGCATTGTTTACATCGGTAGGAGTTGAACCGTTGATTATAGTCGCAGCAACAATATTTGGGTCATTTGGATCGATTGAACGGACCGTTATAGCTTTTCCTGAAAAATCAATATTCTCATAATACGTATTGGGGTCGACGATAATAACGTCCCCATATTCAGCGTCGTCGATAGCAGCCTGTATACTTGTATATTCGCCATCGCGCACGTACAGAGTCTCCGCGAGAAGTTGCGAAGATAAAAGCGCTAACAATAAGAATCGCCAAATCTTTATCACCCCAAAATCCTCCTCTTAACCTTGCATTATATCAAAAAATGCTTTAAAAAGCAAATTTAGCCAACGCTTAAGTGTCTCATTTCAATAAGGTTAGAATGCTAAAAATAGTGTTGACCACTGCGAGTAAATGGATGATTTTATAGGTCGAAAAGAAAACTTGAGGAAACTGGCTAATTCTGGTAAATTTATCGGCTCTTGCGGTTTTTATTCAAATCAAATCATTTTGAGGACGACAAATGAATGTGCTTTTAGTAGGCGGCGGCGGACGCGAACATGCGATAGCCTGGAAACTGGCTCAATCGAAAAACATCAGCAAACTCTTTATCGCTCCGGGCAATCCAGGCACAGCCCTTTGTGGACAGAATGTAGACATAGGAGTATGCGACATCGAAAAGCTGGTTGAGTTTGCTCGTAAAGAAGATGTCTCCCTTGCGGTGATCGGGCCTGAAGATCCGCTGGCAGCAGGGGCGGTTGACGCGTTTGAAGCTGCTGGAATAAAGGCGTTTGGCCCAACCGGTGCTGCCGCCCAGTTGGAAGCTGATAAGGCATTTGCAAAGAAAATAATGCGAGCCAATTCTATTCCTACCGCTGAGAGCAGAACATTCGATGAATATCAGGACGCAAAAATGTATATCGCCAGCAGGGATGAGGCGGTAGTAGTAAAGGCTGCTGGATTAGCTAAGGGCAAAGGCGTATTTGTTTGCGACGACCCTGCCGATGGAATTTTAGCGGCTGAACAGATAATGTGTGATAAAGTTTTCGGGTCAGCTGGAGACAAAGTGATAGTCGAAGACAAACTCCTGGGAGAAGAGGCGTCGATACTGGCATTCGTGGATGGACGAAACATTTATGTGATGGAAACCTCCCAGGACCACAAGCCCATCGGTGAAGGTGATACCGGCCCGAACACCGGCGGAATGGGAGCATATAGTCCAGCTCCGGTAGTAACAGAAAAGTTAATGAACCAGATAATAAAAGAAGTGCTGGTTCCGACAGTTGATGGATTGAATCGAAACGGTACGCCTTATAAGGGCGTACTTTATGCCGGGATGATGATGACTCAAGGTGGCCCAAGAGTTTTGGAATTTAATGTTCGGTTTGGCGATCCGGAGACCCAGCCTATCCTGATGCGGCTCAAAAGTGATTTGTTGGAAGTGATGCTTGCGGTTTGTGATGGCAGATTGGATGAGGTTACTTTGCAATGGGATCCACGACCAGCGGTATGCGTGGCAATGGCTTCAGGCGGCTATCCAGGCGATTACGAAAAGGGCAAAAAAATTACCGGCCTGGAAGATGCAGCACAAATGAAAGATGTCATGGTTTTCCATGCCGGTACCGCGTTCAATGGAAAAGATATTGTCACAGCAGGCGGCAGGGTTTTAGGCGTTACCGCTTCAGGACAAACTATAGCAGAAGCAAAAAGCAGGGCTTATGATGCCGTGGATAAAATAAAATTTGATGGTGCTTACTGTCGGCGAGACATTGCCGACAAAGCGATAAAATAATAACATTTAATCTCTCTAAATTAAATGGGGCTAAATCAAGCTCAGTTCAAAAAAGTTGTAAGAAAGAACAAACTCCTTATCCGTCGATTCATGGCGGGAATAGTTATCGTAGGGATTTGCTGGTTGGCCTACATCATGATAGGCCGGCTTCTATGCTACGTGGCGGTAAAAAGTATCGCAGAACTAACAGGGGCGCAAGTGCACATAGAATCTGTCGAGTGGAAGCCCGATGGATTGGTCAAGATCATTGATTTTTCTCTCAGCACTGACGATGCACAGCAGGGCAAAAGTTCAATTCTTAAGGCAAAAACCATCAATGCAAGGTTTGGGTTTGGAAGTTTGCTATTACTTAAGCCAAAGCTAAAAACACTTACAATTGATGACTTCGTTTTGAATATACAATATGATTCTGATGCTAAACGATGGAATTTTTCTCACCTTGAAACTAAAAAACCAGCAAGACCTCGACAGAGATTACCAGTTTTCAGATTCAAAAATGGAATTGCCAGATACACAACAATATCTATAGGCAGGGTCGATGATATCTTAACTTTTCCTGTCTCAGGAACTTTTAACACAATAGATAGCGACAGAGATTCTTACGCCTTTTATCTTGAGACCCAAAACGAGTTTGGTATTGAACGTAGCCGTGTAGAGGGAAAGTGGCAGGGGGGTAATCCTGGCAGAATAACTCTGAATGGCCAGGGGCTATCGGCAAAAGTCGGGATATTTGGTAATGCATCCAACATCACTGCGATAAAGGCAGGATTGGAATATGACGCCAATGACATTGTATTGACAGAGTTTGTTGCAAAGCTGGGCAACAAAACCGTTGTTAACCTGGATGGCCGAATAAAAAATTACATCACACTGCCTGAATTTCAAATCCATGCAAATATAGAAAATTTGTTTGTAACTTCGTCACCAGTTGCAAATTCATTTGTTTACAATGAAACATCCTTGAGAAATTTTGGGCCGTTTCTGCAAAGATTTTTCAATCAATATAGCCCCGAAGGCTTGATTGATTTAGACATAAAAGCACAGGGCAGATTCGACGAACTGCCAAAAGCAACTTGTACCGGCAAAGTTATTTGTAAAGATGCTTCAGTCCGGTACGTAAGATTTCCATATTTATTGGAGCATATCCAGGGCACATTGGATTTAACAGAAAAAGGTGTGATACTTAACAACCTGCAATGCAAACATGCCGATGTTAAGCTTGCAATTGATGGCTATTCGAAAAATTTTGGCCCCGAGTGGGATTGCGAAATTCAGATAACCAGCTCTAACATGCTTTTGGATAACGATCTTTATGAAGCATTAACTACGAAACAAAAAAGACTATGGTTTGCCTTTGCGCCTACCGGACGTGCCAAAATAAATTATCGTTTTATTAGAAGCCCCGATCAAAAAAAGAAACGCACCCTTGATATTCATCCTGTTAATGCACAAGTGGTTTACGAGCATTTTCCGTATCCGCTTAGAAATCTAACGGGCCAAGTTCATGTGGACAATGGTATAATCCAGCTCTTGAATCTTGTATCGGACTATGACAATCGGAAAATAATTTTGAATGGCAGGATCATTAACATCGATTCCGAAGTGCCTGAATTTGATATTTCAATCGATGCGGATAATATTCCGGTAGATTCAGAATTGATGTCAGCCTTGCCGAGCAAACAGAGACAGTTCTATGATTATCTCGACATAGATGCTTTTGCAGATGCGAAGATACAGGTATTTTCCAATAAGGCTGGAACGCAAACTGCCGAATACATTGCGAACATCAAATTGACAGGAACTTCTTTTTTATATGACAAGCTTCCTTTGAAATTAAGTGATATTTCTGCCGATGTGATTGTAAGGCCTGATTTAATTCAAATTGAAAATATGACAGGCCGTAATAGAGATGGATTTGTTTCAGTAAAAGGCAGGGTCTGGCCGGAAAATGGCTCAGATGAAATTGTCGGTTACCAGTTATTATTGAAGGGCGAGGGGTTGGATGTTGATGATGAACTTATTCGATCGCTGCCCTCGGGCCCCGCAAGATTGCTATCGCAGTTGGACATCGAAGGCAAAGTAAACATATCAGCTCAGTTGGAAAAGAACTCTAAAGATAAACCCAGAGAATATGAAGTTGTTGTGGACTGTCTGGACAATAGCATTAACTTCAAGAAATTTTATTATCCTTTAAAGCACATTAACGGCAGGGTGGTTATAACGAAAGACTGCATAGGTTTAGAAAATCTTACGGCAATGGGTGACGAAGAAATAAATCTGGACGACGCTGTCTCGATGCTGAAAACGAGCGGAAAAATCTGGCTTGATAATGGCGATTTTAACGAAGCAGAATTTTCGATTCATGCTACAGACTTCAACTTCGATGAAAAACTTCACTTTATACTGCCAAAGATAATACAGGATTCTTATCAAAAAATTTGGCCAACAGGCAGATTCGATTTGAATATAAAAAGCCTAAAAATATTTGACGACGACCAGGACAAAAGATGGGTTGACTTCGAGGGCGGCGTACGATTTAAAAACTGTGCTTTCGGCAAAGAACGCCTCATAGACCAGTTAACCGGTTCTGTTACAGCCAAAGCGTTGTATGAATTTGGTGCCGGCATGGGCCAAGCGCAAGTGGTTTTAAAGGCCGAAAGTTTGAACGTTAAACATCGTCAGTTAAGCGACTTGGAAGGAAGTGTTCACTATGAACCGGATAAGGATGTTCTGGCCGTCAGACAGTTTGTTGGGAATTGTTACGGAGGTAAGTTTACAGGCAGCCTTGAGTTGAAAGAAGATCCAGAGGATGGGCCAACCTATGCCTTGCAGTTATCTTTCAGTGACATTGATTTGCAGCAGTTCGTTTCGGCATCTAAACCCAATGAAAACTATTCGAATATCTGTTCTTCGGGAAAAATGGGAGGCGTTTTCAGTCTTGCTGGAAAGCTCTCAGACAGATCTTCGCGAACCGGCAGACTAAAAATTAATATCAGTGATATGCAAGCGGGCAAAAGTTCACTGATGGGAAAGGTGTTAGCAGTGTTGAAAATGAATAAACCAACAGATTATGTTTTCAATAACATGCTAATCGACGCCTATATTAAACACAATAATCTTGTTTTTAAACAGATTGATATACGAGGCAGATCCGTTGCTTTAAGAGGCCTTGGCAGCATGGATTTGAAAAGTAAAAATGTGGATTTAACCTTTACCGCAACCGCTCCTAATCTCGACAACAAGTCATCATTATGGGAATCTTTGGCAGAGGGATTTGGCCCTGCGGTTGCAAGAATAGAGGTTACCGGAAGATTTGATGAACCGAAGATAGAGAAAACGACGTTACCAATTTTTAAAGATTCAATTAATGTTTTGGGCACCAAGCCGTCAAAGCCGGAGAGTGAATTATAACTGCTGGTTTTATTGCTTTTTACTTTTTTATTCGATACCAACCACTTCTGTAAATTTCACAAGTGTACCGCTTGTTTGTCGATCGGGTTCGCGTATGCCCACGAGACCAACCTTCTTGCCCTTATATTTTGTCAGATCCAGGTTAAGCGCAGGGCCTTGAGGCTGTGCGTAACAGATTAACTTGCCCACTTCATCAAGCACCATGTAGCGTTTCGGACCTGTTTTTGCGGCATAAATAACTGAAGGGTGAAGTGTGCCTATGACCGCAAATTCACCGAGAATAGAAATGGGCTTTTTGCCCGTTCTACTTGATTTTTGTATCTGTTCCCTGGTTTTACGCAACTCGGCATCCTGGAGTTCTAACTCCTTTCCAGCCTGGATAGCTAATTCGAAACGGTCAATTTGTTCCAGTTGGAACTTGCTATATATGGCGGCTTTACCACTATTTGAGTCATCTGCAATACCAGCAAGAGCTTTCTTGACATCTGCATAATTTTGTTCTGTCATTGGCTTGCCCAATTCAACTTCGATTTGTTTTGTTAACTCATAATACTCTTTCAGTCTTTGAGCTTCTATAGCTGATTTGACAACCGGCGCAGGTTTCCGTTTTTTACGTATGACAGGTTTGGGCAGTTTGACTTGTTCAATTGGACTCAGGAATTTTATGTACTGAGTACTAACCCACAAGTGCGCCCCGGCGGGTGGTGCAATTTTATAATAATCTCCTTTTTCTTCGCCCAACAATGTCACGGTATCTCCGGAATCCAATTTTGTCTGCAGGCTGGTAGAATGCATAGGTTGAACATATTCTGAACCTGCCCAAATACGAACTTCGTCACCAGAAATGACACCGACTTCAGGATTGTTGACATCGAGCGTAACAAACTGTTGCGAAATCCATGAGAAGCTGTCCGGCGGAGGTACGATACAGGACCAGCCAAACTTTTTTCTGACCACGGTTACTGTGTTAGGCTCACTCAACTTGCCGCATCGATAATAATTCATTCCAGGGCCTGAACGTATGTTAACTTCAGCTCCTGCTATTTCGCCTATATAGGGAAAGGAAACTTCATTAGCATCTTCATCGATGGCAGTTTCAGGAACACCCTCGACAGAGGCTTGAACCAATCGAGCCCCGCCAAGAACAGGTAATGTGAAAATGAGAACGGAAACTAAAAAAAGATTTGTGCCGGATTGCATTTTTGTTTCTCCCAAAATTCGCCTTTATGAAAAAGCTCAGGTTTCAGCCAAACGGATTTAACTTATCAATGCCGCGAGTGATTGTCAACTTTTTTGTCTGTAGTAATGCTGCAAGATGAACCCTAAACTTGCCTATTTTAGCAATTTATCGAGCTCACCATTGCACATTTTAACCTGGCTCGGATCGTGAAGCCTTTCGCGGGCAGCTTGGAGGTATTTTACAGCAGCTTCTGGCTGATGTAGATAACGAGAGTGCAGAATACCAAGCATCAATTGGATCTGTTCGATGTATTCGTATTTGTCATAATGAACAAGAAGTTTTTCATAGGTCTGAGCCGACTCCTGCCATTTGCCGCTTGCCATTAGCTGATTGGCGATATCCAACAAATACTGCTGGGGCAATATCTGGGCCTTGTCAATTTCCATAAGCTCCAGATAGGCCTCTGCCGCCTCGGCTAGATTTGACTGGCCAAAAAGATCAGTGATCTTTGTCCTTACTTGCAGAATTTCTTCTTCAACAGCTTTTTGGGCGGGCGTCTTTTTGACCTCCGTGACCTCTATTTTCTTACTCATATTTCTGCCGCTAAACGGATCATATCCGCTGGACACGACATCTCGATAGACGCGGCGTTTGTTCCATTGCTTCAGCATCGACCACAGGTCAAAACCGCTTCTGCTTATCAAACCGGTGGCGATCAAAACCGTTACCGAGACGATTCCGAAAGCATAACCCGCCAGGTGGGCATCATAAGCAACGTTTGGCGTATATCGAGCTATTACATTATCCAGAACGATCATTTTAAAGCCGATAAAGAACAGCGCAGATACTTCTGTTGTCCCAATAAAGAAAAACCAGTACAAAACGGTAATTAGAGTCTGAGGGAACAGCACTAAGTACGCACCTGTTACCGCTGCGACGGCGCCGCTGGCTCCCAAAACTGGTGAATTACTCAGAATCGCGTGACCAATGCCGCTGAACACGCCTCCTGCAAGGTAAAAGCACAGATAACCGACATGGCCGAGTTTGTCGTTTACATTATTGCCAAATAGATACAGAAAAAACATGTTTCCAATAATATGGGCATACCCGCCATGGAGAAATGCATAACTGACAAACTGCCATAAGTTGGGCTTAAATGGATAAAGCATGAACTGTTGGGCCCACAAACGCAGAGGTTCCACAATTCTGGTTCCGGCAACATAATGTGGCGAATACGTTAAAAGGAAAATCGCCACATTAATACCGATAAGAATGTAGTTGGTATAAGGTGTTCTAACTGGCTTAATACTGGTTCGAATAGGTAGTATCATAACAGCAATTCAAAGATTTAACGGTTATCAGTACGCAATTTCGAATGCCCATTGTAATGTCAGGAGCCTATTACGACAAGCGATAAAAAAAACAGGCCCGCAACTTCTTTTAAAGCTGCCGCCTGTTTGCACAGTAACTTATGTTACAAACTTTTTTCTCTCCCGTCCGGAAAACACCGATTCTTTCAGTCCTTCCCCGAACCAGCCTCGATCATTATGGCTATTATAATTGAAGTATAAGAATAAAATGGCCTGATGACAAGTGCTGCGAAAAAAAAACTTTATTTTCTGCGTCCGTGCAGTTATCTATAGTCTTATGAAAACCGGCTTTCAAGACAGAATCAGGGCGGTTCGTGCGAATCTGAGAAAAAGGCAAGTAGATTGTCTGGTAATAACCAATCCCGCTAACGTAACTTATACAACCGGTTTTACAGGTGACAGTAGCTGGGCTATAATTACCAAAAGCCGCACTCATCTTTTAACCGACTCCAGATACACCGAACAGGCTCAAAAACAATGTCAAAATGCCAAAATCATCCAGCGAACCAATTCGCTACCTGAAACGTTAGTAACGTTGCTGCAAAAACTAAAACAGGTACAATCTGTAGCCGTTGAAAACTCTATATCACTTGCCGGCTTCGAGGCATTGAAAAAGAAAGTTGATTTCCGATTAAAGATAGCCGAAGGCATTATAGAATCGCTCCGCAGCATCAAAGACTCCGGCGAGATCGCTGCCGTGAGAAAAGCTGCCAAAATTTCTGCCAAGGCGCTTAAGCAAACCCGAAGATACGTAAAACCCGGGATAACTGAAAACGAAATGGCAGGCAGATTAGACTTTCAAATCAGAAAATCAGGCGCAGCGAATAGCTTTGAGACGATTATTGCCTTTGGCCCTAATGCCTCACGTCCTCACCATCAGCCTGGCGCTAAAAAACTCAAAAAGAATGATACCATCCTTATAGATTTTGGCGTTAAATACAAAGGTTATTGCAGCGACATCACCCGATGTTTTACCATAGGCAGAGCTGCTAAATTCTATAACCAAGTTTATCAAGCGGTAACCCAGGCACAGACTGCTGCGATAACAATGATAAAGCCCGGCATCGAAATTAAAAAAATTGACGCCGCCGCCCGAAAGGTAATCGCCGACCACAACCTGCCCCTCTATGGTCATGGAACAGGCCACAGCTTAGGTCTGGAGGTGCATGAGGAACCGGTCATCGCAGCTAATAGCAAGGGCAGACTAAAACCAGGTATGATTTTTACGATTGAGCCAGGCGTATACATTCCCGGCAAACTCGGCGTCAGAATCGAAGATGATGTTCTTGTAACACAAACCGGCTGCAGAGTACTCAGCGATAGTTGTCTGCACTGGATGTAACCGCCAAAGCTCAAAATTCACTTGACGCGCCGAGGCAATAAGCTAATATGAATATAGTTCGCCAGGGGTGGTCCGTAACCAGCGGGCCTGAGAAAAACCCTTTGAACCTGATCAGGACGACGCCTGCACAAACCGAGGCGCAAATGCCTGCGTAGGGAAGCGATGAATATGGCCGCTCTTAAACTAAAATCGCTTCCTGGTGAAGCGATTTTTTCTTTGGGAGTTTTTAAATGACAACGCAATTGCAGACGGCAAAAACTGGATTAATAAGCGACCAGGTTAAGGCTGTAGCTGTTGGCGAAAACGTAGACGCCGAACTTGTCCGAGCCGAACTTGCAGCAGGTCGATTGGTAATACCAGCCAATATCGCACATCTAAAGGACAACTTAATTCCCATTGGCATAGGCCGTGCCCTTACCACCAAGATCAATGCCAATATAGGCACCAGCAGCGCAAGTTCTTCTCTTGCTGACGAAGTTGAAAAAATGAAGGTGGCTTTAGAAGTTGGCGCCGATGCGATCATGGATCTCAGCACAGGCGGCGATCTGGATGCCACAAGACAAACATTATTAGCCCAATGCTCTGTACCTTTCGGCACCGTTCCAATTTACCAGGTCATCGTCGATAGAAACGTCGAAGATATAACCCATAAAATAATTCTTGAGGTAGCCGCCAAACAAGCCGCCCAGGGGGTCGACTTCTTTACCATCCACGCAGGCCTGCTTAAAGAGCACCTGCCTCTGGTCACCAAAAGAATCTGCGGGATAGTCAGCCGAGGCGGTGCGTTATTGGCCAAGTGGATGCTTTACCATAACAGGCAAAATCCCTTTTATGAATTATTCGATGATCTATGCGATATCATGGTTGAATATGATGTATGTTTTTCGCTTGGTGATGGCTTAAGGCCGGGATGCATCGCCGACGCTACTGACCAGGCGCAAATCGCCGAACTCAAAACTTTAGGCGAATTAACCCAGCGGGCCCAGGAAAAGAGCTGTCAGGTAATGGTTGAAGGCCCAGGCCATGTGCCATTTGACCAGATAAAACACAACATGGAAATTCAGCAGAAAATTTGCAACCACGCCCCTTTCTATGTCCTTGGCCCATTGGTGACCGATATCGCTCCAGGCTACGACCACATCACCTCTGCCATTGGCGGAACCGCTGCAGCTTTTTATGGCGCATCATTTCTGTGCTACGTTACTCCGCGGGAACATCTGGGCCTGCCCGACGCCGACGATGTTCGCCAGGGTGTTGTCGCTTCTAAAATTGCCGCTCACGCTGCGGATATCGCCAGGGGCATTACAGGTGCCGGTGACCGTGACAAACGACTAAGCATGGCAAGGGCCGGTTTGGATTGGCACAACCACCTCGAAGAATCACTTGACCCCGAAACAGCTATAAAGATGCACAAACAAGCCTGTAAAAAAAGCAATATGGATGATTCACCAAGCCCCGATTATTGTACCATGTGCGGAAGGCAATGGTGTAGCGTCAGAATTAACAAGGAAATAAAACAGATCGTTGAAACCAAAAGTACGCTGTAAAGATAGCCGCCCGCCAACACTTATGTTTTCATCGCATCTAGCTCAATAAGTGCGATCGGAAGGAAGATAAATACCGGAACCCACGCCCAAAATTCAGGCCTTACTTTACTGAAAAACATCTCCGTCGCTACCATCTTGCAGATAAACGTAGTTACAAAACATGCTGCGGTTGCGCCAAAGCTAATCGCTATAGCCGTTTTCATCGCTTTGGGCTCTCGACAAACAAGGATCGGCAGGCCTATCATCAGCATTATCAGATTGATAATAGGATCGGTAATGCGAAAATGCTTTTGACTATACAACTGAGCCTGGTCCTTGACTTTTGTTCCCTGGGCCGCCAAAGCAGAAAGCTGACGCGAGCTCAAAAGAGTCTTGTTTGTAGCCTGCCGCCGGACAGGTATCTCTTTCGGAGTTAGGTCACTTTTGTAGGATTTGACAGCCATAAAAGCTGTCTCTCTGGCATCTTCAGAGATCTTCGAAAACTGACCATTTATTAAATCCCATTCCTTGGTTCGATTGTTATAAATGGCCTTGTCAGCATCTATTTTACCTGTCACCTTCCATATAAAAGAGCTGATGCGTTGACGGGTAATTATTGTTGGCTTGATAAAAGTTGCAGTTTTCACATCGAAACTTCTTGAACAAAATAACGACCCATTTTCATCACTTATAAACCATACATCATAGGTTTCTTCACCAGGAAGAGTATCTTGAGAGCGAACAAGTTTATCAGCAAGATGAGGAATAATAAATTCCTGGTCAATAACGAACAACCCTCCAAGCACCAGTGCCAAAAAAAAGATGGGTGCAATTACTCGCTTTAAGCTAACACCAGAAGCCATCACTGCGGTAAGCTCATTGTTACGTGTCATCTTTCCAAGGGAAAAAGCCGCCGCAATAACTGTGATCATCCCTGCAAAGTCTCGAAAGTAAAGAGCAGCCTGAATGCTGTAATAACTGATAATATTTTTTAATACCGTCATGGCACCAAGATCGATATGTTCAGTGAATTCATCAAGATTAACGAAAAGATCGATAATTATACGCAAACCAATTAGTACGAATAATGAAATAAAATATCCAACGAGAAAATTCTTTGCTACGTATTTATCTAAAAGTTTCATATTAAGATTGCCCGTTATGTTCTAAGCAGCTTGCGATATATTACTACTCCGATTACTGATAAGATTACCAATCCTGACCACATTAAAAATACACCTGATAATCCCTGAGAGGAGGCGTTTTTTGTGATATTTTTGCCCATCATTATGCATACGATAAGAATCCCTGCCGGTATCGAGCTTGCCCCGAAAGCAGTAAGCAAATGGCCGCCTTTTAATAGGATTCCCAAAGCTGTTCCGATTAATATCAGCGGTATGCATCCGATGCCGAACACCAGCCTGGAATTTAATTCTGCATTTATAGCAGCAAGAGTAGACCTTATTTTCCTCTGGACAAGTTTTTGCGATTCAATCAGATGTTGGCTGGGTCTCTTTAAAACCGATTCATTCGAATCAATCGCCGTAACTGCGCCCAACACGTCTTCACCAAGCCTGTCCTTGATATTATCCGGCAAAAACAAACCACGAACGATATGACGCTGTGCTAAACCGCCAATACCATCACTTCTTTCCCACCTGGCGTCATAAAGTACCATTAAAAGCTTAGAAATATCCTGGTCATTTTCTAATTGAATAATCGCTCTATCGCTTTGCCAACTGCATATAAGCGATTGTGTGATCACGTCGTACTCAAACAATCTAACCTTGCCGGATAATTCCAAAGTTCTTTCGTTTCGCGGAATACAGCTTTCAGCATTAAATTCAAGAAGCTTGTCTTTATTATGCATCATATAAAAACTATCATTGTTGTCTGATATTTTTTGACTTATATCTTCGGCGAGCAACTCTACTCCAAGCTGTGCATATGTAGCAAAGGCCAGCTTCGCCACAGGATAAAAATTCATCAGGTCATTACGAATTTTCTTCATGTCATCGATCTTTTTAAATTTTATATTATCCGAAAGAAGCGAACCGAATTCGCCGGCTATTGGCAACCATTCCGAATATGCCTGATGACCATCGGCATCAATTTGGTTGGCTTTATGTGCAATAACCGTCACCTGATTAAATCTTTTTTGCGGTTCGAAATGTATCTGTGCGCTTTGGGCGGTAATAATACTTGAAATCCCATGTTCGCCAACATTTGCAACCACAACACCTAACAAGTCGTCAGAATCAACTCGTGCGACATCGGCATAAATTCGATATTTGCCTCCAGGCATATTATAATATCCCTTGCGTTCGATATTACGAAAGAGAATCTGCTTGGCGTCTGCCTTTATGGCTTTTTCAGCACGCTGCACATACGCTGGAACCACGTGAAAACTCAAGATCAACGTAGCTATAGCTATTATTATTGAAAAACTTAAACTTGGATAGATCAGGTTCGCCAGACTTATACCGCTTGCTTTGCACGCCTCGAGTTCGTTGTCATGTGCGAATCGGCCATAAATAAGAGCTGCTGCAAATAAAGAAGCTATCGGAAGAACGAATGTCAGCGTGATAGGCAAAAAATACCCCAAAAGCCGTAGTACCTGAGCGGGACCGGCACCATACTCCTGGACTGGCCTAAGCACACTGCCAAGACTGAGAATCAACGTCAAAGCTACGCACGCAAGAGCGAAAACTCTCAAAAGTTCACGAAATATGTATTTGTGCAGCGTAAAAACCATTTTGATTTCTCCAGAAAATTCATTGTCACCAAAAACACGATTTTTGCAACAAAAAACCCGCCCCGAAGATATTCATTCTCTATATGGCCCAAGTAACCCAACCCCTGCCCGGATTATACCTCTTTTTGGTTGCTTGAAAATAGATAACGAAATATAATAGACGTGCTAAAAAGACTCTGTTTTTTGTTGGCGGGAAATTCATATGAAATTATTTAACGGTCTAAGCTTTGCGCTTCTAACTATTCTGATGATCTGCCCAAACAGTTTTGCAGACACAGTGATACTGAAAAATGGAGGCAGCATAAAGGGTGTGATTCTGGTTGAAAAAAAATCGGAACTGGTAGTAGATATCGGGATCACAGTCCTGGTCATTCCGAAAGAAAAGATACTCAAATATGAATACGAAGACAAGGCTCAAGCAACTCAGCCCGGCAAGCCGACAGGTAAAGTTGAACAGGCAGAACCACAGGATGGGAAAATATACTATACTAAAAAATTGAAAAAGAAGACTATCGAGAAATGTGTTGATGAATTTGCTCAGGCTGTTGTAAAAGTTTCCAGTCCAGGCGGGATGGGGTCAGGATTCTTCATCAATGAACAAGGATATCTTATAACCAACTACCATGTCATAGAGCGAGAAACAAAAATAGAAGTTACAGTCTTCCAGGATAGCAAAAATGGTTTTGAAAAAAAGAACTTCAAGAAAGTTAAGATAGAAGCGATAAATCCATTTGTTGATTTGGCGCTTTTAAAGGTCCAGGAGCTTGGTGATACTAAAATAAAGCATGTTTACCTGGGCAATCTCAACAATTTGAAAGTAGGAGAAGGTGTTTTCGCGATCGGAAACCCGCTTGGTTTAGAGCGTACTGTAAGCCAGGGTATAGTCAGCACGAAAAACCGGGCATCAAAAGGGCTTATATACATTCAAACTACAGCGGACATCAATCCGGGCAATTCAGGGGGGCCTCTATTTGATCTCGCCGGCCAAGTGGTGGGGGTGATTAATGCTGGATATATATTTTATGGAGGACTTGGTTTTGCAATACCAATTGATTATGTAAAGCATTTCCTGGAAAATCGGGATGCTTTTGCTTACGATAAAGACAACCCCAACACAGGCTTTAAATACATTCAACCTGGTAAACGAATTAACAAAAACACACCTAACCGGAGCAAAGAAAGCAAAAATGATTAAAAGCTGTTTCAAAACTGCCCCCCTTGCCAAAACACTTCTTTTGTGGATATTGGTTTTCTGTCCTTTTTATCAAGCTACCGCCGTTACTTTGCCGGATTCAGCCAGGCTTGTGCCCGAAGAAACCATTTTTCTTGTAAATATAGAAAATTTCGAACAGCTTTACCAGCAGCTTCAAAATACAAATTGGGGCAGGCTTTTCAACGACCCTGCCATGGCAAATTTTGTTAAGGATATCAAATCAAAATCACGAGCTCGATTAGAAGCCCGCGGAGATGAGATTGCCAAGGCGATCATAGATGCCAACGCACTTCCAACCGGACGAGTAACGTTTGCCTTGACCGCTTCCAGTCGATCGGCAATGCCGAAGCTGCCGCATATACTCTTAATAAGCCAGTGGGGGACGCAAACAGACAAGATCAAAAAAACTATTAACAAGATAACCGCAAAATCGCTCAACGAAGGCGCCAGAAGAACAGAAGAGATTTATCATAAAATTGAGATAATTACATTAATAAAAAATAGCGACCAGCCGTATATTGATCCGGTAATGAAATTGCCACAGCTGCAGATAAGCTACTGTTTTATAGATGATGTTCTATTGGCGTCTTCTGATATTGACACTTTGAAGTTTGTTATTGCCCGCATCAAAAACACAATGGGCAGAACGCTTGCCGACGACCCGGATTACACCGAAACAATCAAAGCCCTGGGTACTCACCGTGATTTTAATTTTTACATAAACGTAAAACAGATTTTAAAATTGATTATTGCAGAAGACCTCTCAGGCCAAATGAATACAATGCTATCCAAACTTGGCCTGGATAATATTACCGCCCTTGGATTTACTTTGGACGTAGCCGGAAAAAACGACACTTCTCTATCGGCAAAGATGCTCTTAAAGGTCAATGGACCTAAAACAGGTGTGCTTAAAATGCTGGAACTGGAATCAGATTTAATAAACCCGCCGCAGTTTCTTGATTCTTCAGCATGTTCCCTGTTTTTCATAAACTGGGATATCAAAAAAGCTTATGACGAAATATACAGAATTCTTTTGGATATCGCCCCGCCAATCGCCTCAGAAATGTTCTGCAAAAATCCATTCTAATCCCTGTTTTTCACTTAACTAAATATTAAGATCATGGTGCTTACCCTGGGCCTTGATACCTTCGTAGTAATAAGGGCCCTAGGCATTTGTTCTAGGCATAGTGGATTTTATATAACAAATAACTAAATTCAAAGTGACAGCAACACAATACACCGACTAAACATCATGAGCTTAATCAAGACATATCTCGTGCTGTGGTCAGTCAA
>SDBV01001356.1_pt1 | contig 36834 bp, 25 predicted proteins | sample 2277081 | NCBI WGS metagenome assembly SDBV01 (sample SAMN10402039, study PRJNA504765) | marine sediment metagenome | isolation source: marine sediment core GS10_PC15, 223 cmbsf | place: Arctic Ocean: Southern Knipovich Ridge | collected 2010 | reverse complement strand
CCGGGAAAGTTCTCTACCCGTCGATCGGCCTCGCCAAGGTGCTCAATCGCTTCCTCGAACCGGCCGGCGCGGTAAAGAATTGCTCCCAGAGCCGTCTGGAAACGGGCGGGCTTGCCTTCGGCGGCCTTTTCAGCCAGCGGGACGACCGAAGCGAAGTCGTCGACGGCGTCCGCCCTCAACGCACACGCCCACACGGCATAATACGTCGTCCATTGATTATCCCTCTTGGTGAATCGCTCCAGCATCGTCGTGCAAGTCTCGCGGTAACCCTTCATGTCGTTTTGGGCTAGTTGGCCGAGTGCCTGATAATACAGGTAGAATGCGCCGCCGGGCTGAAGCTCATTCAACTTCACGAAGTCGGAGAGTGCTTTCTCCCACTGCCCTAACTCGGCGTAGTACCAGCCGCGATTGTACAACGCCAAGGAGGCTTGGCGGGCGTTGGGGTCGCCTTCCAGGTCGCGGGTATAAAGCTCGACGAGTTCGTGGCACAGTTCCTCCGCCTTGGGGCGGTTGCCGCGGGTGTCCTGTAAGACTGCCAGCTCCCACAAAGCATTGCGAACGGACCAGTGGTCCTCACCGTGTTGTTTTCGAAAGATCGCCAAGGCCCTGCTTGCGCTCAACTCGGCCTGGTCGAAGTCTCTCTGATCTCTTTGGACTTGCGAGAGCCGTTGAAGGGCACGGGCTGTTTGCTGGTGCTCTTTGCCGAATTGTTTGCGGCGGAGGGCCAGCGTTTCGCGCCAGAGTGCCTCGACGCCATCATGGTCAGCTTGCACGCCGAGCAACCATGACAGGCTGTAAAGACACTTCGTCAGGTTTGTGTGATCCTCCTGATAATGCTGGCGGAAGATGGCCAGCGCTTCTCGGTATTGCGCCTCGGCCGCCGCGTAGTTTTCCTGACGAGCCAACACGTCCGCCAGACCTCTGAGAGCCTCGGCCGCTCGCGGGTGCTCCTCGCCGAGCTCTTTGCGCCGAAGCGCAAGGGTCTCGCGCCAGACAGATTCGGCACCGGCGTGGTCGTCCTGGGCCTCCAATGCCTGGGCCAGGTTGCCCACGCACCTGTCCACGTCGTCGTTGTCCTGGCCACAGAGCTTGCGTAAAGTCGCCAGGGCTTGGCGATAGTGCTCCACCACCTCTCCGGTTCGGCCGGCCTCGGCGAGCAACCGCCCGAGGTCGAAGTAGCTCTGAGCCAGATCGTGCCGGTAGAGCGTGCGGTCGGGGAACTCGTGGGCCAACTTTTCGAACAGCGCGAGTGCGTCGTGATAGGTCTCTTCTGCTTTCTCGTCGTCGCCGCGCTGGCGCTGGATCGCTCCAACTTCAAGACAAAGCCGCGCGGTCTCCCGTCGTGACCTCGGCGTCTCCTGCCCCGTAAGATCAATGGCTCTCGCATAGTCTGCCAACGCTTTGTCGTAGTCTTTCAGGCTGGTGTAGAGGTTACCGCGCGCGGAGTACGCGAGAGGGTAATCGGGAACCAGCTCGATCGCCTTGGTCGCCAACTTTACGATCCCGTGGCGAAAGCTCTCATCCTGACAGCCAGCTAGCAAGGAGCCAAAGTATCCGCAGGCGTGGCTGTCACGCGGATCGAGCTCGATCGCCCGGTCCAAATCGGCCAGGGCCTTGGCGTACTGATTCATGTGGTAGTAGGTAAAGCCGCGCCCTTTGTAACAATAGGAACGGCCGGGATTGCTTTCCACCGCTTTGTTCCAGTCGGCCAGGGCCTTGTCGTACTGCCTGAGGTCCAGGTAGACAAGGCCCCGGCGCCTGTAGTTCTCCACATGATTCGGATCGGCTTCGACGGCTTTGTCGGCGTATGCCAATGCCTGGTCGTAGTCACCCAAACGTCGGCACGCGAGGGAACACGAGCGATAAGCTCTAGCGGATGTGGGATCCAACTCCAGAGCCTTTTGGGACTGGTCCAAAGCCTGCCGGGTGTCACCCAGCCGAAAATGGGCGATTCCGAGGATTTCCCAATGCCTTGCGTTTTGGGGTTCCAGTTCGACTGCCCTCCTGGCGTGCTTGACCGCGACGTGATAGTCACGCAAGTTATTCGCGGCACAAAACGTACGAAACGAGGCCAATTCATAGTGCCACGCCGCAATCGCCGGTTCGAGCTCCACTGCCTTCTCATAGTCCGCCAGGGCTTGCTCGAACTTCTCGATTTGCTGGTAAACCTCAGCACGTTTAAGATATGCGAGGACGTTATCGGGATTGGCCGCAATAGCCCGGGAATAGGCCGCAATAGCCTGGGAATAGAACGGCTCAGCCTTGTCGGGCATGCCCAGACGCCAATAAGCTATTCCGATCGTCGCCCGGATGGTGGCCTCGACTTCAGGATAGTCCTCAAGTTGATCGCCCAGACGCCCGGAGAGATCGTCGAGTAACTCGCGGACGGTATAGTCTGCTCCCGCGGCCCCGTCGAGGTTGGCCAAACGGAGCATATTCTGGAGTACGTCAATGACCGCGCTGGCCTTTGCCGCCTCGACCGTCGCCCTCGCTTCGTTTGCCCTGGCTTGCCGGAGGGCCTCTTGCTTCTCGGTAAGCGCCTTGTCCACCTTCGTCTGTTCGTGCCAAATCAGAATCGTACTGACGGCAAGGCCGAGGGCGGTCACCAACAGCAGAATGATCGCCGACGCCAGAAGTCCGGTATGCCGGCGAGACCATTTGGTCGCCCTTTCCATCACCGTGGGCCGCTTGGCCCGGATCGGCCTGTCTTCCACGAATCGCTCAAGATCGTCAGCCAGTTTCCCAGCCGTGCCGTAGCGGGCCTCCGGCTCCTTGGCCATGGCCTTCAAGACGATCGTTTCCAGATCCTTCGGAACGGCCTTGTTGATCTGGCGTGGCGGCGGCGGGTCCTCGTCAGCAATCTGGCGGGATAATTCTTGCCGGTTGTCGCCGGCGAAGGCCGGTTGAAGCGTGAGCAACTCGTACAGCGTCACACCCAACGAGTAGATGTCGGTGTGGTGATCCAGCACGCGGTGTTTGCCGGTTGCCTGCTCGGGGCTCATGTAGCGGAGTGTGCCCAGCACGTCGCCCGTCATGGTCAGATTCGGGTTGCTCTCGACCTGGGCCAGGCCGAAGTCGGTGATCCAGAGATGGCCCTCAGTGTCGACCATCAGGTTCGACGGCTTGACGTCGCGGTGGACCGCACCCCTCTGATGCGCGTGCTCCAGGGCTTCGGCGGCCTGAATGCCCAGCCGGGCTGCGGTGCGGAAGAACTCGGGGCCGCGGGGGGAGGTTTCGGTGGAGAGCGCGGCCAGCGGCTGGGTGTCGGTGACGGGGTGAGAGGGTGAGGGGGTGAGGGGGTGACGGGGTGAATCGGTCGGGGTTGGCATGGTCAGCTTGTCACCCCGTCGCCCCGTCACCCCGTCACTCTTGTCCCCTATCCCCTCGCCCCTAGCCCCTCACTAACCACCTCGGCCAGCGTTTGGCCCTCGATGTATTGCATGGCGTAGTAGTGGACGCCGCGGTCGCAGCCTACGGAGTGGACGTGGACGATGTTGGGATGGTCGAGCGAGGCGGCCGCCCGGGCTTCGTTTTGGAAGCGCTGGAGGTGGCGGGGGTCGAGTGTGGCGGCGAAGGGGAAGATCTTCAGGGCCACGCGGCGGTCCAGCGAGGTCTGTTGGGCCTCGTATACCACGCCCATTCCGCCCCGGCCGATCTCGCGAAGCACACGGTACTCGCCCACCATTCTATCGGGAGCCGCAGAGGTGTCTTCTCCGGCCGGCCGAGCGGCCGGGTCTGCGCCGGAAGCGCCGCGATCATCTCTGGCCGCGGGCAAGGTGGCCAGGAGTTCCAAGGCGGGCAGGAGTTTTTCGAGTTCCCCGGCATGGTCCGGGTGCTCGGCGGCATAGGCCCGCAGATCGACCGGTTGGCCTGCCTGCAACCTCCGGGTGATTTCGTCGATCAGATCGACCAGGACGAGGTCGGTGGTCTCTTTTTGGCCGGCTGAGAGGGTCATCTCGATTCTCCCGGTGATTCGTCGCCCAAGAGACGGCGAAAGCGTTGAACGGCGCGGAGGTATCGCTTCTTGGCCGCCTCTTGGTCGATGGCGAGGACCTCGGCAGACTCGGCGCCGGTGAGTTGCTCGAGGTGCCTCAGCAGGAGGATTTCGCGGTCACCATCGGACAGGCGTGCCAGGATCACCTGCACGCGTGCGCAGAGTTCGTCGCGGAGCAGTCGGGCCAGCGGGTTGGTGCCGCCGGCCACGAGCCGATCGGCCAACTGGATTGCCGAGGTGTCGGAGAGCCCCGGCCGTTCTTCCCGGCTGACGCTTCGCCGGCCGGCTTGAAGGTGGCGGCGATGGGCGTCGAGGAGGCGTTCCCAGGCGATTCGGCGAAGCCACGGGTAGAACGAGACTGCGGGCTCGCAGAGATACGCCGGCAACTTCTTGGCCGCCACGATCAGCGCCTCCTGGACCACGTCGGAGGGGTCGATCCGCGCAGAGAGCCGCTCGTCCATCCGCACGACTACCATCCGGCGGAGCCGCTGACGGTGTCGGGCCAATAGCTGCCCGACTGCCGAGGGATCTCCGCAACGGGCCCTGGCAAGCAGCTCTTCGGTGTCTGGGTCTTTTGGAACGATCAATTGCGTGCTCCCCAGTACTTATCCCGCAAGAAGTTGGAAACGGGGACAGCCAAAATGGCCGGAAAAACGAGGCTTACACCTGTAGGGGGGGCAAGTCTTGGGCAATTCACATTTTCCCCGTTGCCACGCCGGGGGGCAACCTGCCGGTTGATTATCCGGAGGGGATGGCCCTGGATGACAGGGCACGATGCTGCTAAATGGGGGCGAGGTCCCCTTTGCCCCAGCGGACCGAAAGGTGTCAAATGCGAGGTACCATTCCAGGAAACACGGCTTTTCGGGGGTATTGGCAATGCCGTTCAATTCAGGGCCAACCTGGCGTAATACAGTGGCACCGGCGTCTCGCCGGTGTGATAGAACTCATGGCAACGCTTTTGCTTATGTCTCACCGGCGAGACGCCGGTGCCACTTGAGACGCCGGTGCCACTTGAGACGCCGGTGCCACTTGAGACGCCGGTGCCACTTGAGACGCCGGTGCCACTCGATCATCCTTGAATTGACATTTGACTGAACGGTATTGGGGCTAACGCGGAAGAAGACAACCGGAGAAGGAGATCGTGGTGAGGAAATGCTATCTGGTGACCGGCTGTGCGGGGTTCATCGGCTCGAAGGTCGCCGAGCTGTTGCTGGAGGACGGCCACCTGGTGGTGGGTGTGGACAATATCAACGACGCCTACGACCCGCGGCTGAAGGAGTGGCGGCTGGGGCAGTTGGAGTCGCGCGCCGATTTCCGCTTCCAGCGGCTGGACATCACGGACGAGGCCGCGCTGGAGGAGCTTTTCCAGACCGGCGCGGACTGGTCCGGGGGAGAGGAGCTGGAAAGGAGGCCTTTCTCGGCGGTGGTGAACCTGGCGGCCCGGGCCGGTGTGCGGCCTTCGGTGGAGAACCCGCGGGTCTACTTCCAGGTGAACAGCGACGGTACGCTGAACCTGTTGGAGCTTTGTCGGAAGTTCGGCGTGGGGAAGTTCCTTCTGGCCTCGACATCGAGCCTTTACGGTGCGCACAACCCGGTGCCGTTCCGCGAGGACGCCGACACGAACCGGCCGCTTTCACCTTATGCGGCCTCGAAGAAGGCGGCCGAGGCGGTGGCCTACACCTATCACTACCTGCACGGACTGGACGTTTCGGTGATGCGGTACTTTACGGTCTACGGACCGGCCGGCCGGCCCGACATGAGCATCTTTCGCTTCGTCCGCCGGATTGCCGAGGGTGAGCCGATCGTGGTCTTCGGGGACGGCAGCCAGAGCCGCGATTTCACCTTCGTCGACGATATTGCCCGGGGAACCGTCGCGGCGCTTAGGCCGCTGGGCTACGAGGTGATCAACCTCGGGGGCGATCGGCCCACGAAGTTGTCGGCGATCATCGATCAGATCGGCCAGCTTGTGGGCAGGCAGCCGCAGATCGAGCACCGGCCGGCCCATCCTGCCGACGTACCGGCCACCTGGGCGGACGTGGGCAAGGCCCGGCGACTGTTGGAGTGGGCTGCGGAGGTGTCGGTCGAAGAGGGGCTTCGCCGGTCGGTTCAGTGGTATCGGGAGAACCGAGACATGGTGTTGCCGCTTCAACTGGGCGACCGGTAGACGGAACGACCGCAGCACCGGCGGCGAAGCGTTTCCCTCCCGGCCGCACGGACGGGGTCACAAGGCCAATACCGTTGAATCAAGGAGTGATTGGGCGGTAGGGTAGTGGCACCGGCGTCTCGCCGGTGGTGCACAAGTTGATGCGCTACCGCGAGTTCCGGCACACCGGCGAGACGCCGGTGCCACTGTGTTGACGCCAGGTTCGGCCCTAATTCAACGGTATTGGGTCACAAGGCCGTCGGTGGGGACCGGTCTGCCGCGATGCGGCCCCTACACAACCGGTCTGATCTGGGCGCGTTGCAGGCAAGGCAGACGTGATAGAGACAGTGGTGTATCGCAAGTAGCTGCGTTCGGTTGTATCGATTATGCGGATTGTAGGGGATGTATCGATTATCGGCACAGCGGTCCCTATTCGGAGAATCCCGGTGTTTTTTCCTTGCTCGAGTTGATGGTGGGCAAATTATGATAGATGTATGGCACTTGTGGGTGGCTTCGGCCGTTGTCGGGCCTTGCAGTTCATGGAGGCCCACGGCCGGCGCCAAGCGGCTATCGACAACATCTGTGCCGATTTCGCAGAAGTAGTCGACGGCGGGCTTCACGCAACGGGCTCGGGGGCCGACCGTTACGAGCGATCGGCCATGCCGGTTCGGCGACCGCTGATTCCGCCCGGGCCCAGGCTGACATTATGGCCGCCGAGCAGGTATCGCCACCGGATTCAACACAGGACTTGCACCATGACTCGACTGCCGCTTAGCATCGCCGCGCTGGCGATTTGCCTGAGTTTCGCAGTACGCGAAGCGCAGGCGATTCCCATCCTTCAGCTCTTCCTGGAGGGTGGCACGTACGACACCGTGACCGAGAGTTGGTCAATCTCCCCGTCGGCCGTAGCTCCGGGCGAGCCTTACCGGCTATGGGCCATCGGGAACATCGAGGGTCCCGCAGCGAAGGGCACAATCAGCAACGTGAGGCTTTCGGCGGCCTACAACGGGAGCGACTTGGGACTGAGTATCACGCTCACTCCTTCGCAGGCGGGCGGCCTGGACTCGGCGGGGCCTGGAGTCGGCCAGTTCAACGGCATTATAGATCCGTCGGTGCCCATCGCGCCGCTGCTGAATACGACGGTCCAGACGAGCCTGGGCGAAGTCACCACCGGGCCGGACGGCGTGGTCAGCAACGGTTCAACCGCTCTGCTGGGCAACCGCAAGGCGCTACCCGCACATGGCATCTTTGGCGGCGATACCGTCTGGAAGGAATTTGCGCTGGGCGATTTCGACTTGCCGGATTCAGAGGTGGGGGACTTCATCGGCTCGTTTCCCACGGAACTGCGCCACGGCGGGCAGATCAACGTCTACGAGCTGTGGGTCAGCGGCGCGGCCGGAGCCAAGGTGCATTTTGATCTGTACGGCTTGGTGGGAGCCAAGAATCGTCCGGTTTTCGCGCCGTTTTCCCACGACGCGGACGACGACACGCATCAGACTCCCGAGCCGGCGAGTGTTGTGGTCTGGTCGCTGTTGGGGCTGGTCGGCGCGGCGGCAGGTGGGTGGCGCCGCCGGAGACGTCGGTGAACAAACCTACACCTGTTCCCTTTTCGGCCCGGCGGTCATTTGCAGGTGACAACGCAGGGGCAGGTTGCTATAATCTCTGGTTGGAGTCCGGGTCGGGGTGAACCTGCCGGGGTGCTGCGAAATCTGACCTCGAACAGTTGCTACCGATGAGAGACAGCCGACAGGGTGGTGGCTTTACGCTTATCGAGCTGCTGGTGGTGATCGCCATCATCGGGATTCTGATCGGGTTGTTGCTTCCCGCGGTACAAGCGGCGCGGGAGTCGGCCCGGCGGTTGCAGTGCCAGAATCATCTCAAGCAGTTGAGCCTTGCGGCCTTGACCCACGAGGAGGCGCAGGGTTTCTTTCCCAGCAACGGCTGGGGTATCCGGTGGCTGGGTGTTCCGGAGCGGGGATTCGGGCGCCGGCAACCGGGCAGCTTTCTTTACAACGTGCTGCCGTTCCTCGAGCAGCAGGCGTTGCACGATTGGGGAGAGGGGGAGACCGGGCCCAGGCGGATCCAGGCCGGCGGGAAACGGCTGTCGACGGCTCTCTCGGTGTTTTACTGTCCCAGCCGGCGGTCGCCGGCGCTGAGCCCCTACACGTTAGGCAGCGGCCCGCTGCCGAGCGACATGTACGTGATCACCAACAACGTCACCCCGGTGGTGAAGAACGATTACGCTGCCAGCATCGGCGACGCGCTGGAGCCCGTGCAGGAGGGGCCGGGGTCGCTGGCCCAGGGGGACAATCCCAACTACTCCTGGCCCGGCACGTCGAACTACACGGGTGTGACGTACCTCCGCAGCGAAGTACGGGTTTCGGACGTCAGCGACGGGACCGGCAACACCTATATGTTCGGGGAAAAATACGTCAACGCCGACAACTACTATAACGGTCTTGGGCCCGGCAACAACCAATCGGCGTACAACGGCCAGAATTCCGACGTAACGCGATCGACGCATACCACGGTCGGTCCTCCGCGACAGGATCGGCCGGGTTACACCAATCGCAGACTCTTCGGCAGCGCACACTCCGACGCGTGTCATTTCGTCCTCTGCGACGGATCGGTCCGCACGATCAACTACGGGATCGATCGCCAGATCCACCACCGGCTGGGAAACCGTCGGGACGGCGAGGTCCTGACGGCGGGCGGCTTCTGAGCGGCGGCGGGACTAGCTCCAGAAGGCGTCTCTGACGTCCGGGCTGCAGAGCACAACCAGCGCCCAGATCCCGAAGGGCATGCCCAGCAGGAACCAGGGCGAAAGACAACAGACTGTGGCAAGGATCGAAGCGGCCACGGTGAAGCCGTAGTTTTCCAGCTTCCGCATCTGGATTGCGCCGAGCAGGACCACGATACCGAAGATGCAGCCGCCCAGGTTCACCAGGACTCCGAGTGTACCGGAGAAGAGCGCCGGCATTTGGGCCGCTTGGCTGGCGGTGGGCAACAAGCTGTCTAAGAAGGCGAGATAGTGCAGCGGGACGGCCAGCGCGGTACACACGGCCAGCCCCAGGGCCGGCTCCGCCACGGCCGCGGTGGCCTGGCGGGTGAGCGCGCGGTAAGCGGCTCGGGGATCCTGCCAAGCGGAGGATTTGAAGCCGGCGGTTGCCGTGGTGTCGCTGGGAACCTGGGAGCGGTTGTACGCCCGGCGTTTTTCGAGATCGCCGAGCACCTCGAAGGCGGCCTGGACGCGATAGAACTTTCTGGTGGCCTGGGGGTCGTTGGGGTGGAGGTCGGGATGGCAACGCCGGGCCGCCTCGCGGTAGGCCCTGAGGATCTCGGCCTGGGAGGCGATGCGGCGGACCCCCAAGATCTGGTAGTGGTTCTCGGCCATGTTATCCGCACCCCAAGCTGGCTAGCCGACCGGCACGACAGGCACCATTATACCAAGTCATTCGACGTCTGAACACCTTCCAAGGGCCGGTTGTTTGGCCGGAATTCCCGGCGGTTCGTCGAGAAGGGGGGAGAGGTCCGATTTGTGCGCAGCATGCTGCGGGCCGCTGCGGAAAATCAGGCCTGCCCCGCTTTTTGGCGGGTCTTGATGCCCAGAAACTTGTCGCTGGAGGTGATGAAGAGCGTGCAGAAATCTCTGCCGCCGAAGCAGCAGTTCGAGGCGTAGGGCACTTCGATCACGCCGATCGGCTTTCCCTGGGAGGTAAAGACCTTCACGCCGGCCCGGCCGCAGCAGATGTAGAGGTTGCCGTGCCGGTCGACGGTCATGCCGTCGGGATTGGCACCCAGGTTGTCAATCCAGAGGGTTTCGCGGGCCAGCTTCCCGGGCCCCACCACGTCGTAGCGGTAGATTCTCTGGCCTCGGGCGTCGGCCAGGTAGAGGGTCTTGTCGTCGGGTGTGAGCAGTACGCCGTTGGGCTTCACACACACGGTCGAGACCCGAGTGACCGCGCCTTTGGGCGAGCAATAGTAGGTATCTTCCTTCATCACGGTTTCCTGTCCGCGATGCCGGTAGTTGGGATCGGTGAAGTAGAATCCGTCGTGGTGGTCGACGGCCAGGTCGTTGGGCTCGTTGAAGTGGGTGCCGTCGATCTGGCTGGCCAGAATCCGTTTCTTCTTGGTCTTGACGTCGAAGGCGACCACGCGGTAGGCGGCCCCTTCGCAGACGCACAGCTCCCCCTTGCCGTTGAATATCATGCCGTTGGCGTCGGTGCTGTCGTCGACGAAGAGCGTGACGGGCTGGCCTGCTCGATAGAAGTGAATCGAATCGTTCTTGCCGTCCGAGAAGTAGATATTACCTTGGGCGTCGGCGGCCGGTCCCTCGCAGAATCCGTAGCCGGTGCCCAGCACTTCCGGCTCGGTGCCGGGGGTGATGATCTCATCGAGCGTCATGGCAGCCTCCACGGAATTGGCGATACACAGGACCAGAACGAGCCCCGCGGCAGACGGCCATGCCGTGGGGCGGTTCAACGGCAAGGTCGCACACCTTCGAACCCGGCACGTCGACCGTCGCAGCATAACGTGCACGCAAGGGGGCATCAAGAGGCGCGATCCACGACTCTCAGAGAGTATTCATCACGCTCCGCGTGATGAGCCCAACGGCAGCGGTTTGCGCCCCGTTGCGGCGCCCCATCACGCGGAGCGTGATGGCTACAACTGGCGGAAATCGGGAAGTTGTTTTTCGCTTGGTTCTATGGAGCGGCCAGCGTGAGCACGAAGCATGCGCCGTCGGTCACGCTTTCATCCAGCCGCAGGTCGCCGCCCATGTCGCGGGCCAGGCGGCGGCTCAGCGCCAGGCCGAGTCCTACGCCGGGTGCGGTGTGGGCCGCCTCGTGGGCCGACTTGGAGAAGGGTCGGAACAGTTGCCGGTGCTCGGCGGGGGAGAACCCCGGGCCGTGATCGCGGAGCTGGAGTTCTACCGCGCCGTTGTCCGCCACCAGGGTCAGGTGTATCCGCTTGTCTTCGTCGCTGGCCGCGTACTTGCAGGCGTTGTCGACCAGGTTGAAGAGGATCTGCTCGGCGGCGGAGACGTTCGCCCGGATGGTCGACTCCGCGGCCGGGTCGTTCGACTCCACCACCAGTTGCATGCCGGCTTGCTCGGCGCGGCCGGCCAATCGGGCCTCGACTTGCTGGACGAGTTGCCCGAGCGTGAGCTGCTCCAGCCGGCCGTTGGCCCGGCCGCGTTCGAGGCGGGCGTAGCAGAGCACGTTTTCGACCAGGTGGGTCAGCCGCACCGACTCGGCCCGCAGCGTGTTCAGATAGTGCTTCCGCTGGCGGGCGTCGGGCACCATGTCTTCGGCCAGCATCTCGGTGTACATCTGGAAGGTGGTCAAGGGGGTCCGCAGCTCGTGGGTGACCGCGGTCACGAACGCCACGCGGCGCTCGCTCAGCCGGACCACACCGAGCAACAGGGCGGCGACCGCACTGGCTGCCAGCAGTACACAAATCCAGGCGGCTCCCAGCGAGAGCAGGATCGGCGAGAGGGGGCCGGGTGCACTGATGCCGCCCAGCGGCCGACCGGGGATCATCTTACCGGGGATCAGCCGGGCCGGCAGGGCGGCCAACATGCGGGCTTCGCCCTCGGCCGGGACCGTGCGGACCGGTTCCAGTTCGGCGTTAGGCAGGAGGTCGTCGACGGTTTCCAGCAGCGAGGTCTTGATCGCCGGCCAATCGAGCAGGCATCCCTGCACGTACTCGCGGCCGCCGGCCGAGACCCGCCGGGCGAGGATCAGCTCGCCGTCGATCCAGAACGGCGTCATCAAAACGCCGCCCACGTCGGTGGGAGGGAACAATATGTCGTTGAGCGAGTTGGAGGCCTGGTTCTGAATCGCCGTGTTGGCGTCCTGCTGGAACGCCTGGTTCCGCTGGTTGAACTCCACGGCACCACGTCCGAAATTCTCCAGGTCCAGTTGGCGTCGTTGCCGCTGAGCCAGGCGCTGTTCGGCGGTCTGCACCAGCGGATTGACGACCATCTCGACGGGGTCGGGCGCCCGTTCGGGCAGCATCTGAAGCAGCTTCTGCCGATCGACCAGGGCGGCCACTCGGGCAAGCTGGGCCCGGGTTGTGTCGACCGCTTCTGCGGTCGTGTGTTGGGGCACGGCCAGCTCTTTGTTGGACCCGATGGGGAGCTGCGGGGAAGTGAGCCGCCCGTCGGGCTCGAACTGGAAATGGACCAGGATGTTCGGCGAGGCCTCGCTCAACAGGGGCGAGGGGATCAGCCTTTCGCCTCCGCCACGGTCGTTGAACATGTTGCTGTAGGCCCGATTGATGGGCAAGAAGGGGCTGTAGACGAAATAGGGCCGGGCACTCTCCTGGGAGACAAACGGGGCCAGCGTCCAGTCCATCCGCCAGAGGGCCAAACGGATATTCTCTTCCCAGGCGGCCCGCCGGTGTGCCTCGGCCTCCTGCCGGCGGGCATCTGCTGCGGCGCGATCCAGACGCACGGCGTCCAGGCTGATCCAACCCATGGCGGCCAGCACTACCGCCAGGCAGAGGCCGAAGCCGATCCAGATGTGCCGGGGACGTTTCATGGGTTGAGTGCTGAGTGGTCAGTGGTCGCCCGTCCAATGGTGGGGCGCTCTGTGTCCCACCATTGGAAAGGCGGGCGCTAAACGGGTATACTCATGCTCTGTCGTTTTGCGTTGCGGTCTCGTCATCCGTAGTTTGTGATTCGTCATTGGCAAACATGTATCCCTTGCCGCGAACAGTCAGGATCACTTCCGGCCGGCTGGGGTCTTCTTCGAGCTTTTCGCGGAGCCGGGCGATGTGCATGTCGATGGTTCGCGTCGAGATGCCTTTGGGGGGGATCCGCCAGACGTTGGCCAGCAGCTCGTCGCGGGCGATAGCCCGGCCGTTGTTGGCAGCCAGGTAATGCACCAACTCGACTTCCCGTTCGGAAAGCTCTATCCGCCGGTCGTCGTCGAAGCGGACCTCGCGGCGAGCCAGGTCGATCCGCCCGCCGGGGATCTTGACCTCGGCCAGGTCGGAGGGACGCTCGGCGGTGCGGCGCATGACGGCTTCCACCCGGGCCAAGAGTTCCTTGACGCTAAAGGGCTTGACCACGTAATCGTCGGCCCCGTCGCGCAATCCCCGCACGCGATCGGCCTCATCTCCACGTGCGGTGAGAATGATCACCGGCAGGGTGGGCCGCACCCGGCGGACCTCCTGGAGGATCTCGAAGCCTTCGCGGCCGGGCAACACCAGGTCCAGCAACAACAGGTCGAACTGGCCCTTGACGGCCAGTTCCAGTCCGGCGTTTCCGTCGCCGGCCTCGAGGGTCTGGTAGCCGACGAACCGCAAGGCGTCGACGATCCCCCGGCGGATGGCCGAGTCGTCTTCGATGGTCAGGATTCGCTCTCGCGACATGGCGTTACCTTGCTAGATTCAGCGTACCTCATTCTGCTTGGTTTTGCCAGGGGGTATCTTACCTGGGGGTCGCCTCATCCTAGCCCCGGGCGGGAGCCCGGGGTTGGTACGTGAGTATGAAGCTTGCTCCCCAACCCCGGGCTCCCTCCCCGGGGCTAGGGAAGAATCCTTACAGACGCGCTTTCCCTCCCGGTCTAATGCGATTTCACATAGCGCTCGTACTGATAACTTAGCGTTTTCTCCTCGCCTGGCTCCAGCTTGACGTGCCAGCGGATCGTGCCTGCCCGCTGGAGGAGTTGTAGCTTCGTTGGATCCACGGAGATTACGCCGTTGTTGTCGGCCTCGGTCGGTTTGCCGGGGATCGGGTTGTGGATCACGATGTCGACGGTGCGTTTCTCGAAGTTGCGGAGCTTCAGCTTGCCCTCCAGGATGACCAGGTCGAGATAGACCTCGCGTGCAGGCGAGTGGTCCTTCAGCTTTCGGTCGATCTCGCGTTCGGTCTTCTCGTGGGCGATGTTGATAGCGGCGGTTACCGGCAACTCGCCGTTGCCGCCCTTGGGGGTGTATTTCAAGAGGTCCTCGCTCAGGGGCCGTTCGGCACTGACCGCCAGGCAGGGGCCGGTGGTCCAGGCCGTGTCGGTGCGGTTGTGCAGCACCAGCGAGTGCTCCATCCGTCCGGGCGTCGACCAGCGGTAGATGTGCGAGTAGGTGATCCGGCGTTTGAACAGCGTAATGATGGCCTTCTCGCCGCGGCGAAGTGTGAGGTCTTCCTTGGTATAGACGGTGTAGTCGGTGGCGGCCGCACCGTCCATCTGGGGAAGGTTCCCCAGGGCCTTGCCGAGGTCGCCACCGGCGGCCGCCACCGCTTGCTCGATCACTCCGGCGGGCCGGTCGAACTGGGCTTGCGTGAGAGCGTTCGACGCGATGGCCGCCCGGTTGGTGATCTGTGTGCGAATGGCCGCGGGGGCCACGGCCGCGCCGATGGTGCGGATCACCTGGCCCACGGCGATGGGTGCCATGTACTGGGTGTGGATGAAATGCGGTACGCCCACCACCAGGTGTACGTCGCTGTGGATCAGGTCCTCGGCCTCGTTGACCAGCGTGCCGCGGAGGGTCAGCTCGGCGGTCTTGTCGTCGATCACCTTCAGTGTGTACTCGGGGATCCAGGTGATTCCCTTGCGGAGGTAGGCCATGCCCAGGGTGGTTTTGCGGATCGGCTTTTCCGCCTCGCTGAGCAGGTGGATCCGCAGGGGCAACTCCAGGATCTGCATCCGCGTGATGCCGTCGACGGGCACGGCGAAGCTGTTGGTGCCGCTGTCGAGCACCACGAACTCGGGCCCCACGGAAACCAGCTTGCCGGCGGCGGAGCGCTCCTGGTCTTTGTACTTGTACTGCAACTGGACCTTGAGGTTTTTGCTGGACTGGAGGCGGGCCCGTTTGCCGGCTGCGTCCTTAGGGGCGTCGCGGCCGTCGAACTCGACCATCTCACCGGGGCCGGAGCCCACGATGTCGACGGTCTGCTTCTCGTCGTGGGCGTAGATTGCGAAGGTGCCGAACGCGGCCGGGGGGATATGCCGGGCCACGCACCATCCGTCGCGGACCTGGACCTCACCCTCGCGGATGAAGAATCCCAGGCCGTTCTTGAAGACCGCCACCGACTTGGTTCGCGGTTTCCAGAGATACGGGTTGTCGTCGTCCGCGGCCGCTTGTTCGGCCCGTGCGGCCGGCACTTCGCAGCCCAGCACGGCCACAACCGAAATGGCCGCCAACACCAGCGCCGGCCGGCCGCCACACACCGAGAAAACACACGCAACCCTTCTGAACGCAGCCATGGTGAGACCTCCTCAAACAGGTTTCATCGTTGGGAACCGGACCCCGATCGTAAGACCACCGGCCTCAGACCGGCGGTGCCGATCAACTGTCGTTATTCTAGCAGTCCGCGGCCCGGGCCCCGGTAACGGGTTTGTAACAAGCAACGCAGGCGGGAAGGGTTCCCGCGCTCGGCGGATCACGTCCAGCTTCGGCTTGCCGAAGGTTTTAACCACTCCGGCGCACGTATCGTAGTGCCCTCGGAACGTGCGAGGGTTGATCTCGCCGTTGTCCCGGAGTGCTGCCTTGTGCGTCAGGAATTGGTTGCACAGGTCGGCAACCGTGAAGTTGTCACTGTGGGCTCGGGGCACGCGCCCAGCCAGCAGGTCGTCCTTCACTTCGGGCCACTCCTCCTGGGCGGCTTGACCCTTCGGATCGTCCTCCCATTTGGTGAAGGAGTGGACTCGGCTTCGGACTTTCTTCGCCCACTTCCCGTGCTTGTGGGCGTACAGTGGGAAGTCCGGTCGAGGTTTCGAGGGGGCCGACTGCTTGACCGCGCCCGCGACGTGGGGTAGAATCGTCGGTCCTAAGGCACCTTCCCGTAAGGGTTGCAGGTGTCTGGCGTCCGCCGGGCGTAACTGGCGGGTGCCGCCGGGTTACCCTTCTAATAGATCAGGCCTAGCAAAGGCGTACGAGTACCCTCGGTCGAGAGCGAGGAGGCGGCCGAAAGCCCTTTTCTACCGTACGAGCGCCCGTGGCGCAATTGGATAGCGCATCGGTCTTCGGAACCGAGGGTTGGGGGTTCGAGTCCCTCCGGGCGTGCTGGAAATGTGCCGCCATGCGGTACGATCCGAAGCCATGCAGCTTCGTGCGAATTGGCGCGTAAATCCCGCTTTTTTCGCGGGTTTGGCGATGGTGCCTGGATCGCGATCGTTCATCGTCCTACCGCCTTCCTCGCTGCAATTTGGTGCAGACTCGTTCGCCTGCGATGCGAGCCGTTTGGCACCAATTTCCCGGCCGCCTGGGCGTGGTCGGTGCCGGCGGCTCGTAATTCGGCTGCCTCAGGCTCCTTGGGGAAATCGTGGTATCATAAACCCCTTTTCGGGCGTCCACGATCCTGGGGAAGGCCCCGGACCTGCTGCCCGGCGGTCAGCGCCACCCCCGCCGCAGGCCTTGTGGCGGGGGTTTTACGTGCGATGGATACGGGGACAAGTGTACATCAAATGGGGCCGGCGGTCACGATCGGAAAATGGGCTACGCGTCTGCTCAGTTGGCCGCGGAGCAGACAATTGTCAGTCCAGGCATGGCCTTCTGGAGTTGCTCGAGTTTTCCTTCGGTGATCTGGTTGCGATTGACACACAATCGCTTCAGGCTTCGCATCTCCATCAGGTGCGGCACGCCGGCGTCGGTGATCTCGGTCAACATCAGATTCTGGAGTTCATGCATGCTCCGCAAATGCCTGATGCCTTCGTCCGTTACCGAGGTGTTTCTCACGTCGAGCACCCAGAGGTTTCGGAGGCCGCCGAGGTGCCGCAGGCCTTCGTTCGAGATTTCGGTGCCGGCCAGGTAGAGCCCGGCCAGGTTTGATAGACCTGTCAAATGAGCCAGCCCCTTGTCAGAGATCCCGGTGTCCCCCAAGAGCAGGCCCTGGAGACCCGTCATGCCTTCGACGTACTGCAATTGTGCGTCGGTGACGTTGGAGTGATCCAGGTTGATCGTGCGAAGGCGGCGCAGTGCGGCCAGGTTACCGCCTCCCGTGCCCGCCGGGGCCCGCACGGTTGGACGAACCGTGCGGGCAACCCCGGCGGTAACATCGTAATGGCCCCGTCGACGATCTATGACCGTCAGGGCTCGACGGGTGTGAGCAGGAAGGCTTCACCGTCGGCTCGGCCGCAGATTTGGCCGGCATCGTTGATCTTCTCGGGCTTGATGGGGCCCTGAAAACCCGGGATCAAGTCTTCCAGCTTGAGCATGCCAAACTCCTCTATGTAGAGGAATCCGGCGTCAGTGTCGTCTTTGGTGTCTACATGCGATCTGCCGACGACGTCATCGGAGGAATTGACGCCACGGGCTTCGCTGAACCACCCGCCGAGTGTGCCGAGATCTATCATGTGATCGGTGTATAGGAAGGCATGCCTACCTGGCCAGCCCTTCTTCTTCGGCGCGTTCCCTGCCACACCGACTACATGACCAGCGTCATTGATGTCGAAGCCGCCGCTGATCGTGCCCCCTGTGCCGAAGTCGCCGAGATTCTCCATGCCAACGCCCGGGGTGTAACGAAAGGGTTGGGTAGACGTCGCGCCGTTATCGAGAAGTATGTGGGAGGTACCAGTCACCTGCCCGCTGTCATTGATGCCCCGGGCCTGCGCGCGGTCACCGCCGAGGTCGCCGATGTCTTCCATCTCCTCCGTCCCGTCGCCATCCACATCAGTGTAGACGAAGGCACGTTCGGTTCCATTTTCATCCGTCGACTCTCCAGCTACGTCTCCTTGGTTGTTGATGGCGTGAGCTGAGCTCCAGTCTCCGCCAAGCGTCCCCAGGTTCTCCACCACAGCGGGCACAACTGGTCCGTTTTCGTTCCTGTACGTGAAACGATAGGCACGCCGATCACCGTTCAGATAACCCCGGCCACAGATCTGTCCGGCATTGTTGATGCCGCGTGCGCTAGTAAGATCCCATTGGAGTTTGTCTTCCTCACTCATCAGGTCGTTCAGGGCCTTCATGCCATCCGATTCGGTCCACAGAAACGCGCGGTATGGGCTGCCGGTAAACGAAGAACCCACCACTTCTCCAAGGTCGTTCACGTTAAGGGCAATGCTAGAGGCGTCACCGGGGAGTGTGCCGAGGAAGAGGATGGAATAGGTGATCGGCGGTGGTGGGGGCGGATCCTTCGGTGGCTTGCCGCCGCCTTTCTTGCCCAGGGCCAGGCCGGCAGATACCAGGCCGACTGCTGCGGCGACGGTCAGAAGGGACAGGGTTCTTCTGAAGTGCTTCAACATAACTCGAATCTCCTTTGCTCAGGAGTTGGTCCGCGGTAGAATAAGAGGGCCGTCGCATCGGGCGCGCAGACCTGCCGCCCGGGCGATGGAAAGGCCGGTGAGTTGTCTCGTTTCCAGCGGGGCTCACCGGCCGCTTTTAGTTAGTAGGGTGGGCATTGCCCACCACAATTCGGCTGAAACCTGTGCAATCCCGGTGGGCAGTGCCCACCCTACTTTCCTCTGCGGTTAGTTATTCGGGTTGTTCGTTCTCTATTTTCAACAGCTCGGCCGCCTCGGCGCGGAAGCGGCGGAGCTCTTCATCCTCGGGGTCGTTCTTCTCGGTCCACTCGACGGCCTTGCCATACCAGCGGCGGGCCTCCTCCTTCTGGTCGAGTTGCCAGTGGGCCATGGCCCTAAAGAACCAGGTGGCTCCGCAGCGGTAATACTTCAGTTCCTCGGACTTTTTTAGTGCCTCGACGGCCGCCTGCGGGTTGCCCACGCGGTATTGGGCCGCGCCAAGAGTGCTCCAAATTGTCGCTTCGTTCGGCGACAGCCGGACGGCCTCGGCAGCCAGTTCCACGGCCCGCTGGGGACGGCGTATCCGGACATCCGCGCAGCTGACCAGTAGCCAGGCCACTTCATTCAGCGCAGATGCGGATTGCGAGGCGAGTTGGCTTCCCATATGGAAGTCGGCGATGGCTTTCTCCAAGTTGTCTTCTTTCAAGTACGTATGGCCCCGGTTTGTGTAGTACGCATAGCAGAATGGGTCGCACTCACTGGCGGTGCTCCAAAAGAGCTCGATGGCTTTGTTGTGGTCGTCGATTGCATTGTCGAATTCGCCCTTCTTGGCGTAAGCGTTGGCGCGCGTACTGTAGGCCATAGCCAATCGAGGGTCGAGCTCGATGGCTTTCGTGCAATCGGCTATGGTCTGGTCCAAGTCGCGGCCCAAGTAGGACCAACCCCGGTTGCGATAGGCCCAGGCGAATTTGGGCAGGAGCCGGATCTGTTGGTTGAAATCGGCGATGCTTCGCTCCCAGTTGCCTTTGAAAAAGAATGCGAAACCTCGTGAATCGAAGGCCTTTGCGTGTTCCGGCCAGATCCGAATCGCCTCATCACACGTCTCGATGGCTCTGTCATATTCGCCGCTCTTCCAGTAGCTCTCTCCCCGGCGAGAGTAAACGTCGGCCAGACACTTTCGGCAGTCTGGGTCGCCCGGGGCCTGGGAAGCTAACTCCTGCGCAACGTCAATGGCGAGTTGCCAAGTAGCTTCCGCCTTCTGGTGCGTCCCGAGCTGATCTTGAACTTGCGCCAGGCGGGCATATACCGTGGCCATGTTCCGCCGCACGGATAGATCGCTCGGGTTTGCGTGCACAAACTGCTCATAGAACGCCAAAAGCTTGTGCAGCAACTCCCCTCTTTCCAATGTCTTTGCTCGCGATTGGTATTGCTGACCGGCGACGTACTCCGTGGAGATCTGATTCACGGCCTCCAAACCCAACTGAAAGTTCTCTTCTGCCAGTTGGCGTTGCCTTGCTTCCCGGTTCTTGCCATGCCAGAAGAATCCCCCACAAGCCAGCGTCACCAGAAAGGCAACTGCAATCGCCGTGGACAATCCCCACTTGTGGCGGCGTGACCATTTGGCGGCCCTCTGTCGCAGCGTCGGCCGCCGGGCTCGGATCGTCTGGTCTTCCAGGAATCGCCCCAGATCGTTGGCCAACTGTTGGGCGGTCGCGTAGCGGTCCTGCGGCTCTTTGGCAGTGGCCTTGAGGATGATCGTTTCCAGGTCTCGCGGGATCGCCTGGTTGACCTGCCGTGGCGGGCGGGGGTCGTCTTCGGCGACCTGGCGGAGGAGCTTTTGGCGGTCGTCGCCACCGAAGGCGGGCTGGAGGGTGAGCAGCTCGTAGAGGGTCAGGCCCAGGGAGTAGATATCGGTGCGGTGGTCCAGCACGCCGTGTTTGGCCTGGACCTGCTCGGGGCTCATGTAGCGGAGTGTGCCCAGCAGGTCGCCGGTCATGGTGAGGTTGGTGTCGGTCTGGGTCATGGCCAGGCCGAAGTCGGTGATCCAGAGGTGGCCGGCAGCGTCGACCATCAGGTTCGAGGGTTTGACGTCGCGGTGGACCACGCCCATAGTGTGGGCGTGTTCGAGCGCCTCGGCCGCCTGGATGCCCAGCCGGGCGATGGTGCGGAAGAACTCCGGGTCGCGGGGGGAGGTTTCGGTGGAGAGCGCGGCCAGGGGGGAGGTGTCGGTGACGGGGTGAGGGGGTGAATCGGTGGGGTGGCTGGGGTCGAGCGGAGCGAGTCCCCGGTTCGACTGCGGCTGACTTTCTGGGGGCTCGCTCCGCTCGACCCCAGCCACCCCTCGCCGCTGGTGAATCACTTCGGCCAGGGTTTGGCCTTCGATGTAGTCCATGGCGTAGTAGTGGACGCCCCGCTCGCAGCCGACGGAGAAGACCTGGACGATGTTGGGATGGCGGAGCGAGGCGGCGGCCTGGGCCTCGTTCTTGAAGCGCTGGAGGTGCTTCGGATCGAGCACCGCGGCGAAGGGGAGGACTTTCAGGGCCACCCGGCGGCGCAACGAGATCTGTTGGGCCTCGTAGACTACGCCCATCCCGCCGCGGCCGATCTCGCCTTGGATGCGGAAGTCGCCGAGTTGGCCCAGGACGTCTGCCCCGGTCGGTGCCGGGCCGGCGCCGGCGCTGGGGTCGCCCGGCGCGTGTCCGAGTTCGTGGAGCATCACCTGGGCGGAGGCGAGCTGGCGGATCTCGTCGGCGAGCTGCGGGTGCTGGTCGATCAGGGCCTCGACTTCGGGAGGTCGGCCGGCCTGGAGGTCGGCGTGGATCTGCTCGGCGACCCGGCCGTAGACGAGATAGCGCGAGTCGTCTGGGTTTTCCGCCGCCGCAGGATGGCCTTGGATTTCGCTTGGTGAGGCGTTCATGAGTTGGACTCCCACTGGTCAGAGTCTGCCAAGAGGATCTCTTTGAGGCGGAACAGGGCCCGCCCATAACGCATGGTGGCGCCCGATTCGGTGAGTCGGATGGCTTGGGCCACCTCGCGGTTGGACATTTCCTCGAAGTGTCGCATCAAGATCACCTCGCGGTCGTCGGTTTGGAGTTTTTCCAGGGCCTGCTGCACTCGGCGGCGAAGCTCCTTTTTCATCAGGGCCCGGGAGGGACTGGTCCCGCCGGCCAACAACTGCCGGGCCAGCATCACGGAGGACTCGGCGGGCAGGGGCACCTCGCGCCAGGCGGTGCGGCGTTTGGTGCGGAGGTGGCGGCGGTGGACGTTGGAGAGCCGCTGGCCGGCCAGGCCCCTCAGCCAGACGTAAAAGCCCACCTTGCCGTCTCGCACATAGGTTTCAACCTGCCGCTGGGCGTCGAGATAAACCTCCTGGATGACGTCGGACGGATCCACTCGGGCGGCCAACTGTGGGGCCATCCTCAGCTTGACCATCTGTCGCAGCCGGGGCCGGTAGTGGTCCAACAGGGCCGCCAGGGCATCGGGATCGCCCCGGCGGAGCCGGTCAAGCCAGCGCTGGGTCTCGGCCGGCTGGTTGCTCATCACCCGATTGCCCTCCATAAGAGAAAGCACGAAATGGGGCCGACAATTCACGCGGTGGGGCGTGATTCCTTAAAGCCTATCCGAAAACCCCTCACCCCCGGCCCCTCTCCCCGCAAGCGGGGCGAGGGGAGGAGGTTTTTTGATAGGCACTTTGTTTTTCCCAGGAATTCGGCGCGACCCGGGGCGCGGGCCGCCGGGGGTCGCAGCGCAGAGGATCCTATCAGGAAATCTCCTCCCCGAACAGTAGCCCGTATGATACCTCGGTGGTCCCGCATCGCCGGCCGGGGATTGCTTTCCGGACGAAAGGCTGTTACACCATGCTGCAAGGCAGACCTGAAACTGCTGAAATCACCCCGGGCGCGCTTTAGTGACTGTCGAGAAACAGTTGCGCACTTTGGAACAATAGCCCCGCCCGGCAGCGCGGGGTTGGCCGCGTTGATGCTCCAAGAACCCCGCGCTGCCGGGCGGGACTATGAGCTAAGGACCCGCGTCACAATAACTTGACGATTTTGGTCATTGTAGGAGGCGACTCCTGTCGCCGATTGAGGACCCGTTTTCCGCAAATCGGCGACTGGAGTCGCCTCCTACAGAGATTCGATTTCGTCAACTTATTGTGACGCGGGTTCTAACTGAAGAACGCGGACTTGTTCTTGGACGGCCCCTGGCGGAGGAGATTCGATGGCGAAGACCGTTGCACTGTTGGGTGCGTTGGATACTAAGGGGGCGGAATACGGCTTTGTGAAGGAGTGTATCGAGGCCCGCGGCCACCGCACGCTGCTGATCGACGTGGGCGTGCTTCAGCCGCCGCGAATCGAGCCGGAGGTAACCCGGCAGGAAGTGGCCCGGGCCGCGGGCGTGGAGTTGGAGGAACTGCTGCAGAAGAAAGACCGAGGCGAGGCCGTGGCCGCCATGAGCCGCGGCGCGGCCGTGGTGGTGCCGAAGCTCTACGCCGAGAAGAAGTTCGACGCGATCATGGCCTTAGGCGGCGGCGGCGGGACCTCGGTGGCCTGCGCGGCCATGCGGGCATTGCCGCTGGGAGTGCCCAAGGTGATGGTCTCCACGGTGGCCGGCACCGACGTTTCGGGGTACGTGGGCGTGCAGGACATCGTGATGGTCCCCAGCATCGTGGACGTAGCGGGTATCAACCGGATCAGTCGGCAGGTCTTCGCCATGGCGGCGGGGGCCATCTGCGGGATGCTCCAGACCGAGGTGCCCCCGGGCGAAGACAAGCCCCTGGTGGCCGCCTCGATGTTCGGCAACACCACCGTCTGCGTGGAGGCCGCCAAGCAGATCCTGGAGGAGGCCGGATACGAGGTGCTGGTATTCCACGCCACCGGCACCGGGGGCAAGACCATGGAGAACCTGGTCGCGGCCGGGCTGATCGCGGGTGTGCTGGACGTGACCACCACGGAATGGGCCGACCAGTTGGTGGGCGGCGTGTTGGCGGCCGGCCCGGCGCGCCTGGAGGCCGCTGCCCGGGGCGGCGTGCCGGCGATCGTCACCCCGGCGTGTTTAGACATGGTCAACTTCTGGGCCCCCGAGACGGTGCCCCAGAAGTTCAAGGATCGCAAGTTCTATCCGCACAATCCCAACATCACACTGATGCGGACCACGCCGGAGGAATGCGGCGAGTTGGGCCGGATCATGGCCGAGAAGCTCAACTTGAGCACGGCGCCGGTGAGCGTGTTGATTCCGCTTCAGGGGCTGAGTGTGATCGACGCCGAGGGCGGGCCGTTCTGGTGGCCGGAGGCCGACGAGGCGCTGCGGGACGCCCTGAAGAAGAACCTGCGGGAGGACGTTCCGGTTATCGAGCTGGATTGCAACGTCAACGATCCGGAGTTTTCCCGACGGTGCGCGGAGACGTTGTTGGAGAGCATGAAGTCGGGGTGATCTTTCCACCGCAGCCAATGACTCTCGCAAAGGCGCCAAGGCGCAAAGCAAGGAAGAAAGGCAAGAGCAGGCAGGTCTTGGCCGAGGACTCAGTGCGATCAGTCCGGGTAGTAGATGACGGTGACGCATCTATTGCAGTTGATTCAGAACGCTAGGCGCGAGAGTTAGTGCCATGAAATAGCACAGCAAGTCACTTCCGTTTCTTTGCGCCTTGGCGCCTTTGCGAGAGGTCCCCCTTCCCTGTTTCAATCATGCCCACCGAGAACGAAATCGCGAAACAAATCGTGGACGCGGCGTACCAGATCCACACTAGGGTCGGGCCGGGGCTTCTGGAGAGCGTGTATGAGGTCGTTCTGGCACACGAACTCAAGAAGCGGCGGCTTCGAGTCGCTCGGCAGGTGCCTATTCCAATTCAGTACGACGGCATCAAATTCGAAGAGGGCTTCCGAGCCGATCTGATCGTTGAAGACAAGGTGATCGTCGAGCTAAAGTGCGTGGAATCGACCAACCCGGCGCATAAGAAGCAGTTGCTGACGTATTTGCGTTTGACGGATAAGCGCCTTCGCCTGTTGATCAACTTCGCCGGGGAGTTGATTCGAGACGGAATCACCCGAGTCGTCAATAACCTTCAAGAGTGACTCCAACACGACTTTCCAGTCGATATTCTTTTGCGCCTTGGCGCCTTTGCGAGAGGCTCTACTCTACTGAATCATCAAGATACCCTAACACGGAGGCCCCAGATGGCTGAACAACGTTCCGAAATCCTCAAACGTTTCCGGCGGAAGATCGCCGAGGGCAAACCGATCATCGGCGGCGGCGCCGGCACCGGGATCAGCGCCAAGTTCGAGGAGGCCGGCGGGATCGACCTGATCGTGATCTACAACTCCGGCCGGTTCCGCATGGCCGGACACGGATCGCTGGCCGGGCTGATGCCCTACGGCGACGCCAACGCGATCGTGCTGGAAATGGCCTCCGAAGTGCTGCCCGTGGTCAGAAAAACCCCCGTGCTGGCCGGAGTCTGCGGTACCGACCCCATGCGCATGATGGATCGATTCTTGCAGCAGATCAAGGAGGCGGGGTTTGCGGGGGTGCAGAACTTTCCCACCGTGGGGCTGATCGACGGGACGTTGCGCGTGAACCTGGAAGAGACCAACTTCGGTTACGATAAAGAGGTGGATATGATCCACCTGGCCCGATACATGGACCTCCTGACCACCCCCTACGTGTTCAGTCCCGAAGACGCGGTGAAAATGACCGAAGCGGGGGCCGACGTTCTGGTGGCCCACATGGGCCTGACCACCACCGGCTCGATCGGGGCCCAAACGGCCAAGACGCTGGACGAGTCGGTGGCGATCATCGACCGTGTCACCCAAGCCGCCAAGGCGGTCCGCGACGACGTGATCATGCTCTGCCACGGCGGCCCGATCGCCCAGCCGGAAGATGCCCAGTACGTGCTGAAGAACTGCCGGGCGGTCGACGGTTTTTACGGGGCCAGCTCGATGGAGCGACTGCCGACCGAGCGGGCGATCCGGGAGCAGACGGAGGCGTTCCTCCGAATCGAGAAACACTGAGCGACCGACAACATCAAGCCGCGACCGGTGGTCGCGAATCATCGAGACACATGGGCGAAACATGGTCATGATCCTCGTGGCAGGGCGGCGCGACCGCCGGCCGCGGCTTGATGTTGTTTTCGATGCAGTTTCAGCCCCACCGTATGAAAGGACCCGAAACATGACAAAACCGATCTTGAGCCTCGCAGTGGCGGCCGCAGTGTGCGCAGTAGCAAACGGCAACCCCCGGGCCGACGAACTCGTGCTGGCCGAAAACGGGCAGTCGCTCTATCGCATCGTGGTGGCCGACGACGCCTCGCCCTCAACCAAGCACGGAGCCGAAGAGCTGCAGACCTTCCTCGAACAGATCTCCGGTGCCAAGCTGCCGATCGTCTCCGACCGCGAACCGATGGGGCCGCGGGACATCATCCTGGGCAACAACGCGCATCTACGAAAACTCTCGATCGAAATCGATTTCGACGCCCTCGGACCGGAAGGTTACGTGATCCGCACGGTAGACCACCGACTGGTGATCGCCGGAGGGGACCTGCGGGGAAACATGTACGGGGTCTACGGACTGTTGGAAGACCATCTCGGCTGCCGGTGGTTCGCCCCGGGCGTGAGCCGAATTCCCCAGCGCAAGCGGCTGGCCGTCGGCCCGATCCACCAGAGGCAGGTGCCCGTGCTGGAGTATCGAGAGCCCTTTACCCACGACTGTTTCGACGGCGACTGGTGCGCTCGCAACCGCGTGAACTCCAGCTCGGGCCGACTGGAGGCCAAGCACGGCGGGAAGGTCCGCTTCGGCGGCGGGTTCTTTGTGCACACCTTCAACCGGCTGGTCCCGCCCGATAAGTACTTCGACGACCACCCCGAGTACTTCTCGCTGGTCGAGGGGAAGCGGCTGAAGGTCCGCTCGCAACTCTGCTGCACCAACGGGGACGTGATCCGGCTGTGTACCGAGGGCATCCGCAAGGCCATGCGGGACCAGCCCGACGCGTTTGTGTTCTCCGTCTCGCAGAACGATTGGCACAATTACTGCAAGTGCGACGAGTGCCAGGCGTTGGCCAAGAAAGAGGACTCGCAGATGGCGCCGGTGCTGCAACTGGTCAACCGGGTGGCCGCGGCGGTGGAGAAGGAGTTCCCCAACCAGGCGGTCGAGACGCTGGCCTACCAATGGACCCGAAAGGCTCCCAAAACCATCCGCCCGCGGCCGAACGTGATCGTGCGGCTCTGCTCGATCGAGTGCTGCTTCTCGCATTCGCTGGCCAAATGCGACAGCCAGGCCAACCGGAGATTTCGGGCCGACGCGGCGGCCTGGGCCAAGGTGGGCAACCGGCTTTGGGTCTGGGACTACGTGACGGATTTTCGACATTACCTCCTGCCTTTCCCCAACCAGCGGGTGCGCAACGACAACATCCGGTTCTTCGTCCACCACAACGTCAAGGGGATCTTCGAGCAAGACACCTACAACAGCTCGCACAGCGAACTGGCCCAACTGGGCGGATACATCACGGCCAAGTTTCTCTGGAATCCCGACTACGACGAGGAAACCGCCATCGGCGAGTTTCTGGCCGGCTACTACGGCCGTGCCGCCGGGCCGATCCGCACCTACATCGACCTGCTCCACGACCGGGCGGCGCAGAAGAACATCCACGTGAACATCTGGGCCCCGCCCGAAAGCCCCCACCTGACCGACCAGTTGCTGATCGAGGCGAACGGGCTCTGGCAACAGGCCGAGGCCCTGGTGGCCGACCACCCGGCGGTGCTGAAGCGGGTGAAGCTCTCGCGGATGAGCGTCGACTACGCGATCCTGGAGCGGGCCCGCCGGCCGGCCGCCGAGGCGCGGCTAAAGACCCTGGCGTCCGCCCGCTTCGGGCCGTTCTTCGAGGTGCTCGAACCCAGCGGCCTGACGAGGATCGAGGAATGGAGGCCCCTGGACGTGGCCGACTACCGCAAGAAGCTGGGCGCGGCGTTGGGGCTGGAGGCCAAGTAGCTATCGGCCAGAATGCTGCCGCGACCGGTCGCAGGTTGCGAGACGTTTTCCGTTTGGCGGCCGGCTACCGGATCGCCGACCTCTCACGGCGCCCGTCGTCGCCGCCAAACCAGCAACAGCAATCCCCCGGTAGCCAGCAACGCCAGTGTGGACGGCTCGGGAACGATCGGGGGGCCCCCTCTCACTCCCGGGACTCCAAGGAACTGCGCCGTGGACGGGAACTGGAGACCGTAGGCCTCTTCCAGCGTCCCGACCATCCCTTCGAGCAACTCCAAGGTTTCGAGGTCGAGAACCTCGCGGTAGGGGTCGTTCAAGAAGGTCAAGCTGAGCGACGAGTCCGAGGGATCGTAGAGCATCTCCGAGGCCGTATTGAAGAGATTCATTCCCAAGATGCCGTCCAGACCATCCTCCGGATCGGTATCCGCGGGCGTGACGTCGTACACGAAAACGGGGACGTTAGTGAACCGCACGCTTCCGTCCGGTGTTCCGTCGCCGTCGTCGTCCACGGGCAATTCCAGGAAATCGATGGTGAAGCCTGGAATTCTCCCGATGCCCCCTGCCGCACCTTGCACCTCCACCGAAAACTCGGGAACCGACGAATCGGGATCAAACCCCAAGTCTAGCGCCATTTCTGTAGAGACGATGCTCAGGGCGGCCCCGGTGTCGAACAGCATCGCCAGCCTGTTGGCCGGGTCACCACCGATGGTGGCGCCGTTGTCGGAGAGCACCACCCCGCTATTCTGAAACGGGTTATACGAATAGGTGATCGAATCGCCGGGATCTTCGTGATTGTCCTCCCCGTACAAAGCCAGCGGAATCCGCACCGGGGCCGTGGTCGACTCATTGACCAGCGGCGTAGACGGGTCGTCGGCCTTCTTCTGCAAGGTCGTGCCCGGCGCGACGAACTCCACGTTGGGCATGCTCAAGGTGATGCCCGCAAACAACGCCGCCCATTCGTCTCCGAAGCCCCCCAGCAGGGCGCCAAGGTCTAACCCTCCCCACTGCATATCGATCTTCGCCGCGACGCCGTTAGGGCCGCCAGGGTTTGAACTCAGCCGCCCGTTGTGGATCGGAGTGCCGGTAATCGTCGGCAGCGACGCACTCCCGGTCTGCGTGCCCACGAATACCTGCACCCCGTGTTCGCCGGGGTCCCCGGGAACAAAGGCGGCGTTGGACAGGTCAAACTGAATGTACGGAAACACGTCGATGAATGCCATCGCCTCGATCCCGGCGGCCAGGATGGTCCCCGGCTGCGAGACGTCGCCCGTCAAGGTCCCGCCGATTCCTTCGGCTCCGGCCCCGTTGGGTACCTTGATCGGGATAGGGTCGCCCGGAAACTCGGGCATCCCGAGAAACATTTGGTCGTACGCCGACACGGTGATCACCGAGGCCCCCGTGTCGTAGATGGCGTACGACATCCGTTGTCCCGAGGCGTCTTCGTATATCTGAACGGTTTCGATCTGGCTGCCAAACCGGTCGAGCACCGGATCCAGATCTACCAGGATCTCGACCGCCAGGCCGGAATTCACCCCGGCCGGCCAGATCCCCAGAACAAACGATACCGCCAACATGCAGCGGAGAGTGTGAGCAAGTTTCACTGCTGCCTCCTTTCGTGTCCGAAGAGCCCTTTTTAGCAATCTGATAATAACGCGCAGGGCCGATTTCTGCAATCATCCTGCGCGCCCGGAGCCCGTCTGCAGTATTACCACTTCATAGCTGAAAGAGGGTGTAGCCCGCGACGCGGAACCTGCTCTGCTCGCCTGCCAGAGATTCTGGTCAGCCGCCTTCGCCTTTACACGGCCGGCCGGATCGCCGAAAATAATAAAGTGCATCTGCACAGCGGCCCCCGGCCCAGGTGGGGGGTCGCCTTTTTTACGCCCCCGCAAGGATCCTACCGATGTCCGACCAGATTCCCATGACCCGTACCGGCTACGACAAAATCAAGGCCGACCTCGATCAGTTGTACACCGTCGAGTTGCCCAAGATCCTCGAACGGCTCAAGCTTGCCCGGGAGGAAGGCGACCTGAGCGAAAACGCCGAATACCATGGTGCGCAGGACAGTCGGGCGATGATGGAAGCCCGGATCAACCTGTTGCGCGACAAGCTCTCCCGGGCCGTGCTGGTCGATCCCTCCAAGCTGCCCAGGGATGAGGTGGGCTTCGGCTCCACGGTGCGGGTGAAGGATCTCGAGTTTGGCGACGAGGAGGAGTTCACGCTGGTCGGTGCCGGCGAGGAAGACTACGACACCGGCAAGATTCTCTTTACCAGTCCCCTGGCACAAGGGCTGGTGGGTCAGAAGCCCGGCCAGCGCGTCGAGATCGAGGTTCCGCAGGGGACGCTGAAGTTCGAGATTCTCGAGATTCGCTTCGAGGAGTGAGCGGAAGCGGGCTTCGGCCCTCCACCTGGGATTTGGTGGGCAGTGCCCACCCTACTTCTCCTGCCCACCCTACTTTTCCGGCGGGCTGCCAGAGCGTATAGTAGATTCAGCCGGAGCCGGTGGCGTGCCGGTTTTCCGTCGTCGCTCCCGCTACACGTTCCTCGCCTGCTGCAAAGGAGCGGAAAGATGAGAGGATCGATTTCTGTTGCTTGTCTGCTCGCGGTGGTGGCGGCCTGGTGTCTGACCGCCGGTGCCGCAACCGCCGAGAAGCCTCATCCGCTGTTGACCTGGGTGAAGCGTCATCCGCGGGAAGATGGCCAGGGAAAGCCTTCTCCGCGGATGGGATACGAGACCTCGTACGGCTACGACGGCGCCCGCGGGCTGTTGATCCGCTGCGGCGGCCACAACCAAGGAGGCGGCGGCGAGCAGAACTCGGAGGTCTGGACCTACGATCTTCAGAAAAACGTCTGGACGCTGAAGCAGCCCGGCGACGCTCCGCCCGGCGTGTGCTGCGCCCAGCAGAACGTCTTCCACGACGCGATGGGCAAGTTCATCCGCTTTCCGGCCTTTAGCGGGAGCCACGGCTGGCAGTCGCGCAGGGAGATCTATCTGAAGAACAGCTCGGTTTGGACGTACGACCTTCAGGGCAACACCTGGCGGGCGATGCGGCCGTGTCCGCAGGTGCGGCCGCATCCGCTGAGGGGGGCGGCCTACGACCTGCATCACCAGGTGGTCGTGCTGCACGGCGGAGAGGGTGCCCGGCATGGCACGGTGGTTTACGATTTGCAGACGAACACCTGGCACGAGATGAACCCGCCCGAGCCCGTGCCGGCGGCCGGAATCTCGCAGCCGGGGTTCACGTACGATGCGGTCAACCGGGTGTTCGTGCTGTTCGGCTCCCAGTTCCAAACCGATCCACGGACGTGGGTCTACGACTTGCGGAAGAATCGCTGGCGGGTGCTCGAGGTCGGGCGGCACCCGCCGGCGGAGAAGAGCTGCCCGGTGCTGGCCGCCGATACCCGCAATGGAATCGTGCTGTGCAACGTCCGCGGCGAAGACGGCCTTCAGACCTGGGGCTTAGACGTGGCGAAAGAACAGTGGACGCGGCTCGAGTTGGACCACCAGCCCGACGATTCCGGGTCGCGGAACCGTGTGCTTCTCTATCTGCCCGACGAAAACCTGTTCGTGCTGGAGAACCGCACGAAAGAGGAACAACAGATCTGGACGTTCCGCTGGGCCGAGGCGCCGCCGCCGGCGGCCCGGCCGAAGAATCTTCGGGTGACGACCCGGGCGGGCGGCGCCACGTTGAGCTGGGAATCGCCGTCTGGTGGGGCTGGGCTGCGCTACAACGTTTACCGCGGCCGGGGCGAACGGCCCTGGGAAGTTGAGTCGGCGCAGGTCGCCGAGGGGTTGGAGGCCACGACGTTCAAAGACCCCGGTTTGCAGAAGGGCGGGGTCTACTTCTATCGGGTCCGGGGCGTCGATTCCCGGGGCCAGCAAGGGCCGCCCTCGCCGATGGCACGCACACAGCCGCGGGTGCCGGTCGATCTTTGCGTTTCCGTAGTTACGGCCAGGCGAGTCGAGCTGCGATGGGCGACGCTCGCGGCGGAGGACGTCGTCGGATACCACGTCCAGCGGGCGGACGTGAGTGCCTACTCCACCGACCAGGTGCTTCGGATCAAGAGCCGCTACCGGCAGACCTCCGAGTTGGCCGTGGGGCGGATCCGGCGAATCGGCGCCTTCCGGCGCCTGACCGAGCAACCGCTCAAGGCTGCCACGTTTGTCGACGAAACCGTGGACCTTTCTTCCGGCCAAAAACAGCCCGCCGACCCGGCGCTTTCCGACACGCCGCTGCGACCCGAGGAAGAGGACGCCGACGGCAAGCCGTACCGCTACGCGATCTATGCCTACCGGGTGGTTGCCGTGAATCGCCTGGGCACCCGGAGCGGGCCGTCGCCGCTGAAGTTCACCTATCCTTCGGCGGTTCAACACCCGTTTGCCAAGGAAGAAGGGGAAGATCGGGCCCGGCTCCGCTGGCGGGCGAACCGGGAGCGGGGCGTGGCCGGCTACCTGGTCTACCGGCAGGACGGCCGCTGGGACACCGACGCGATCGTGCGGCTGACGCCGCGGCCTATTGAGGCGACGCAGTTTCTCGACGAGCAGGCCGGCGACCGCACCCGCCGCTACGAGGTGGTGGCCGTCGACTCCCTGGGCCAGGAAGGCGAGCCGTCGCGGCCGGTCTGGTCCCGCCGCGAGTGGCAACGCTACTACGTGCCCTACGTGGGCCAGTGGCATCAGTGAGCGGCACGGCGAGGTTGGCCCGCGAGTTCACTGCTCGCGGACGACTTTGCCGCAGAGGTTGCTGATCTCGCTGCGGTTGCCGCTGTCGTCGAAGCTGCGCAGGGCGAAGTACAAGGTATCGCCGGGCGGCAGGCCGGTGACGACGAATCGCTCCTGCGTGCCCGGCTCGGACGGTGCCGGTTCGCCCTGGCAATTGACCGCCCGCCACCAGTTGCGCCGCTTGCCGTCGTCGCGGGCGTAGTCCCATTTGTCGTACGGCACGATCGGCAACTCGGCTGCCTTGACCTGGTAGCGGACGACGCCCCCGCCGCCGGCGTCGGCCGGGGCCGTGAACCGGACCTCGGCCCGGTTGCGCGGAAGAAGCTCCACGAGCAGGTCGGACACCGCGGCGGGCGGTTGGTCGTCGCGGCGGGCGTGCGCGGCCTCGTAGAACAGCCGCGAGACCTCCAGCACCGTGTCGTCTTTCGGCGGCGTGTGACCGGCGAAGAGCCCCACCCGGTTCGGGCCGCCGCTGAGCTGCTTAGTCCGGTATTGCCGCTTCGAGCCGTAGTACCAGAACTCTCTGGCCTTTTCCAAAAGGTGCTTCTCGCCGGTAAGCGAGTAGCCCTTGGCACAGGCGTCGGGGTAGAAGCGGGTGTACCAGCCGGAGTGCACGCAGCCCTGGCCGTCGCGGGTGTCCGTGTGGTCGAAGGCCCAGGGATCGAAGACCATGCCCCGGTCGGGCACGTCGAAGTAGGTGTAGTACCAGGTCTGGCGGCACTTGGGGCTGAGCATGTATCGGGCGCTGAACTGCGCGAAGGCGATTGTGAAGTCGCGCATGTCTTCGTCGTCGAAGTAGCGGGCGTACAGCTCGGCGCCGTTTTGGATATAGACGTGCTGCCAGGTGCCGCCCATGCAGCGGACCTTCCAACTCGTGCCTGCCTTGCTGAGCGTGTCGACGGTGTCGCCGGTGGTGGTCGGCTCGATGCCGTGTTGGTCCATCCACTTCTTCACGTTGGGCGAGATCAGCTTCGCCGGCATGCCGCCGAATCCGCCGCCGATCCCGCTAAGGTGAAACCCTCGCTCGTCCAGCAGCGGGCTTTGCCAGAGTGTTTTGGCCGAGAGTCGACACAGATCGCGCAGGTAGCTGTTCTGCGGATCGGCCTGGAGCACGCGGACCATCACCTCGAAGCCGCGCCCGAAACCCCGAATCGAACCCACGTCCGACTTGCCCGGGGTAAACTGCTTCGATTGGCGAAACTCGGCGTCCTTCTGCTCGACGTTGTCCACCGCCGCGTCCAGTGCGTCTCGGTCGCCGGTCAGGCAGAAGTAGTCGGCCAGCCCCGAGCCGTAGTAGTGGCAGTAGCAGCTCTTGGCCTGGGCCAGGCCCCAGAGGTCGGCACAATCGGGGCTGTCTTTTCGCTGGCCCCAGTTGGGGCCCCACTTGAAATTCCACTCCTCGCGCTGCCGGCGGTTTCCCTGCGGGCCGCCCTGTGGGAACCAGATCGCGCCGTCCTTCCACCGCCAGCCGTCGGTCCGCCAGGCCTGCAAGTCCATGTGATAGCGGGCCCAGGCCCGGGCCAGATCGAACCAACCCCGCTGCCCGCTGCGCAGGTACATCAGCAGCAGGCCCTGCACGCTGTCGGCTTCGCTCTCGTAGTGGTTGTCTTCTCGGGCCACGAAGGCGCCGGGCAGGTGCGCCATGCGGTTGGGGACTTGTGCCGGCTGGAAGGTCCAGCCCCATCGTTTGTAACAGGCCTGCTCGTCGTCCAGCGTGCCGAAGCGGCCCGTGCCCAGCACGTCGCATTGGCTGTAGTACTCGCCGGGGGCCAGGACCCAGAGGCGGTTGCGGGCGGTTTTGGCCAGGCGGTCCAGTTCGGCGGGATCGCTCGGGGCGGCGAAGTCGAACAAGTATTCGGACGTGTGGTGCGAACAGTCGTAAAGCCAAAAACCCTCCGACTCCCAGGGTTGGCCGACGCGGCGGTCCCGGTTGAACTTCCGGTCCTTCGGTCCCTGGAAACGCCTCGCGATGCCTTCCAGCACCAGTTTCCCGTCGGCCACGGCCAGGCGCCGGGCGGGGTTGGTCGAGAAGAGCGTATCGCAGACGAAGACGGTGCCGGCGGCTCCGGTGGCCGCAATCCAGCCAGCCGGCCGATCTTCCGGGCCGTTGCCGGTCCAAAGCACCTTGTCGCCGCTGCCAGCTTTGACCGCGCCGGGGATGTCCTGGTACGTGTGGTGCAGCAAGAGCCCCTGGTGGATCCAGCCGTCGCCGGCCGCTGACAAGGGCCGGTCCGCCCCCAGCAGGACCGTCTCCGCCTCCTCGGCCAGCCCGAGCTCAATCGCCGAGCGGGCCACCTGGATAGCCGTGTATCGATCCGGATTGGAGTTGCACAGCTTGTACTTCACCCACACGCGGCTGCTGCCCGCCCAGGCCGTGATCCATGCCTTGTAGCCCATCCCCAGCGAGCCGATGAAACTCCCCGCTACTTCGATCGTGACCCGTAACGGACCGGCGTAACGCACGCGCACCGTCTCAGGCGGCCCAGCCACAACATAGGGACTCGGCGGCCATCTGAGTTGATCATCCCACCCGCGGCGGCGCAGCACCGCAGAGCTTACCTTGGCGCCTGTGACGACGACCCAGCGACCGGCAGTCACGCGATCGAACAGCCCACCAACCGGCAGCCATTTGCTCACGCTGAATCTGATCTTGCCCGTGTCAACCGTGACCTCCTTCGGACCGTCGTCGACCTCGAGCACTTTCTTCGGGCTGGCCGAAGGTTTCTGTGCCCGCAAAACGTACTTCTTCGTCTGGCCGGCGGCCACGTCGTCCTGGAAATCCAGCAGGACCCAGCGCAGCGTCCCGTCGGTCTCGACCACCAACGGGCTGAGCTGACATGGAATCTCCGCTGCGTCCGTATCGAAAAGCGCGAATCGTTGATCGCGGCCGAACACACCTTTGGGCAACGGTATCCCACCGGAAATCGGTTCACCCGGCCGGGACACGCCGGCGGATTCCTGCACACTGAAACCGACCTGGAATTCACCGGCCGTAGTTGCACTGACCAGAATCGGCATCAAGAGGAATGCGAAAGGGCCGAAACTGAATCTGATTGGCGCCGTCACTTGTGAGCGTCCTTTTTCAGAGGTTCAATCTGCCGGAGGTGAGGCGTTCATGGCTTGGGTTGTCAGCCTGCGTGGCGCGGCCGACTTATCCAGGACCGATAATCACGCAGCGTGGCCGCGGCGGCTAAACGGATCTCTTCCTGGAATCACGCAACCTTATTCAGAGGGGTGCATATCTCCATTCTCGGGCGTGCGGGTTGTATTGGACTTGCCAGTCTTCACCCGCAACTTCCCACCGTGAATGATGCGCGTTGTACCTCGCCACGGCACCCGGCGGCCCGAACTGCCAGGTGCGTTCGTGCGAATTGTAGACCAATTCCCATCCTTCGCCTGCCAGCTCCCACCGTTGATCGTGGGGATTGTACTGCGCGACCGCATTCGGGGGCGCGTATTGCCAAAGGCTCGCATGAGGGTTGTACTGCAACTCCCAGCCCTCGCCCACCAACTCCCAGCACCGCTCGTGCGGATTGTATTGCGCGGTTGCCATTCTGCTGCGTCCTGTTCTTGAAGGCCTAACGTACGGCGCCCGATCCGCCGTGGATAGTACGATTCAAATTGATTCGCGAAGCCGGCCGAGGATCAACTCACGGCCGTTCGACCCGCAGCGTGCTTCCGCTGAATTATAACGCTTCCGCACCGGCACAGAAAAGGGATTTTGCGGTCGGGCTCAGTGCACCGCCGGCTTGTCCAACGGTGTATTGTTCGGCAAGCCAGCCGCGGTACGCAGCCGTTTCGCAGATCGACGTTCAAAAGGCCTAATAGTGCAAAATGCCAGGTTGATGAAAGATAATAAATGGCATGGTCGGCGCCGAGCCGGTCGCCGGCAGCCGGAACACCGGATTCCGCACACCGCGGCTGAGGCGTCCCGGTGACGGTGCCGCGTGCCCGGTCATTCCCCTTCTACCACGACCACCGTCTGATTCAACTTCGGAGCGGTTGGCGGGAACCTGATGGGCGCGGCACCGCCGGGGATGGCGTGGAAGCCGAAGTACTGGTCGCACATGTGGTTGCCCTCCGGATGACTGCCCGGCAGGAAGTGCCGCTGGATAAACAGGATGCGATCGAAATCCAACAGCGGGTTGGCCAGCGCGATCTTCCGCCGCAGATCGAGCAATTCGCCAAACAGGATTCGGCGGGCCTCGCCGTTGCCCACCTCGATCCCGGCCGCTTGCTTTTCGAGCCTCTCGAGTCGCAACTGTTCGGCCGCCAGGTCGGGTGGATCGGGCATGGCTTTCAGATCCGCCAGCAGGGCGGCCGTGCGGCGGAGCACTACATCGGCCGGATCGCGATCCGACGCGAGAATCACCGCTTCCGCCCGAAATGCCTGTTGCGCGATCTGGGACCCGTCGCCTCGATCGGACCCTCCGATGAGCTTATCGAGGCTGGCGAACCGGGCCTGTTTTTCAGCTTCCCCGGGATCCGGCGACCCGCATCTTGCCGTCGTGGCCATCGAAGCCCACAGTGCCAAAGCCAAGACCGCTGGGCGCCACATGGCTTGCCTCCCTTTTGGATCAGGGTTCCGCGGCAACCAATTGACGCCAATCTTAACCCCCGCTGCGGCACCTGGCAAGCGGCACAAGAAAACCCACGGGCGGGCACCCGTGGGTCAGCGTATTAGGCAGCACGCAGGAAATAAGATACCCGAAAACATGCCGTCGAAGGCAACCGTTTCGAGAAAGGACTACCACGCAGCGCACAGAGGTCCACAGAGGGAAGCTCGGGTGAGCAATGCTTCCGAGAAGGCTACGGACAAATACCG
>SDBV01001355.1_pt1 | contig 36848 bp, 38 predicted proteins | sample 2277081 | NCBI WGS metagenome assembly SDBV01 (sample SAMN10402039, study PRJNA504765) | marine sediment metagenome | isolation source: marine sediment core GS10_PC15, 223 cmbsf | place: Arctic Ocean: Southern Knipovich Ridge | collected 2010 | reverse complement strand
GCGACAGCGAAGGATTCAGAATCTGATCGACCACCACCGCGGACGAATCCTCGCCTAGGACGGACTTGCCTCCGACCACCATCTGGGTGACCATGGTTCGCAGAATGCCGCCGGCGTCACCAAAGTTGGTGATGTCCTGGATCACGACCTCGGCGTGGTCCACGACCTTGGGAACCGCAACCTTCTTGCGCTTCTTCTTCTTTTTTTTTGAGATCTTTTTTACCAGGGCCCCGGGGATCTTCTTCTTCTTCTCTTTTTTGCGACTCATGTTTCCGTAGGTCAGGTGGAATCTTTTGCGTTTATTGCATCTGAAAAGTTACAACGATCCGACGTTGCCCGCAGCATTTTATCGACCTCCGACTTGGCGACGTTTCGGATGTGGCGCTTCGACTCCGAGTCTAGTTTCCGCATCGGTTTTCCGGCCTCTTCCTCGCTGGTTGGCATCGCCTTGAAATACCGGTATATGATGCCCTGCACGTGGTGAATGATGAGGGCCCGGACGCTGCCCGACACCGGTCTGGAAAGGCAGTCCCAGACCGCGTCCTGGATCAAGTCATCCAGCTTTCCCCGCAGCTCGACCTTGGCGCGCCACCACATGTCTACCATAATATGGTGATGGACACTCCTCAAGGTCGTGTCGTCGTCGTCAATCGGATACATGTATAAAAGGGCCCGTAGGGGTCGAGGACCGATCTCAATTATATATTCTGGTGGTTCGATCGGGTGAATCTCGTTTCATGATTCTGGGGGTGTGGTTGTGAAAAAAATCGTCGGGCGCAACCCGGACTTTTTTCGTCGGGACCCGCCCGACGATCGCGTCCCGACGAACAAACGCATGGGCTGTGGTAATTTAAAAGTGAAAATACACAAATAATAATCCTGATCGATCACTTCTACAAAACACGTCAAAATGGATTCTGCAAAGGGAAGAGGCCTTGAAAAGTTGAAAGACAAATTTTGTGGATTGGACAAGCGTGAGAGCTTTGAAGAGTGGTTTCGCAACCTCGACGGGACGGAAGACCCCGAAACAGTCAAAGTCATTGCTGCGCACAAGGCGTCCGTTGCTTCGGTTGGAAGTGGAAATGTTTCAATAATGCAATCTACTCAGAAAATTGCACGTGAAGATGGTTTAAAAGGCCGCTGTCAAAAATGTGGAATCGTAGTATTGGGATCCAAGTGTTCAGTGACGGGGGGTTACCATACTAAATTACGGCGGTAATAAACGCGTTTTTATTTTTATACACACAAAGCAGTAGTTATCAGTGTGACAGGAGGGCTCATTGGAAAGGGGACCGGAATGCCCAGGAAACTCCATCCACAGGACCATGTGGCCGGACCGCCGACGTTCCCGTGCAATATTAAAACGATATCATGAATGAGGGGCGTTTGTTCGCAGCTTCCTCCGGTCAAGGACAGGCCCGGGGGGCAGGTAGCGCTTACCACAGTCGGTGGGGCAGCCACTATCGGAAGTCCTCCTGCAGCAAAAACTGGGACGATTACCTTTGCGATCGGGACCAGCCCAGTCAGGGGTCGATTGACCCAGGTGTCGTTTTCAAAGTGAAGGAAGTGGGAGGTCACGGGGTCGGTGATCGCCACGTCGGTCAGGTTGCCCAAGGGCACGACTGGGCCGGGCGGACCTTGTGCACCTTCGGGTCCTGGTGGACCAGGGGGACCAGGGGGACCTGGGACCCCCTCTGGCCCTTGTGTCCCATTGAAACCTTGGGGTCCTTGAGGGCCAGCAGGTCCCTCTGCCCCGGCGGGGCATGTACAATTGACTTTACCCACTAGTTCTTGCGCGACTTCGGTCGCGTTGCAGGTGCAGTTGCCCTCAGGTCCGACGGGGCCCTCTGGACCAGGCTCTCCCGGTGGACCGGGTGGGCCAATTTCCCCGGGAGGGCCGGGGATTCCGTCCTCCCCTTGGGGTCCTGGAGGTCCCTGTGGTCCCTCGGGTCCTTGGGCCCCCTCACAAGGCAGGGGACACTTGCCTGTGATGTTGAGGTCTCCCCGGATGATGACGTGGGTCTGGTTGACCTCCAGGATGTTTGTTCGACGGCGACACTCGCAGTCTTGTCTCAGGATGCGGCCTGGGGATCCGTTTCCGACCATGAACAAGGCGCCGGTGTCTTCGTTGCAACGGCCGACCGCCATGGAGCTCTCGGAGGCAGCCAGGGTTCCTGTGCCGGAGGTACTGCTCTGTTCGCCTAAGGCTCGGGTGCACAGACCTTCCGAGACCGCGTTGACACCTCCGGCGATGGTCGAGCCTCCGAAGGAAGCGCTGTTGAAGGTCCTGGCGATCGTGTTGTTGCCGGTGGCCAGGGAGTTCGGACCCTGGGCTTTTGTGTCGGTCCCTGCTGCGATGCTGTTGGAGCCGGAGGCTGTGTTGGTGCCCATGACATCCCCAAAGGTGGCAGAGCCGGCGACTTCCAGGGTGTGATCTAGGATCGACGGGGCGTCGGTGCCCTGGAGTCGCATGACGTCGTGGGGTTTCCAGACCGGGGGGTTTTCCCCGGTGTAGTTGAAACCCAGGAAATCGTATTTCTCTGCCATATCGACCATGGAGGTGTCCTCCAGCTCGTCCAGAGAGCAGAAGCAGTCGGGGCACTTTCCTGGGGTTGCCAATTTTCTTCGCACCAGTTGCCTGGCCAGGTCTGGGGTCAGGCAGAGTTCTTTACCGGCCTCTCTGGATTTGTTGTAGCCGAAGAAGCAGACCACGACTTTGTCTCTTGGGCAGCGGCCGTCGAGGGGTTTGTCACACCGGCTTCCATCGACGTCGCGGGGACACTCTTCCGGATCGTGTTGTTGGTAGGGAGGACTCTGTTTCTCCTCGTGGTGGGGACGAACGTCCCCGATAAGATCCCGGGTGGGGTGGGATCTTAGAGAAAAGCGGGGTCTAGCAGCCGTCACCACCACCACCACCAGTAGCAGAAGGACCAGTGGTTTCATGGCTTTGCTGATCGATCAGTCGGCACACCAAAGTTATAGGTGCCACGGACCGAGTGGAGCCAGGCGGGGGAGTTTTAATGTTCTTTGCCCGGCCGGTGATGGACCTTGCGTCTTCTGCGTTTGGGGGCTGGGGACGGGGCTTGTTTCGCCAAGTAGATGGCGAGGGTCAGCAGGGAAAAGAGCAGGACCACCAACGGGATGGCCACCAGGACAAAGGTGGCCGAGAAGCCGTGATCCTGGTGCTCGACGGGAAGCTGAAGGATCCGGATCGCCTCTTCCGTGGCGTTTTTAGACGGAGACCGATGGTCGGTCATCCGATATGTTTTTGCCTGCGGATCGCCGACTTGAATAAACAGGATGTAATATTTATCCCTCGGCCATGGGCCGACTGGTAGCTTACCACGACCCCGCGATGAGTGGTTATGACAGACCACGAGGCTCGGCGCGCCGTAAACCCCGAACCATCGGACAGGGCATCTTCGGAACCCCCGCAGGAGCGGGCTGGGGTTTCATGATATTTTGCTGTGTCGTTCTGCTGCTGATAACATTGGGAACCCTGGGTACCGTGATCTACAACAGCACCCAAGTCAAGGGAGACCACTTTAAACATAAAAGCAATTGCGACGATGGAAACGTATGCACCCGCGATCTCAAAGTCGAGGGTGGTGCATGCGTCCACCACTTCGAAAACCGCGATCACCGCTGCGAAAGCGCCTGCTTTGTACACGACGACCCGGATCCCGAGGACGACGACGAGGACTCTGGACATCGCTGCGACGCCGAAGGCAACTGCGTAGGCTGGAGATGCTGCGGCGACTGTAAATTCACCCGCCAATGCCCCGACATCGAATTCAAGTACGGCACGGTTGCCTACGCAGACAAAGACTGCCAGTCCAAGGGCTGTGTCTACTCCGCCTTTGCCCCGGTCCTGCTGGAAACCCCCTGCAACAACCCGTTCGCCACGGAGATCTGCGCCGGATTCCTGGACAAACGGGATAACAAGACCGACTGCCTCAAGATAACCCCGGTCTGCGAACACCCCAGACAGAGACGATATGGAAGCCGAGATGGAGAAGAAGAAGAAGAAACAACTCGCAACGGAGGTAACGACGACGTCTCGACCATCGCCTTCTGCCTGTACGACTTTGAGTGCAGCGAGTTCTGCCATCCCACGATTGTGCGTCGCGGCGGCGGCGAAGAACCCATCGCAGAGGAAGCCAAGGGCCTGGAACGCACCACCAGCTCATCGGAACCCATGAAAATGGACCTGAGCAGGGCACCCCCCGACGCCGAAATCGATGACACTTTTGACGACGTCATCGAGTCCTACCGATCCAAGCGAGCCAAAAAAGCCTGAGAGCCCTGTGTTATGTTTCTCGAAACTTTTTGTAGTTAATACTTACAGCCTGCCCCCCATAAACTTGTCAACCTACGACAGAGATGCAGAGAAGACAGACGCCGCCCTGGCAATGGATAGGTTTAAGTGTATTTGGTCACCTGCTAACCCTGGTCCTGGCCGTGGTTTTGGCACTCATCATATCCGACGTGGACCAATTCCCGTTCACACGCCCGTTCCGTGAGGGAGAGGCCCTGATTTACGACGGGGCGCAGGAACACTTTGAGAGCCGACAGGTGGTGCGATGCATCAACGATCTGTGCGACGTCGCCAACGTGAACGAGAAAAACGAAGACATGTGCCTGGTGGTCACCTGGACCAAACTCGGCAAGGAGGGTTTCCTGGTCCTGCCCCGGCCCTGCTCCACCGGGGTGGACGTGGGCGACCTGGGCGACGTCAACACCACCGACGCCAAACCGGACCAGTGCCTGTGCACCCCCGACGGGGACGAATTCGAACCCGCGGGTCCCTTCCAGCTCCTGGCCGAGAAGGGCCAACCCGACGGCTACTGTCCCCTCAACTTGGCCAGCCTGGTCCCCGACATCCATCTACCCCCGGAAATGATGCGAATCCGAGGCTGTTGGAACGCCAACACCAACGTCCCGTCCCTGGCCAGCGGAGGCTGTCCCCTGGGCGACTTTTTCGTGGTCAGCGTGGCCGGATCCACCATGTTGGATGGCACCAACGATTGGATCATCGGGGACGGTCTGGTCTGCGTCCAGGGCACCTTCTGGAAGCGAATCCGGGCCGAACTTGCGGTCGGAGACCTGGTGGATGCCGACACGGCCGGCCAGATGAACGGGGACGTCCTGCGCCGCATCGGTGGCACCTGGGTACCCGACGGAGACTGCTGTGCCCAGCCTCTCGGGAGCCAGGTGGGTTTCTTCGCGACACACGCCGTCGGAAACCAAGCCCTGGGGGATGGCACCTGGACCCGACTCGACTTCCAGCTTCAGAACAGCTGGTTCCTGGCCGATGTGCTCCAGACCGGCGTCGGCGCCGGACAGCCCGGGTTCAACAACCCAGGGAACACCTACCGCATCCCCCGCACCGGATGGTACTCGGTACACTCCACCGTGAGCTGGAATCGCAACCAGGAGACTAGCCAAGGAAAACGAGGCTTCCGGATGTTCCTGTTCAACTCGTTCGTGAGTGGGGCGGTGACCATCCGGTTCCAACAGAACGATGCATGCACCGGTAACGGACCGTCCGCCGGCATAAACCTTCCGGATTGGACGGTCCACGAAATCGATGGGGTGTTTCCCTTCTGTATTGGAGACAATTTGATCATGCAGGCCCTGGTGGACGAGAATGATGATGACGAGGACGATGACTTTGATATAGTTAATCTGTTTGGGGTTGAGGGGGCCATGACCTGGAACATGTGGAGACTCCCAGACTCCCTGATGCCCCCGTTTGGCCCCGCAACCTGCCAACCCCCTGTCAGACGCGTCTTTGTCGGATCGGTCGGACCTGGTTATGCGAGTCTGGAGGATATACCTTACCATCAAGAACACAGAGACGACAGTATTCTATGTAGTAGGAACGATACTGAACCATAAAATACAGACTTTATTATTTTCTTCGCTTGCACTTCCTCAGGATCCTGCTGCCATCAAGGCAGGTCGCCGAGTTTGTGTTTACAGGTCGTTTCGACCCCAGCCAGACGACAGGCATCGCAGACCAGCCTGTACATAAGTACCTGGAAGACGGGGCGCCCGTCCGGGTACTTTGCGAGCATCAGCTGGCCCCAGAAACTGGTGGAGGGATCGTCCAGGGTCGTGATCCCTATCAGGGCGACTCCCTTCCTGGTCAGGGGCGGCAGCACCACTTCCGTGACACGTGGGCTTCGAATCTTCTGGACCTTGAGGTCCATAGGGTCTCGTTCGCGTTCCTCCCAGATGATCAGCACGTCCTTGCCTAGCACATCCTTCTTCTTCTCGGGTTTGTGTTCTGCCATTTTACCTTGGGGTCCGGCGTCCGTCTCTTTTACTGTGGTTCCGGGTAAAATCTTGATCGCGCGTCGGACGCGACGGACCAAAAAAAAAAGTCCGAGATATATTTTGGTCGTGTCCGGTCGGGCGCACAACCACACAAACAACTTATGGACACCGCTACGCCCGAGACCGCGAAGGAACCCACCGACCACATTTCGGTCAAAGTGGTGGGACAGGACGGGAACGTGATCTTCTTCAAGATCAAGAAAAGCACCCCCCTCCGCAAGCTGATCAGCGCCTACTGTAGCAAGATTGGGATCAAGGAGGACCAGATGCGTTTTCTGTTTGACGGGGAACGCATCAAGGGGGACTCGACCGCCGCGGAGCTGGAGATCGAGGACGGAAACATCATCGACGCGGTGCTGCAACAGACTGGGGGTGGGCCGACCAATCGCAAGTTCCGGTCCGACCAGAAGACCTGTTACTTTTGCCGGGACAAACTGGTTGAACGCGTGGTGGTGTTCGAGTTCAAGCTGAAAGAGTGCGCCCGTGCTGTACGGCGTCCTCCGTACTATGCCGGCTGCCTGGACTGTGTGAGGGAGTTCGAGGTCGTTTACGATTCCGGCACTGTACGACTCACGTAGTAGTTTTAGTTCGTTATGTAGATAGAATATAAAGGTTTGAGTCTCCCAGGCTCGCAGAGTTATGCAGAGGCCCCGCAATCTGGTCCCGCGATGGCTTCAGTTAGTTATGTTAGCCCTGATCCTTCTGGCGTTGGGGATCCTTGGTGGGGCAATTGCAGGATTCGTGGTCACGTCCCAAGATCGCAACGAGATCCGAGCCCGCGGTACAAACATAGGAGACCTGGTGGGCGAATGTCTGCCGGGTCAGGTGCTCCGTCTCACCGGAGACGGTCTAGTCTGTACCGAACAGGTCATGGTCTTGAATGACCTGAATGACGTCGCCGGCACCGGCGACCCCGAGAACCAGCAATGCCTTTGCTTCAACGAGACCCAGACGCTATGGGGCCCACAGGGGCCTTTCGTAACGATCGGGGACATCCCCTCTTTCGTAAATGGGACGACGCTCCCATGCGACAATCTACCGACCAACGACGGGGGAGCCCCGCTGTGCAATGCCCTTCGCTGGGGTACCTTTGCCGGTACCTGGGATGCAAACACAAATACGCCCCTGCTGAGCAGCGGGGGCTGCCCCTTCGGGGATTTCTACGTGGTTTCCGTGGACGGAACCACCAACCTGGACGGAAACGACGAGTGGGGGGCCGGGGACGCCCTGGCTTGCAGCTCGACCGGATGGAAACGCATCGGCAAGAACGTGCCTGTGCTTAGCGTCAACGGGATGGTGGGGGACACTTCGATGTCCCTGGGGGTCCTGACCGACGTGGATCTGACCGGCCAAGCCGACGGGGACTTCCTGCAACGCGTGGGAGGGCTCTGGACCCCGCAACAGGTCCTCCTGGCGCTGGGAGACCTGGTCAATGTAAATACGGCGGGAGCCTCGGCCGGTGATGCCCTGGTCTCCGACGGGAGCACTTGGCTCCCAAACAGCACCTGTTGTGCCGGAGGCGACGAGGCACAGAGACAAGGAGCCTTTGGCAGGCCCTTCGACGACATAGTCTTGCCCTCTAACCTGGCGTTCACGACCATCGCCTACACCTCTCAAATCGATCCCGGCAACAACATGGGGGCCACGACCTACACCGCCCCGTTCGACGGGTACTACGGGGCCTGGGCCACCATGCATTTCGGGGACACCGGCGCGGTTCTGACCAACTGGTTGTTCCGAGCCCGGCTACAGATGAACGGCTCTCCGATCACTTTTGCTCAGAAATTCATCCGGGGTCCGACCGCCGGAATCGGTGGCAGTTGTGCCGCAGCGACCTGCAGCGACCACGAGATCGTCCTGATGCAGGGGTTCTTCCGCATGGATGCAGGCGACACCATCCTGGTCCAAGCGAGCCAAACCAATGCCCAGGGCTTTGGCTCGGTCTTCTTTGTGCCGGATTTTATGGTCTTCACTGTTGTATTTCATGGCCCGGTCTAAGGTGTATTTTCCATGAGAATATAAGCTCTTTCCGGCACCCCCGCGTGTAAAAACCATGAGGCGTCATAACAGCAGTCATCGCCCCTCGGAACTAGGGCAGAGATCGGTCGGTCTCTCCACGCCCCAAAGCCCATGGCCCCAGGTCGTGACCATGGGCCTGGTCCTGGTGGCGGCTGCGATCTTTGCCGGACTATTCATCGGATTTATGACAACCTTTGAGGATCTCAACCATCTCACGACCCGGTCCACAAACATAGGGGATCTTCGGGAGGGATGCCAGCCGGGTCAGGTCCTTGGATTCAACGACGAGGCCGGTCTGATCTGCCTGGACCGGGTCACGGTCCTGGATGACCTGAAGGATGTGGAGGCCGAGGATCCGGGCCAGGACGAGTGCCTCTGCTTCAACGAGACGCAATGGGATCCGCAGGGACCCTTCGTCAAGGAAGGGGATATTCCCCAGTTCGTGAACGGAACCCTGCCCTGCGAGAATCTGCCGATCAACGGCGGCGGGGCAGCCCTCTGCAACGCTCTCCGATGGGGTACGCCGACCGGAGCCTGGAACGCGACCGCCAACGACCCGTTCCTGTCGAGCGGGGGTTGTCCCTTTGGGGATTTCTATGTGGTGACCTCGGCCGGAGCCACCGACCTGGATGGGAGTTTTCCCTGGGACGTTGGCGACGCCCTGGCCTGCAGCGCCACCGGGTGGAAGCGCATCGGAAAGGACGTCCCCGTGACCAGCGTCAATGGGATGATCGGGAACGTGTCTCTGGGCCTGGACGACATGACCGATGTGAACCTGGCCGGCCAGGCCAACGGGGACTTCTTGGGTCGTGTCGGAGGCGTCTGGACCCCCCAGCAGATCCTTCTGGGCCTGAACGACCTGACCGATGTATTTTCTCAGTTCGCGGTAGCCAGCGATGCCCTGGTCTTCGACGGGGCCCAGTGGCTGCTCAACCCTTTCTGCTGCAGCGGTACCGGGGATGTGGCCCAGAGACAGGGAGCCCTGGTCCGATTGCAGGCCGACCAGGTGATCACCAATAACATATTTTGGACCAAAGCTCAGATGTCGGACGTGGTCAGCGATCCGGGGGACAACTACAACGCAGGCCTGAGTCGGTACGTGGTTGCATTCGACGGGTACTACGGGATCTGGGTCAACACGCTTTTTGCGGAACCGGTGAACGCCTTGACCCGGTGGAGAACTCGGACACGGATTCGGCTGGGTGGCGCCGCCTCCATCGCGATCACGGAACATTTCATCGGCACCACGAACGGTGTCGCGAATGCCCCGGTCGAAGAAGACACCCTTCTGGTGTTGGCTGGATTCTTTCAGTTCACCGCGGGCGACTTTGTGGAGCTGGAGGTCGGACAAGAGAGTGATATCGCTTCCCCGGCCGGCGACGTTCTCATTACACGTGCCAACGGCGCCACCATCTGGTCCATCGTGTTTCACGGTCCAGTCTGAACTTTTTCGTTTTGTGCAGACAATATAAGATTTAGCTTTGCCTCAGTTTTTCAGAACGCCCCTCCCTCGATGGTCCGACAACGCACGGCGTGGCTCGGGCGTCTGACCCTTGCTCTGGTTCTGGTATTCCTGATCCTGGCCGTGGGCCTGGCCGTGGGTTTTATCATCTCGACCGGCCAGATCAGCGCCCTTCAGAAACGAGGCACGAACATAGGTGACGTGCTGGGGCCCTGTGAGGTAGGGCAGGTCATACAATGGAACGGGACCGACTTCTTGTGCACCGGAGATGTCATGAGACTCCGAGACCTGAACGACACGAACGTGCTGCAACCCAAACCCGAGGACCAACAATGTCTTTGTTTCAACCGGCCGCTCTGGATCCCGCAGGGGCCCTTCGTCGGTCCGGACGATGTCCCAGATTTCCTGAACGGCACCATCCTTCCCTGCGAGAACCTGCCGGATGACCTGTGCCAAGCCCTGCGATGGGGCACCCTGGTTGGCACCTGGGACGCCGATGCCAACGATCCTCTGCTCGCGAGTGGGGGTTGTCCCTTTGGGGACTTCTATGTGGTGGCCGTGGCTGGCAACACAGACCTAGACGGATCGGCAGTCTGGGACGTGGGGGATTCCCTGGCCTGTAGCACCGTGGGCTGGAATCGCATTGGCAAAGATTTTCCAGTGCTCGCTGTCAATGAGATGGTGGGGGATGTGCTCCTGGGCTTGGGAGATCTGACCGACGTCGATCTTGCGGGCCAGGCCAACGGGGACTTCCTGCAGCGCGTCGGGGGCATCTGGACCCCTCGGCAGCTGCTGCTGGTCCTGGACAATCTGACCGACGTGAATGCTGCCGGTGCCTCGGCGGGGGATGCCATCAAGTTTGACGGGGCCAATTGGGAACTTGACCCCCTGTGCTGCTTGGCCCTGGGGGACGTGGCTCAGCGGGAAGGGATGCGAGTCCGGAAAACGATTCCCCAAATCGTCTTCAGTAACCCGGCCGGCTTCCAGACCGTGCTCTTCAACAACGTGTTGGATGACCCAGGGGGCAACTACAACCCTGTGAACGGGCGGTACCAGGCCCCGGAAGACGGGTTCTACGGAGCCTGGACCAGCCTTCAGTGGGGAGCCAACGGAATTGTCGACGTGGCTCAACAGGTCACAAGGGGCCAACTGCTTCTCAACGGGGCTACGGTTCTGGTCAGGGTCAAGGAACACCTCCGAGATAGTAACACGGGACCCCCGGTCACTGGCACCCAAGGCAACACACAGATAGCCCTGGGTTTCTTCCGCATGGACGCGGGCGATACCCTGGAAGTACAGATCGGCCAAACCAATTTGGGAGGCGTCGCCTCCGGCGCAGTCGGAATATTCCATTCCTCAACCTTCTCTGTTGTATTGTGGGGTCTTGTATAAAAAGCGCGTTCCCCCCAGCAACCAACACACCACCACCATGAAACTCCTGTTGTGTGTTCTCGTCCTCGCCGCCCTGGTGACCCTCAGTTCTGCAGCGTCTGACAATCCGGAGGATTACGAAGTCACAGAAACGGTCGATCCGGAGACTGGACAAATCATAGTCACCGTCACGGAGAAGCCTCACAACAACACGGCACGAACCCCTGCACAAAAAGCGAGAGCCTTGTAATTTTATTTACAAACATATACATTTTTTTCTTCTTACACACACGCCCCCGGAAAGACTCTCCCTCCCTCCCTCCCTCCCTCCGTGTTTATTTACAAACATAAACATCTTTTCTTCTTGTTCCGTAGCTTGGGCGGCAGAGGGATTATGTGCTTCTTGCGGATTCCAGTCGACACTGGAATTCGTTTCAACCTCTGGATATCCAGACCTTGTTGTGTCACTTTGTTCATCAGAGTAACCAATAGTCGTATCAGGACTTGTTCCCGACAGTCGGACACGGCGTCTTCCAGGCCGTATTCCTTCACGGATCGGACGCCCCCTTTCTTCGTGGTGGTGGTTATTTTTGTCGTAGCGTCCATGGGGTTCCCCCGCTCGGGTCCTGTGACCTGTTTCGTAGGGTTAAATTTTTTGTGGGTAGTTTGACTGACTGCGAGGATGCCAGAATGTTTTTGTTTGTATTGGTGAAAAAAAAAATTACACGTGTCGGTTTTCCCGTGGTGGTGGTGGTGAAGCTGCCTGCATTCGTTGAGAATAATTCCTGACAAATCCACTGAACTGTGTCACGATCCGAACCTCGTGTTGCTGCGCCCCATGTCGGTTGACTTGGCCGGGACGGGGAGTGGGGGGCGGGACTGAAAACCAGCCTCCCAAGTGCCCTTGTCCAGGGTCGGGCTCCTCGCTGTTGCCCACGAATCGAGAGTAGGACACGTCGTCGGGTGTGATGATGGTCGAACCCCTTTGGACCGACTCCCCGGCCTGGAGTCTGACCGACGAGTCGACGATGGTCTTCTGTAGACTCTCGGTGTGGCGGTCCTCGCGCCTCAGGTCCCCAGGGTAGCTGTCAAACTCGAATTCGCGGCAGACGGCAAAGATCTCGGGATGTCGGCGCCGGTACTCCCAGATCCGGCTCTTGAATTGCCAGGGTAGGAGATCCTGGCAGAATTCAGCGCCGATCTGGTTCCAGTGCGAACGGAAGGTGTCGATTTCCAGGTCCCGTGTCGCGATGAAGGCAGGCATCTCCATGCGTGAGCGGGTGTGAGTCGCCCCCGATCTCGCGCGATTGTAAAGGGTCGCGTAGTCGGCGAGCCGATAGGACATGTGGTTCCTGAGGACCAGGACCTCTTCGGTCGGCCGGATCCGGAGCGGGTGCAGGTACTGTTCGAAGTAGTGTATCTTGTCGCTGTTCCGGAACTTCAGGTGATGCCGGAAGCTGGTGATGATGGTGCGGGGTCTGCAGCCTTGGTAGGACAGGGCGTATATGATGGATTCCTCGAGGGCGTCCTCGCGAAACTTTTGGAACAGGCGATCGTGAGCGATCGAAATCTTTTTGCCGTGTTTTCCCCGGTCCGGATCGTCCTCGATCAGCGCGATCTTGAGACGGATTCGGTCGCCCTGCACTCCCGATTCCACATTCCGGTCCTGGGCGTACAGGAACTCCTTGGAGAGTTGAGTCAGCAGGCGATTCACCAGGCCCACGGAAAGGATCTGCCCACACCGGTCGCTGACGGCATCGCAAAACTGGCCCACGGTTCCGTAGCTGAACTGCACGTAGTTCTTGTCCTCGAAGGGGACCCCGCGCCCATCCCGGTAGACGCGGGGCAACGGGTTGCCGGGGATCAGGGCCTTGCAGGCGTTGATCAGCTTCTGGGAGCGCAGGGGAACGAAGGTGTTCTGGAACAGGGACAGCACATCGGCCACGATCTCCTCGGTCACCACCAGGTAGCGTTCGATGTCGAGCAGGCACATAGGATCGAAGGCTCGGGGTCGACCGTGCCCGTCGACGCGCCATGGCGAGCCCTCGGTCGTGATCACCGTGTAGATGGCAAGTCGAATCGCGGCGATCCGACAGAGTTGCATCATCTGGTCCTGGGTCCGGATGCCGACCTTGGGCATGCCGTGGACCTCATGGAGTCGGCCAAAGACGCGTCGGAACATGATGGAGGCGATGTTGGTGTTGACATCGTCCAGGATGCCGGCTTCCATCGCTTTCTCCACCAACATGGTGTAGGTGTGGAGGATCTGTTCCTCGCCCAGGAAGACGGCATTGTTCTCCACATCCTCCTCTCCGGTCAGGGGGAAGGCGATGTCGCTCAGGTCGAACCCACATTTGCTGCGGTTGTCGCCCGCGGTCACGATGTCACGCAGGAACCGGGTCATGACCGGGTGGTCATTGGGTGGGGTCTTGGTGTTGGTCGACATGATGCAGTTGCCCATGCAACGCGAGACCGAGCAGACCCGCTTGGAACTGCTGCTTTCCTCGTCGGTCTCCGGATTCTTTGTCTTGGTCATGGCCAGACGGAAGGTTCGGACCAGGTTGGAGGTCATTCGATCCTTGAAAACCTCGTCCCCGGACGTGATCTTGCCGTGCTCGTCCACGCCGATCAGGTAGCCCGGAGCCTCGTGAATCACCAGGCAGACATCGTTCCAATCCTCATCCGAGGTGAAGACCAGCTTGCTGAGGCGGGTGGTCTTGATGCAGCTGTTCCGGAAGCACCAGGCCATCATGGCATCCATCAGGTAGGACTTGCCTACGGTGGAGGCACCCTCCACCAGAATGTTGATGTGGAGATCGTACGAGAACTGGAAGGCCGAGACGCAGGCCAGGTGCAGCTGGTAGAAACGGCGGGCGGTGGCCCCATTCTTGAAGCGGTGGATCCGGGTGCTGGCGATGTGGATGCCGACCCGCATGTTCCCGTACAGGCTGAGGCGTTTGTAGGTCTGGTTCCGTTCCGGGTAGAGCGACTCGTTGTCCACGCTCTGGAAGAAGTTGATGCCCGCCTTGACCACCTGCGAGATGTGAGCCGACTCGATGGTGCAGCTTTCCATCTCCCTCCACCACCTGCGTAGCGCGGTCTGCTTGAACTGGAGCATCCGCGTCCGGTACTCTTGCAGCAGCAGGGGACGGGACGGGTCTTCCGACGGGAGTTCCATGGCCTGTGCATACAGGGTGCGTCTCAGCTCCTTCTTCTTTGGCAGAAACTCCTGGCGTTGCACCAGCAGGAAGCTCCGGTCGATGATCGCTCGATCCGACTCCGACAGGACCCGCATGGAATTCTGTCGAGGAGTCTGTGCGTCGCGCTCGATGCCCTGGGCGATCATCTGCTGAACCCGCCGTTCCATGGCTGCCTCGGCGTGACCGGTGAGCCGAGAGAATAGGTCGGGCCCCTCCGCCCCATCCATGGAGGAGTCATCTCCCGGTGCAGGGGGGACTTCTTCCAGAGGCGGCAGATCGTGGATCTGTCCGGGATTCGGCGGCCGGGGAATTGCCAGAATGTGAAGGGCCTGTGGCTCGAAGTTGATCAGAGGTATGGTCCAGACCCGTGCCGGCCGGGGGAATCTGAGACTCACGACCTGGCCGGCACGCATGGTCACGTAAGACGCCAGATTCCGTTGGGCCTCGCAGACATCTTGCACGTGGGTCACCATGGCGTTGGCCGGACTGAAGATATTGATCGGGTTGAATGGGTGATTCACCTCCGAAAAGAGAGGGTTTTGCATCTGGAGACCTCGGATGGGGTTCAGGAGCCGATTAGCGGTGGCACCCTCGTAGTAGGTCGCGATCTGGGCCATGTACTGGTTGGGAATCCGCATGGTGCGCCAGCAATCCGCCCTGCCAACGTTGACGCTGGTGCCGTCCCGGTTACGGCGTCGGTTATCGGCTTGACGATTCCCCGCAATGGACTGGAACAGACGGGTCCCCATGTCAAACTCCGGGGTGTGGCCCACGATCCAGAATCGCCAACCCTTTGAGTCGCACTGCTCGTCGACCAGCTTCTCGACCAGGACCGAAACCTTGGGGATGGCACGCCGGGTCCGGTCGGCCGAGACCTGGATGTAGTACCCCGCCTCCGCCAGAGGATCGAAGATTGGTTGGGCAGGCGCGGAGCTCCCGTCCCCACGACGGGACGGAGCAGCCGCTCTCGGGAACACGGTGGAGACTGCCTTGGCCAGGATATAGAGAAGACACTTCTGGACCTTCCGGTCCTCGGTCGTGGTGTTGAAATCCCCCCAGGTGACCGAGTGCTCGTACAGGGAACGCCATTCCACGTTGAAGGCCACCACCTCCCCGATCGGCAAGTAGTCCGGGATGCGATCGACGTTGTAGCGGGGCATTTGCATCCAGTTGCTGGGCTGGTCTGGGGCCGGGGAGGGCGCCGGCGGCGGCGTTTGGTCAGAGTTGACAAAGGAGTCGATCAACATCGGCTCCGAAGATCCGAGCAAATCATAAACTCCGCAAGGATCCATGCCGAGTCAATCCGCAGGGGGAATTTTTTTATTCTTTACTTCCAGGAATCAAAGACCGGCTTTGCGCGATCGCGATTTTTGTCTTCTTTACTTCCAGGAATCAAAGACCGGCTTTGCGCGATCGCGATTTTTGTCGTCGCGCGGGACTTTAGTTTCAGCCCGAGAAATCTTTCCTGCCCGACGATTGGAATGTTCGCGGTATCCGATCGTGGCATTCTCCGACTATCACCACCACCACCACCAAAAACCATGCCTCCGAAACGAAGCAGCTTGAAAAAACTTGTGACCCGCAAGGACCTGGAGACGGGGACAATCCTTTGCGAGGCCCGGGAGTGGAAAGGCGACCTGGGCCCCACCACCATAACCGGATTCCATGCCAAGGTCCGCGGTGCTTACTCGGTCAAGGAGAAACTGGACAGGGAAACCGTGGCCCACCAGTGGCTGGGCTACTTTGTGTGCAAATCCAACGATCGAGCCTACTCCTATGCCTGCATCGTGGAGGAAAATGTGGACACCGAGACCCAGGAAAAGACCTGTGTCAAGAACTGTGGCCCCTTGCCCATGAAGAACTTCAACCTGGCCTGGCGATTCTCCAAGGCGCGCCAGGCCGAGATCCTGGCCCTGGTCCAGAACCAGCCCGACTTGGAGGAGGGAGCCGACCCCCTGTCTTGGGAGAATCTCCAGCACCTGGGACTCACGGTCAAGACTCCTCGCGGTCTGATCCCGGTCGCCGACACGCGCTACCTGATGCAGCTGTGCCCGGCCGCCGCCGGAGAAAGCGGACCCGGTAGCGACAAACGTTCCGCCATCTCCAGCATCGCCGCGGATCTGATCGAGTTCGACGCCAATTTCGAGATCTCCCTGGAGGACTCCGAGCAGTTTGATGCCTGCCAAGCCCTCCTGGGGTTGGACCGGGCCATATGGGAATCGCACACCTGGGAAGAGATCGCCGGCAAGAGCCCTCCGAGCATGAAGCCTCGAGACTGGATCGGGATGCCGGAGTTGTACCTCCCGATATCGGAGCAGCCGGGCCAGCCCAAGGCTCACATCGAGTCTCTGATACATAAGATCGCTCTGCGTTACCGCGAGAACAAAAAGAAAACTCCCAAGGCGACCAAACGAAAAACAGAAACGAAACTTACTGCGGGCGCCGCCAAGAAGCAGAAGAGGGCGGCCAAGAAGGCCGCCAAGAAGCAGAAGAAGGCTGAGAAGAGGGCCTTCAAGGAGGCCCTCAAGAAGGTTCCTCCTTCTTCTCCTCCCACCAAGAAGAAGGCCCCCCCTCCTCCTCCTCCCGCCAAGGCCCCTGCGCCCAAGAGGAAGAGGATTCCTCCCAAGGCACCATCCGCTCCCAACAAACGGGCACGTACCGACTACGAACTCCGAACCGATTCCACGCTTCTGGGGACCCTGAGTGCGACCCGGGAAGCCTTTGTCCAGGCAGGACGTTGGGACAAGATCGAGAACGTCTTGGATCTGCAGGCCCTGGACGGTGCCGATCCCAAGACGCGCTGGAAGACCCTGACTCGCATCCTGACGAAAAAATTCGGCAGGTCCAAGGCCAGGATCTACGGCAAGCTGATGCTGAGCATGGTCCCCAACATGTTCCAGAAGAAGAAGAAGGAAAGCGACGGTTTCGATCCCTTCGGAGCTTTTGACGATGAAGAGCAGTCGGAGGAAGAAGCCTCCGCGCCCCCGCCCCCTCGGTTCGACAACCCCTTGGCCGCGACCCTCCTGGACACCTACCACCAGTTCGCTTCGGCCCACTCCGGAAAGGTCAAGGTCATGGTTTCCGAGTGGGACCTGGACAAGTACACCGAGCCCGAGACGCTGTTCACCAAGGACGCTCCGGACGTTGGCGGTCTCACGGAACGCGAACGCCGAGACTTCTTGCTGCACACCTACGGCAAAATCTTCCCGCGCCCGACCCAGGTCAAGCGCGGTCTGGTGGCCACCATCGCAAAAATCTACTGAGTAATAAAGTTTTTTTAACGTTTTTCCCCCCTACAACAAAAACGATGGATGGCCCTACGACCGATAAGTTGCTTGAGACTGCGCTCAACATACGGGCGCATCAGAGGTTGCGGGAAGAGCGGGCCCTGATCCAGATGCGCGTCGACGAGTGGTGGACGTGGCGGAAGGACGCCCTGGGGGCGCAGGGAGTCGACCAGGATCACATGTGCGGCCTGTCGTGTCGGGACAAGATTCAGCAGATCGATCCCAAGCTTCCCCTATACGGGTGCAACCTGAGCGGTCACTACCACCTGTGTCGGCCGAGCACAGGCAACTGCACCGCCCTCTACACCGACATGGGCAGCTATTTCTGCGTCTTCACAGGCATCGCGGTCGGGGGCCAGGAGGCGACTTGGCGCTACTCCAGGAAGGGGCAAATACTTCCCGGGAGAAGAGATGTGGCTCATGTGCGATCGGCTCCGCCGGGGAAACGACAGGGACGACGACGGCGAAGAAGTTGGCATCCCTCGATGATTCTAAGGGAGCCGAAGAACACCAACAAGCTTGTGGAAGCGCATAGGGTGCTTGACACCATTCTCTGGGACCGGGAGCCGCGGGCCAAATTGTGTGACGCCTCGATGGCGCGAGCTCGCAAGGAATACGGGTCTTTGCTGAAGGAGTACATCGAGGTCTCAATCAAGAATGGGCGCATGATCTGTCTGCACGTCTTGGACCGGGTCGTGGATAGCCGCATGAACCTGGTGGGCCCGCAGCCGCTGGTCAAGGACCTGGAGATCCACCGAACCTACGCCGAAGCCATCATAAAGATGTGGACCCTGACCCAGGCGGTCACGTCTCCCAAATGCGACCGGTACCGGGTGCGTTTCGAGCAGCACGCCATCGGGATGTTGTACCGACTGCGTATGATGTCCATCATCAAGGATGGGGTCGTGATCGTGCCTCAGGATCCCTGGCTGGCCCGCAATCTGCCGCAACAGAACGATCTACACCATTTCAAGCCCAAGACCGGCACCCAAGTCTTCGTCAAGAACGACATCACCAAGGGTATAAAATATTTGGTGATGTCACTCCTGCACTGTGGCGTCTCAGGGGAGCAGCTGGCTGCACGGTTCTAGGCAGCGGTGGGATATAAATCGGTGGCAGGCGGGGTCTTGTATCTCTCCCCTCAACCGGTCGGACCCTCCCCCAAATTTCAAGATCGCACCCCCCGGCAAGGACCTTGTCCAGCGTTGGGAGGATGGCTTAACCACCATCCTGCCAGGCTCCTCTTTCCCCCCCGTCGTCGCTCTGGCACGGGTCGGAAATGAGTCTTCGCCTTCGCCCTTTCGCGGACATGTAGTGGATGCAGCAGGATTCTCCTCGGAAGATGACACATCGGATCTGTCCGGTTCTGATCCTCCTGGCCAATGTGAGACCCCTCCAGGCTTTACCAGTCGGTCTCCTCGGTGTAAACCACCGGTGGATGACCGGCAACAAGAAGCCGGGGGACTCGCTACCAGGCCCGGTGACCCAGAACCGACGATCCCAAAGTCTCTTCTTGGTAGTCTCCCGCCGCTCCGCTCAGGATCTCCTACGTCCGTCGCCGGGGGTGCAGATCGATGCGGTTTCATCGGCGAACAATATGCCCTGGCTGAAAGCTGGGAACCTAAAAAAACCGATCCTCATTACGTGTACCTGATGGCCAACTTCGATGGTAGCCAGAAGACCCTTACGCACGTCGGACGCAGCCGCAACCCGATCCGCAAAGTCCATCTTCACAACACCAAAAGCCTGCAGACGAAAAGTACCAGGGCTGCCGCCGGGCTATGGAAGCTCGAACTCATGTGCGGCCCCCTCAAGTCTCGCCTGGATGGCATGACCGTGAAGAATCTGTGGAAAAGAAGTCGCGGCGTCAAATCCCGACGCCAGCGTGGGATCTCCCTGGCCCTGGAATGGGGCCTCAAGTGCTGGGACACCCGCTACAACGAGAAGTCTCCGTCACCACCACCCGGAAGGGACGAAGAACTTCCTCTGGTGCGCTGTAGGAAACGGTCGCGTGACGCCGTTTCCCAGAAGCTCACCGGGGGAGGATCCTCTTCCTCATCGCCGGGCAGCCGACGGACCGAAGAACGTTGCCTTAAACGTCCGAGAATCACAGGCCCAGCCTCGAAAGCTCAAGCATAAACCCCCGCCGACACTCACCTCCGATCGCACCCCAAGACGAGCGCAACAACAACAACAAACGAACCGCGAAGGCGGGGACTTTACTTCCTTCCCGAGCCGGACCACGACGGAGGGGGGAGAGATAAACTGTAAATAAACTTTCACCCATCATTTTACCTTTTCGTTCCTATTTTGTCCCGCACAAGCCGTCCCACGGTAAACCACACATGGGGGCCTACTGGTCGTCCTGGTATTACGGCACGCCCTACCATTATCCACACCGAACCTACGGATTCTCCCCCTACTATTATCATCCAGCGCGCTACCATCCAGGATCCTATCACCCCCACAGCCCGGTCTACTACTACACCGGCGACGAAGCCAACCAACACCGAGATCGGGAACCGTCCCCCTTCCACCCGGACCTGATCGGGTCCATGATCGACGCCATACAACAGTATCAAACCGCAGCCGCCTCCAAGAGAAAGACCGATCTTCAACCCAAGGTCCGAGCCGCCCTCCACGCTGCCCAAGCCCTAGGTTCTTCGATCGAGGAGCAGGACGCGGAACCGATGCTGGTCAGCCACGTCCTTGCCCTGATAGACTACACCGATGCGGTCCTTGGCGATCAGAGCATCCAGAGCATCGCCCGACATCTTTTTGGCCGAGACAGGACCCGGATCGAGAAGCTGCTGGCCTCTGCCATGGTGGAAACGCACACCAAAAGCGACATACGCACCCTATGGACCGCCCACCTAAACTGCTCGACCAGGGGATTTTCAGGCCTGGTCGAGGACACGAAACAGAAGGATCTCAAGGCAATCAACCAGCACGGCCTCCGACAAAACGAGGTGAGCAAGGCTTTTTCTATTGACATGTACATGTAAAAAAATATGTTTGGTAAGGACCTGCGTTTCCCAGTAAATTGTGCCCCCTGTCCCCTTGCACCACCGGTCTAAAGACCAGGGCCACGTAGTAGCGACCGGTCACGTCCATCCGGAAGGCCACCACAAAGGTTCTGTCGTCGACCCGTTGAAACAGGTGCAGCACCAGACCCACCGACTCGTTCATCCGGTCCTGCAGATCCTGGAAACTCAGGTCCTTCCACAGACCGGAAGCCTGGGCCTTCCGCATGAAACGCCGGTACGGAACGTAGAGGGTCAGACCCAGGAGCATGGTCTGCTGGTCCTGGGTCAACAAGGTCAGTTCCCCGCCGGCGGGCACCCGTGGGATCGGGGCGTGCTCCCCAGGGTCAAGATCCTGCGACCGATGCCCATCTCCGGTCAGCGCAAGTTCACGAGGCACCGCCCCTTCCACACGCAGGGAACGCCGGTGCCTCGTGATCTGGTGCAATCGTTGAAATTCCTTCTCGGCTTTGTCTCGGTCGGCCTGGCCCATGCCATTCCAGGGAACCGGAGACTCCCGGACCGGGTCCCCTGGCGCATAAAGATCCTTTATCGCCATGTGTTCCAGGCCGCGCCCCTTCAAGTTCGTCTCCTGTGGAAGGCTTCCCTCACGCAACAAGGTGAGGACGGCTCTTCTGCCGCGACACCGCTTTCTCTTCATTGGGCTGGGTTTTATTACGCAACCGGCGTCAGATACATTTACGTGACCATGATCTCGTTCATGGAGCGCAGGGCCGCAAGGACATCAACCTTTCGGACTGTCTTCTTCTGACGGACCAAGACCATGTGCAGGAAGGCACGGCTCAGGGTCGCATCCAGCCTTTGGTTAACCAGAGCTCGGACCGCGTCGTTGAACCCTTCTCCGGCTCGTTCGATGCCAGCCCTTCGTTTCAGCTTCTTGACGGAGCCCCCGTCCAGGCGCTTCCTGACGACAACCCTCCGTTTCTTCTTCTCCGGTTGGTCGGCAACCTCTTTTTTCTCGACCACCGGCCGCTTCCTCTTCCCGACCACTGGTTTCTCCTCCTCCTCCTCCTTCTCCGTGGGGTCGCCCTCGTCGGAGCTTGAGTCCTTTGCCTCGTCCTCGGAGCTTGAGTCCTTTGTCTCGTCCTCGCCGTCGGAGCTTGGTGGCATCGAACAGATCCTTGAAGGTGGAAAGGAGATCGCCCTGGCTCGGGGGCCAGATCCCCGCGACCTTGTAGCCAAAGTCGTCGACGCAGTTGAATCCTTTGCCTCGTCGTCCTCGGAGCTTGCCTCGTCGTCGGAAGTCGAGTCCTGATCGTCGCTGTCTAGGAACAGAATGGAATCGATGTCGGCCTCCGCGTCACTCATCGTATTTTGGTTTGGACCTGCGGTTAGACATTTATTGAAAACGAGACTTCAAAAAGCATCAAAGACCCGGGTCCGCCCACGATGAAACGGAAACGCGACACATCCTGGACCGTCCAGGAGTGTAATATGGTGGTTCAGAACTGGGTGGTGACCTGTGCCATCTCACGGATCCTGGAGGATCGGTCCGATGCCGCGCGGCTGAAACACTACTCCGGGGAGCATGCCGAAACTGTCCGGAATGACAACGTAGGGTTCGATCTGCGCCAACTGGCTGCCGAACTCGGTACGGTACAATACAACCCGAAGCGGTTCGCCGCCGACATCTTGAACACCGACCGACCCAAGGCGGCGGTGCTACTGTTCGCCCACGGGAACCTGGTCTGCACCGGGGCCAAGACCATTTTCATGGCGGAGTTCGTGATCATGGCCATGGCCATGGAGATCGTCCGCCTGGGCTACAAAAAGCTGCGCATCCGCCCCGGGAGCTTCCAGGTCCAGAACGTGGTGGCGTCGGCCCGCCTGCCGGATGCGATCGACCTGGACAAGCTGTTCTCCGAGAACAGCGAGTATTGCACCTACGATCCCAAGATCTTTCCCGGAGCCTCCTTGAGACCCAGCGAGATCCACCCCAAAACGGTGCTGGTTTTCCCATCCGGCAACCTGGTAGCCACCGGAGGACAGAACGAGGACGACCTGAGAAATGCCCTCGAGGTGACCCTGCCCATGATCTATCGCTGTCGGAAACGAAAACGCATCCGAACCAATAAAAAAATAGCCGGATCCTAACCTTACCCTTCCTGGCGTCGGACTGTTTGCACATAGCATATTTCTGCGGCCCCAGAGGCCACTGGTAGCAGAGAGACGGAACGGTAGGTCGACCGTGTTTAAAAAAAATCTAAGCGCACGCTAACGACGAGAGACACTACCGCAGTGGTCAATCCCTGACAACAATGACTAACGTTTTCGTAACCCAAATCGTAGAGGCCGTCGTGTTTGGCATCATGTGGCTTGTCTTCATGCTCGTCGCCATCTTCTGGCAACCACGAGCCCGATCCGACCGAAGGATCCTACGCCTCACCATCGCCCTCCATTCCTTGGCCTCCCTCTTCATCATGATAGGGGTCATATCCTTGCTTATGGGCAACGGCTGCCTGGTCGGGTGTGGAGACACCACGACCAGCAAGGCAAATTCCGAGGGACAGTGGGGCCGCTTCATCGGCTACTCCGCGGCCGGAGCCACCCTTTTTGTCGCGACCGCGGTCTACCACATGATGGAAATCGCACCCACGGTCATTGGAACAGTCTTCGCCCTCATCGGATGGGTGCCCACTATTTTCACGGTCCTCAACGGGCCCTCCATGAAGAACAAGGACGCTCAGGTCTACTGGGGCGTCCTTGGCGCTTTCTTCCTGTTCGTGACTGCCATCTGGACCTGCTTCTACTCCCGCCTGCGCAAGCAAGTCTGGGACTGGCTGCCGATCCTCACCTACTTCTTCGGGTCGATCCTGATCTGGACCTTCCTCTGGGTGGGACCCGACTCCTCGAAACGCATCGGCGACACCGCCACCGTCGCCATCTACGCCGGAATCTACGCTCTGTTCGTGATCATCCTCGCAATTACCATTGGATGGGGCTGGGGCTTCCGCATCGGCCGCAAACGAAGACCTGTAAAAACGACCGGGGCCGGGATGCCGAGAAAGAAATACTGAGCGGCTCTCCCCCCTCACGGCAAAACAATCATCTCTTTTTTTTTCCTTATTTTTTGTGACACAGTAAATACAATAAAAACGAGAAAAATCCCTGCGTTTGGTCCTCTTAAGCTTCCAGAACGGATTCAGCGCATCGGATCCACACTTCCTCATTGGGGTACTTTCGTCGTCGTTTGCGTCGATGGTTCCTTGGGACGATGATGACCGGGTGCCAGACCTGGTGGTGGTGGTGGTGGTGGCGCCGTTGTCGACAGAATAGACAGACCCCATGCTCTAGTCCTTCACAAGCCCAGAACCATCCGCATTGGTTACACCTTGCGGCTGGAATTCTGGGTACCGAGAAGAATACCGGAGCCAATTGGGCAGTTGCCATCGTAGGGAGGGCGAGAGGTTTTGTGGTGGTGTGATAGGTCGGGCGGGACGCGTAGTTTTATATCATCGGGTCGCACTTTTTTCTAGGACTTTTGTCCCGCCCGACCCTATCCCGACCACAACAACCATGTCTACGGCAAGACATATCTCACTCTTAGGCTTCTTCCTGGTGATCGCAATCGGTGCTGTTCTATCCGGGCTGGATCTGTTTCAACCTCCTCCCGGAAAGCTCCTCTCGAACCCCCTCCTGGTGATTCTCTTGGTAACCGCAACCACGGCGACCTTGGATCAACGAATCCTGGGAAGCATCCCGGTCTGGCTGTTCACCGGCTTGCTTTGGACCTCCGACCATTTTGGATGGGTCGAGAACCCCAAGATCCTGGCCCTTTTCGCCAGGATGCGACTGGTCCTCTGTGCAGCCACCTTCCTGATGGCCAACTTCCTTTACACCGAAATCCTGTGGGAGTTCCGCCGCCGCAGGACAAGGGTCATCCCCCCTCCAAGGACCCGTCCCCCGCTCACCTACGACCTGCGAAATCGCAAAGTTGTAAAAAGTCAGCCACGCGCGAAACCTCCGCTCAAGAAAGCTCCCAGTCTATTTGAGTAGCGGCGACGATGACAACAACAACATGCCACGAACAATCGGAAAAAATGTAATTGTCATTAATCTACCTCCTCTATCATCACGTTCGAGCCGTAGCCCCAGTCATGGGTGTCCCCTTCCTGGGATCCCGTATGCACGGTGTGTTCCTGTGTCCGAAAGCCACCTAGGTCGGCCCACGGGTCTATGTTGTCATTATTGTCGTCGTCGCGCAACCAACGTTGCAGGATGGGATGGTTTTGCACGTCTGGTCGTGGGACCCCAGACGTGCAACCAATGCAATTATTCATCATTCTGGAGATTCGCTGCTGTTGCCGTAGTCGTTGCCAGCAAAGGCTTGCATTACTGCTGCTGTCGTCACAGTCGTTGTTGGTTTCCATTTTGTTTTGCAAAGAGGTGTATGTTTTTCCCTGTGGCAGTGGCGCGCGCGCGCGCACATTTATTCACTTACCGCGAAGAATAACAAAAAAGCCCGATCAATCGTCGGGCGTGTTCCCGCGCGACCCCGCCCTAAGAAATACCGCAGCCCCCCGCACACACACACACACACACACACACTATGATTCTGAATCGAAAATCGAAAAGAAGTGCCCATCCCCTGGGAGAGGTGGTGTCGGCTCTCCAGAAAGAGGTGAGACGGGGGAACGTCGAAGCGGTCCAGTATTGGTTGGTGGAGTTGGACCAGACCGGGTTCGGGAACTGGGCCTGGAAACGGATGAAGATCATGTGCAGTGAAGACATCGGTATGGCGAGTCCCTTGCTTCCCCTACGCATCGCCGCTCTGTATGCCGAATGGGAGAAACACCGCCGATCCGACCGAAACCGGTCGGAGCGTGAGGCCATGCTCTTCATGGGGACCGGGAAAAAAGCTCCGGTCCTCTCGGACACCAGCCGCGTCTTCCTGCTGTCCATGGGAGACTACCTCTGCCGGTGTCCCAAGTCCAGACAACTCAACGATGCACTGACGGTCGCCTCGCAACACTGTGACCAAGAAGACGTCTTTCCGGTTCTGGAAGCTCCGCCTGACATGCTTCCCGGGGGCGTTGAGGACGACGTAGTATATCACCTAGCATGTCAACTGGTGCTGTACATCAAGGAGAGGAGCCTGAAGCACTGTGCTTGGCTCCTGCGCTGGTTCTACATCGCATCTCGGAACCCCAAGGAGAAGGAGTCGGGGGTCGATTTGGAAATCAACCCCCGACTCGACTACGTTTGGAAGACCCTGGAAACCTTGGCGGGTCACACCGCCCAATCCACGATTCGGGACTGCATCCAAGTCCTCCGTCGCTGGCATCGGGCCGACGGGGGTTCTCTGCTTTGGTTGGTCCACGCCGCAGCCCTCCTGTGCGGGTACCACTGGGGCGAAAATCTGACAAACCAGTATCCCAGGCCCACTCCGGTCCCCCTGATGCCTTCGACAGAGGTGCGTCGACTCTACGGCGAGGTGATCCTAAAACCCATCCCGGACTATGCCCTCGACAAGCACACGTCCCGGGGAAAGGCCATGCGAAGAGGCATCGACCACTTCTTTGATGTGGGCTGTCAACTGAAGGACGAGGCAGGGGAGAACCCGTTCCATGCCGGAGCCCGGGCCTACTACACGAAACTGGCGGCGGAACTAGGGGCACGAGCGCCCAAGAGCACTCAGATTCGCAAACGCCTCCGGCAGCGGGGCACGGTTCCTGCAGGACTCCGACCCCGGAAACGTCCCAGGATCGAGGAACCCCCGCCCTTGGAGAACCCTCCCGTGCTCCATTTCCAGGGGGAGACCTTCACGACGAAGCGGCCCCTGGAACTCTACCTGAAACACCATGTGCTGGCCCAGCTCCCCACCGGTCACAAACCCATGGCACGTTTGGGACAACTCCACCTGGATCAGGACCGGGTCTACAACGTCTTCCTGAAGGGGCCCCTGTCGAAACAGAAGGCCCGGACCCAAAACCGTCTCGACAGGGCCAAGGACAAGTTGCCTTTCATGCAATCGGTGGGTTCGGCCCTCTGGAAGGGTCCCGAGGGTTGGTTCGTGATCATGAAAGATCTGGGGGGCGGTCCCTACCCCTATACCTCCGAGGAACGCAAGACCAATCACTATGGAATGCAGCGAGTCGCGACCCTCCGGGGCAATTGCCATACCGCTGCAGAGTACCTGGATTGCTATGGATCCAAAAAGTTTCCGGATCCGACCCACAGCTTCATGGAACAGTACCTGGCGGTCCTGTTCTTCCGCAAGATGTTCGGGATCTCCGATTCCAACAATCGAAACATTGCGGTGGTGGGAGATCCCCCCGATGGAATCGTCTACTCGGTCGACGAAACCGTGATGTTCCACGGGCCCGCCATGGACCAGCCTTCCCTGTTCGGCCGCTCGGTCAACAAGTTTGTCCAACGCTGGGTCGCTGAGTGGATCGACCCCAATGGTCCCCACAAGGACTACATCAAGAATCTCCTGAAAGGATGGATGCGTGTGGTCGAAGTTGAGAGCAAGATGCCGGACAGCACCTTTGCCATGCAGGACCATGCACCCCGTAAGCAACTGGTGCGTTTGGTGGGGTGGTGGAACCAGGGGGAACTTCGAGTGCAACCCAAGACATCGGGAGAGCGTATTTTGGAACGGGTGGCACAGGGGTGTATTGATCTTACATAAAAATTTTTTCCGGCGCTTCGATTTGATGTCCCTGTCGCTTGTAGGGGCACATGTTCTCATCCAAACCCGCAATTCCACAGAGCACATAAATCATCCGAGGCAGATCGGGTGCATGTTCTCGGAGCGATAGGTTGGTCCATTCGCAGACCCATCGGGTGTAGTTCGACTCCTCCGTCGGGTAGCTGGACCGCAGCACCACATAGTAGGGATCGTCCTCGTGGACACGGCATCCACCTCCCAGGGCGACCTTCCCCTTCGGACATCCCATGTTGACGGATGCGCTGGACCCGGGCGGGAGTTTCACCGGGGCGGGAGCTCTCAGCATGTTCACGGAGCGTACGTGATCATAATCTCCTCCACCGGCAAACTGCAAGGTCACAAAATCGCCCGCGGCTGCCGAGATGATCAGAACAAGAAACGCGAAAACAGCCTTCATGTCCACGCGCTAAAATTAAAGTGAAGGAATCTACATTGCTGCCGGAACACTAAAAGTAAGGTAAAACACACGCGCATCCCCATGGGAGCAACTTGGTCTGCCTACGGGCCGTACGGCTACTACCCTTTCTATTATTCACCCTACTTCTTTTATGGCGGCGGCGGCGGGAGACGCCGAGGGAGACGTCGTGGGAGACGACGACGTGGACATCGCATCCGTGGTGCTCTGCACCACTACTACACCGACGACATCGGGGTCGACCAGACTCGAGACCTGACGGAATTCCATCCCGGCCTGATAAGTTCCATGGTCGATGCGATCCAACAGTACCAGGTCGCGGCCGCCTCACGCAAACCCTCCGAGGAAGGTCTGTACCAGCTCCGCGCAGCCGCGGTGGAGGCTGCCAATGCCTTGGGCTCTTCCATCGATGCGAAGGAGGCCCAACCGATCCTGGTGAGTCACGTCCTGGCCATGATCGACTACACCGACCGGGTGGTCACCGGCGAACGCGCCCCCGGCTTGAGAAAACACATCTGGACCACCGACCGCGACCGCGTCTTAGAACTAATTCACACCGACCCGGCCTGGGACGCACACTTGAGATGTGCCGCCGTGGGGTTTGAGCGGATGATCTCCGCGGTACAGGCCAAGGACTGGAATTCTATGGATCGGTACGGTCGCTGGCAACAAAGAGTCAAAGAGGGCTTCTGAGGTGGTGGTGGTGGCACTTTTATTTATAAATAAAAAGACTTACTCGCGATTTTTCAAAGAAAGATAGATCGGGCAGCCGCTGGTGTTGAGAAAACGCTGGTGGAAAAAGCAGGCCCCTGCGATTCCCCACATGAATGAGGACCATCCATCATGAAAGTCACTCCACTCTCGCTGGTAGTATTGGAACCACTCCATCTGCTGCTCGAACGTAAGCTTCTTTCCGTAGTGTTTAGGTGCATCCGGGTCCGGGTCGGGACGTTCCTTCCACCACAGGGCCAGATCACAGGCCCAGTCTTCCCTGAACATCACGGACAGGATCTCCAGGGCTTTGGCCTCGGGGGGAGCCCCGCCTCGGGACAACTTCTTGGTGAACACATGGTCCATCAGGAACTGGAGCTCGTAGCTTCCACAGTGACCGCGATCGGAGCGTTCCAGCAGGGTCTTCAGGATCTTTGCCTTGCGCGGCTCACGATCTTCGGACGCCATCTTCTTACAGAACTTTTCCTTCCCCAAGATGCCCTCGGGGAACGGCCACCACTGCCAACAGACCCTGTGCAGGATCTGTTGGGCCCTGTTGGCACGGACCAGGGACTCAAACTCGTCCGGGTCTTCGAAAAAGGTCGACGCGATCAGGGATCGTGCCTGGTGGTTCGATCGGATGCGCTTCGCGGGAGGATCGGTGGTGGTTCGATCGGATTTTTCGGGGGTGATTCGATCGGATCGAGAACGCTTCATTGTTGTGAGGTTTTAGAAAAAAAAAGGAGATCTGTATTTTTCGCGATCGTCGCGCGGGTCCCTCTAAAATATTGGTAGCCCTGCACATCCAGGCAGTCGTCCAGCGTGGTGTGTGTGTGTGTGTGTGCGGCTGGTGGGACGGGCTGCTTTTTTTTTGGTTACTGGGACTTTCTCCCGCTCCCCCACTGTGTCTTCCCGTCCCCGCGATCGCTTTTCCCACTTTAGATCTACGACACTAACATCTCCTTCCGTCTGAGCACAACAACAATAAGATCCTAGGCCCTCCACAATGCAATTTTTTTTCATGGTCGTGGCCATTTTGGGTGCGTGTAATGAAAAAACCAGTTTTTATCCCAAGTCTGAGAGCCGCTTGGGACTGGTTTTGTGGACTCATGTACGTTACACAGCCGTAATCATCGTCATCGCGTCGGCTTTCATCTTTGTCGATAGAAGGATGTCGGCCCTGAGCGACAGTATGTTGGAAACCATCAGAATGGGGGAAGAAATGCTTTCTAAGCGGGACAAGCCTTAGATGCCTCCGAGGAGGAGGAGGAGCTGGAGCTGGAATAACAACCTTTCACGAAGTCCTCAATAAACGAGAGAAAAATGCTTTTTTGTTGCGTAAAAACTGTCTCAAACCCATCTTCCGTTGTGCTTCGGTGAACTTGGAAGGGTCGCAGGCAGTGATAGGACTGTTTTTTAGCCTTCTTGGTATCACGGCGGGTGGCCTTCATCGATGTCGTTCTGGCCAAATAGAATCATATCACTCAGGCACCTCGACATCTTCCCAGCAGGCACAGAGTAATATCCAGACCTCATCTTTGCCATACAAAGCAAGACCAGAGAATGCACCCCGGCAAGTGGTCTCTCCTCCTCCTCCTCCCCGAGTGGTTCCGTGCTGTCAAAGACAAAGGAGTTCAGCAGAGGGGGGAAGGATCTGTCCCAGGACCCCTTCCCACGGAGCTTCGTCGCCAGGCTCGTGAAAGGAAGGCGATTCAATCGCGCGAACTGCCACTCCAGGTCTTCATCATCGGATCTCTTCTTGACATCAAAGCGGGTGGCGAAGGGAAAGTCGTTGGCGTCGGCGTACCGCTCCCGGTCCATGACGATCTCGATCGATACGCACCTGAGAGCGGCACGCCGGGCGTAGCTGATTTCGACGATGTCTGGATCGAACCGAATCTGGCCACGTAGAAAATTTCGAAACGCGACCAAGAGATTGGCCTGGGTTTTACCTAGCCATTTCAGTTCGCGGTCACTGTGGGAGGTGCGCCTTGGCCCTCCATGTAAGTTCAGAGTCGCACTGAACTTTTGGATGGCGGGCTCCCAGCACAGGGTTATGGTTCGATCATGGGAGCAGTGCTCGTCGCTCTGCCACATCTCCTTGAAGACCGGCAACAGACTTTTTGCCAGGGCGATGGTCATCCGGTCGACGCTCACCTGCCGGGAGGCCATGGAATTCATCTTCTCACGAAGATCTTTGATCGTGAGGTCCCCATGAAAGTCGTATCGCCGATTAGCCACCACCAACCCGGAGAGTGTGAACGGAATGTCACAAATGCGCATCGAATCGCGCACTTCGACCTTGACCAGGCCGTTTTGCTGGGGTTTGGGCGGGTCGAAACTGTTCTCGACCGGACAAAGCCGGAGCTGGGTTCCCCTCAAACCCACCACGGAATAGATGTGGTCGCAAAAAGACCAGCGTTGCTCTTTTTGCGGTAGGAATTCGGCGGAAGGGCGTTTGCGTTTCATGGTGTGTGTTTATGACCTTCTGCTGGTGGTGGTGGTTCGATCGGATGGCAGCGGGGTTCGATCGGGGTTTTTCATTTTGTTTATTGTTGTTGGGGTTCGGAGGGAATCGAAGGGGACTTACCCTTCCGATCGTCGGGCGGGTCCGTCCGACGATCGATATCGTTCCGGCCAAATATAATCATGTCACGCAGGCACCTCGGCAGCAACACCTTCCCAGCAGGCACAGAGTAATCTACAGACCTCACCTTTGCCATACAAAGCAAGACCAGAGAAGGCACCCCGGGAAGTGGCCTCTCCTCCTCCTCCTCCCCCTCCGTGCTGTCAAATACAAAAGAGTCCAGCAGAGGGGGAAAGGGCCTGTCCCAGGACCCCTTCCCACGGAGCTTCGTTGCCAGGCTCGTGAAAGGAAGGGGATTCCCTCGCGAGAACTGCCACTCCAGGTCTTCATCGGATCTCTTCTCGATATCAAAGCGAGTGATGAAGGGACAGTCGTTGTTGTCGGCGTCCCGCTCCCGGTCCATGACGATCTGGATCGATACGTACCTGAGTTTGTGACTCCGGTCGTAGCTGATTTCGATGGTGTCGGGATCGACCAGAAGCTGGACACGTAGAAAATATTGGAACGCGGCCAAGAGATTGGCCTGGGTTTTACCTAGCCATTCCAGTTCGCGGACTCCACGCCTTGGCCCTCGATAGAGATTCAGAGTCGCACTGATCTCTTGGGAGCTGGATTCCCAGCACAGGGTTATGATTCGATCGTGGGAGAAGTGCTCGTCATTCTGCCACATCTTCTTGAAGACCGGCAACAGACTTTTTGCCAGGGCGATGGTCATCTGGTCGATGCTCACCTGCCGGGAGGCCATGGACCTCATCTTCTTACGAAGATCTTTGATCGTGGTGTCGCAATGGAACTCGTATTTCCGGTTACCCACCACCAACGCGGAGATTGTCAACGGAATGTCACGAATGCGCATCGAATCGCACACTTCGACCTTGAACAGGCCGTTTTCCTGGGGTTCGGGCAGCTCGCGATTGTCCTCGACCGGACAAAGCCGGAGCTGGGTTCCCCTCAGACCCACCACGGAATAGATGTGGTTGGACCAGCGTTGCTCTTTTTGCGGTAGGAATTCGGCGGAAGGGTGTTTGCGTTTCATGGTGTGTTGTTGTCTTCGGGCGGGCCCGCCGGCAGGGAAATATGATCGTGGATTACTCAGACTTTTTTTATCGGGCCCGACGCCGTCCTGTCGGGCCCGACCGACGCGTAACCAACAAACATGGATCCAACCCTTCTCAAGAGTTCGGAAAATGAGAAGTACCGGGGCATTCTAATTCGGACCCTCAAAAGGGTTTTGATCAGCAAGAGCCCGGATTTATATTTCGTAAAGTACAGTCCCGGTGTCAGCTGCCTGATGTTCCGGGACAAACACGCAACCTCGCCCACTTCCGAGTACCTTCAGAAGTGGCAAACCGACTTGGCTACCATCCTGGCCCTCGACTCCGCGGACGCCGTGTTGACTGACTTTGGCAAGCACCTTGAGCGCGAAGAGAAGACTCTTTTCGACTTGAGGCCCTACCTGGCCAAGATAACCCGAGAACTGGAAGAGACTGGAAGCCTAGACTCCTTTGACACGTAAAAAATACAACCTTGCGGTAGGAATTCGGCGGAAGGGCGTTTCATGGTGTGTGTGTGTGTGTGTTGTCGTCTTCGGGCGGGCCCGCCGGCAAGAAAATACGATCGTAGATCGCTCGGACTTTTTTCATCGGGCCCGACGTCGCCGCGTAACCAACAAACATGAATCCACCCCTTCTCAAAAGTTCGGAATATAAGAAGTGCCGGGGCGTTCAAGTTCGGACCCGCGGAGGGGTTTTGGTCTGCCGTTGCCCGGATTTATACTTCGTGAAGAGCCACCACGGTGGCGTCGCCCTGATGTTCCGGGAGAAACACGAAAAGTTCTCCAGTACCGAAACACTTGGGGAGTGGCCAAGCGACCTGGATACCATCCTGGCCCTCGACTCCGCGGACGCTGTGTTGACTGGCTTTGGCAAGCACCTTGTTGAGCACGACGAGAAGACTCTTTTCGACTTCAGGCCCTACCTGGCCAAGATAACCCAAGAACTGTATGAGGCCTCTTCCAGCGACGATGACATCCCGACCGTTTCAGAACTGGGATGGGAAACACCCGTCGTCGTGCAAGGTATAAGCCAAGAGCCTGACACGTAAAAAATACAACCTTCGCGGGCACCGTTTATTTTTAACTACACGGGGGGCTCTTTTCGCCGCTTCTTGGTCGGGGGGTGCTGTTGTTTGAGTGTGTCCAGCTCGGTCCGTAGATCCGCAAGTTGATCCTTGAGCCCCGCTACGGTTTCATTGAGGTTTATTCGATTGCCCTTCTGTTTCTCCGCGATGAGCTGCACAGCTTGTGCCAGCTCATCAGCGATCAGCTGCAGAGCTTGTGTCAGCTTTTCCTGGTTGTTGATCAACGTGCCGGTCATCATAATGCGGGTGGTGTCTGACTCCACACTCATAACCCTTTCCAACGCGGATTGCTGCTCCAGGTCCGTGACCCGTTGCGCCAGGGTTCGTTTCCGGCGGCAGCCTTTGTTCGCAGACATGGTGGGTGGTGGGGTGGGTCACTCAGACTTTTTCACATGGTCGAAAAATAAAAAGTCGGGATTACTGGGACTTTTGTCGGGCCCGCCCGACGTCCTTTATTTTATACACCATGGGAATGTGCAGCCTCTGTAGAGCCAGTGCCATCTGGATGGCCACAAAGCCCGTCAAGGATCCTCTCCAGTTCACGAGACGGAAGTTCCCTTCCACGAGACGGAAGTTCCCTTCCCTGATGTTCCACAAACATATTAGACTCCCATGGTCACTCGGACTGCCCCACATGGTCATGCTCAGGGTGTCAGGTTCGAGGGACATCGATGCAGTCCTGCTGCCCCTTAGATTGAAGACGGAAGCAAAGAGATGGCCCAGCCATCGACGAGCCAACAAGAACTTCTGACCACGCATGCTTTGGACCAGGAGATCGATGTGGGCTTGGAACACCAGGGAGTTCTTTCTTGAGGTTTGACTTTCTCGGCTTTCCAGGGGATTAATGCAGTCAAAGACGTCCATCAGCAATCCATTGGTCCGGACTGCCAAGACCTCGGCGGCCACACGGGCCAAGGGCCCCCTCTTGGAGCTGCGGATCGCATTCGCGAGGTCTGGAGACGGGACCCGTCGGACAATCGTGATCCAGATCTCATCCGGGAGCTCAGGAAGGGCCTTGGTGCGCTTGGACGGGCCCAGGGCCTGGGATTTCCGTTTTCGTTTTGACATGCTTGTTAAATGTTTTTTGGGTGTCCCGCGGGAACACCCTGTTTTTTTATTCAGACTTTTTAACAACAAGCTTCCATCCCATATTGGGATGGACCGCACACTGGTAGTACAGGGGACCGTCTGTGGTGGTGACGTCCCGAGAAGGTTTGATCTCAAAGGCTCCGGTCTTGGTCTCCAGGACCGCCTCGCGTATCTCCTGGAGCTTCTCCGGTCTCAGAATCGAGTCCTTGCCAGCCCCGACCGAACTCCGAGTCAGGTAGAGGGGGTGGTTTCCACCGGAGACCGTCGCGTCGAACTCGAAACGATAAGTCCGGTTCCATTCCATCACCAGGGTGGCTCGCACCTTGCCGTTCAGAAGGTAAGCCATCGGGGAGGGACGACCGCGTGGATCCTCGGAGTTCTTGACCGCCACGCGGAGCTGGATCACGACCGCAGCTCGCGCCAGCCGCCGGCCATCGACTTCCATGGGCTGACTGTCGACCTCCTCCTCCTCCTGCGTGGTCTCGTCCTCTTCCGGATGAGTCAATTTGTACCAGATCGAGTCTGGGTCCGAGAAGTGTCCAAGAGGGTCTAACCCTGCTCCGGTGTTGGCCGGACCCTGCTCAAAGGTTATCAGGACGCGCAGGGAGTCCCCGGCGTTAAAGCGAGTCCAGGGCATCTGTAGTTCCCTTTCCAGCCTCGACACGATCATGCGCCAGAGCTGGGTCCAGCGAACCCTGCGTGATGGATCTCGACTGATCCTGTCTTGCGCAATGGCACGGGTGTTTGCCATCCAGAGGGGGGACAACCGGTTGTTTCGAACTTGCTCCGGGTCGGAAAGAAAGGTGGGACCGAGGCGTCGCGCCAGGTCACATCCGCGAGGTTCGAGGGGACGAACCCCGGTGTCCAGCGGTTGCGGTCGAAACTCCCGTATTTTCGGAGCCGGGCGCAATCGCCCGCGTTCCATCTGCCAGGAGTGCCATGCCGGGCCCCGTAAGTATTCGTCGGACAGAAAAACGTCGGCCGCTTCCTCCGCGCTCAGGGGCTGGTCGGAACGACGGCCTAGGGCAGCCTTGGCCGTCAGCATCAGATCAAACCAGCGCAGTTCTAGCAGGCGACGTTCCAGAACCGTGAACTGAGACTCGGCGGATTGCTTCGCCAGGAAATCGATGTCGCTCGCTCGGCGGAGCCCTCGCACCGAAGTCACAAAGTCCAACTCGCTGCCATACCCCATGTCGTCCTCCTCCTGACTGCCGGTGGGATGGGGGAATATGTCTTGGAAGATGAAACCTCCCTTCACTATCCGCTGGCGCCTCCAGTTCTGGACTGCCCAGCGACCGGTTTCTCGAACGCGGATCCTTTCCCAGGTCTGGGGGTCCTCGGGGGGTTCCCAGATCGGGGAAGGCATCCCACCAGGGTATGCGTCCCACTCGGTCTGGGCACGACGTTCCGCCGCCCCCAGACGCTCGTAGTACCACAGATCTTCCTTCAGGTGGGCCAGAGCGATCTTTGCGGTCGGCATCAACCGGTCGGCGGTCACATCGGTGTCGGGGTCCTTGGATCCGTGCTCGGTCTCTATCTGGATCGCGCTTCTCCATCCTTGCAGGCCCCCCGGGATCGCCGCGAGGTCCACACGCAGTTGGAGGGAGGCGGACTTGGCGTCCCGCTCCGTAATCATCTCCAAGGTTTCTGGTTCCTCCTCCTCCGGAGGAGACACCCACATGGTTTGCTGGTGGAAACAATCGGGTCTTAGATTTAAACCGTTTTATACTACAAAATCATCCCACGGCTTGGCTTTCTTCCGTGGGGGTTCCAGGCCCTCCACGTACCGTTCAAAATATGCGGTGGCGCCCTGTTTTTCGTGGTCGTTCGGCCACTCCGGATCCGTGGTGACATCGGGAGACACGAAGGCCTGCAGGGAGAGGCCATTGCGCACCATCTCCTGAGACAACCTCAGATTCGTCTGGGCCACTTCCTTGCCCGCTTCCTCCAGGGTCAGAACTTCGTCCCAGAACTGGAGGTCCCCTCGTGCCGAACAAAGACGACTGTCGAAGACCATGTCTTCCGAGACCAAGCTCGGATCGACGTTTGTCCGAACGTAGATCCTCCAGAGGGCCTTTCCCCGTTCCTTCACAAAAAACGTTTCCTGGTTCTCTTCCCGGAGTTCGTTGATCCGCTCCACCAGAGACTGAGCTGGGCCCCTCCGGCCGAACTCGGCCTCGAGTCGGACCTCCCCCTTGGCCAGTCCGTCCCGATCGGCCGACAGGATCATATAACAACTCATGTCGATCGCGATCGTAGGGCCCTCTTTTATACGTTTGTGATCGCGAAAAAAAGAAACAAACCACTCATCCAATCGAACCACCACCACCACTCACCCAATCGAACCATCCAATCGAACCACCAATCGAACCACCCATCCAATCGAACCATCATGGCACGAACCAAGCAAACTGCACGCAAGTCCACCGGGGGCAAACAGCCTCGAAAGCAGAAGCGCCCCGCCTTCCGAGGCCGAGTCAAGAAACCGCACCGCTTCCGTCCTGGCACG